>Ga0081455_10000462_pt1 | contig 53037 bp, 51 predicted proteins | sample TabmetS3T2R1_FD_70207 | JGI IMG/M metagenome (GOLD analysis project Ga0081455, IMG submission 70207) | Tabebuia heterophylla rhizosphere microbial communities from the University of Puerto Rico - S3T2R1 | ecosystem: Host-associated > Plants > Roots > Rhizosphere ...
GCGGCCGGCAGCGTGGCGGCCGACGTACCGGCCAGCAGCAGCACGGCACCAACCAGACGCCGGGCCAGCGCCTGGGTGCCGACCCCGCCTCCGGGTACGTGAGGGGGGAGCCCGCGGCCGCGGCGGTCGCTCGCGAACTCGACGAGCAGGCAGATCACGAAGTGCAGCCAGGCCAGCCACAAGACGATCGCCATGATCGCGAGCAGCGTGTCGGTGGAGATCTCCGCGGTCAGCCAGTCGCTGTTGGGCGTCTCGTCAGGGAGCGGGTTGCCGACCAGCGCCACCAGTCCGACCGGCAGCCCGACGACCACGACGAAGGTGGCGATCAGCTCGAACAGGCCTCGTAGGACCTCTGCCCCGCGCTTGCGACGACCCCGGCTCTGGCTCGGCAGTCGGGTCGGCTGGTTCGGACGGGTGGTCGGCACCGATCAGATGTCCTGACCGATCAGGCCGGTCACCTCGGACACCGGAATCTGTTGATAGGCGGTGAACGTGTGGGTCCCGAGGTCGGCGCCCCGGCCGCCTTCCATCGTCACGTGCCATCGAACCTCGACGTTGAGAACGAACATCGGGATCGGGTAGTCCGGGTCCGGCTCCGGCAACGGCACGTCGTCCGGCGTCAGCTCGTCGGCCGCAGCGCTGGAGTGCTCGAAGACGACGTAGCACGGATTGTCCTGCGCCTCGACGGTCGGATCGGCGTTCTGGTCGTACGGCTTGGGCACCGCGCCGCAGTTCGCCGAGTGCATGCCCTCGACCTGCGGGACGACGCGTACGCCGACCGACTTGGCGAGCAGCCGCACCCCTCCGTAGTTGAGCTCCAGGTAGGGTCCGCCGTCCTCGTTGCCGGCGTAGGGTCCCCGGGTCGCCGCCTGCAGGTTCTCGTCCAGCCACCGGAACTGGAACCAGGTCGGAGCGCCCACGCGTGGGATGTGCGTCGGCCATGCCGTCACGAACGGCACCGGATAGTTCGACCGCACCAGAGCCCACAGGTACTGCTCGAGCGGGTTGGGATTCCACGCCGTCGGATCCGGCTCGGTGTTGTCGACGTAGACGAACCGCAGCGTGACGCGCGGGTCGCCGCCGTACGGGTCGTGGAGATCGACGTTCTCGAGGCAGGCCGAGAGGTAGTACCGGCCCTTGTCCGGAGTCGGGTTGTGCGGCGCCTTCATCCCGACCGGGATGTTGAACACGCGGCACGGGTCGAAGGTCATGCCGGGGAACCTCTTGATGAGGTCGAGTGGCGTGCCGCTGTCCTCGCCGCCGTAGCAGAAGATGCCGGCGCCGACGTTATTGGCGTACCCGGCGCAGCCGCCGGTGCTTCCGGTGGAGTTGGTGGGGTCGGCCGCGTTGAGACCGGTCGGCAGCGAACCCTCCGGGAGGCCGAAGCCACCCGCGGTCGGGCTGGCGCCGCCGACGGCGGTGCTGGTGCTGGCTGCCGTGGAGGCTGGTTCACCCGTGGCTGTCGGGGTCGGGGCCACGAGCATCGCGGCTGTGACCAGTAGACCGGCTGCGACACTCCCGCGCGCGCCCCTCGATGTACGCCCCGAGCTCCGTCTCATCCCTCGTCCACCTCGCACGCAAAGGCTCCCTCTGCAGCCGCAGAAACGTACCAGTGGCTGCGGGCGAGCACCATCTTGACAGCAAAGGAGTACCACTGTCGCATCTGGGACCGGACCGGTTCGCCCGTTTCGGCGTCGACGAAATCCACCGAAGGCCCCCACATACAGACGCGTACGATCGCGTCGGAGTTGCCCGGCTCGACTCCCACGATCCGCATCCGGGCCTCGGCCGGCACGGTCCAGCCGAGATGCTCGGCGTCGGAGATCACCAGCCGCTGTTGCTGGATCCATTGGAACGTCGCCGTCTCCACCAGGTCGGGCACGATGCGACGCTCTCGCATGCTGGCCTGGCGAGCCTCGAGATACTCCACCAGCGTCGGAACCATGGCGTCTTCGGCCCACCGTCCGGTGTCGACGCGTACAACGGTGTCCTCGCTCTCGGAGTCCCCCGGCGTCTGGGACGCGACCGAGCCGCGTGGCTGGAAGGTGCCCTCGTCCTCACCGCTGCAGCCGGCCATGACCGCCCCGACAGCGAGGACGACGGCGCAGATCGCACCAGGAGAGAACATCGGTCAGTTCCCTCCTCCTCGGCCACCGCCGGCTGGCGGTGTGGTTTCGGAGGACGGGCCGCCATGTCCGTGGTCCTCCGGCCCCGCGCCGTCCGGGCAGATGTCGTGCCTCGGCGGCGGCGGCTCGCGCGGTGGCCGACAGGTCGGAATCGTCGGTACCGCCGTGGTCGGGTCTGTCGTGCCCGTCTCGATGCCCGGGTCGACCGGATGGGTGTCGACGACCGGCGGCGGCGGGGTGAACTCGCCGAGCTCCGGCTCGAGGATGCCCTCGATCGGATGCGCCGTCGCCTCGCCGCTCACCAGGGTGCCGGCGCTGCCGGTGAACAGGTCGAGCAGGATCGGGTTGTACTCCACCTCGACCTCGACGGTGAGCGAGGCCACCTGGCCGTTGTCGGTGTTCTCGATGATGCCGGTCGGCCGGCACGACGTGAGGTGGTCGTCCTTGGCCATCGCCACGCCGCAGTACTCGTCGACCGCGGCGTACGCGTCGTCCTGGAGCAGTTGCACGAAGCCCTGTTCGAGGTTGATCTTCTGGGCGCCGGCGCGGGCAGCCTCCTCGGCGTACGCGATCGCGCGGGCGCGGGCCGATAACTGCCGCGAGCCGTCGATCACCAACGCCGCAAGGAAGAGCAGCGCGATCGCCACGATGATCACGAACGGCGTGATCGAGCCGCGCTCGCCGCGACGACGCATCCTCACTGGTAGTACCCCCGATAGTTGTCGAGCGGGCTGACGAAGACCGACTCGACCGTCACGTTGCCGAAGGGCAGGAACGCGGCCGCGCTGAGATCGACCGAGCAGGTCACGGTGACCGTGACGGTGACCATCTGGGCCTGCGAGATCGCCGGCTGCGCGGTGAACGGCTGCGGCAGCTCCGGGTCGTAGGTGCAGTCCATGTAGCGGCCGACGTACTCCGCCTCCTCCGTCGTTGACCGGACCGCCTCGGCGACCTGCTCCTCGGCCTCGTCCGAGCTGCGCGACTGGGTGGCCGCGCGTACGGCGTCGCGGGCGGCCTGGTCGCTGATCGACTCCGCCTGGGCATACACGCCGAAGGCCCACATCAACATGAGCAGCATGATCAGCGGGATCGCGAGCACCGCCATCTCGAGCGAGATCGTGCCGCCGGAGTCACCCCGTCTCCTCATTGCTGCTCCCCCGTGTCCGGCTCGAACTGCTCGATCTCGACGGTGATCGACTGGCAGACCGGCGCGTCGACGAGGATGCCCATCGGGTGCGCGTAGCGGCCACACACCTCGACGGTCGCCTGCTGGTCGTCGCTGGACGCGGTGGCGGTGACGTCGGTCATCAGGCCGACCTGGTTGGCGTACGCGAGCGCGGTCTGCTCCGCGGAGTCCTGCCAGCCGGCCGGGTCGTCCATGGCGCCGGAGACTCGAAGGTACGAAGCGCCTTCGCGGGCCGACAGGGTCACGACGTTGCGGGCGTACATCCATAGCCCGAACTCGACGATCCCGAAGATGAGTAGCAGAAACACCGGCGCGATGATCGCCATCTCCAACGTGCTCGCGGCACGCTCGTCTCTCCGCCTCATGTGACCCCTACATGCTGGCTCGCGCGAGCGAGCGCGTGCTCAGCCGCCCTCCTGGATCTCGTCCTTTCGCGAGTTCACGACGTCGGTGATGACGGCGGCGATGATGATCGCCAGAGTGACGACGACGGCGGAGATGATCGCCCACTCCAGAGCGGATGCCCCGAGTTCGCTGCGACCGGCTCGTCTCGCCTCTGCCGCTCGGGCCCGGACGTACATGATGAACAGGCGGGCATACTGCAGCTCAGTCACGATCAAATCCTCCCGCGGATGTGACAATCGCCGGTGTCCAGGAAAAGGGGATGAGTCTGAGTCCCCGCCGGGTCAATCTAACCCAGCGAGGGTCAACGTGCAGTGGTCGGGCGCAGATCGACGCCAATGCGGTCATTGCAACCGAGCCAACGCCGGGTAAACCAAGAAGATCAGGAACGCGAGCGCGATCAGCATCTGCGCCAGCAGCATCGACTGCGAGCTCTCTCCTGCACTTCCCTCGACGTCGGCAAGTTCCTTGCGGCGAAGGCTCTCGGCGCGGGCCATCAGCGACGCGCGGATCTTGGCGCCCTCGTCGCCGGCGAGTGCCAGCGCCGATGCCAGGTCGCGTAGCTCCTCGACACGGAGGTCGCGGCCGAGCTGGGCGATGCCCTCCCACGGCGTGACGCCGATGATCCGGGCGTTGCTGAGCGCCTGCCGGATCCGGATCATCGCCCAGTGCTCACCGATCGAGGATGCCGCCATCAGGGCCTCGGGCAGTCCGCGGCCACCCGCCAGGTTCATAGCGACCAGGTCCAGGAACGAACCCATCACATGCCGGAAGTCGCGACGGCGCTTCTCGGCCTCCCGATGCAGCTGGATGTCGGGCAGGACGAAGAACAGCGCCGCGCAGCCGAGGCCGACGATCGCCGGGGCCGCGTTGCCGCCGATGCCAAGCACCAGCAGGATCAGCGGGAACCAGATCAGCCCCACCAGTCCCAGCAGGACCTTGGTTCCCATGTGGGCGGCGAACGTACGGTTCATGACCGCGAGGTCCGAGCGGGTACGCGGGAACGTCCAGCCGCGGGCCGACGCCTCGGCCTCGATCCGCTGGCCGACCGACAGCTTCATCTGGTCGAATCGGCCGTCGGTCCGAGCGCCCGCGGCACTGACCGTCATCGACTGCTGCGACAGCCGACCGGAGTCGATCCGGGCCAGCGTCGCACCGACTCCGGTACGTGGGCGGACGAAGACGTAGACCAGCAGCAGTAGGCCAGCACCGGCCACCGCTCCCGCCGTCAGCTGCAGGATCATCCGGTGGTCACCTCGGCATGGGCCTCGCCGGCGCGCTGGTAGCGGCGCTCGACGAGGAAGCGCTCCGGCGTCTCGACTCCGGCCAGCCGGCGCAGCCACAGGATCGCGAGGCCGAACATCGCGATCACGACGCTGAGCACGAGCTGCCCTTCGACGGTGCCGTACGGCTCGACGTAGCCCTGGTTGAACAGCACCAGCGCCGACGGTACGAGCAGCGTGATGACGACGACGAGCTGCACGCTGCGACGCGTACTCCGGCGGCTGCCCTCGACCCGGCGCCGCAGGTCGAGCTCTTCTCGGGCCGACTCCGATAGGGCGCCGAGCACATCACGTAGACCGGGGCCACGCAGCCGAGCATTGAGGATCAAGGCCGCCACGATCAGGTCGGCCGACGAGTCGTCGAGGTCGTCGGAGAACTTCAGCAGCGCGCTGGGCAGCGGTTCGCGGACCCGGAGCCGGTCGACCAGCAGGTTCAGTGCCGGCCGAATCGTCGGCGAGGCGTTGACCGCCGTCGCCGGGATCGCCTGCTCGAGTCCGACCGCACCGGCGATCGTGTCGCGCAGCGCCTCGGTCCAGGCGGCCAGTCCGTCTAGCCGGTTGATCGCCCGGCGCTCGGACTGGACGCCGCCGATCAGCTGGTCCCACAAGACCACGACGAGGCCGACCGCGACGGCGAGGACGACCCATCGAGTAACAACGAGCAGCACCAGCCCGACGCCGACACCGGCCGCCAGCTTGACCGAGGACCGCTGTACGTCGAGCCCACCGCCACGACCGCCCGGAGCCGACGCGTCGCGTCGCGGCAGCCCCGCGATCGAGAGCACGAGAAGCAGCAGGCCGACACCGACCAGCGTGCCGGCGGTGATGGCGAGTGGTACGCGATACTCCTCGATCAACCGGCCCACCTGCCGTGGACGATCGGCCGGTAGCCCTCGGCCTCGAGGTCGGCGATGCACGAGATCGGTGCGTGCGCCGCCGCCCGGGCGTCCGGATCGGGCGCGAAGACCTCGCTCGACAGCACCTGGCCGTCGTGGCCGACGACCTCGCGAATGCTCTCGATGACCCGGCGCTGCACGCCACCGGTCACGTAGTCGTTGTGCTTGCGGAGGAACACGACGAAGTCGAGCGCACCGGAGATCAGCATGTTGGTCGCAGCGATCGGCAGCCGCTCCTGGGCCTGGATCGCGTACGTCCCGATCCGATTGAACACCTCGAGCGACGAGTTGGCGTGGATCGTCGACAGCGAGCCGTCGTTGCCCTGGCTCATCGCGTTGAGCATCGTGACGATCTCGTCGCCGAGCACCTCGCCGACGATGACGCGAGAGGGGTTCATCCGCAGCGAGCGGCGGACGAGCTCGGCCATGTCGACGCCGCCGAGGCCCTCGGAGTTGGGCAGCCGCTCCTCGAACGCAACCACGTTGGGATGCAGATCCTCGAACTCGCCGAGTCCGAGCTCCAGCGCGCGCTCGACCGTGACCAGCCGCTCGTCCGGCCGGATCTCGTTCGCCAGCGCGCGCAGCAGCGTCGTCTTTCCGGCGTTGGTCGCGCCCGCGATCATGATGTTCTTGCGGGCTCCGACGGCGGCCTTGAGGAACGACGCGACGTCATGGCTCAGCGTGCCGTTGGCGACCAGCTCGTCCAGGAACACCCGGCCCAGCCGGGCCTTCCGGATCGACACCGCAGGCCGGGCACAGACGTTCATCACCGCGGAGAGCCGAGAGCCGTCGGGCAGCCGCAGGTCGAGCTGCGGGTTGGCGGAGTCGAACGGGCGGCTGGACAGTCCGGTGTGCGCGGCAAGCACCTGGATCAACTCGACGAGCTCCTCGTCGTCGTCCGCGACCGGCGGCAGTCGCTCCTCACGGCCGTCGCCGTACTGCACGAAGACCTGGTCGCAGCCGTTGATGTCGATGTTCTCGACCTCGGGGTCGTCGAGCAGTGGCTGCAGGCGTCCGACGCCGAACAGCGCGGAGTGGATGGCCGACGCCAGGGACGCCTCGTCGTCGGCCGACGGTGGAGTACGGCCCTCGGCGATCTCGAACCGGGCATGGTCCTCGAGCACCTGAACGATCAGGGACCGGGCGTACTCCCGCTCGTCTTCGACCGACATGGCGGGCACGCCGTTCATCTGGTCGCGCCGGCGTTGATCGTTGAGCCGGTCGGCGACTTGGACACGCAGCTGACGCACCAGGTCGTGGTCGATCACCGGTGCTCACCTCCCCCTGTCGGAATGCCGGGTGGCGACTGTTGAGGTTGCGGCGGCTGCCACCCCGGCCACTGGGACTCCTCGCCGGAGGGTACGGGTTGCGACGACTGCTCGACGAAGAACGGCTGGGTGTCGGCCGCGAGCCGGGCGACGATCGGCAGCGCCGACTTGACCAGTGCGGTCCGATCGGGTCGGCCGGACATCTCCCCTGCGAAGAAGCCGGCGCCCTTCGGATCGTGCGCCAGGTGATAGACCTCGGTGACGTTCGCCGCCGCCCGGCGCATCGCCTCGCCGATCTCCCGGACGGCCTGCCGGCGCTTCGGATCGGCGACCACGACGACATGGATCTGGGTCCCGTTGGTCGACTCCGGGCGCAGCGACGGCTGCAGCGCCAGGATCCGCTCCCGGAGATGGACGACGTTGCTGGGCTGGGCATCGCAGACCAACACCAGATCGGTCGCGGACGGCAGCATGACGTTCTGCGGCGTCGCGGCTCCTAGCCGGCCGGCGTCGGCGATGACGTCGTAGCCGGGGATACCGCCGAAGATCGGCCCGAGCTGACCCCACTGCTGGGCGAGGCCAGCAGACTGCTCGGGAATGCGTACTCCGACGAGCACGTCGAGTCCGCCGGAGATCCGCTGGGTGTGCTCCGGCACCAGCTCGGGACGCAGCGTCTTGCGGCCCGCGGCGCCCAGGCTGAGCAGGCCCCGATCGGGATCGATCACGCCGCCGTCGAAGGCCGGCAGCCGGGCCGCGACGTCGCCGCCATGCGGATCACACTCCGCGACGATCACCGGTCGCGGCCACAACGCGCCGAACATCAGCGCGGTGGTCGTGGCGCCCGGCGAGCCCTTCGCGGAGGCGACGGCGATCAGACCCATCTCGGCTCACTCACGGCCGTTGGAGTCGTCGACGGACGGTGCTGGCGCGACCCGGGCGACGTAGGCGACGTCCTCGTCGCGGATCGCGGGCGCGATGTCGGAGGCGTCGTCCTCGGTCATCAGCACGGTCAGTTGAATCGTCGACTGGCTGGTGTCGCCGCCGATCCCGCTCTCGTCGTCGGGATAGGTGACCGTCAGGACCTCTGCGTCGTAGTCTCCGGGCTGCCCCTCGTCCGGCGCCGTGTGCACCTTGACCGAGTCGCCGGAGGTGAGCCCGGGCGCGACGTTCTCGACGTTGAGCGGCACCTCCTCCATGCCGGGCGCGACGCCGGCGTCCTTAGTGACCATGTCCTCGGTGAGGATGGTGCCGGGCAGCAGATGGGTCACCGCCCGCAGGCCGACGACGTCGTCCAGGTTGTCGGCCGAGACGACCCCGTCCATGTCCTCGGGCAGGCTCACCGTCTCGACCTGGTCCTCGGTGATCTCGGCACCCTGCGGCACGTCGTCGCTGATCCGCAGGTAGTCGGCGCGGTTGCCGGCCTGCAGGGCGAGGAAGCCACTGGCGAACGCGCCGCCGACGATCAGGAGTACGGCCAAAGCGGCCAGTGCCGGCCGGCGCTCCCGTGCGGACGGCAGCCGGGTTCCGGCGTTCGATGCCGCGCGGCGACTAGGAGAAGTACGGGTGTCAGCCATCGCTAACCTCTCGGATCGTCACATGGTCGCGACGCACACGGAGGTACGGGCGCAGGCGTTGCCCGGTCCCCCGAAGCACATGAGTCCGTACACAAGGTACACGACCGTCCACACACGCAGTCACCAGCACAGATGCCTCACACGTCGTCGCAATTCTGGTTGCTGAAGCTCTCCAGGTCGGCCCGCGCCGACTCGATCTTGTTGGCGGAGTTGAGTCTCTCCAGCCGGTCGGGATCGTCCTCGTGGTCGACCATCACACCGAACTGATCGGCGATCGTCTCGACGTCCGGTCCGATCTCGTCGGCCACATTCGCCGGCACCAGCTCGCTCAGGTCACGGGCCGTGCCCGCCGCGCTCTCGACCTCGTCGGGCTCGGTGAGATCGAGATCCGCACCAAGCAGGACGGTCTGGTTCTCGAGGTAGGAGTCGCAGAACTCCAAAAGCGCCGCCGCGTCCTGGCTCTCCTTGTCCTTGTCGTAGGCGGTCTTCACCGCGATCACCGCGATGATCAGACCGCCGGCGACGATGCCCGCAACAACGCCCGGCCACACTTTGCGGTGCTCGCGCCAAGTTCGAGTCGAGCCGTGCAGCAGGGCCGAACGCAGCTGGCGGCGCCGCATCACGTCGGCCTCGAGCATGTACTTCTCGGCGTTCGGGATGTCGAACTCCGGCGCCGGCGGCGGCTCCGACGTACGCGGCGGCGGCTCGGGAGGGGTCGTCGACATCAGTGCAGACCACTCGTGACGGCGATCGCGGCCGCGACCTCGAGCATCGCCTCCCGCGTCGCGGGCCGGACCCGGCTCGGGTCGAACGGCTGACCGGCCGCGAGCTCCGGGTCGGGCGGAACCACGACGGCACGCACCGGTCCCTGCGCCTGTTGCTGCATGACCTCGCGATGGACCTTGCGATAGGACTCGTCGTTCGTGCACACGACGACGTAGATCGCCCGGTCGATCGCGAACGTGTCGACGTCGCGCAGTCGCGCCGCAGCCACTCGGGCACTCGAGAGCCCCCAGGCACCGGCGCAGGTGACGATGACGGTCTGATCGCTCCGGGCCAGCGCCGCGTACGCCGCCTCACCAGGGTCGTTGCCGACGTCGACCAGGGTGAACGCATGGTCGCGGCCGAGCCGATCGAGCAGCGGCGGTACATCGGCACGACGTAGCGGAGTGCCCCAACCGCAGCCGTCTACGACACGCAGTCCGCCGGGCACGACCGTCGGCTCGGCGTCGGTGTCCGCGACCAGATCGCGACCGGTCAGTGCGGCTGGCACACCGAGCATCTGGCCCAGCGACGCCGTGCCGGAGTGCGCGTCGACGAGCACGGTCGGGTCCTCGCGAAGCGCGGCGAACGCGGTGGCCACACCCAGCGCGACCGTGGTGGTTCCGACGCCGCCCTTGCCGGCGTTGAAGGCGACCACACGTCGGTCGTTCTGCCGGGTACGCAGCGCACCCACCAGCATCCGCTCGGAACCGACGGTCTCGGCGGCGTCCGGCGTCACGAGCCCGAAGGTCACGGCCCTGACCCAGCGACCGGAGGTGCTGGGTGCGGCCTTGCCGGAGCTGGTGCGGGCCAGGAGCGACTCGACCGGGCCGCTGGTCGCCGACCGCGACTGCTCGGCCATCGGCGGTGGCGCGGGAGCCAGATCGGCATGAGGCGAGAAGTACTGCCCCGGCGGCGGACCGAGCGCCGGGCTCATCGGCGGCGCCGGCTGCGGCGGCCGGCCGCCGGGCACGGACGCCGGATCGGCGAACTCCGGACGCAGCGGCACGACGGCGCCATGGTCGGACGGTGCCTCGCCTCCGGACCCGTCCTGGGTCGGCGCCGGCGGGGATGCGGCGTCCGAGCCAGCCGATTGCGGCGGAGCCGACACCGGGTCGAGACCGAGCAGCCGCGGATCGACGCCCATGCGCGAGAGATCACCGGCAGCGTCCTGCGCCGAAGCGCGACGGCGGGCTTCGAGCTCCTCCTCGGTCGGGCCGTCCTGCTCGTCAGGCATCGGTCACACTCCCACCCCGGCACTCACAGCTTGTCCTGGATCTCGCTGAACAGGCCGACGGCTCCCATCGTCACGACGACCATGTCGACGATGATCAGGAACTCGGCGATGTTGAGCACCCGCTTGATCTGGGCGCGGGTGATCTCGGTCATGGGCAGACTGCTGATCGCCACCACGAGTAGCGCCAGGCCGGCGAAGCCGGGGATGATCCACTCCCGGAGCTCGGGAACGTCCTCGGTGAGCCGGACCAGTTGCATGACACCAATGGCGACGGCAGCGGCTCGGAACGGCACCATGTGCGGCGTCCGCGAGTAGACCCGCGACCGCAGCAGGGCCGCCGCTGCGATGCTGAGCGCGAGGTAGCGGTCCCAAGCCCCGGTGCTGAAGGTCAGCCAGAAGCCGCCCCACACGACTACGAGGGCGAATCCCACGAGGCCGCCGATCAGCATCCAGTTGCTCTGCCGATAGCGGCTCGCGAGGCTGTCGCCGGTGATCCGGCCGGCGTGCCGTACCCGGTAGTCGGCACTGGCGAGACCGCCGACCGACAAGGTCAGGCGCGGCAACACACCGGCCGCCAGCATGGCGACCGCCGGCGCGATCCGCCGCACTTGGGCCGGGTCGATGTCGGCCATGCCGACGAAGCTCACGGCCAGTCCGGTCGCGACCAGGACCACGGCGGCCGTGACGTGCGGCATGGCGTACTCGGTGCACACCCGGGCCAGCGCGACGACACCGGCGACGAAGATCCAGCCGAGCATGAGGACGACGAACGGATCGAGATCGGCGGCGACCCCGACCTCGGTGCCGGACAGGAACGCCCATGCCATCGAGACTGCGGCCAGGACCTGCGCGACCCAGCCGTGGTTGAAGACCGCGGCCCACACCATCAGGCCGAATGAGACGACGAGCGCGGCGAATGCTGACACCACCCGCGCGTCGGTGCTGCCCTCGATCAGCTCGGGGAACAAGTACTGCACGACGGCGAGCAGGCCGAGCACCACAGCGCTGGCCAGCAGACTGAACGTCAGTGTCGTCTGCGACGTCCACCATCCCCCGGCCGCGTCGACACTGTCCTCGAGCGCATCGCGTACGTCCTCGACCAGCGCGGGCCGGACGGCCGCGCCCTCACCGCGAAGCTCGAGCACCTCACCGTCGAGGACGCCGGCCTCGGCGAGCGTCTGGTTGAGCGACAGCGGCAGACCACCGAGCCGAGCGAGAGTGAACGCGGTCGGGCGTTGCTCGTCGCCGTCCGGAACGCAGTAGCGCAGCACCTGCGGCACGACGTCGGCGACTGGGAGCGCACTCGGCAGCGCCAGGTCGACCTTCCGCGCTCCGCTCACGACGGTGACGCGGCTGTAGGCGGTGAGCACCAGGCCTCCCCGGTCGAGTCGATCGTTCGATGGTGCGTGCGTCCACCCCGGGCAGTCAGGACACGCCGATAGCCCCGAGACCTGCGGGAGCATATCGTGGTCCAGGTCACTACACCCACCTTGACGGTGCTCGGGCGGGACAACGATGAGGAGTCTGTGCTGTGACGACCACGCTGGTGAAGCGGCCGCCGCGTACTGCACCACCGACCGTCGATCCGGGCAATCTCGAGATCGCCGAACCGCCTGGCACTCCGCAAGCCCCACCGGCCGTAGCCGGGCTCGGCATGATGATGATGCCGATGATGATGGGCACCGGCGCGCTCACTGGAGCACTCACCGCCGGCGCCAGCAAGATCCAGGCAGTCGCCAGCCTGCTGGTGTTCTGCGGCGCGATCTGCTTCGCCGCCATCATGATCGTCAGCCAGCGCACCGGGCCGAAGAAGCAACTGCGCGAAGGGCGCGAGCGCTATCTCGACTACATCGAGCAGATGCGCCACACCTTGCGCGCACGGATCGCCGTCCAGCGTCGCAGTGAGGCCTGGCGGCATCCGCTGCCGGAGCACCTGGTCGATCTCGCTCGCAACGACGCACGCCGGTGGGAGCGACGCCTGCCGGACTCCGACTTCCTCGTCGTACGGATCGGCACCGGCGACCAGCCACTCGCGTCGCCACTGACGATGGCGGCCGACACCGGTCCGCTCAACGAGTTCGACCCGGTGTGCCTGCAGGCCGCGAAGGAGTTGCACGCTCGCTACTCGGTGCTTCGCGACCAGCCGATCACCGTCGACCTGCGGAGCATCGGCGCCATGACGGTTCTGGGCGCGCCGGTCGCGACGCGTGATCTCGCGGCGTCGATGGCGATGGAGCTGTCCGCCTTCCACGCGCCGCACGAGGTGCAGATCGCCGTCGTCCGCTCCGACGCCAACGCGGACTACTGGGACTGGGCCAAGTGGCTGCCGCATGCGCAGGAGACGCAGCTGATGGACGGCGACGTGCCGTCGCGGCTGATCGCGAACAGCGTCGCAGGGATGGCCGAGATGCTCGCTCCGACGTTGGACGCCCGGCTCGATCGTCATCAGCGGGCCCGAGGCCAGCAGCATCTGCCGCCGCGGCACATCGTCGTCTTCATCGACGGCGACGGGCTGACCACCCATCAGCACCTCGCGTCGCCGGACCCGTCGGTGTCGCTGGACCGGCTCGGAATCCATGTCGTCGCGCTGCTCGAGCACCGGCGCGACGAGCCGGAGCAGATCGACGACCGGATCCAGATCGGCCTCGACGGCAACATGACGCTGGCGTCCCGGTCACTGCCGTTCCGGCGCGACGCGATTCCGTCCGGCGTCCCCTCGGTGGTCTCGCGCCAGCTGTCGCCGTTGCGGATCAACGAGGAGGAGGAAGGCGGCGACAACCTGTCACACACGGTCGGGTTGCCGGAGATCCTCGGCGTCGACGACCCGGCTCGGCTCGAGCCGACCCGTACCTGGCGACCGCGCACCCTCCGCGAATTGCTGCGGGTCCCGATCGGCATCGGCAGCAACGGCAACACGGTCATGCTCGACCTCAAGGAGTCCGCGCACGGCGGCATGGGACCGCACGGCCTGGTCGTCGGCGCGACCGGCTCCGGCAAGTCGGAGATGCTGCGGACCCTGGTGAGCTCGCTGGTCATCAACCATGGCCCGGATCGGCTCGCCTTGATGCTGGTCGACTTCAAGGGCGGTGCGACGTTCGCCGCGATGGAGGACATCCCCCACATCGCCGGCATTATCACCAACCTGCAGGACGACCTGACGCTGGTCGACCGGATGCACGACGCGCTGTTCGGCGAGATGCAGCGACGTCAGGAGATCCTCAAGTCGGTCGGCAACCTGCCCAACGTCACGGCCTATCACGACCTGATCGACGCCGGCGAGCCACTCGAGCCGCTCCCCCACCTGCTGGTCATCGTCGACGAGTTCTCCGAGCTGCTGACCGCGAAGCCGGACTTCGCCGAGCTGTTCGTCGCCATCGGCCGGATCGGCCGGTCGATCGGAGTGCATCAGCTGCTGGCCAGCCAGAAGCTGGAGACGGGCAAGATCCGCGGCCTCGAGTCGCACCTGTCCTACCGGATCTCACTGCGTACGTTCAGCGAGTCCGAGTCTCGTGACGCGATCGGTGTCCCGGACGCCTACCACCTGCCGCCCGAACCCGGGTCGGGCTACCTCAAGGTGGACACCACGGTGTTCGAGCGGTTCAAGGCCGCGCTGGTCTCCTCGCCGTACACACCGCCGTTTTCGGGCCCGAAGACGACCGTGCCGGTGGTGCCGTACCTGTCGGTCAACGGCCTGGGGGCCTGGATCGCCGAGCAGCAGGCCGCTCTGGTCGCCACGAACGGCGACGAGCCGGCCGGACCGGCGTCAAGGAACGAGAAGAGCAACCTCGACGTCATCTGCGAGCGACTGGCCGGAGCCGGCGCGACGCCGGTACGCCAGGTCTGGCTCGAGCCGCTGCCGTCAGCCCTGCCGCTCGACAGCGTGATGGACACCAAGGAGGACGGCGCGGTCGGCACCGTCGACGCGATCTTCGGCCTGGTCGACGAGCCGGCCAAGCAGCACCAGTACCCCATGCGCTGGGACTTCACCGGCGGTGCGGGCAACCTGATGATCCTGGGCGCTCCGCAGAGCGGCAAGAGCACCCTGCTGCGTTCGCTGATCGCCTCGCTCTGCTTCCGCTACGCGCCGTCCGACGTCGTCTTCTACTGCATCGACTTCGGCGGCGGCACGTTGCGTTCGATGGCGGATGCGCCGCACATCGCGACCGTGACTCCCCGGACCGATCCGGAGCGGATCAGCCGCACGATCAACGACGTCGTAACCCTGCTGGAACGCCGCGAGGAGCTGTTCCGCAGCCTCGGCGTCGGCAGCATCGAGGAGTTCCGTCAGGCGAGGGCGGACGGCCGGGCGCCCAAGGACGCGCCGGGCGACGTGTTCCTCGCCGTCGACGGCTGGGGCGGATTCCGCGAGGAGTACGACACGCTCGACTTCACGGTCGCCGATCTCGCCGCTCGCGGACTCAACTACGGCATCCACGTGATCGTCACGGTCAACCAGACGATGGACGTCCGGATGCGCATGCAGCCGTCGTTCGGCGGCCGGATCGAGCTTCGGCTCAACGATGCCTTCGACAGCCAGTTCGGCCGCAAGGAGATGGCCAACATCCCGAAGGACGCGCCGGGCCGCGGGCTGGTCGATCCTGGCCTGCACTTCCAGGCCGCGCTCCCCCGCATCGACGGCATCGCCGACGACGACGGCTTGTCGCCGGCCGTGTCCGCCCTCGTGGCGAGTCTCAAGGAGCGCTGGCCAGAGCAGGCCGTGCAGCGGGTCCGCGTGCTGCCCACGACGGTCAACCGCGACCAGTTGCCACCGGTCGATCCGAAGTACCCGGGCGTGCCGGCCGGTGTGCTCGACCGCAATCTCAGCGCGGCCTCGGTCGACCTGATGGGCTCCAACCCGCACCTGCTGGTCTTCGGCGACGGCGAGACCGGCAAGACCAACCTGCTGCGTCTCATCCTGCGCGGACACATGGAGCTGATGCCGGCCGAGAACCTGGCCATCGCGGTGGTCGACTTCCGGCGGTCACTGCTCGACGTGGTCGGCAAGGACTACAACCTGGCGTACGCGACCGACGCGCCGACCGCCGAGCAGGTCTGCCTCGAGATCGCCGCCTCGCTGAAGAAGCGGCTGCCGAGCCAGGACGTCACGTCAGAGCAGCTGCGCAACCGCTCCTGGTGGACCGGGCCGGAGGTGCTGGTCGTGGTCGACGACTACGACCTAGTCTCGACGTCGAGCGGCAACCCGCTCAATCCTCTCGTGGACTACTTCGCCCAGGGCCGCGATCTCGGCTTCCACTTCGTGATGGCGCGTCGGATGGGAGGCTTCGCACGGGCTCAGTTCGAGCCGGTCATCCAGCGGCTCAACGACCTCGGCACGCCGGGCTTCATCTTCTCCGGCGACCGGATGGAGGGCCGCGTCATCGGCGGCGTGAGCGCGCAGTCGCTACCGGTGGGCCGGGCGCTGTACGCCTCGCGCAACGGCCTGGCCGGCCAGGTCCAGACCGCGATCACACCGGAGTGAGCGCGTACGACGGTGCGGCATACGACAAGGGAGGCCACGCTTTCGCGTGACCTCCCTCAGTTGTCGCTGTGCTGTCAGGCGCCCCCGGTTGGCTAGATCGGCCGGTTCAGAGCGGAGAGCGTCTGCTCGCCCTGGTTCGCCGCCACCGTCGACGCGGCGGTCGCCTCGTTCTCGCCCTCGACGCAGAATGTCGATGTCTTGGCGATCTTGCCGCCGCAGTCCTCGACGGAGTACATCAGTGCGTGAGCGTCCTTGGAGTGCGTGTCGTAGAAGGCGCCCAGCGCACTGCTCACCTGCGGGTGATGCACGATGCCCTGCGCGTCGGCGATGGACTGCAGCACGTTGTTCGCACTGCCGTACGCCTCCGGGCCGAGGCCGTGGATGTTCTTACCGGAGCCATAGACCGGCTCCGGCTCGATGCCGTATCCACTCATCTCCAGCCTCCTCTCCCTCTGTCACTCGAACTCAGGCGTCGACGCCTGATCAGGCGTTGTTGAACAGGCTCTGCACTCGGCCAGCGGTCGCGTGCTGGATGTCGTTGCTGGTCTGACCCTGGTTGTGCTGGACCTGCGCCAGGTCGGCGAACTCGGTGTCGCGCTGGAACTCGATCTGCGAGCGCTGAGCCAGCGCGTCCGCACCGGCGACGTCGTCACCGAGGCCGGCCCGCGCCACGTTGTTGGCCGAAACCGCGGCGTCACGGGCGTCCTGCGCGCCGGTCACCTGGCCGTTGGTGAACGCTAGGCCCTCTTCGTTGGAAGCGAAATCGTGGTGGATCTTCGTCATCGTCGTGGTTCCTTGTCTCCAGAGGGGTCCGTCGGCAGGTCAGAGCGGCCGGTTCAGCGAGCTGTAGGTCGTCTCGGCCTGGTTGGCCGCGGTGCTGTAGGTCTGCGTGGCGTCGTCGTGGCCCTGCACGGCCTGCCGCTCACCCATGGCCTTCTTCTCCGCATACTCAGACGAGTGGCGGGCGCGGGTGTTTCCGGCGCCGGCCTGGGCGAGCAGGCTGGAGTACTGCACTCGGCTGGCCGGACCGAAGTTCTTGCCGGCGAGCATGTCGGCGGTCGACTGGGTGTTGCGGGCGTGCTGCGCGTTGCCGCTCTGGACGTCAATGGTCTGGTTGGCGCCCTTGGTGACGCCACCGACCTCGTTGAGTCCCACGGCCTGGGGGTTACTCATGTTTCCTCCTGACGGCTTGTCACCGGCCCCTCTCGACCGGATCTCTAGCAACACCGTGGACGCTAATAGGCCAAGGGGTCACCGGGGTCGACGTCGGCGAATCTGTGGAAAACTCATCCGGCTCCAGCGTCCGGGTGAACGTCTGGCGCGATCGACAGCTCGCCGAAATCGCAGCCCCACTGCCGGTCGGCGAACCGGAGCACGCCCGCCAGCAGCTCGGCGATCCGCCGGCCCGGACGGAGCACACCGTCGGCCGGTGCGAAGCTCACGATCGAGCCGCTCGTGACCGCCGGCCGGGCGAGGACCACGCCTTCCCGGATCCGGGCGGTGACCAGGTCGTCGAGCCGATGGCGACAGTTCGCGATCGGGTACGCCCGCCGATCCGAGTCCGCCGCGTCGACGACCAGCCGCTCGAGATCGTCGATGCGGATGCCGGCGCTGCGGCCGGCGACGACGTTGGCATGCACCAGCTCCAACGGGAGATGCGGCACCAGAGTCGCCAGCGCGACGGTGAAGCGCGGATTCAGCTCGGTCGGCCGGAAGCCGTCTGCGGTCGACACCCCGTCGACGTTGAACGCGCCGCGATAGCCGACCCGATCGGCCAGCAGCGCACCCGTACGACGCGCGACCGTCCGCATCTGCTCGCGGACCGACGGCGGCGGATCCCACCAGGTCGACAGCCCGGCGAACACGAACCGGCCCTCCTCGGCCGACCGAAGCACGGCCAGCTCGACCGGTCGGAAGACCGCCACGCCGTCGTCGAGGACGTAGCCGTGGATGCTGCACGGGACACCGTCGAGGTACGGCATGACCCGGATCCGACGGCATCGCGGTCGGAGGTGCTCGTACGCCGTCGCCGCATCGTGCGACGAACGCACCCAACGTACGCAGTCGGCACTGCCGTTGACGCCGGCGCTGGCGTCACCGGACCAGACGACTCCGTTCGCGCCGCCGACCCCGTCGGAGGCGGCCAGCAGCGCGGGAAGATCGGTCGCCGGCACGATGTGCATCGGACTTCGCGCAACGCCGGCCGCGTCCCACAGCGCATCGCAGGTGGTCTTGTCCTCGAGCTGACCCCACACGGACGGCCGCCCGCCGAGCACGGTACGCCCGAGCAGCTCGGTCAGATCGGTGTGCGCCGGCAGCCACCAGACCGCCTCGCGCCCGGGATCGTAGGCCTCGACCCTGCGCGCCACCTCGGCCGGCGGATCGACGGCCAGCCGGGCCATCGCCCCGATCCCGTCGGTCATGGAGTCCGTGATGGGGATGTCGAGAACAAGGACCTCGGCGTCGTCAGGATCCGGCGGCCGGCCGGCGCCGACTCCCCGCCCGATCAGCAGCGGCTTGCGCGCACCCCATCGCTGCAGCTTCGTAACGTCGGCGGTCATGGCGGCGAGCACCTTGAACCCAACGATGACCTTCCGACCGCGGAACAGTTCGGCGAGCTCGGCCTCCCACTTCGCCAGGTCGAGGCTCGGGCGGCTGGTCACGACGCGCCACAGTAGCGGTGACCCCTCGGCCTCCTACGCTGAGCCGCGCATCCGGCTACGTGTCCACGGCGACACCTATCTCGACAGGGGACCCGAGAAATGCACGAGTACGAGCTCTTCGAGTACTACCCCGTCACGGGCTACGAGATCACCAGTGCCGCGGACAAGGGCAAGGACGGACTGACCGCGATCGAGGACATCGAGGGCGACGTCAACTCCAAGCACAAGACCGCCCTCGACGCGGTCGAGGATGACATCAAGCCGTACGTCGGCGGCGCGACCCAGACGACCGACTCGCAGGTCTCCAACATGAAGCAGACGGTGACGTTCGCCGGCGGCGCGCTCCGGCTGTTCGCGATCGCAGTCGACGACTACAACATGAACAGCGGCCCGGGCTTCGACAGTCCTGGGACCAAGCAGAATCCGCGCGCGGTGAGCAAGCTCAACCAGTGCTACACCAGCCATGCCAACGACTCCTTCGGCCTCGACTACGCGGACTACGAGAAGGGCGGGTCGAAGGAGGACCGGGACTACGGCACCGACATCGCCAGCGCATCCGGGACGTTGAGGGCGACGCTGCAGACCGAGTTCGGCTGGCTCGGCGGCAACCTCGACGACAAGGCCACTGAGGTCGAGGGGATGCTCAAGCGGGGGCCGAACGAGAAGGACCTGCGCGCGATGTACGCCGCCGGTGCACTGCCGAGCTGGGTCGCTAGCGTCTATCCCCAGTACGACTTCTCCGGGATCTCGTTCACCAAGCTGCCGTCCGACCTCGCCGCGATGACCCCGGACCAGCTGGCCGACTATCTGCTGGCACATCCCGACCTCGACCCCAACATCATGCTCAACCTCGACATCCTGGCCCCTGGGGTCGTCGACATCATGGGCCAGAAACTCGCCGACAAGATCCGCAACGCCGACATCAACTGGGACACCGACGCGGACGTGCTCAAGCAGTACGCGACCCTCTTGCAGACCTGGCAGGACTCCAGCCTGGCGGTCACCGCCTCGATGTACGAGAAGCTCGGCGCCAAGGGTGCGCTGCAGTTCCTCGACAAGCTCGGCACGATCGCCTACCAGGGCACCCGTGACGACGCCGCGAACCTCGCCTCGACCTTCCGCACCGGTCTCGGCTTCGCCGACGCGATGTGGGACGACCAGCAGCGGGCGCAGTACGGCCAGGACCTCGGACAGGCGATCGACGACAACCGCAGAGACTACCCGCCGCGCGGGTTCGAGTCGGCATTGTCGTACCTGCTGCAGGATGGGCACTACAGCACCGAGTTGCTCGACCCGTTGGGCGACAAGCTCTACGAGATGGACTACGGCGGCAACAGCTGGTGCAACGATGGCTCGAACCTGATCCACAACAAGGATCTGATGGCGTCCTACTTCAGCTCGCTGGGGAACAACGGCGAGGCCGCGCTGAACTTCTTCGACGATCCGCAGCGCCAGGAGTACTACATCAAGGATCGGGACTACCTGAACGACACCGAGGGCATCAACAGTCTCCTCGGCGCGCTGGACGCGGCGACGACCGACCCGACGAACATCAGCGACACGGGCCGGCAGCATGACGCGGCCGGGCTGATGTCGTCGATCGCGGAGTACCTGCCCGACAACGACCAGGCCAACGAGAACTTCGTGACCGGCGACGGCACCAAGCACCTGGCGCACATGCTGTCGAGCTACATGGAGTCGGTGAGCGACGGCATCCTCAACCCGGTCGACGGCGCGGAGCGACCCGGCGGGATCACGCTCGACGAGAACGGCTTCGCCAGCCCGATCTTCGAGCAGGGTGAGCTCAAGAGCCTGGTGAAGCTGACGATCTCCAATGACGACGGGATCGCCGCGATGCGACAGGGCGTCAGCGCGTTCCAGAACCTCGAGATCTCACGCGACATGTCCGACGGCACGCTGTCTGAGTCGGTCCTGCGGCAGGATGCCCGTCTCGAGGGCTGGTTCATGGACGCGGTCGGCGAGCAGAAGATCCAGGGCGCGGAGGACGACGACAAGCGGATCCAGGCCTGGATCGACATGGGCAAGGACCTGGTCGGCGTCATCCCGCTGCCCGGTGCCGAGCAGGTCGGGAAACTCGGCGAGGCGTCGATCAGCTATCTGTCGGGTGCCGCGACGAACGCCGGCGGCGACTTCTTCACCGACACGTTCGCGAACAACGAACAGACCGAGTGGCAGCACCAGACCCAAGCCGCCGAGTCGGCACTGGAGGCGCGGCAGCTCATGATCGCGTCACAGCTGGTCGATCCGGGAACCTACGACGTCCACCCGCTGATCTCGGGACAGGATCTCCACTCCGCGGCGGCGGGCTACCCGCCGGACCAGGTCGAGCGCTGGTTCGGGTCCACCGACAACCCCACGCTGCCCAGCCAGGACGAGATCGACGCGATGCCGCAGACCGAGCGCGACCAGTACGAGAAGGTGCTCAAGGACGTGCTCGCCGACAAGCTGCCGGAGTTCGACAACGGCGACTACCAGGACACCTACAAGCTGGCGTTCCAGGGCTACTTCGACGAGAACTTCGACGACTGAGGCTCAGGCGTAGTCAGACGTTGAAGCCGAGCGCTCGCAGCATCTCGCGGCCGTCGTCGGTGATCTTGTCCGGGCCCCACGGCGGCATCCAGACCCAGTTGATCCGGTGGTCCTTGACCAGACCCTCCAGCGCCTGACTGGTCTGGTCCTCGATGACGTCGGTCAACGGGCAGGCCGCCGACGTCAGGGTCATGTCGATGGTGGCGTTCGACTCGTCGTCGAGCTCGACGCCGTAGACCAGGCCGAGGTCAACGACGTTGATGCCGAGCTCGGGGTCGACGACGTCCTTCAGCGCCTCGGTGACGTCGTCGACGGTCGTCGGCTTCGGGCCCGACAGGTCCACCTCGGGCAGGTCGTCGGCCTTGGTCGTCTCGCTCATGATGCCTCCTTTGCGAGTGCCTGACTCGTCGCGTCCTTCCACGCCATCCAGGACAACAGCGCGCACTTGATCCGGGCCGGAAACTTCGCCACGCCGGCAAAGGCGACGCCGTCCTCGAGGCGGTCCTCGTCGGGCTCGTCCTTGCCCTGCATCAGCGCGAGGAAGTCCTCGTGCAGCGCGGTCGCCTCCTCCAGGCTACGTCCGATCACCAGATCGGTCATGACCGACGCCGCGGCCTGGCTGATCGAGCAGCCGAGCGCGTCGTAGGAGACGTCGACGACCGTCTCGCCCACCAGGTGCACGCGCAGCGTCACCTCGTCGCCGCACGTGGGGTTCACGTGGTGAACCTCCACGTCGTACGGCTCGCGCAAGCCCCGATGGTGCGGGTGCTTGTAGTGGTCCAGGATGATCTCCTGGTAGAGCGCGTCGAGCTCCATGCCGTCCTAACTCAAACCTTGAAGTAGCGCTTCGTGTAGTTCAACGCATCGACCAGCTCGTCGATTTCCGCCTCGGTCGTATAGAGGTACGAGGAGGCCCGAACCGACGCCTGCACGCCGAACCGCGCATGGACCGGCTTCGCACAGTGATGCCCGGCGCGGACGGCGACGCCTCGGGAGTCGACGACCTGCGCGACGTCGTGCGGATGGATCCCGGCCAGTTCGAAGCTGATCGCGCCGCCGCGATCGACCGCGTCGGCGGGTCCCAGGATCTTCAGATCCTTCACTTCCGCCAGCCGCTCCAGCGCGTACTTGGTGATCTGCTGCTCGTGGGCGGCGACCGACTCCATGCCGAGGCCACTGAGGTAGTCGACCGCGGCGCCGAGCCCGACGGCCTCGGCGATCGGCTGGGTGCCGGCCTCGAACCGGGCCGGCGGCCGGGCGTACGTCGACCGCTCCATCGTGACCGTCTCGATCATCTCGCCGCCGCCGAGGAACGGGGGCAGCTGCTCGAGAATCTCGCGCTTGCCCCACAGCACCCCGATGCCGGTCGGGCCGATCATCTTGTGCCCGGTGAACCCGACGAAGTCGGCGCCAGTCGCGGTCACGTCGTACGGGATCTGCGGCACCGCCTGGGCGGCATCGACGACGACCAGCGCTCCCACCTCGTGGGCCCGCTGCGCGATGTCCGCGACCGGGTTCAGGGTGCCGAGCGCATTGGAGATGTGGACCAGCGACACGACCTTGGTGCGCTCGTTGATCAGGTCGTCGATGTTCGACAGGTCGAGCCGGCCCTCGTCGGTCACGCCGAACCACCGCAGCGTCGCGCCCTTGCGCTGGGCGAGCAGCTGCCACGGCACGATGTTGGAGTGGTGCTCCATCTCGGTGATGACGATCTCGTCGCCGGGTCCGACCGAGTACGGCGGCTCCGCCCAGGCGAGGACGTTCGCCACCAGGTTGAGCCCCTCGGAGATGTTCTTGGCGAAGACGATCTCGTCGCGGCTCGGGGCCTTGACGAACGCCGCGATCTTGTCGCGGGCCCGCTCGTAGGCCTCGGTCGCCTCGGAGCCGAGCTGATGCAGCGCCCGGGCCACGTTGGCGTTGTGCACCCGGTAGTGCTCGTCGATCGCGTCGATGACCTGCTGCGGCTTCTGCGACGTGTTGGCGCTGTCCAGGTAGACCAGCGGCCGGTCGCCGGCCAGCCGCCGCGACAGGATCGGGAAGTCCTCACGCACCTTCTCGACGTCGTAGCTCACGATCGACTCCTGTCCCTCGCGGTCAGCTCACAGTCCGGCCGCGGCGCTCACGTAGCGGTCGTAGCCCTCGGCCTCGAGCTGCTCCGCGAGCTCCGGCCCACCCTCGTCAGCCACCTTGCCGCCGACGAACACGTGGACGAAGTCCGGCGTGATGTAGCGCAGGATCCGGCTGTAGTGGGTGATCAGCAGAACGCCTCGATCGCCCTGTGCCCGGAACCGGTTGACGCCCTCCGCCACGATCTTGAGTGCGTCGATGTCGAGACCGGAGTCGGTCTCGTCGAGCACCGCGAAGCGCGGGTTGAGCAGCTCGAGCTGCATGATCTCGTGGCGCTTCTTCTCACCGCCAGAGAAGCCCTCGTTGACGCTGCGCTGACCGAAGCTCTGGTCCATCGACAGCCGGTCGAGAGCGCCGTTGACGTCCTTGACCCAGGTACGCAGCTTCGGCGCCTCGCCGTCGAGCGCGGTCTTCGCCGAGCGCAGGAAGTTGGCGACCGAGACGCCGGGCACTTCGACGGGGTACTGCATCGCGAGGAACAGTCCGGCCCGAGCCCGCTGGTCGACGGTCATCTCGAGCACGTCGACGCCGTCGAGGGTGACCGAGCCGCCGGTGACCTGGTACTTCGGGTGGCCGGCGATGGAGTAGGCCAACGTCGACTTGCCGGAGCCGTTCGGACCCATGATCGCGTGCGTCTCGCCGGACTTCACGGTCAGGTCGACGCCGCGCAGGATCTCCTTGGCGCCTTCCTCGGTGGCGACCGAGATGTGCAGGTCGCGGATCTCGAGAGTGGACATGTGTTCTATAACTCCTGTGGTTGCGGGTCAGCTCGCGGTGTCAGTGATCGGGTTCGCGACGTCGACGTGGACGTCGCCGCCGTCGAGACGTACGGGGTAGACCGGGACCGGCTCGGTCGCCGGCAGGTTGATCGCCTTGCCGGTGCGCAGGTCGAACATCGACCCGTGCAGCCAGCACTCGATCTCGTCGCCGTCGACCTCGCCCTCCGACAGCGGGATCGCGGCGTGGGAGCACTCGTCCTGGATCGCGTAGACCTCTTCGCCGTTGCGGACCAGGGCGATCGCGACACCGTCGATCTGCGCGGCCATGGACGCGCCGTCCGCGATGTCGTCGAGTGCGCAGACGCGTACGAAGTCGCCCACAGCCGTCACCCCTGCGCCCCGGTCGCGGACGCCGGCGCCATGCCGACGCTGCGCTCGAGCTCGGACTCGACCGCGGCCAGCAGCTCCTGCTCGATCTGGCGTACGCCGATCCGCTTGATGATGTCGGCGAAGAAGCCGTGCACCACCAGGCGCCGAGCCTCCTCCTCCGGGATGCCGCGGCTCTGCAGGTAGAACAGCTGCTGGTCGTCGAAGCGGCCGGTCGTGCTGGCGTGACCGGCGCCCACGATCTCGCCGGTCTCGATCTCGAGGTTGGGCACCGAGATCGCCCGGCAGCCGTCGGTCAGCACCAGGTTGCGGTTGCTCTCGTAGGTCTCGATGCCCTCGGCCGCCTTGCGGATAAGAACGTCGCCGATCCAGACCGCCCGGGCGCCCTGGCCCTGCAGTGCGCCGCGGTAATCGACGTTGCTTCGCGTACGCGGGGCGTTCTGGTCGACGAACAGCCGGTGCTCGAGGTGCTGGCCGCTGTCGGCGAAGTAGACGCCGAACATGTCCACCTCGCCACCGGGACCGTCGTAGTCGACCGACGCGTTGATCCGGACCAGGTCGCCGCCGAAGGCGACCACGACATGCTTCAGGGTCGCGTCGCGACCGATGTGCGAGTGCTGATGGCTCACCTGGATCGCGTCGTCGGCCCAGTCGTGGACCGACACGAAGGTGAGGTGGGCGCCCTCGCCGAGCACGATCTCGACGTTGTCGACCCAGGTCGTCGAGCCTTCGTAGCGGAGCACGACGGTGGACTGGCTGTAGGGCTCAGCCTGGATGACGACGTGGCCGGCGGTCGCCCGGTCGCCGTCGATGCCCCGGATCGTGACCATCGTCGGCTGCTCGACGACGGCCTCCTTCGGCACGACGACCTTGTAGATGCCGTCGGCGTGCTTCCAGGCCCGCGCCGACACCCGGTCGCTCGGGATGTAGCCGGACGAGCCCTTGGCCGGGTCGTCTGCCGAGCCCGCGTCGGCCGTGACCGCCGGGTCGGCGACGACATCGATCTCGTAACCGTGACCGCTGAGGTCGGCGTCGTCATGGACGCCGCGCAGTCGCTTGAGCGGCGTGAACCGCCAGATCTCCTCGCGGGCCGTCGGTACCTCGTGGTCGGCCGGGTCGTAGGAGCCCGGCGGATGCAGATGACTCTCGACCGCGTCAGCCGCCCCGGCGGGAACCGGGGTGAGGGTCTGGTCTCCCATCAGCCAACGGCCCCTTCCATCTGGAGCTCGATCAGGCGGTTGAGCTCCAGGGCGTACTCCATGGGGAGCTCCTTGGCGATCGGCTCGACGAAGCCGCGCACGATCATCGCCATCGCCTCGTCCTCGTCGAGTCCGCGGCTCATCAGGTAGAACAGCTGGTCCGCGCTCACCTTGGACACCGTCGCCTCGTGGCCGAGCGTCACGTCGTCCTCGCGGACGTCGACGTACGGGTAGGTGTCGGAGCGGCTGATCGTGTCGACCAGCAGCGCGTCGCACTTGACCGTGCTGGCCGAGTGGTGGGCGCCGTCCTGTACCTCGAGCAGTCCGCGGTAGGACGTCCGGCCACCGCCGCGCGCGACCGACTTCGAGATGATCGAGCTCGACGTGTGCGGCGCGCAGTGCACCATCTTGGCGCCGGCGTCCTGGTGCTGGCCCTCACCGGCGAACGCGACCGACAGGGTCTCGCCCTTGGAGTGCTCGCCCATCAGGTAGACGGCGGGGTACTTCATCGTCACCTTCGAGCCGATGTTGCCGTCGATCCACTCCATCGTCGCGCCGGCCTCGCAGGTGGCCCGCTTGGTGACGAGGTTGTAGACGTTGTTGGACCAGTTCTGGATCGTCGTGTAGCGGCAGCGCGCGCCCTTCTTCACGATGATCTCGACGACCGCCGAGTGCAGCGAGTCGGAGCTGTAGATCGGGGCCGTGCAGCCTTCGACGTAGTGCACGTAGGCACCCTCGTCGACGATGATCAGGGTCCGCTCGAACTGCCCCATGTTCTCGGTGTTGATCCGGAAGTACGCCTGCAGCGGGATGTCGACGCGGACACCCTTCGGCACGTAGATGAACGATCCACCCGACCACACCGAGGTGTTGAGCGAGGCGAACTTGTTGTCGCCGACCGGAATGACGGTGCCGAAGTACTCCTTGAAGAGCTCCTCGTGCTCACGCAGCCCGGTGTCGGTGTCGAGGAAGATGACGCCCTGCTCCTCGAGGTCCTCCCGGATCTGGTGGTAGACGACCTCCGACTCGTACTGCGCCGCGACACCGGCGACCAGCCGCTGCTTCTCGGCCTCGGGGATGCCGAGCTTGTCGTAGGTGTTCTTGATGTCCTCCGGCAGTTCCTCCCAGGACGCGGCCTGCTTCTCGGTGGAGCGCACGAAGTACTTGATGTTGTCGAAATCGATGTCACCGAGCTCCGCGCCCCACGCGGGCAGCGGCTTGCGGTGGAAGAGCTTCAGACCCTTGAGCCGACGGTCGAGCATCCACTGCGGCTCGCCCTTCTTGGCCGAGATGTCCCGGACCACGGCCTCTGAGAGTCCGCGCTGCGCGCTGGCGCCGGCGAGGTCCGAGTCGGCCCAGCCGTACTCGTAGCGGCCGAGGCCCTCGAGTTCGGGGTGAGCGGTGGTCGTCATATGGAGACCCTCCTGCTGGTCGGATCAGATGCGGGGTGATGCGGTACGAAGGTGGTGCAGACGCCGTCGCCGTGGGCGATCGTCGCCAAGCGTTGGACGTGGCTGCCGAGCAGTTTGGCGAACACCTCGGTCTCGGCCTCGCACAGCTGGGGGAACTCGGCGGCGACGTGGGCGACCGGGCAGTGATGCTGGCACATCTGCTCGCCGCCGGGTCCGGTCTCGACCGATGCGGCATAGCCCTCGCGGGTCAGCGCCTCGGCGAGCACCCTGGGCCGGTCCTCCTCGGGCACGGCCTCGAGCATCGGGCGGTAGCGCTCCTCGAGCTCGGAGAACCGCCGCCGGGCGAAACCGGCGACCGCCTCGTCGCCCGCCGTGTCGGCGAGGAACCGCAGTGCGTTGACCGCCAGGTCGTCGTAGGCCTGGTCGAACTCGTCACGGCCGGTGTCGGTGATCACGAAGACCTTGGCCGGACGACCGCGGCTGCGGCTGCCGTAGACCCGCTGCTCGCGAGCCTCCAGGATGCCGTCGTCGACCAGGTGGTCGAGGTGCCGGCGGACAGCGGCCGGAGTCAGATCCAGCCGCTCGGCGAGCTGGGCCGCGGTCGACGGACCGTGCTCGAGAATCGAGGTGGCGACCCGCTCTCGGGTAGGCGCGTCCGCGGCCGTGCCACACTCACATGGCGTCGGCCGGGCAGCGTGCGCTCCCGAGGCGATTTCCACAACATCAGTGTGACGTTATTGTGGTAGCCGGTTCAACTAAGGCCACCCTTAGCGTTTCGCGAGGGCCGGCGGCGGGTCGCCGTCGCGACCAGCTCCCGCAGAACCTCCGGGGCCGGCCCGCTGACCAGGCGCCGGGTCGCCGTGGCAATGGCCGCGTCGAACTCGCGTCGAGCCTCCCTGTGCGCACGTTCGAGCCGGGTGACCAGCTCGAGCCTGGCGTCCAAGTCGCCGGCCTTGGCCGTACGCCACTGCGCGTTCAGCTCGTCGACCTGCTCGTTGTAGGTGTAGATGGCGCGGCCGACCAGGCGTACCGATCCGGCGGCCATGGCAGCGAGAGCGACCATCGCCTGGGCGTGGGGCCGCTGATCTGTCATCGCGCAAGTCGACGGCAGGGCCGCCGGAGCCTCCGCCGTGGCGTCGTAGTGGGCGAAAAGGGGGTCTGCGACCCCGATGTCCTTGTTGCTCGGCATGTCCCGGCTCCTCTGTCGACGTCAACTGCAGTGCTGAGGACGACTCAAGCCGGGTCCGGCTTCACTTCGGCGTCAGTCTGGATTCAACCGATCGGCTGCTCCGCGCATTCAGACCGACTCGCCTGGTCGGGGCGACCGGACCGCCACTTACACTCGGCCCGTGTCCACGGTCGCCGTCGCCATCGACGGCCTCGTCATGTCCTACGGCGAGGTCGCCGCCGTCGACCACCTCTCGCTCGACATCGCGCCGCACACGGTGTCGGCCGTGCTCGGTCCGAACGGCGCTGGGAAGACGACCACCGTCGAGACCTGTGAGGGCTTCCGGCGACCAGATGCCGGACGGGTCCGGGTGCTCGGTCTCGATCCGATCCGCGACGCCAAAGCGCTGCGTCCGCGCGTCGGCGTCATGCTGCAGAGCGGCGGCGCCTGGTCGGGGGTACGCGCCTCCGAGATGCTGCGCCACATCGCCGCGCTCCACGCCCATCCGCTGAATATCGACATGTTGATCGAGCGACTCGGGCTGGGCGGCTGCGGCCGTACGCCGTACCGGCGGCTGTCCGGCGGCCAGCAGCAGCGGCTCGGTTTGGCGATGGCGGTCGTCGGACGTCCGGAGCTGGTCTTCCTCGACGAGCCGACCGCGGGTCTCGACCCGCAGGCCCGGCACGGCACCTGGGAGCTGATCGAGGAGCTCCGGGACAGCGGCGTCACGGTCGTGCTCACGACGCACTACATGGACGAGGCCGAGCGGCTGGCCGACCACGTCCACGTACTCGACCACGGCCGCCTGGTCGCGTCCGGCTCCCCCGAGCAGCTGACGTCTCGCGGCGCCGAGAACACCGTCCGCTTCCACGCCCGCGCGGGACTCGACCTGGCCGGGCTGACCGCCGCGCTCCCCCAGCGGGCCCTGATCGAGGAGACCGCGCCCGGCTCCTACCTGATCCGCGGACCGGTCGGTCCCCGCACGCTGGCCGATCTGACCGCCTGGGCGGACCGCACCGGCGTGATGATCGAGTTCCTCGCCGTGGAGCGGCGCACGCTCGAGGACGTGTTCTTGGACCTCACGGGCCGGGAGCTCCGCTCATGACGACCTTCACGCCGGCGCCCGGCGCGGCTCCCCTGACCCGGATGATCCGCACCCAGGCCGTCATGGAGACCCGCCTGCTGCTCCGCAACGGCGAGCAGTTGGTGATCGCCCTCGTCATCCCGCTGCTCGTCCTCGTCGGCGGCCTCGAGTCGGGCGAGCTGGTCGACCTCGGCTCCGGCCGACGGGTCGACATCCTGACCCCGGGCGTACTGGCGCTGGCCGTCATGTCGAGCGCGTTCACGTCGATCGCGATCGCGACCGGCTTCGAGCGTCGATACGGGGTGCTCAAGCGACTCGGTGCGTCGCCGTTGCCGCGCGCCGGTCTGGTCGCCGGCAAGACCGGCGCCGTGCTGATCGTCGAGTCGCTGCAGATCGCGGTCCTGTCGGTCACGGCCCTGTCGCTCGGCTGGGATCCCGAGGGCGGTCTGGTCGCCGTCGTCGCGAGCGTCCTGCTGGTGATCCTCGGCACCGCCGCCTTCGGCTCGCTGGCCCTGGCGATGGCCGGAACCCTGCGGGCCGAGGCGACCCTGGCTGCGGCCAATCTCATCTACGTACTGCTGCTCGTCTGCGGCGGCGTGGTCGTCCCGCTCGACCGTTACCCGGACGCCGTCCAGCCCCTGATCGAGTTGCTGCCGTCCGGCGCCCTCGCCGAAGGGCTGCGCGAGGCACTGACCGGGCAGGGAGTGTCGTGGCTCGCGGTGCTCGTGCTGACCGTCTGGGCTGCCGCCGGCGCGGCGCTCACCAGCCGAACGTTCCGATGGGAGTGACGTGACGCTCTCCCTCGACACGCTGTGGCGGCCGAGCCTGCAGACCGCTCGCCGGTGCGCGTACCTGACACTGGCGGCCAACATCACGATCGTCCTGACCGGCGGCGCGGTCCGGCTGACCGGCTCCGGCCTCGGCTGCCCGACCTGGCCGCACTGCACCGAGGGCTCGGACGGCCGCAGTGGGTCGTTCGTGCCGCACGGCGAGGTCGACGTCCACGGGGTCATCGAGTTCGGCAACCGGCTCCTGACCTTTGGGCTGACCGCCGTCGCGATCGCGACCTTCATCGTCATGTGGCGGCTGCGGTCGACCCGCCCGACGCTGTGGATGATCGCTCTCGTGCTCGGCCTCGGCATCCCGGCACAGGCGCTGATCGGCGGCCTGACCGTCCTGACCGACCTGAACCCGTGGATCGTGGCCTTCCACCTGCTCGTGTCGATGGCCCTGATCAGCCTGTCAGTGCTGCTCGTACGCCGGGTCGGCGAGCCCGACGGACCGGCTCGACCCACGGTGCCGTTAGCCGCCGTCGCATTGGTGGCCGCGACGTACGCGGCGGCCTGGATCGTCGTCTACCTCGGCACCGTCGTGACCGGCAGCGGACCGCATGCCGGCGACGCGGACGCGCCGCGCAACGGCCTCGATCCGGAGTCGATGAGCCAGCTCCACACCGACGCCGTCTTCCTACTGATCGGCCTGACCATCGGCTCGGTGCTCGCGATGCGGGCCCTGAACGCGCCGCGGGACCTTCAGCGCGCCGTCGTCTGGCTGCTCGGGATCGAGCTCGCGCAGGGCCTGATCGGCGCCGTGCAGTATGCGACGGACCTGCCGATCGTGCTGGTCGCCTTCCACCTGGTCGGCGCATCGGCGGTCGTGGCAGCGGCGACCTGGGCGTTGCTGCAGACCCGGGAGCGCCAACCCGCCGGCGGCACCACGCCGATTCACGCGACGCAGGCCGGCGTACTCGATGACGCGGATCGGACAACCTAGGCCCGACGCCCTGTCGAAAGTTGGCGTGAGATTCAGCCTCCGAGGCGGCGAAAACCTGAATGTCACGCCAACTCTCGACATGGTGCTCCGCATGGCTTCTGCGCACTCTGCATGGTGTCGACGCCGTGCAGAGTGCGTACATACCACGAGAACGTGGTAACCGCGGGGCGCACGAGACCACCACGACCAGGCCGCGGCGGACCGTCAGATCAGCTGATGTGGACGAGTGTGTCGACGGCGACGGCGGCGAACAGCAGCGCCAGGTAGGCGTTCGAGCCGTGGAACAGCCGCATCGGCGCCAGGCGTACCGGGTCGTCGCTCAGCCGTGACCGGCGCAGCAGCAGATGCGACTCGACGATGAACGCCACGCCCAGCACCGAGGCCACCGTGACGTAGAGCCAACCCATGTCGGCGACCGGCCACAGCAGCAGTGACGCCGCGACCATGACGTACGCGTAGACGACGATCCGGATCGCGACCGACTGCAGGGTCGCGACCGCCGGGAGCATCGGCACCTCGGCGGCGGCGTAGTCCTCCCGATAGCGGATCGCGAGCGACCAGAAGTGCGGCGGCGTCCAGAAGAAGACGACGGCGAACAGGACGACCGGCGCCCAGGCCAGCTCGCCGGTGACGGCGGTCCAGCCGATCAGCGCCGGGAAGCAGCCGGCGGCACCGCCCCACACGATGTTCTGCGAGGTACGCCGCTTCAGCAGCATCGTGTAGCCGACGACGTAGAACACGTTGGCCGCGAGGGCGAGCCCGGCCGACAGCCAGTTGACCAGCAGGCCGAGCCACAGCGTCGAGACGACTCCCAGGGCCAGCCCGAACACCAGCGCGGCCCGAGCGGAGACGACGTGCCGAGGCAGCGGACGGCGGCGGGTGCGTCGCATCCGCTCGTCGATGTCGGCGTCGAGCACGCAGTTGAGCGCGTTGGCGCTGCCGGCCGATAGGGTGCCGCCGACCACCGTCGCGACGACCAGCCACAGCTCCGGCACGCCGCCGCTGGCGAGGAACATCACCGGCACCGTTGTCAGGAGCAGTAGCTCGATGATGCGGGGCTTGGTCAGCGCCACGTAGGCACCGACGACATCGCGCCAGCGCGCCGGAGTCGCCGGTCGCTCGGCGGCCACAGTCGGCGTCGCGGCCACGGCGGGCGCCCCTGGGTCGGCGACCCGAGGCATCATCGCCGAGGCGGCGGAATCGACGGCCGACCTATGCACGCGCTGAGTCTATGGGGCCGGACGGCGGGTGACATCACCGGGGACCGGGTTCTACTACACGCGGTCGTTGTCATGCATTCGCCCCCGCGCCACGCGACCCCGAACTGCCGGGACCCACGACCGGCGGCTAGTACGCTCGGACCCTGTGAGCGACACAGTTTCGACCTCGCCCCATACGTACCCGCCCTTCGAGTGGACCGAGTGGGATCGCCGAGCGGTCGACACCGTTCGCACGCTCGCGATGGACGCGGTCCAAAAGGTCGGCAACGGCCACCCCGGTACGGCGATGAGCCTGGCGCCCGCGGCGTACCTGATCTACCAGAAGCTGATGCGGCACGATCCGGCCGATCCGAACTGGCCGGCCCGCGACCGCTTCGTGCTCTCGTGCGGGCACTCGAGTCTGACGCAGTACATCCAGTTGTTCTATGCCGGCTACGGCCTCGAGCTCGGTGACCTGCAGTCGCTTCGCACCTGGGGCAGCCGCACGCCCGGCCACCCCGAGCATTTCCTGACGCCCGGCATCGAGACGACCACCGGTCCGCTCGGTCAGGGCGTCGGCAACGCGGTCGGGATGGCGATGGCCGCCCGCCGCCGGCATGGTCTGCTGGAGCCGGACACACCGCTCGGCGAGGGTGTCTTCGACCACGACGTCTACGTCATCGCCAGCGACGGCGATCTCGAAGAGGGCGTGTCGGGTGAGGCATCGTCGCTCGCCGGTCATCAGCAGCTCGGCAACCTGTTCATGCTCTACGACGACAACCGGATCTCGATCGAGGACGACACCAACATCGCGTTCAGTGAAAACGTCGCCAAGCGCTACGAGGGTTACGGCTGGCACGTCCAGACCGTCGACTGGACCCATGACGGCCACTCCTACGACGAGGACGTCCCCGCGCTCTACGATGCCTACGTCAACGCCAAGGCCGTCACCGACCGGCCGAGCATCATCATCCTCAAGACGATCATCGCCTGGCCCGCGCCCAACGCGCAGAACACCGGCAAGGCTCACGGCTCGGCCCTCGGTGTGGACGAGGTCGCGGCCACCAAGCGGATCCTGGGCTTCGACCCGGAGCGGACGTTCGCGGTCGACGAGGCGGTGCTGAAGCACACCCGCGCGGTCATGCAACGCGGCAAGGCGCTCCACAACGCCTGGCAGGGCGACTTCGAGGCCTGGGCCGAGTCGGCCGGCGAGCGCAAGGACCTCTACGACCGGCTGGCCGACCGGCGCCTCACTCCCGGGTGGGAGGAGGCGCTCCCGACGTTCGACGCCGACGAGAAGGGCATCGCGACCCGCAAGGCGTCCGGCGAGGTCCTGTCCGCGATCGCGCCGGTGCTGCCGGAGCTCTGGGGCGGGTCGGCCGACCTCGCCGGCTCCAACAACACGACGCCCAAGGGCCAACCGTCGTTCATCCCGCCGGAGCACTCGACGAAGATGTTCGAGGGCGACTGGTACGGCCGCGTCCTGCACTTCGGCATCCGTGAGCACGCGATGGGCTCGATCCTCAACGGCATCGCGCTCCACAGCGGCACTCGGCCCTACGGCGGCACGTTCCTCGTGTTCAGCGACTACATGCGACCGCCGGTCCGGCTGGCGGCGATCATGGGCCTGCCGGTGACGTACGTCTGGACCCACGACTCGATCGGGCTCGGCGAGGACGGGCCCACCCATCAGCCGGTCGAGCACCTGTCGGCGTTGCGTGCGATCCCCGGACTCGACATCGTGCGGCCGGCCGATGCCAACGAGACAGCGGTCGCCTGGCGTACCGTCCTGTCGCACACCGACCGGCCGGCGGGCCTCGCCCTGACCCGGCAGAACGTGCCCACGTTCCCCCGTGAGACCGATGGCTTCGCGTCGGCCGACGGCGTGGCCAACGGTGCTTACGTGCTGCTCGACGCCGACGAGGGCCGACCCGACGTCCTCCTGATCGGCACCGGGTCCGAGGTGCAGCTCGCCGTCAAGGCGCGCGAGCAGCTGGCCACCGAGGGCATCGCCGCCCGGGTGGTGTCGATGCCGTGCCGCGAATGGTTCGACGCGCAGCCGCGGGCCTACCGCGATCTGGTGCTGCCACCGGCGATCCGAGCCCGGGTCAGTGTCGAGGCCGGCATCGCCCAGAGCTGGCACGACATCGTGGGCGACGCCGGTCGCTGCGTGTCGCTGGAGCACTTCGGCGCGTCCGCGGACGGCGCTCTGCTCTTCAAGGAGTTCGGCATCACCGCCGAGGCGGTCACCGCGGCCGCCCGCGAATCCATCGCGGCGGCTACACACGACGAACCCTCGCGACGACAGTGACGGTAGGCGCGCCGTGGCAGAGATAGCCTGAAGGCGACTGGGCCATTTACGAGGGGAGACCCCGATGACCGACCGACTCCGCGAACTCAACGATGCCGGTGTCGCGATCTGGCTCGACGACCTGTCCCGAGAACGCCTCACCGGCGGAAGCCTGCAACGGTTCGTGAACGAGAACTATCTCAAGGGCGTGACGTCCAACCCCACGATCTTCGCCAAGGCCCTGACCGACGCCGGCGAGTACGCGTCGGAGGTGGCCGAGCTCGCCGAGCGCGGTGCGACCGTCGACGAGGCCGTCCGCAAGCTCACCACCGATGACGTACGCGACGCCTGCGACGTCCTCCGGCCGGTCTACGACCGTACCGGCGGCGTCGACGGACGGGTCTCGATCGAGGTGGATCCGCGACTCGCCCGCAAGACCGGCGAGACGGTCGACGAGGCGAAGGAGCTGTGGCGCATCGTCGACCGGGAGAACCTCTACATCAAGATCCCTGCCACGGTTGAGGGTCTGACGGCCATCACGGCGACCCTGGCCGAGGGCATCAGCGTCAACGTCACGCTGATCTTCTCGATCGAGCGCTACCAGGCAGTCATGGACGCCTTCTTCGACGGCATGGAGCAGGCCCGCGACAACGGCCACGACCTGAGCCGGATGGGCAGCGTCGCGTCGTTCTTCGTGAGCCGGGTCGACACCGAGGTCGACAAGCGGCTGGACGCCATCGGCAGCGCGGAGGCCCGGGAGCTGCGCGGCAAGGCCGCGGTCGCCAACGCGCGGCTGGCCTTCGAGGCGTACGAGCAGGCGTTCGGCACCGAACGCTGGGCCACCCTCGCTGCGGCGGGCGCCAAGCCGCAGCGACCCCTGTGGGCGTCGACCGGCACCAAGGACCCGGCGTACTCGGACGTGCTCTACGTCGACGAGCTCGTCACCGACGGCGTCGTCAACACGATGCCGGAGGCGACGATGAACGCCTTCGCCGACCACGGCACGGCCGCCGGCGACACCGTGCGTGGGCGCTACGACGAGGCCCGGCAGGTCATCGAGCGCCTGGAGTCACTGGGTGTCTCCTACACCGACGTCGTGACCGTCCTCGAGGAGGAGGGCGTCGACAAGTTCGACGGCTCCTGGGAGGAGCTGCACGCGACCGTGACCGAGGCCCTCGGGAAGGCGGCGCGGGGATGACCGCGTGGAACACCACCCGCGCTGACGACGTCCCCTACGAACTCTTCTTCGGCTACTCCGACGAGCAGGAGTACGCCTCGACCGTCGAGCAGCTGGTCGCGGACCGGGTCGCCAGCCGGATCGCCGCCCAAGACGCGACGATGTGGGGTCCGGCCGCCGAACCGGAGGCCTCGAAGCGGCTCGCCTGGGTCGGCCTTCCGGCCGAGTCCCGCCCGCTGGTCGCCGAGATCGACGCCCTGCGGGCCAGCCTCAACGCCGACGGCGTCGATCACATCGTGCTGTGCGGCATGGGCGGATCGTCGCTGGCTCCCGAGGTCATCTGCCGCGCCGCCGGTGTCGAGCTGACCGTGCTCGACTCGTCCGATCCCGACTACGTCCGCGCCGCACTCGCCGACCGGTTGGACCGCACCGCCGTCGTCGTGTCGAGCAAGTCGGGCAGCACGCTCGAGACCGACAGTCAGAGGCGGGCCTACGAAGCGGCCTTCCACGCCGCCGGCATCGACCCGGTCGGCCGCATCGTCGTCGTGACCGATCCGGGCTCGCCGCTGGACGCGTCGGCCCGCGACGCCGGCTACCGGGTCGTCAACGCCGATCCCGACGTCGGCGGACGCTACTCCGCACTGACCGCCTTCGGTCTGGTGCCGAGCGGGCTCGCCGGTGCCGACATCGGCGGTCTGCTGGACGAGGCCGCCGCGATCGCGCCGGCCCTGGCCGCCGACTCCCCCGACAACCCGGGTCTGCGGCTCGGCGGTCTGCTCGGGATGGCCGCGGGCCACGGCATCGACAAAGTCGTGCTCGCCGACGCCGACTCGGGGCTCGCCGGTTTCCCTGACTGGGCCGAGCAGCTGATCGCCGAGTCCACCGGCAAGGAGGGCCGCGGCCTGCTGCCGGTCGTCGTCGAGAGCACCGAGGCGCCGAACTTCGTCCCCAGCACACCGGACGAGGCGCTGGTCACCATCGGCCCCACGTTCGTGTTCGACAAGATCACGCCGGCGTCCCGGCACGGCGCCACCGTCAACGCGCCGCTCGGTGCCCAGATGCTCCTGTGGGAGTACGCCACGGCGGTCGCCGGCCGGATCATCGGCATCAATCCGTTCGACCAGCCCGACGTCGAGAGCGCCAAGGCCGCCGCCCGCGACCTGCTCGGGGGCACCGGCGAGTCGTCGGCGCCGGACTTCGTCGACGGAGCGATCGAGGGCTACGCGACCGCCGGACTGCTCGACAGCGACGTCGACACCGTCGCCAGCGCCCTGGAAGCCCTGCTGGGCCGGCTCGATCCCGACCACGGCTACGTCGCCGTGATGGCCTATCTCGACCGCGCGACCGACAGCGAGCTCGCCGGGGCTCGAGTCACCCTCGCCCAGCGCACCGGCCGGCCGACGACGTTCGGATGGGGCCCGCGATTCCTGCACTCGACCGGTCAGTACCACAAGGGCGGTCCCCCGACCGGCGTCTATCTCCAGCTCACCGGCGCGCCGATCGAGGATCTGCAGATCCCGGATCGCGAGTTCACCTTCGGCGAGTTCATCAGCGCCCAGGCGACGGGTGACGCCAAGGTCCTCGCCGATCGCGGCCGACCGGTCCTGCGGCTCCATCTCACCGACCGCGCGGCCGCCTTCGCTCAGCTCAAGGACGTCCTGCTCAGTGCGGTGACGTCGTGATACGCATCGCCGAGAACCCACTACGCGATCCGCGCGATCGCCGGCTCCCCCGGATCGCCGGGCCGTGCAGCCTGGTGATCTTCGGGGTGACCGGCGACCTCTCTCGCAAGAAGCTGATGCCGGCGGTCTACGACCTGGCCAACCGCGGGCTGCTGCCACCGGGCTTCTCGCTCGTCGGGTTCGCGCGCCGCGACTGGGCCCACGAGGACTTCGCCCAGATCGTCCACGACGCGGTCAAGGAGTACTCCCGAACGCCGTTCCGGGAGGAGGTGTGGCGGCAGCTCTCGGAGGGCTTCCGGTTCGTCCCGGGCGAGTTCGACGACGACCGGGCGTTCGAGAAGCTCCGGGACACGATCGACGAGCTCGACGAGTTGCGCGGCACTGGTGGCAACTTCGCCTTCTATCTCTCGATCCCGCCGAAGTTCTTCTCGACCGTGCTCGGTCAGCTGAAGGAGCACGACCTCGCGACTCCCAGCGCGGCGTCGTGGCGCCGGGTCGTCGTCGAGAAGCCGTTCGGCAGCAACCTCTCGACCGCTCGGCAGCTCAACGACGTGCTGTCCGAGGTCTTCCCGCCCGAGGCCGTCTTCCGCATCGACCACTACCTCGGCAAGGAGACGGTCCAGAACATCCTGGCCTTCCGGTTCGCCAACGCGATGTTCGAGCCGTTCTGGACCGCGCACTACGTCGACCACGTCCAGATCACCATGGCCGAGGACATCGGGATCGGCGGCCGGGCGGGCTACTACGACGGCATCGGCGCGGCCCGCGACGTGATCCAGAACCACCTGCTGCAGCTGATGGCGCTGATCTCGATGGAGGAGCCGATCTCGTTCGACGCCAGGAGCCTGCGGATCGAGAAACAGAAGATCCTGTCGGCGGTGCAGCTCCCCAACCGGCTCGATCTGCACACGGCGCGAGGGCAGTACGCCGCCGGCTGGCAGGGCGGTGTCAAGGTCGGTGGCTATCTCGACGAGGACGACATCCCGTCCGACTCGACGACCGAGACGTACGCCGCGCTCCGGCTCGACATCGACACCCGGCGATGGGCCAACGTCCCGTTCTACCTTCGGACCGGCAAGCGGCTGGGCCGACGGGTCACGGAGGTGGCTGTCGTGTTCAAGCCCGCACCTCACCTGCCGTTCAGTGAGACCGCGACCGAAGGGCTCGGCCAGAACGCGCTCGTGATGCGGATCCAGCCGGACGAGGGAGTAACCCTCCGCTTCGGCGCCAAGGTGCCCGGCACCGCGATGGAGCTGCGCGACGTCAACATGGACTTCGCCTACGGCGGCGCCTTCGTCGAGTCCAGCCCCGAGGCGTACGAGCGGCTGATCCTCGACGTTCTCCTGGGCGATCCGCCGCTGTTCCCGCAGCACGAGGAGGTCGAGCTGTCCTGGCAGATCCTGGATCCGGTCATCGCGCACTGGGCGAAGTCGGGCCAGCCGGAGGCCTATCCCTCCGGTATGTGGGGCCCGTCGTCGGCCGACCAGATGCTCGCCCGCGACGGCCGGGTTTGGCGGCGACCATGAACGTTGACCTCACCGATACCAACGCCAGTCAGATCGCGTCCGCGCTGATCAGGGCCCGCCGCGCCGCCGGCAGTCCGGCCATGGGCATGGTGCTGACCTTCGTCGTCGTCACCGACGACAAGCACTGCGACGACGCGATGCGTACTGCCTCGGAGGTGACGACGGAGCATCCGGCGCGCATCCTCGGCGTCATGCGTCAGTCGGCCCGCGGTCGGCCCCGGCTCGACGCCGAGGTCAAGATCGGCAACAAGACCGCGGGCGAGGTCGTCCTGCTGCGCATGAGCGGGGAGCTCGTACGGCATGCGGAGTCGGTCGTGCTGCCCCTGCTGCTGCCGGACTCCCCCGTCGTCGTGTGGTGGCCGTGCGACGCTCCGGGCGACGTTGCCAACGACCCGCTCGGCAGCCTGGGACAGCGCCGGATCACCGACTCCGCCAGCACCACACGCAGCTCGCGGACCGCCCTCCGTACCCAGGCCAAGCACTACGCCGCCGGCAACACCGACCTGGCCTGGACCCGTCTCACTCCATGGCGCGCGCTGTTGGCCGCCGCTCTCGACCAGCACCCGGTCACCGTGACCGGCGCGGAGGTGGACGGCGAGCGAGGCAGCCCGAGCGCCGATCTGATGGCCGCCTGGCTGCAGTCGAGGCTGCGCACCCAGGTCGACCAGCGGGCGACGTCGGGGCCCGGGCTGACCCGGGTGCGGTTGCTGACCCGGCACGGTGACATCGCGATATCCCGGCCGTCCGGGCACATCGCGACCTTCACGATCCCGGGCGAGGCCGATCGGCCGGTGGCGCTGAAACGCCGCGACGCCGCCGAGCTGATCGCCGAGGAGCTGCGTCGCCTCGACGAGGACGAGGTCTTCGCACAGACCATCAAGGCGTACACGCGGCGCAGCAACCCCAAAGCCGGCAAGAAATGAGCGCCCCGGCCGTACTCGTGCACCGTACGGCTGACCTTCTCGCGTCGGCCGTGGCGGCCAGGCTGCTGACCCGGCTGGTCGATGTGCAGAGCACCGGCCGGGTGCCCTCCCTCGTCCTGACCGGTGGTGGCATCGCGGACCAGATCCATCGCGCCGTCGCCACATCGGCGGCCCGGGACGCCGTCGACTGGCACCGGGTCCGGTTCTGGTGGGGCGACGAGCGGTTCCTGCCGCCCGGTGATCCGGAGCGCAACGAGACCCAGGTGCGGGCGGCCCTGCTCGACCAGCTCGACCTGGATCCGGCGCTGGTCCATCCGATGCCGGCCGACGACGGCTCGGCCGACGCCGATACCGCCGCCGAGCTGTACGCGGAGCTGCTCCGAGGGGCGACGTCGCCGGAGGACCACGGCACCGTGCCGGCGTTCGACATCGTCATGCTCGGCATCGGACCGGAAGGTCACGTCGCCTCGCTGTTCCCGGAACGGCCGGCGCTCTATGACACGCGCTCGGTGGTCGGCGTCCACGGCTCCCCCAAGCCGCCGCCGACCCGGATCTCGCTCACCCTGCCGAGCATCAACCACGGGCGTGAGGTCTGGTTCCTCGCCTCGGGCGAGAACAAGGCCCGCGCCGTCCGGCTCGCGCTCGGAAACGCCGGGCCCATGCAGGTTCCGGCCGCCGGCGTACGCGGCTCCGCGCGCACCCTCTGGCTGCTCGACACCGCGGCCGCGAGTCAGTTGCCGCCGGGCCTCAGCCGGATCGACTCCCCCTGACTGACAGCCGCTGTCAGAAGACGACTTCGCCGCGCTTGCGGCGGTCGCGCAGCAGCTGCAGCGCCTCTTCAAGGATCTCGGCCGCCTCGTCGTCCGACCGACGCTCCTTCACGTACGCCAGGTGGGTCTTGTACGGCTCGATCTTGGGAGCCGGCGGCGGGTTCTCCTCGTCGCGGTTGGACGGCAGTCCACAGCGCGGACAGTCCCAGTTGTCGGGAAGCACCGCGTCGACCGCGAAACTGGGCTCGGTGTGATGCCCGTTCGCGCAGAAATACGAGACGGTCTGCCTCGGCGCGGCCTCACCGCGCTCCGCCTCGCCCATGGGTCCGGCACCGACCCGGCTTCCCCGGATCGCACTGCCACCAGCCACGCTCGCACTCCTTCGTCAGGATGGGCCGACCGCGGGCCGCGGTCAGCGCGCACAGTGTAGGACCTCGCCTCAGCCCGATTTCAGCAGGAGGCCCAGGGCGAAAACGCACAACAGCCAGATCAGGCCGATGCCGACCGTGATCCGGTCCAGGTTGCGCTCTGCGACCGAAGACCCGCCCAGTCCCGTGGAGACGCCGCCGCCGAACATGTCGGACAGTCCGCCGCCGCGTCCCTTGTGCAGGAGCACCATCACCACTAACAAGCCGCTCGTCACGACCAGCAAGATCGAGAACGCGATTACCACGGGAGTGCCAGGCCTTTCTTGCCGCCAGTGTCACAGTATCGGCAGGTCGTAGAACCGGCAGATGGCGCCGAACTCATCTGCCTCCAGGCTCGCCCCACCAACCAATGCGCCGTCGACGTCGGGCTGCGCCATGATCGCGGCGACGTTGGCTGCCTTGACCGAGCCGCCATACAGGATACGCATCGACGCCGCGACGTCATCCGACCAGGTCTCCGCGACCCGTCCCCGGACGGCCGCACAGACCTCCTGAGCGTCCTCCGGAGTGGCCACCTCACCGGTCCCGATCGCCCAGACCGGCTCGTAGGCCACGACCAGCCCGGCGGCCTGCTCCCCCGCCAGTTTCGCCAGCGACGCGTCGAGCTGGGCCAGGGTGTAGGCCACCTGCTCTCCCGACTGGCGCACCTCGAGCCCCTCTCCGACGCACACGATCGGTGTCACACCGGACGCCAGCGCCCGATGTGCCTTGGCGTTGACCAGCGCGTCGTCCTCGCCGTGATACTGCCGGCGCTCCGAGTGACCGACGACGACGTAGGTGCACCCGAGCTTGGCGAGCATCGCCGCCGAGATCTCCCCGGTGTAGGCGCCGCCGTCGTGCTCCGACACGTCCTGCGCGCCGTACTTGATCTCCAGCCGGTCGCCGTCGACCAGGGTCTGGACGCTGCGCAGGTCGGTGTAGGGCGGGATGACAGCCACCTCGGACTTGCGTGGATCATGGCCCTTGTCGGACAGGATCCAGGCCAGCTTCTGGAGGAGGACGACGGCCTCCTGGTGGTTGAGATTGCTCTTCCAGTTGCCCGCCATCAGCGGAATGCGCTTGGGGCGCGCCATCAGTCCTCCAGAACCTGCAGTCCGGGCAGCGGCTTGCCTTCGAGGAACTCGAGGCTGGCGCCGCCGCCGGTCGAGATGTGGCCGAACTCGTCGTCGCTGAAGCCGAGCTGCCGAACCGCTGCCGCCGAGTCGCCACCGCCCACCACGGTCAGGCCGTCGACCCGGGTCAGCGCGTGCGCGACGGCGGCCGTGCCGGCGGCGAACGGCCGCATCTCGAAGACGCCCATCGGGCCGTTCCAGAACACCGTCTCGGCCGACTCGATCGCGGCGGCGAAGGCCTTCGTCGACTCCGGGCCGATGTCGGCACCGAGTTGGTCGGACGGCATCGCGGACGCCGCCACGACCGTCGCCGTCGCGTCCTCCTCGAGCTTCGACACGACCACGATGTCGGTCGGCAGCACGATGTCGACCTTCCGCTCGCGGGCCGTCTCGAGATAGCCGCGGACGGTCTCGATCTGTTCGCGTTCGAGCAGGCTGGTGCCGACCTCGTGGCCCTGCGCCGCAAGGAACGTGAACACCATGCCGCCGCCGATCAGCAGCCGGTCGGCGGTCGTGAGCAGCCGCTCGATCACGCCGAGCTTGTCGGAGACCTTGGAGCCGCCGAGCACCACGATGTACGGCCGGTCGGGCGACTCGACCAGCTGCCGCAGCACCCGTAACTCGGTGACGACCAGCTCACCCGCCGCGTGCGGCAGCCGCTCGGCCACGTCGACGACACTGGCCTGCCGCCGATGCACGACGCCGAAGCCGTCGGAGACGAACGCCTCGGCGAGCGCCGCGAGCTGATCGGCCAGCGCTCCTCGTTCGGCATCGTTCTTGCTCGTTTCGCCGGCGTTGAACCGGACGTTCTCGAGCAGGGCGACGTCGCCGTCGGACAGGCCGGAGACGGTCTGCTGGGCGCTCGGACCGACCGTGTCGGTCGCGAAGCGGACCTCGACACCGAGCAGCCCGCCGAGTCGCTCGGCCACCGGGCGCAGGCTGTACTTCGGGTCGGGCTCGCCCCTGGGTCGTCCGAGATGCGCCGTCACGATCACTCGGGCGCCGGCGCCTCGCAACCGCCGGATCGTGGGCACACTCGCCCGGATCCGGCCGTCGTCGGTGATCGTCGCGCCGTCCAGCGGCACGTTGAGGTCGCTTCGCACGAGCACCCGCTTGCCACGGAGCTCGCCGAGATCGTCGATCGTCTTCACGGACGTCGCGTCGATCGCGGTCAGAGGGACTGGCCGACGTGGTTCACGAGGTCGATGAGGCGGTTGGAGTAGCCCCACTCGTTGTCGTACCAGCCGAAGACCTTGACCTGGTCCCCGAGCACCTTGGTGAGCGGCGCGTCGAAGATGCATGAGGCCGGGTCGGTCACGATGTCGGACGAGACGATCGGGTCCTCGCTGTAGCGGACGATGCCGGCCATCGGGCCGTCGGCGGCGTCGCGGAACAGCTGGTTGACCTCGTCGATACTCGTCTCGCGGCTCGCCGTGAACGTCAGGTCGGTCAGCGAGCCGGTCGGGGTCGGAACCCGGATCGAGTAGCCGTCCAGCCGCCCCTTGAGCTCCGGCAGCACGAGTCCGATCGCCTTCGCGGCGCCGGTCGTCGTCGGAACCAGGTTGATCGCCGCGGCACGCGCCCGGCGCAGGTCGCGATGCGGACCGTCCTGGAGGTTCTGATCGGCCGTATACGCGTGGATCGTCGTCATCAGGCCGCGCTCGATGCCGAGCCCGTCGTTGAGGACCTTCGCCATCGGCGCCAGGCAGTTGGTGGTGCACGACGCGTTGGACACGATGTCGTGGGCCGCCGGGTCGTAGTCGTCCATGTTGACGCCGGGGACCACGGTGACGTCCTCGTTCTTCGCAGGCGCCGAGATGACCACCTTGCGGGCGCCCGCGTCGAGGTGCGCGCGAGCCTTCGTCGCATCGGTGAACAGCCCGGTCGACTCGAGAACGACGTCGGCGCCGAGGCCCTTCCACGGCAGGCTGGCCGGGTCGCGTTCCTCGAGGGCGCTGATCGACTCGCCGTCGACGACGATGGCGTCGCCGCGGGCTTCGACCGAGCCGGGGAAGCGTCCCAGGATGGAGTCGTACTTCAGTAGATGGGCGAGGCTGGCGTTGTCGGTGAGGTCGTTGACCGCCACCACTTTAATATCGGCGTCGGCAGCCACGACGGCGCGAAGGAAGTTACGGCCGATGCGGCCGAATCCGTTGATGCCTACACGGACGGTCACGGTGCGTACTCCTCGGATCCAGGATGCGTACGTCTGGTCAACGTCTACTCCGACCCTACCGGCCGCAGCCTCGCGGCCGGTTCGGCGGCCGTTCCCCGTAGGGTGTGACGGCATGGACTCCCTGACCTGCCCCAAGTGCCAAGGCGCGATGCGCAGCTACGAGCGCAGTGGCGTCACCATCGACCAGTGCACCGACTGCCGCGGAATCTTCCTCGACCGCGGCGAGCTCGAGCGGCTGATCGACGCCGACACCCGGTTCCACGCCGAAGCGGCGGCGCCTGCCGCGCCCGTCGCGCCCGCGCCGCCGCCACCACCCCAGCACCCACCGCGCCAGCAGCATCGTGGGTACGAGAGTCACTACGACGACTCGCCCGACAAGCGCTATGACGATCGCTACTACGGTTCGAAGCGCAAGAAGAAGCGCTCGATCTTCGAGGATCTCTTCGACTGATCGACGCCGGGTCAGGGCGCGTCGGCGAGCATGTCCGGGGTCAGGCTGGCCTCGGTGTCGGGGATGCCGAGCTCACGGGCTCGCTTGTCCGCCATCGCAAGGAGCCGCCGGATCCGTCCGGCGATCGCGTCCTTGGTGAGCGGCGGATCGTGCATGTGTCCGAGCTCTTCGAGGCTGGCCTGCTTGTGTTCGACCCGCAGCCGCCCGGCGATCTTGAGATGATCGGGAACGTCGTCGCCCAGGATCTCCAGAGCGCGTGACACCCTGGCGCCGGCGGCGACAGCAGCCCGCGCCGAGCGTCGCAGGTTGGCGTCGTCGAAGTTCGCCAGCCGGTTGGCGGTGGCGCGGACCTCGCGACGCATCCGCCGCTCCTCCCAAGCCAGCAAGGCTTCGTGGGCGCCGAGCCGGGTGAGCAACGCGCCGATCGCCTCACCGTCGCGGATCACGACGCGGTCGACGCCGCGCACCTCGCGGGCCTTGGCCTGGATGCCATGCCGGCGGGCGGCGCCCACCAGGGCGAGCGCGGCCTCGGGACCCGGACAGGTCACCTCGAGCGACGACGACCGGCCCGGCTCGGTGAGCGATCCGTGGGCCAGGAACGCCCCGCGCCAGGCGGCCACGGCGTCACAGCCGGAGCCGGACACCACCTGCGGAGGCAGACCGCGCACCGGCCGGCCGCGACCGTCGATGAGTCCGGTCTGGCGCGCCAGCGCCTCGCCTTCCTTGATCACGCGTACGACGTAGCGGGTGCCCGACTTCAGTCCGCCGCCGGAGACGACGATCACCTCGCTCTGGTGACCGTAGACCTCGAGCAGATCGCGCCGGAGCCGTCGGGCCGCAGCGCCAGTGTCGAGCTCGGCCTCCACCACGATTCGGCCACCCACGATATGGAGGCCGCCAGCGAACCGCAGCATCGTCGAGACCTCGGCCTTTCGGCAACAGGACTTCGTGATGGTGGTGCTGGTGAGTTCGGCTTTGACCTGTGCTGTCATGGCCATGTGATCGATCCTGCCACGTCTGGGATAGCTGCCTCGCGGGAAAATCGTGCACATCGCGCCACGGTCCGCGTTGCCCGAGACGCAGTGCCGTCACTTTAGTGCGCCCTGGGGTCCGCCGTCGCACGATGGGGCCTCACACACCCAAACCCACAGTAAGCCGCAACCGGGCGGGTCTGAAGGGTATTCCGGCCTCTCACTGATCAGGCCGAACGGCCGCACGGCTGAAGATCTGCTCATAGGCGGCCGCCAGCCGGAGCGGATCGTGCCGGGCGGAGCCGTCCGGTGCGGCCACGTCGTCAACGACCAGGTCGGCCCCGAGCACGGCCGCGGACGACCGCAGCGAATCGGGATTCGCGACCCGGCGCTCGTCGGCGAGCACCACGTCGATGCGCAGATCCGGAGCATGCCGGGCCAGCACCTCGAGGTGCCGCTCCGGCGAGTAACCGTCGGTCTCGCCGGCCTGGGGAGCCAGGTTGAGCACGACCAGTCGGCGCGCCCTGGTGTCGTGCAGCGCCCTGGCCAGGTCCGGTACGAGCAGGTGCGGGATCACACTGGTGAACCACGAGCCGGGACCGAGGACGACCCAGTCGGCGGTGTCGAGAGCGTCGAGGGTCTCCGGACAGCCAGGCGGATCACTCGGATCGAGTGCCACCTCGATCACGTCGCCACGGGCGGTCGCGACCTGCACCTGACCGCGCACCGTGCTGAGTGCCGAGCTGTCGTCGGGAACCAGGCCGCGCACCTGTGCGGTGATGTCGAGCGGCACCGCGCTCATCGGCAGCACGCGTCCCTGTGCACCGAGCAATCGGCCCACCCAGTCGAGCCCGTCGATGGTGCCGCCGAGCAACTCCCAGAGCGCGACGATCAGCAGGTTGCCCATCGCATGGCCGTGCAGGTCGCCGCTGGTGGCGAAGCGATGCTGCAACACCTCGGCCCAGGTACGACCCCACTCGTCGTCGCCACACAAGGCGGCCAAGGCCTGTCGCAGGTCGCCGGGCGGCAACACGTCGAGCTCGTCTCGAAGGCGTCCGGACGAGCCGCCGTTGTCGGCGACCGTCACAACAGCCGTGAGGTAGGTCGAGACCCGGCGCAGAGCGGTCAGCGAGTTGGCCAGCCCGTGTCCGCCGCCCAGGGCGACGACGCGTGGCGGCGTACCGGCGTCGATCGGACGACGCTCTGCGTTCGGTCGCCGCCAGGGTGTGGCCGTCACTCCCGCCCCAGGTCGCGATGGAGCACGAGCGTCTCGACATCGCGGGCGCGGAGCCGTTCGGCCAGCGCTTCGGCCATCGTCACACTGCGGTGCTTGCCGCCGGTGCATCCGATCGCCACCGTGACGAACCGCTTGCCCTCGCGTACGAAGCCCTCGGTGAGGTCGTTGAGCAGCCGCTCGTAGTTGTCGAGGAACTCGGCTGCTCCCTCCTGTCCACACACGTAGTCGCGTACGGGAGCGTCGAGACCGCTCAACGGGCGCAGCTCCGGCACCCAGAACGGGTTGGGCAGGAACCGCATGTCAGCGACCAGGTCGGCGTCGACGGGAATGCCGTACTTGAAGCCGAACGAGACCACCGTCGCCCGCAAGCCGGCCCGCGCCGGATCGCCGAAGGCATTGCCGATCCGCGCCACCAGCTGGTGCACGTTGAGGTTGCTGGTGTCGATGAGGACGTCGGCGTCGCCGCGCAGGTCGGCGAGCGCTTCGCGTTCCTCGACGATGCCGTCGAGCAGCCGACGGCCACGCTGCAAGGGATGTGGCCGACGCGCAGCGTCCTGGCGCCGGACCAACGCGTCGTCGGAAGCCTCAAGGAACAGGATGGACGGTCGCAGACCCGAATCGCGCAGCCGACCCAGGGCGCCGTCGAGTTCGCCGAAGAAGCCGCCGGCCCGGGCGTCGACGACAACGGCCAGTCGCGTCTCGCCGCCGCCCTCGGTGCCGACCAGCTCGATCACCGAGCTGATCAGCTGCGGCGGCAGATTGTCGACGACGAACCAGCCCAGGTCCTCCAAGGCCTTGGCCGCCGTGCTCCGCCCCGCGCCCGTCATCCCGGTCACGAGCACCAGGTCCTGCACGAGCTTGCTGGCCTCCTCCGGTTCACTCACCGGCTACCACCTCCTCGCGGCCTTCGTCGGATCCCTCGTCGAGCAACTCGCCGGTGGCGGTGTTGACCGCCGGCATGGTCTGACGGTCCGGCGCCGGGGCGGCGTCGGGTGTCGCCAAGGCATCGACCACCGCCTGCGCGAGTCGCGGCCCGAAGCCCGGCACCTCGGCAACGTCCTCGACGCTAGCGGCTCGCAGCCGTTTGAGGGAGCCGAATCGCTTGAGGAGTGCCTTGCGACGAACCTCACCGAGCCCCGGCACCTCGTCGAGAGCGCTGCGCGTCATCGACTTCGACCGCCGCCCGCGATGGTGAGCGATCGCGAATCGATGCGCCTCGTCGCGTACGCGTTGCAGCAGGTAGAGGCCCTCGCTCGTACGCGGCAGGATCACCGGATCTTCCTCGTCGGGGAGCCAGACCTCCTCGAGCCGCTTGGCCAGTCCGCAGACCGGGATGTCGACCAGACCCAAGGCGGCCAAGGCCTGTTCGGCCGCGGCGACCTGTGGCCGACCGCCGTCCACCACGACGAGGCCGGGTCGGTAGGCGAACCTTCGCGGTCGTCCGGTTTCGGGACTGACCAGCCCGGCGGCGCCGGCGTTGTTCGCCTCAGTCAGCGCGGCCTGGTCCTCGATCATCCGGCGGAACCTTCGGGCGATGGTCTCCTCCATCGCCGCTACGTCGTTCTGCCCGTCGACGCCCCGGATCGTGAACCGTCGATAGTCGCTCTTGCGCGGCAGCCCGTCCTCGAACACCACCATCGACGCGACGACCTCGGTGCCCTGCAGGTTGGACACGTCGTAGCACTCGATCCGCAACGGCGCCTCGTCGAGCCCGAGGGCGCGCTGGATCTCCTCCAGGGCGCGACTGCGCGTGGTGAGGTCGCTGGCACGTTTGGTCTTGTGGGTCGCGAGCGACTGGGTCGCGTTGCGCTCCACCGTCTCGAGCAGCGAGCGCTTGTCCCCGCGCCGCGGCACCCGAATTCCGACCCGCGCACCGCGCCGCTGGCACAACCACTCGGTGAGGGCGTCGACGTTGTGCGGCACGGCGGGTACGAGCACCTCGCGCGGGATTGCGTCGTCGGCTTCACCGTCGTAGAGCTTGAGCAGCGCCCGCTCGACGAGATCCTCCGTGTCAGCGTCGTCGGTCTTGTCGGCGACCCAGCCCCGCTGCCCGCGGATCCGGCCGCCGCGCACCGAGAAGATCTGGACCGCGACCTCGAGCGGATCCTCCGCAAGCGCGAAGACGTCGGCGTCGGTGCCGTCGCCGAACACGACGGCGTTCTTCTCCATCGCCCGGTTGAGTGCGCCGATGTCGTCGCGCAGCCGGGCCGCCCGCTCGTACTCGAGATCGGCGGCGGCGGCCTGCATCTGCTTCTCCAAGCGCTTCACGTACGTCGTCGTCTGGCCGGCCAGGAAGTCGCAGAAGTCCTCGGCGATCTCGCGATGGTCATCGGCGCTGATCCGGTCGACACAGGGCGCGCTGCACTTGTCGATGTAGCCGAGCAGGCACGGCCGGCCCATCTGCGCCGATCGCTTGAAGACGCCGTCGGAGCACGACCGCATCGGGAACACCCTCAACAGCAGGTCGACCGTCTCGCGGATCGCCCAGGCGTGACTGTAGGGGCCGAAGTAGCGCACTCCCCGGCGCTTCGATCCGCGACCGACCATGACGCGCGGAAACTCCTCGTTGAGCGTCACGGCGAGCCAGGGGTAGGACTTGTCGTCGCGATACTTCACGTTGAATCGAGGGTCGTACTCCTTGATCCAGGAGTACTCCAGCTGCAGCGCCTCGACCTCGTTGTTGACGACCGTCCACTCGACCCCGGCCGCGGTCGTCACCATCGTCTGCGTGCGCGGGTGCTGATGCGCGAGATCCTGGAAGTACGACGACAGCCGGGCCCGCAGCGACTTGGCCTTCCCGACGTAGATGACCCGGCCGAACTCGTCGTGAAAGCGGTAGACGCCAGGGGCATCCGGGATGGTTCCGGGTGCTGGACGATAGGTCGCTGGGTCGGCCACGTTCCCAGCGTAGGCCGCGAGGCCGACGCCGCCGCGACCGTGCCGAGTCCTCCGTCGACGTCCGCAATGTCCGGGCAATCGGCGTCCGACTCGGGACGTTCGGCACTTGATTTCATTGTCGAGCGAACTAGTCTACATTTCCATGCCCGCGTACACGACGGTCCCCGGAAGCGCCGCGCTCCGCTCTGGAACGGTGCCGACCGACCTGTACGGCCTGCCGCTGACGACCTCCCGGGAGGCCGCGGCGGCGTACAACCGAGGCGTCGGGGCGACGCTCACGATCCAGCAGGGCTCGGTCAACGCGATCGCGGAGTCGATCGTGCACGATCCGACGTTCGCGCTCGGGCACGCGGCGCTGGCGCTGCTCGGCCATGAGCAGGACGCTCGGATCGACACGGCGGCGCGGATGACCGCCGCGCGCCGGCACGCGGCTCGCAGCTCCGCCCGCGAACGCAGCCATGTCCACGCCATCCTCAGCCACATCGCCGGCGACAGCACTCCCCTGGTCGAGCACCTGCGGGGCCACCCTCGAGACGCCCTGCTGCTTACCACGGCGGTGCCGACGATCGCGTTCGCCGGCGTCACGACCGTGCCGGAGGAGGCTTGGGCGATCGTGGAGGGTGCCGCTCCCGCGTACGGCTCGGACTGGTGGTTCGCCGGACTGCTTGCCTTCATCCGCCAGGAGCAGGGCCGGTTCGACGAGGCGTACGAGATGTCCTGCCGCTCGATGGCCGAGGAACCGACCGCCGGTCACTCCGTTCACGCCCGTACCCATGTGCATTACGAGACCGGCGACCACGCGGCCGGCCTGGTCTGGCTCGACGACTGGATCGGGAGCAATGGCCCGGGCTCGATCCAGCGGGCCCACTTCTCCTGGCACGCAGCACTGCACGAGCTCGCCACCTGCGATCTCGACGCGGTGCGGTCCCGATGGGACGACCAGCTTTCCCCGCCGGAGGTCTTCGGTAGCCGGGCGCTGGTGGACTCGGCGTCCCTGCTGTGGCGCTGGGCACTGACCCCGGGCGCGTCGGGAGTGCCGGAGGCGGCGCTGGTCCTGGAGTCCGTCGCCGACGAGGACATCGACCGCCCCCGTACCGGCTTTATGGCGATGCACGCGGCGATCGCCCTGTGCGCCGCAGGCGAGGCCGACCGGCTTCGCCGACTGCATCGCTGGTGCTTACGCAGCACCGACCGGACCGTCGCCGACGTGGCGGCTCCGCTTGCGGCGAGCCTGCTGCTGCTTACGCAGGAGCAGCAGGCCGCCGCGGCGGACGGTCTCGGGCGACTGAGCCACACGCTGTGGCGGTTGGGTGGCAGCGACGCCCAGCGCGAGGTCGTCGAAGACACCCGCATCGCCGCCCTGCTGGCGGCTGGGCGGTGTCTCGAGGCCCAGCGTCTGCTCGACGACCGGCTCGACCGCCGCCCCTCCCCGCGCGACGTGCGCTGGCGGGAGCGGGCCGCGAACGGCGGTTAGCCGAGCACGATGTCCTTGCCCTGAACCTGCACGCTTTCCGAAGCCAGTGGCGCCGGCGCCGGCCCGGTGACGACCGAACCGTCCTCGATGGAGTATTGGCTGCCGTGGCACGGGCAGTTGATGGTGCCGCCGGACACGTCGCCGACCGTGCATCCCTGGTGGGTGCAGATCGCGGTGAATCCGAGGAAGTCTCCTCCGGTCGGCTGAGTGACGACGATCTCCTGATCGGTGTAGATGACCCCGCCGCCGACCGGGATGTCCGACGTGGGTCCGAGAACCTCGCCGCCGCCTCCCCCGCCTCCACCGCCGCCGCCGTCATCGCTCGGTTCACTGGCCGTGTCGCTCGGCTCGCTCGTGTCACTGCCGGCCGTGTCGTCACCACCGTCGTCGGAGCCGCACGCAGCCAGGGCGGTGATGCCGACACCGCCGACGGCGACGCCGCGTAGCACCGTGCGTCGTCCCAGTTTCCCGTCGTCGGAATTCGCATCGCTGACCTTGGCCCGAGTGTCGGACATGCTGCTCCTCTCGTCGTGGCGGGACACCGGAGTGACCCCTTGCCCCCTACTACGCCACGCGTGGCCGAACGGATTGCCGCAGGTCAGATTAGTCTCAGCGTTTCGACGCCGCGCGCTTGGCCGGTTTCTTCGCCGATCGCTTGGCCGTCGTCTTCCTGGCCGTGGCGGTCTTCTTGGCGGCGGTTTTCTTCGCATTCTTCGCCGTGGTCTTCTTCGCCGGGCGCTTTGCGGTTCGAGTACGGCGCTTGGCCGGTGCGACCGCGCGGCCGGCGAGGATCGGCCGGAGGAAGTCGCCGGTGTAGCTCGTCTCGTGCTCGGCCACGTCCTCCGGTGTGCCCTCGGCGATGATCTCGCCGCCTCGCGAGCCGCCCTCGGGACCCATGTCGATGATCCAGTCGGCGGTCTTGATGACGTCCAGGTTGTGCTCGATCACGATCACGGTGTTGCCCTGGTCGACGAGGGCACCCAGCACGCCGAGGAGCTTGCGGATGTCCTCGAAATGCAGTCCGGTCGTCGGCTCGTCGAGGACGTAGAGGGTGCGCCCGGTCGACCGCTTCCGTAGCTCCGAGGCGAGCTTGACCCGCTGGGCCTCGCCACCGGACAGGGTCGGCGCCGGCTGCCCGAGTCGTACATAACCCAGGCCGACGTCGAGCAGCGTCGTCATGTGCCGCGAGATGGTCGGGATCGCCTCGAAGAAGTCGACCGCCTCCTCGATCGGCATGTCGAGCACTTCTGAGATCGACTTGCCCTTGTAGTGCACCTCGAGCGTCTCGCGGTTGTAGCGGGCGCCGTGGCAGACCTCGCACGGGACGTAGACGTCCGGCAGGAAGTTCATCTCGATCTTGATCGTGCCGTCGCCGGAGCACGCCTCGCAGCGGCCGCCCTTGACGTTGAAGGAGAACCGACCCGGCTG
>Ga0081455_10000463_pt1 | contig 52989 bp, 46 predicted proteins | sample TabmetS3T2R1_FD_70207 | JGI IMG/M metagenome (GOLD analysis project Ga0081455, IMG submission 70207) | Tabebuia heterophylla rhizosphere microbial communities from the University of Puerto Rico - S3T2R1 | ecosystem: Host-associated > Plants > Roots > Rhizosphere ...
CGCACTTGTTCGGCGAGCGCATCGGCTGGTCCATCAAGGAGATGTGGGTCAACGTGCTGGACACCGGCGGGCACCAGGCGATGCACAACCACGCCAACAGCTTCATTTCGGGGGTGGTCTATCTGACGCCGACTCATCCGGAGTCGACGACGGTGTTCATGCGCTCGCCGGGCGGCTCCGACTTCCTGTTCCGCAACGATCACAAGGGCATGACGCCGAGCGAGTTCAACGCGGACAAGTGGCTCAGCCCGCAGCCGGACCCGGGCGATATGGTGCTGTTCCCGAGCTTCCTCATGCACGCCGTGCCGCCCAATCAGGGCGAGCGGCGCATCTCGCTGGCCTTCAATGCGATTCCGACGCGGCTGGACTCATGGGGCTACGTGATCCGGTTCAGCGGTTGAGCACCGACGCGTGGCGCCGCCGAGGCGCGCTGCTCGTGATGTTGGCCTCGGGCTTCGCGTGCCTGGGCTATCAGATCGTATGGACGCAACAGTCCTCGTTGTGGCTCGGGCACGAGTCGGCGGGCGTGCTGGCCGTGGTCGCGGCGTTTTTTGGCGGACTCGCCGTTGGCGCGTTGGCACTCGGGTCGCGGATCGCGAGAAGCGCGTGGCCGGTGCGATGGTATGCGGGCTGCGAGCTCCTGATTGCTTTGTGGAGTTGCGTGCTGGCGTTCGTGATGGCGCCGGTCAGCACTTGGCTGCTACGGATGACTGGTGTGCAGCCGTCGGCGGCGTGGCAGTGGTCAGTCGCGTTCGTCGGAACGTTCTTCCTGCTCTTGCCTGCGACGGCGGCGATGGGCGCAACGCTGCCGGCGATGGAACGAATGACGGCGAGGATGACGAGCGATGTTCGATCCGTCGCTGCGCTCTACGCGAGCAATACATTCGGTGCCGTCCTCGGCGTGTTGGCGATTGCGTTTTGGCTGGCGCCGGAGCTCGGGCTGGCGCGCACGGCGGACATATGTATCGCGCTGAACTTGCTGTGTGCATCGGCGGCGCTGAGTTTGTTTGGGGGGCGTGCAGCGGTCGACGCGCTCGCGATTTCCAGGCCGCCGTTGTCCGAGACCACTCGCGGATCGGCCGATGCCGCACACCGTACGCTTTGGCGCCTCACGCTTACGGGGCTGCTCGGCATCGGCTACGAAGTGCTGGTCGTGCGCGTGCTCAGCCAAGTCGAAGAGGACACGGTCTACACGTTCTCGATGTTGGTGGCCGTGTACTTGGTGGGGACTGCGCTCGGCGCGGCCGGTTATCAGCGCCGACGCGCGCGCGACTCACGCAAGCTCGGCGATCGATTGTTGTGCGGCCTCGCCGTCGCCTGCCTCGTCGGCACCGCGAGTTTGTGGGGTGCTGAGCACGTAAAGACACTGGCGCTTCACCTGTTCGGGACGAGCATGAGCGGCGCTCTCGGCGCAGAAGCGCTACTCGCGTTGATCGCGTTCGGGCCGCCCACTGTGGTGATGGGCGCGCTGTTCAGTCATCTGAGCGCTGAGGCGATCCGTTCCGGCATCGCGTTCGGACGCGCGCTTGGCGCGAACACGCTCGGCGCTGCGTTGGCGCCTCTCCTCTTCGGTGTGCTGGCGTTTCCGCTTCTCGGCCCGAAACTGTCGCTGCTCGCGATTGCGCTGGGCTATTTGGCGCTGACGTCGTGGAGCGCATGGTCGCGGCCCATCGTCTGGTTGCCTGCCGCTGCGGCGGCGGCGCTCGCACTCTTCGCACCGCGATTGGCATTCGTCGACGTGCCTGATGGCGGTCGGGTCGTGAGCTATCAGGAAGGTGTGATGGCCGCGGTGAGCGTCGTCGAAGACGCAGACGGCGTCGCGCGCTTGCGCATCGACAATCGACAACAGGAAGGCAGCAGTGCGACGTTGCGCGTCGATTCGCGACAAGCACTGCTTCCCGTGTTGCTGCACCCCGCTCCCAAACGCGCGTTGTTTCTCGGTCTGGGCACGGGAATCACCGCGGCTTCCGCGGCTCAGGATCCGATGCTATCGGTCGATGCGGTCGAGCTGCTGCCGGAAGTGATCGCAGCGTCGCCCCATTTCACGCGCGTGTTCGGTGATGACGCGCCGAACCCCCGACTGCATTTGCTCGCTTCGGACGCGCGCCGCTTCGTGCGCGCAAGCGATGGACTGTACGACGTCATCGTCTCGGACAACTTCCATCCGGCGCGCAGCGGATCGGGCTCGCTGTACACGGTGGAGCATTTCCAAGCGGTGCGCGATCGACTCGCGCCGGGCGGGGTGTTCTGCCAGTGGCTGCCGCTGCACCAGCTCGATCTGGTAACGCTCCGGAGCATCGTGCAGGCGTTCATCGCTGTGTATCCGCATGGCTGGGGGATGCTCGCAAGCAATAGCCTCGAAACGCCGGTGCTCGGACTCGTAGGTCGCAGCGGGAATGGCGACGAACGCTTCGACATTGCCGCGCTCCGCGCGCGTCTCTCGAACGTGCGGCTGCCGGACAACCTCGCGCACGTTGGAATCGACGACGATCTCGCACTGCTCGGCTCGTTCGTCGCGGGGCCGAGCGCCCTGAAGCGTTTCGCAGGCCACGCGCCTGCTAACACCGACGATCATCCTGTCGTCGCGTATCGCGCGCCGCGCGTCACCTATGCGCCCGACTCTCCGCCGCGCGATCGGCTCATCGCACTGCTGCGCGAGCTGCACATCGCGCCGACAGAGCTCATCGCCTCAACAGCAGAGAGTGACTGGCCGCCGCGCCTCGCAGCGTACTGGACCGCGCGAAGCCGCTTCATCGAGTCGGGACGCGATGTGCGGCCCTCTGCGGATGTGGAGCACATGCTGGCGCAGGTGCGCGCGCCGCTGCTGTCGATCCTGCACACCAGCCCGGACTTTCGTCCTGCTTACGATCCGCTGTTGTTCATGGCGGCCGCGCTCGCTCAGACGGACGCCGCGGCGGCTCGCGAGCTGCTGTCCGACTTGATCCAAGCCCAGCCTGCCCGCCCGGAAGCTGCGCTCGCCCTACGCGAGATTGGTTTTGCTGCGCCTTGATTTTGATGCACCTGCGTCAGCCCCCGCCTGCCGATCGAATCCGATGACGATCAGGTGTTATCGATTCGTGCGGCCGTGAGTGTCTTGATATGTCGAGTCGATAATCGAAAATACTACGTCACATGGGCCGCAACCCTGCGCAGCTGCTGAGCTAGACTACAAGCCGCAATAACAAGAAATACGGGGCGCAGTCATGCACTTCTTGCGCCGCCTGAGATGCCCTGCTTGTCGCGAGCCGCTGCTCTATATGGAGCGCCGAACGGGTTACGGCATCCTCGCGTGTCGATGCGATCGCTGGCCGGTGATCGATCGCATACCGATTCTCCATCGGCGACCGGTCGGGTACTTCGAGCACACGACGGGCGAAGCGCGTTCGCCCGGCGCGGATCACCGCGAGCTCACCAAGCTGATCGAGGCCGATCGATACGAAGAAGCGCTCGCGCAATGCTTGCTCTCGCCGAAGTCGATGCCTTCGCTGTCGCGACTGATCGGTTGGTCGCTCTCGCACAGCAAGCTCGTCCTCGGCATGCAGCGCGCGCTGGCGATGAGCACTTTGCGCGGCATCCTGCGGCGGCGGCTCGAGCTCACGGCAACGGATCTGTTCGAGCTCTTGTGTACGCCGACCTCACCGCTCGGTGACGGTGCGCGCGAGTATTTCATCTATCGCTTCGGTCAGCCGCGCCATCTCGCGGCGTTGGCGCTGCTGGAGTCGCTACCGGCTGCACCGGAGCCGGTGCTCGATCTGGCATGCGGTGCCGGTCACTTCGATCACTATTTGCAGCAGCGTCGCGCGGCGACACCGGTCATCGGTTGCGACATCAATTTCTTCCAGCTGTGGATCGCGAAGCACTGGATCTCGCCGCAGAGCGACTTCGTATGCGCGGACTTGCGCGACGGGCTCCCCTTCGTGGACAGCGCGTTCTCGGCGGCGGTCTGCTCCGACGCGTACCACTACCTCGCGGATCGACGCGCGCTGCTCGCGGAAGTCGAGCGTTGCGCGCCCAGGCGGCCGCTCATTCTCACGCGCGTCGGCAATCTCGAGCTCGGGCCGAACGAAGGCTACGAGTCGAGCATCGACGAGTACCTCGCGCCGATGCCGGGTGCTCACGTGTTCCACGAGGACGGACTGTTGCGCGACTATCTCGTGCGTCGCGCGCCGCGTCCCGCGACGCCGGCGGAGGCGTGCGAGCACAAATGGGTGTCGTTCATGCGGAATGCGCAGCCCGCGGCGGCGAGCACGACCGAGTGGCCGCACGCGGTGGGACGGCTCGTGCTGAATCCCATCTACAAGGTGACGGAAGAGCGTGACCGGCTGCTCCTGCAATACCACTTCCCGAGCGCATGGTTCGCGTTCGAGAACGGTCAGATGCTCACGTATCTGCCGCGCCGGCTGAGCGTGTCGCGCGCCGACCTGCGGGTCGCAGCCGAAGCGCTGGTACGCCAGACCGTGTTGATCGGTGTGCCGGAGGGGTACAACGACGACGCCGTCGGCGCCGCGGAATTCGGCACGTTGCCCGCCGCTGCCGAGCGCGCAGTGACGGCTGCTCTGAAGCGCTAGAGCGATGCACGCTCGTGGTCGACGGGACGTTCGGCATCCCGGCGAGCCGTGAGCGCTGACATACTCTCGACATGCTCAAAAATCTGAGGAAGGCGGCGAACAAGATTCTCGTGGGACTGGGCGCCGACCTCAGATTGAAAACCCTCGACCGGGCGGTGCTGGAAGAAACTATCCTGCCGTACTTCGCGCAGGACCCCCACTTCCAGCGCATCCTCTTCATAGGCTGCGACTGGTACACGAAGGGGTACGCGCGCCTCTTTGCCGCCAAGGAGTATTGGACGCTCGAGCCCAACCGGCACCGGCGGAAATTTGGTGCCGCCCGGCACGTGCAGGACGTCGCGCAGAACGTGGCCCGTCACTTCCGGCCGGGTGCGCTCGATGTCGTCATCATGAACGGCGTATTCGGCTTCGGGCTCAATGATCGGCACGCCGTGGAAGACACTGTTGCGGGCCTTCACACCTGTCTGCGTGAGGGCGGCGTGTTCGTGTTCGGCTGGAACGATGTGCCGCAGAACCGGCCATTTCCTCCCGAGGAGATCGAGAGCCTGAACCGGTTTCGTCCGTTCGTGTTCGCGCCTGTGGGGAGCGCGCAGCAAAGAGTGCGTGCCGCGAATCGGCACGTGTTCAGTTTCTATGTGAAGTGATGGTGGCCCAGGGGCGGAATCGTGGCACTTGCATGAAATGGCTTGAATTCCAGCACTTGGCGATGATCCAACATTCCTGAATACCCCGGTTTGGACCCTGCGATGGCGTCGGTTGCCGTTAAGCGGCGCCCGCCCGCGCGCTAACGCGGACGGACGCCTACCACAGCACAGCCTATCTAGAGGCCATACCATGCTGTGCACCGAACTTCTCGGTGGTGAACCTCTTGACGGCCCTATGGAGCTTATCTGGGGGCGTTCCTTGGGGCATTGAGAAGACTATGTTGTGGACATGCTTGGGAGGCCTTCGACCGGAGGCGATACTCCGCTGTGAGTGACGCCGACGCTCGTCCACCTCCAGGTCCTAATCCTTCAGTAGCTCCCCCGCTCGCCCCTTCTCCGTCAGCACGCCACCCTCGTCCGTCTCCAGCTCGGCGCGCTTCTCGAGGTACTCCAAATGCGACGCGACGCCCCGGATCGTACGCGCACCACCCGACACCTTAATCATCACTTCTGGCACGCCCTGAACCGTCCGCCTCACGTGCGCGATCTCGGCAGGCGTCAGGTTCAACCGACGATCAGGCCCTCGCCGTCCATAGCTCGCAATGTCCAACAACGGCCTTTGCGACCGTAGGTCAACGGTTCGCTTCGGCACGCCCGCTCTCCCAGCTGACCGTATTGGCCAGCATCAGTCCCTTCACGTGATCCCGTAGACCCTCCAGAGCACGCAGCAATGCCCGGAGATCCGCCGGCGACGGTGCGCTCACCTTCCCAGTCTGATTCGCGACGCGGGCGATCTGATTGAGATTGCGTCCGATCATGCCGAGCTCGCCCAGGGCTCGCCTCAGCTCATTCAGCTCGCGATCCGGAAGCGGCGTGACGCCTCGGAGGTGCGCCCGCAACACCATCGACACGTACGTCGCCGGCGCAATGTCGCGCGCCGTCGCGCGCTCGCGGAGGAACGCGTGATCCTCCGGCCGCAAGCGGACCGAGAGCCTCAGGTCACGCGGCACTCTCGCGGGCGCCTCTCCAACGGGAGATGCAACGGCAGTGCTGCTGAGCATGAGGTTTACCGAGCGCTTGAGTAGAGCCGACTCCGACAGCCCGAGCTCGCGCGCCATCGCGCCAAAGCGCTGCTTCGTGTCTTCGCTGACCCAAGTTCGCAGGTGAGTGCTGCCGCTCATGACGACACCACTTTGGGCCAAAGAGCCGCCGCTAGGCTATCCTGCAAGACGAACCAATTCGCTCACTCCCGCATGTTGCAAGGTTCTTCTCCTCCGCCGCTCAGCTCAACCGGAGCTAGCTGACGGGTACCCCTCGCTCGAAGACCGTACGCGCATCGGGCATCATCGATGCTGCAAACGATCGGCCACGCGGACTTCTATGCACCCCAGTCAATCGCCGTTCCCCTGCCACTGGTGGGGCACCGGGCTCGAGAATGCCGGTCTCGGATTGGTCAGGCCCAGTGTGAGCACGTATGGCCTGTACGACTTCAATCAGCTGCCGCCGCTTCCGTTTGAGTTCAAAGGCGACTTTGCTTGGCTCGCCGCCGCGCCGATGCGCGCGCACCACATTGGCAGCGAGCGCGTAGCGGCAAACGCGCTGACGCGTCCGCTCCTGCAGGACGCAGCGACACGAATGGGGCTGCGTCTGCCCGAGCCACTAATGACGTTCGTGGCAGACCCGGCGCTCTGCCAACGGGTTCGGTCAAACACCGATTGCTTCCTGAATCTCGGAGTGGCGCCGGTTCCCTCACCGATCGGTGGGGGACATCTCATTCGATTCCTGGCTGATTCACAGGGATGCATCTTCTGGTACGTCTACCTAACGCCCGATGGAGCAGACCACGCCGTTGTCTCGACACCCGGCTTCTACGGAACTGAATCGGAGCAGTGGCAGGAGGAGCCGCCCGATCCTCGTGAGATCGTATTCACGGCCGAGTCGTTCGAGACCTTTATGTGTCGGTTCTGGCTTGAGAACGAGATCTGGTTCGCCGCTTACGAGAAGACGCCGATGCCCGATGCGGGACGCGCATACATCGAGCACTACCGCGGCTTGCAGGGCGCTGCCGAGACTGACCGAGTCTGACTCGAGCGCAGTTGAAACACCCTGCACCGAGTTGCACCAGCCTGCAACACCGCTGCTTCACTGGCGCGGGCAGACCTGCACCATACGGAAGTGGGCGAACTCGTCGTCTTCGGCGATGGCGTGGCGCTCTCCGCAGAATGATGCTGGGGCGACCTTCACGGCTATCGCTGGAGAACCACCAGATGTCGAATCGATTCATTCGCCAATCGGAGCGGTTCCGCCGCTCCACCGCAGCAGCGGGTGCCGACGGCGACGCGGCCAGCTGATGAGCATTGCCCCAGCGAATCGGAGCGCGTTCGGCTCAACATCCTTCGACTGCCGGATGTGAGAAGAATGACGGGTCTGAGCCGCTCGACGATCTACGAGCTGCAGGCAGATCGCCGATTCCCACAGTCGATCAAGATCGCGGCGCGAGCGGTCGGGTGGATGGAGAGTGAAGTGCAGGAGTGGATTGAGTGGCGGGCAGAAGTGCGGCTGTTGCTGCGTGTGAGATCGGAAGGCTCCTCTCGCCAGCGGTAGATCGCCATCTCCAGAAGCGCTCAGGCGAGCGCGAGTTCCAGACCCGCTTCTATCTGCATGGATGCTGCGTACTCGATGTGCAGCACGCGGCGCCATGCGCCAGAACGAGACTTCGACGAGGCATGGACGAGCAGTGGGCGCATCGCAAGCACACCACCACGCGGGACAAGACATTCAACGGGTTCGCTCTCCCGCGTAAGGCTGCTGATCGCTTCGTCACTGAGAACGCCGTGTCGATGTGTCCCAGGCAGAACCCTGAGCGGCCCGTTTGACGGCGTCGAGTCATCCAAATGGACGCGGATCGCGAGCACTCGATTCAGAGCCGACATGGGTGCGTGTGCGTAGATCACTCCGTCCTTCACCGACCAAGGTCCCCAGCCCGCCCTCTCCGCCCGTTGGCACAGGGGCAATGCTGTGTCCTGGTGCCACACGACGAGCCAGTTTGAGGTGGGCAACTTCTCGAAGAGCGTGGCGCGGTATGGCAGAGCGTCTGGTCCGAGAACCGAACGTGCCAGATGCAGTAGGCGCCGAGCGCGTGCGAGTTCCGCGACCACACGATTCCGCATAGCGTGACGAGCACCGGCGCGGCTGCGAGCGAGCGGGGTGGAGTTGAGTGCCTGCGAGATTGAATCGATCTCGTCATGATCAAAGACGCGCTCGACAATTGCGAACCCGTCAGCGCGCACCTGCGAGTCGAACTGCTGCTCGCGTTCAGGCTTCGGTCTCGATCTTCGTTCTGTAGCAGGCAATGCGCGCTCCGCTAACCGAAGAAGCACGCATGCTGATCCTCCGCCACGAGCGCGACGAACTCTTCAATCGAGCGGACCTCGGGAGCCGGATCGTAGCTATGCCATTTCAAGTCGCGGCGCATCCAGAACACGCGCCAAACACCGCGAGTGCGGACGTATGTCGCCTTTGCGACGGCCGATTCGTGGCGTTCACCGGGCGGGCCCCGCCAGACAGGACGAATTTCAAAGATCGAAACGCTCTGGCCGGATATGCGAGACCCCAGGTCGAGTTTCGGGCGGATATGCGGCGGCGGCCGGCGCTGCGCCATGAAGGAGTCGAGCGCCTTCTTTACTCGCGCGAGCTCGAATTCAGAAAGAGGCACGCTAGTCTGCTCTCAATTAGAAAGGGCTATACGCTAGTGCTCTCGCGGCGCCGCCGTGATCAGCTGAAACGCCTTACTGGACATCGGCAGAATTGCCTCGGGAAGAGTGCAGCCGAACTCGATGAGCACGCGCCGATTGGCCGGCACGTCATCCGGATTGACTCGAATCACCTTGGCTGTGACTTGGGGCCGCTCTGTAATAGCACTGAGCAAATCCGTCACCAGGTAGTGGGGGGCCCAACCTACGAACTGATAGTCGGAACGGGTCGATAGCAAGATCTCAGCACGCGTCGCCGTGTCGTTCAGCTCGACAGAGACGCCAAGCTCCTCACCTGGCTTCAGCGCAAGAGCGCGAGCTTGCGAGGCTGCCGCGAGGTGCCGCATTCCGCGAATAAAGAATCGAGAAATGACGGAGCCGTCTTTCGCTCTGTCGATCTTCGGAAAGACTTCAAAGCTGTCGGTTTGCCGCTCACCGCCTGTGACCGAGAGGATATCTATCGCATCACCTCGAGTCAGCTCGAGAGACGCCAGATAGTCTCTGAAGTTCTTGCGATTCGGATTCATCACACGGTTCTGGAATAGCGGAAACAGCTCCGCAGACTCGTAGCGCGAGTTCAAGTCAGGGAATGCAGGGTGCGCGTTGAAACCCACTTCGGCTTTCGCCTGCAACGCGCCGTTTGTGTAGCCGAATCCGTAAGTACTCGCGGGCCATGTCCGCATCGAGTCTTCCAATCGGAAACCACATACGATTGGGAGCGTGCCAGGCCAGAAACAATGATTTCATGCCTGCAGCTCCAGCGAGTACCTCGCGATGTTAGACAGACTTCGAGGCGTCCAACCCTGGCAGCGGCTCGACCCAGGGATTGAAGACCGCAACGCGCGCTCGCACGAACTCAGCGGTGTCGCGAGACACAACTGTGAGTCCGTGGTGTTGGCCGGTCGCTGCAATGATCAGGTCCGGCTGCGAGAAGGTATGCCCTGACTTGCGACCTTCTTCAACCAGAAGCCGCCACTTGAACATGACGTCCTCGCTGATGGCGAGCACGCGGTGCTCGAACATCGGCCGCACTTTGTGTGTGAGCCAGTCAGTGAGCTTGGACCGCCGGGCAGGATCTGGGACGAGCTCAATGCCAAAGCGAATCTCCGCCAGCGTCACGGTACTGACGTAAAGCAACTCGAGCGGCTGCGCGGCGACGAAGGCGAGAACCTTGGGCTCGGGCCGCTGGCGCCGCAATTCAGAGAGAACATTGGTGTCGAGCAGCCAGCCAGTCACAGCGAAACGCTACGCACCGGCATCGACTCGCGCTCCGGTTCAATGTTCACATCGCGATGAGGCGATGCCTGCATGGCGGTGATCAGCGCCTCGCCAGTCACACTGCCGGTAAGCCGCCGAAACTCATCCGCGGCAATGACAACGACCTCGTCGCGCCCATGCACCGTGACATGCTGCGGACCCTCGCTACGAACCTTACGGACAAGCTCACTGAAGCGAGCTTTCGCGTCCTGCAAGAGCCAGTAACCGGTGCGCGCGGTGGATGCGGGAGGCTTGCCCTTTTTTCCCGCAGAAGATCTGGATTTGGATAATCTAGTCATGCTGACTAGATTAGCACATGCCCTGCTCGCAGGCCATCCAGGTAGTCGGCCCAAGCCTGCATCATCGTCTTCCGGTCGGCCATGCGGGTCGCGCGATTGTACGCACCTCTGATCTCGTCGCGTTCAGTGTGCGCAAGCTGAAGCTCGATGACGTCGCCGGCGAAGCCCATCTCGTTCAACCGCGTGCTCGCCATGCTGCGAAAACCGTGCGTTGTCATCTCGTCCTGCGCGAAGCCGAGACGACGTAACGCCGCATTCAGCGTGTTGTCGCTGATGGGTCGGGATGGCGCACGCAAGCTGGGGAACACGTACTCACCTCTACCAGTGATTTCCTGCAGGCTTCGCAGCAGGGTTACGACCTGCTTCGCGAGCGGCACGACGTGCTCGCGGCCCATCTTCATTCGCTCGGCAGGAATGCGCCATTCGGCAGCGTCGAGGTCGAACTCCTTCCACCTCGCACCGCGCAGCTCGCCCGGACGCACGAAAAGCAGCGGTGCGAGCTTGAGTGCATATTCGGTGGGCACGTGCCCGGTATAGCCGTCGATTGCTCTCAGCAGCTCACCGATGCGACGAGGCTCAGTGATCGCAGGAAAGTTGCGCTTGGCCACCGGCGCCAGCGCGCCTCGCAAGTCGACGCTAACGTCGCGCTCCGCACGCCCGATGGCGATTGCGTAGCGTGCAACGCGACCGAACAGCGCTCGCACGCGATGCGCGGTCTCGTGTGTGCCGCGCGATTCAATCCTCCGCAAGACCGCGAGCAGGTCCGGCGCCTTGATCTCACTGATCGGCATACTGCCGAGCGACGGATACAGCATGTTCGTGAGCCGCCCATGCGCGATCTCGTACGTGTTCGGCGCGAGCGTCTTCTTCTGAAGGGCAAGCCATTCATCGCCCACGGCGCGAAGCGTGCTCGCGTTCGCGAGTTGGTACGCTCTTCGTTGAGCGCTCGGATCGATTCCGTCCGCCAGCTGACGACGCAGCTCATCGCGCTTCTCACGCGCGCGCTTCAGTGGCACGTCTCGATAGTCGCCGAGCGAGAGCAATTTCTCTCGCCCGCTCACGTGATACTTCACCCGCCACAGACGCGAGCCCGTCGGCGTCACGAGCAGAAACAAGCCCCGCTCGTCGAACAATTTGTACGGCTTTTCCTTCGCTTTTGCGGCGCGGATCGCCAGGTCCGTAAGTGCCATGGGATACCCCAACCGGGCAAAGATACCCCTTGCATGTACCCCGCCGAGGCGTAAGCTGTCAACGGACGGCACCGGACCACTATCGCGCTAACTAGCGGTATTTTCAGGGAATTTCGGATCTCAGCGGATGTCGGCGGAAGTGCTCGGAAGCTGAGATGGTGGCCAGGGGCGGAATCGAACCACCGACACGCGGATTTTCAGTCCGCTGCTCTACCAACTGAGCTACCTGGCCATCGGGGGGGCGCGTATTAGAACCGCGGGACGCGGGAGCGTCAAGCAAGCGGCCCAATAACCCCTTGATTTTGCCGGCCCCGGCGACCGCCGGGCAGGCGCGGCGGGCACTCAGTACCCTGCCCGGCTCGCCGCACCATCGCCCCACGCGTCAACGCCCCACGCGTCAACGCCACACGCGTCAACGCCACACGCGTCAACGCCACACGCGTCAACGCCACACGCGTCAACGCCACACGCGTCAACGCCACACGCGTCAACGCCACACGCATCGATCCCAGCTCGTCAGCATTTCACTCTGGAGCGAGCACCAAGCGGTCGCCCGAGTACACTGCGCCGATGACTGAAACTCATCGCCGACCGCTCCGACTCTACGATGTCACGCTCGAAAACGGCTGCACGTTGAGCCCCTTCGTGTGGCGCGTGCGGTATGCGCTGGCTCACAAGGAGCTGGACTACGAGATTGCGCCGGTCGCGTTCACCGCCATTCGCAACATTCTCGACGGTCGTTACGAACAAGTGCCGATCCTCGAGGACAACGGGCAGGTGGTGCCGGATAGCTGGGCGATCGCGCAGTACCTGGATCGCACGTATCCCGATCGCGCGCCGCTCTTTCGCACGCAGGGCGAGTACGTTGCCGCGCGATTCTTCGATCGCTGGATGTTCCGCGACGTCGTGGGGCACATGTATCAGTGCTACGTGCTCGACAACTACAACTTTGCGCGGCCGGAAGATCGCGATTATCTGCGCGAGAGTCGCGAACGCACGTTCCTCGGCGGACGCAAGCTCGAGGATGTCGTGAACGGGCGCGAGAAGCGCTTGCCCGTGATTCGAGATTCGCTGCAGCCGCTGCGTGTGCTACTTGCCGAAACGCCGTGGCTCGGGGGCTTGCGGCCGAATTACATGGATTTCGCCGCGCTCAGCGTGTTTTTGTGGGCGGCGGCGATCAATACGATGCCGCCGCTGGAGAAGAGCGATTCGCTGTTCGATTGGCTCAATCGCGGGTTCGATTTGTATGGCGGCATTGGGCGCGATGAGCGGTTGCGGCCGCTTGCGCCGGGGTATCCGACGGGGCGCCCGCCGCAGCAGGAGCACCGCCTGTCTGCGTGAGGGCGAGGGATCGCGGGCCACCGCGCGGCGTTTGCTCTTGACTCCCCTCCGCAGAAGCTCGCATCGCCACTCTCCCTTAGGGGAGAGAGGCCCACCTACCCGAGTGTGACGTTCCAGCTACCCGGCGGATGAATGTTCGCCGCGCCGGTCAGCGACCACACTTCGCTTCCCAATTCGCGCACGGATGTGCGCTTCACAGTCGACTCGGGAAAGGTTGAGGTCTCATGAAACGCTCCCAGGCAATTCTCGTTCCGCTCTTCGTCGCTGCTGCTCTCGCCGTCGCCGGTTGCGCGCGCAACGAAGCGGCACCGGCCTCAGCCGCTCAGCAGGCGCCGCACGTGACGGTCGCGCAAGTCGTCAAGCGTCCGGTGACGGACTTCGACGAGTTCACCGGCAAGTTCACCGCCGTCGAGCGCGTCGAGCTGCGGCCGCGAGTCAGCGGCTACATCTCCAAGGTGTCGCTCGTCGCGGGCCGCGAAGTGAAAAAAGGCGCTGTGCTCTTCACCATCGACCAGCGCCCGTACCAGGCCGAGCTCAAGCGCGCGCAGGCCGGGCTCGCGCAGGCGCGCACGCAGCTGGCGCTGAGCAAATCCGAGCGCGAGCGCGCCGTGAAGTTGCTGGATCAGCATGCCATCTCGCGTGAGGAGTTCGACTCGCGCGTCGCGGGCAACGAGCAGGCGGAAGCGAACGTCGAGGCGGCCGCGGCGGCGCTCGATCAGGCTGCGCTGAATCTCTCTTTCACACAGGTAACCTCGCCCATCGACGGCGTCGTCAGTCGCGAGGAAGTCACCGAGGGCAACCTCGTAGCGGCCGGGCAGACGCTGCTCACCACGGTCGTGTCGGTCGACAAGATCTACGTCGAGTTCGAGGGTGACGAGCAGGTTTACCTGAAGCACGCCGCGCTCACGCGCAAGGGCGATATCAATACGGGTGAAGGCGACCCGCCGGTGTGGGTCGGGCTCGCGGACGAAGACGGCACGCCGCACGAAGGTAAGATGGTCTTCATCGACAACGCCCTCGACCCGCAGACCGGCACGATCCGCGCCCGCGCACTGCTGGACAACACGGATCGTCGCTTCACCCCGGGCATGTTCGCTCGCGTGAAGCTCGTCGGCAGCGCCGAGTATCAGGCGCTGCTGGTGAACGACAGCGCGATCGGCACGGACCAGAACGTGCGCTTCGTGTTCGCGCTGGATAAGGACAACAAGGTGCAGTACCGCCCGGTGAAGCTCGGGCCGCTCGTCAATGGCCTGCGCGTCGTGCGCGAAGGCCTGCAGCTGGGCGACACGGTCGTGGTGAACGGCTTGCAGCGTGTGCGTCCGGGTGTTCAGGTCGCGCCTGAGCAAGTGGCAATGGGAGAAAAGCGTGCGGTCGGGGGCCTCCTCGCCGCCAATGCGGAGTCACTGCGGTGAAACTGTCTCACTTCTTCATAGAACGGCCGGTCTTCGCGGCCGTTCTATCGGCCTTCATCACGATCGCGGGCGCGATCGCGCTGTTCAAACTACCGATCAGCGAATACCCGGAAGTCGTTCCGCCCTCGGTCGTGGTTCGCGCGCAGTATCCCGGCGCGAATCCGCAAGTGATCGCGGAGACGGTGGCCTCTCCGCTCGAGCAGGCCATCGTCGGCGTCGAGGACATGATGTACATGTCCTCGCAGGCCGCGATGGACGGCACGCTGGTGCTGACCGTCACCTTCAAGATCGGCGCGGACGTCGATCGCGCGCAGGTTCAGGTGCAGAACCGCGTGTCGCAAGCGCTGCCGCGCTTGCCACAGGAAGTGCGCGATCTCGGCGTGACGACCATCAAAAGCTCGCCGAACTTGATGATGGCCATCAACCTCACCTCCCCCGATGGCCGCTACGACACGTTGTATCTGCGGAACTACGCCGTGCTGAACGTGCGCGACGTGCTGTCGCGCCTGCCGGGCATGGGCGATGTGCGCATCTTCGGCGCCGGTGACTATTCGATGCGCGTGTGGCTCGACCCGGAGAAGCTCGCCGTCCGCAACCTCACGACCGCCGACGTCGTGAACGCGATTCGCGAGCAGAACGTGCAGGTGGCCGCCGGCCAGATCGGCGCACCGCCGGGTCGGAGCGCGGATTTCCAGGTGGCGCTCAACTCGATGGGCCGCCTGCAGGATGAACAACAGTTCCGCGACATCGTCATCAAGACCGGCGAGAGTGGTCAGATCGTGCGTCTCGGCGATGTGGCGCGCGTCGAGCTCGGCGCCGCCGAATATGCGCTGCGCGGCCTGCTGAACAACAAGAACGCCGTGACGATACCCATCTCGCAGGCGCCCGGCTCGAATGCGCTCGCGCTCGCGAAGAGCGTGCGCGCGACGATGGAAGACTTGAAGAAGAATTTCCCGGACGGTGTCCAGTACAGCATCATTTACGACACCACCGAGTTCGTGCAGCAGTCCATCGAGGCCGTGCTGCACACGCTGCTCGAAGCGATCGCGCTCGTCGTGCTGGTGGTGATCCTGTTCTTGCAGACGTGGCGCGCGTCGATCATTCCGCTCGTCGCGGTGCCCGTCTCGGTCATCGGCACCTTTGCCGTGCTGCTCGCATTCGGGTTTTCAATCAATACGCTGTCGTTGTTCGGACTCGTGCTAGCGATCGGTATCGTCGTCGACGACGCGATCGTCGTCGTGGAGAACGTCGAGCGGCACATCGCCGCAGGCCTCACGCCGCTCGAAGCCACCAAGGTGGCGATGAACGAAGTGAGCCGCCCGATCATCGCGATCACGCTCGTGCTGTGCGCGGTGTTCGTGCCGGTGGCATTCGTCAGCGGTCTGACGGGGGAGTTCTACCGTCAGTTCGCGTTGACGATCGCGATTTCGGCCGTGATCTCCGCGTTCAATTCGCTGACGCTGAGCCCCGCGCTCGCCGCCGCACTGTTGAAGCCGCACGATCAGCAGACCGACTGGCTCGCGCGCGGCATGCACAAGCTGCTCGGTCGGCCGTTCGCTGCATTCAATCGGGGATTCACGCGGACGGGCAACGCCTACTCGCGTGGCCTCGTGACGGTGCTCCGTCGCGGCGGTATCGCGGTTGCGGTGTACGGCGGGCTCATCGTGCTCACCTACTTCGGGTTCCAAGCCGTGCCGGGCGGGTTCATTCCGCAGCAAGACAAGCAGTACGTGGTGGCGGTCGCGCAGTTGCCGCCCGCCTCGTCGCTCGATCGCACGGAAGAAGTGACGCGCGCGATCGGCTCGATCGGCCTCAACCAGCCGGGCATCACGGGCGTCGTGCAGTTCGCCGGCATGTCGACGAGCACGCTGAACGCGAGCCCCTCGAGCGGCATGTCGTTCTTCAAGCTCGACGACTTCAACAAGCGCACGTCGCAGGAAACGTCGGAGATGGGCATCGTCGGCGCGCTGAACCAGAAGTTCGGCGCCATTCAGGAAGCCTTCGTCGGTGTGTTCCCGGCGCCCTCGATCCAGGGCATGGGCACGTTCGGCGGCTTCAAGCTGCACATCGAAGATCGCTCGGATCAGGGTCCGAACGCCCTGTATCAGGTGACGCAGGAGGTCATCTCGAAGGCGTATCAGAGCCCGGCGCTCGCGGGAGTGTTCAGCTCTTATCAAGTGAACGTGCCGCAGCTGAAGGTGAACATCGATCGCATCAAGGCGAAGCAGCAGGACGTGAAGCTGTCCGACATCTTCCAGACGATGCAGGTGTACCTCGGCTCGCTGTACGTGAACGACTTCAACCGCTTCGGCCGCACCTATCAGGTCGTGGCGCAGGCGGATGCGCGCTTCCGCGCGCAGAAGGAAGACATCCTGAAGCTGAAGACGCGCAACGCGCGCGGCGATATGGTGCCGCTCGGTGCGCTCGTCACTATCGAGGAGACGTTCGGGCCGGACGTGGTGTCCCACTACAACGGCTTCGCGTCGGCGGATATCAACGGCGGCCCGGCGCCGGGCTATAGCTCGGGTCAGGCGGAGGCGGCGATCGGCAAGATCCTCGCCGAGACGCTTCCGCGCGGCATGACGTATGAGTGGACCGATCTCTCGTATCAGCAGAAGGTCACGGGTGACACGACGACGCTGGTGTTCGCGCTGTGCGTGGTGTTCGTGTTCCTCGTGCTCGCGGCTCAGTACGAAAGCCTGAGTTTGCCGCTCGCCATCGTGCTCATCGTGCCGATGACGCTGCTCGCAGCGATCACCGGTGTATTGCTCACGCACGGTGACAACAACATCTTCACGCAGGTGGGCCTCGTGGTGCTCGTCGGGCTCGCGTCGAAGAACGCCATCCTGATCGTCGAGTTCGCGAAACATCTGCAGGAAGACCGCGGCATGGATGCGAAGAGCGCCGTGCTCGAAGCGGCACGCCTGCGGTTGCGGCCGATTCTGATGACGTCGATCGCGTTCATCGCCGGCGTGGTGCCGCTGGTGCTGGCGCGCGGTGCGGGTGCCGAGATTCGGCATGCGCTCGGCGTGGTGGTGTTCTTTGGAATGATCGGCGTAACGCTCTTCGGTTTGTTGCTGACGCCGGTGTTCTACGTGTTGATGCGGCGGTTCGGGAAGCGCACGGAAACGAACGTGACCGAGCAGCTGCCGCCGCCCGCCGCTTTGTCGGAGTCGACGAGTCATGCGTAATTCAGAGGGGCAAGTGGGCGTGACCCGCGGGGTGGCCGTGCTGTTCGGCTCGCTCTGGTTGGCGAGTTGCGCGGTCGGACCGAACTACCATCGGCCCGACGTTAAGGTCGCCGAGAAGTTCGAGGGCGCCGCGCAGCCGCCGCCGTCACAAACGGGCACCACGCAGGCCGCAACGTACTCGCAGGAAGCAGCCGTTGCGCAGTTCTGGACGCAGTTCAACGATCCCACGCTGAACACGCTGATCTCGGAGGCCTTGGAGGCGAATCACGATCTGCGCATCGCGTACGCGCGCTTCACCGAGGCGCGCGCCGCGCGGCGGCTGTCGCAGTTCGACATCGCGCCGACGATCACGGCATCCGGCGGATACACGGAGCAGAAGTACGCGAGGGATCAGGCGGTGGTGCCGGGAGGCGGCACGATCAAGCTCTACGATGCGGGCTTCGACGCCGTATGGGAGCTCGACTTCTTCGGCCAGATCCGCCGGAGCATCGAAGCGAGCCGTGCCGAGGCGCAGAGCGCGGAAGCGAGTCTGCGTGACGCGCAGGTCGTCGTAACTGCTGAAGTCGCGCGCACGTACTTCGAACTGCGCGGCCAGCAGAGCCAACTCGACGTCGCGCGGCGTAACGCGGAGAACCAGCGCGCCACGTTGGATCTCACCAACGCGCGACTCGACGCGGGCCGCGGCACGGAGCTCGATACCTCGCGCGCGCAAGCGCAGCTCTCCGCCACGCTTGCCACCATCGGGCCCCTTGAAGCGGCGGTGGCGCGCTCCATTCATCGTTTGAGTGTGCTGACGGGCCGGGAACCGACGGCGTTGACGGCCTCTCTGAGCAGTCCCCAAGACCTCCCCCCACTGCCTCAGGTCATCGCCGTCGGTAATCCCGCCGACCTGTTGCGCAGGCGGCCGGACATCCAGGCTTCCGAGCGCGCACTCGCCGCGGACACCGCGCGCATCGGCGTGGCAGTCGCGGATCTTTTCCCTCATGTGACGTTCACCGGGAGTGTGGGCTATGCAGCCTCGGCTTCGGGCGCGTTGGGCGACAGTGGCACCGGTACACGACTTATTGCTCCTGGCATCTCCTGGGCCGCGTTCGACATCGGACGAGTGCGGGCCCGCATCGCCGCCTCTCGCGCCCGCGCTGACGCTTCCCTCGCCGGCTACGAGAAGACCGTGCTCGGCGCCCTCGAGGAAACGGAGGATGCCCTCGTGACGCACGCCCGCTCCCGGGAGCGCTTGGAGCACGTAGCGGACAGCGCCCGCGCCAGTGCCGTCGCCGCGCGCCTGGCACGTGCCCGGTTCGACGGCGGCATCGTTGATTTTCTGGAAGTGCTGGATACCGAGCGCACGCAGCTCGAGGCCGAAGACGCCCTGGCCGAGAGCCGGGCGGACACGGCCACCAGCCTGATCGCCGTTTACAAAGCATTGGGCGGGGGCTGGCAACAGGCGCCCCTGCCGAGGATGACCCCCGTTGCGGCCGCTACGCCCACTTCGCGTTAGACTTCCGGGCCGGATGGCTCGGGAGAATCGGGTGAACGCGAACGTACTCACAGCCCTCGATCGCGAGGCGGCCGACTTGGAAGCTGAAGCCCAGCGACTGCGCGGGGACACCGCCCTGCGCGAGCGCCCCGTCGGCGGCCTACGGGACGCCTTGACGGCGGACGGACCCGAGCAGCTCGGCGAAACGGAGTGCCAGCGGGCCCGCGCGGCCGAGCTTGCGCAGATGTACGAGTCGCTCCAACGCCGCGAGCGGCTGCTTGCCGCATCGGCGAATGCGAGCCGCATTCTGCTCGAGGCGCCGGACGTCATGGCCGCGGTCCCGCATGTCCTTCGCCAGCTCGGCGAAGCGGCGGTGGTGGATCGCGTGAACCTCATGCTCACGCAGATCGGGCCGCGGGGCGAGCGGCTGCTCGTCGTCGCGAGCGAGTGGGTCGCGGAAGGCGTGGTGCCCCACCTCGGGCATCCGACGATGGGCACGTTCGACGAGCGGGACTTCGCGCGCGAGTGCGCCGAGCTGCGCGCGGGCCGGTCGGTCTGCATCATCAAAGAAGGCGCGCGCGAGGAGACTTGCGGCTGCGCGCTCGAAGGCGTGGGCACGAAGACGAAGGCGATCGTGCCGATGTTCATCGACGGCGAGTACGTCGGCGTCGTCGGCTTCGATAGCACGCGTCAGTTGCGCTCGATCGACTCTGCCGAGCTGTCGGCACTGGAGATGGCGGCGGGCATCATCGGCGCCGCGCTTCATCGCGAGCGGCTGGTGGACGCCGTGCGCCGCGAGCGCGAGCGCGCGGCCGAGGAGCGGGTCGCGGAGCTGGCGAAGTCGAACGCGTCCATTCGCGGCAACCTCGAACGGCTCGCCAAAGAGCCGGATTTACAGAGCTTCTTACGCGCGCTGCTGCTCGAAGCGACGCGCCAAGTCGATGCCTCCGGCGGCTCGGTCGTGCTGTGGAAAGAGGCGCTGCAGGAGTGGCGCATCGTCGCGTACGCGCGCAACGGCGAGATTTCCGATCCGACCTTCCCCACCAGCCTGACGCGCGATCAGGCCAAGTTCGACGAGCGGCTGCGGGCGTTGCGCGAGCCGGAGTATCTCGATTTCACCGTACCGGCCGATCTCGATTGCATTTGGCCGGGCACGCTCGATACCAAACAGCAGGATCAGGTGCAGCGCATGTTCGTGCTGCCGCTGCTGTTCGGCGAGCGCACGATGGGCTGTATCGCGCTGACGTTCCGTCACCGCGAGCCGATCAGTCCGCAGGCATGCGAGTCGCTTCTGGCGCTCGCCTATCAGGCGACCCTGGCCATCGAGCTGACGATCCGCGCGTATGCGTCCAAGACGGCGGCGGTGCTGGTCGAGCGCAATCGCATCGGTCAGGAAATTCACGACGGTTTGGCGCAGGCGTTCACCGGCATCTTGATGCAGCTCGGCGCGGCTGAAGAGCTGAAGGGCTCCTCCAAGACGTCGCAGCTCAATGTGGTGCTCGGGCGCATTCGCGACCTCGCGAAAGAAGGGTTGACGGAGGCACGGCGCTCCGTGCTCGCGTTGCGCCCCGAGGAGACGCGACGGGGCTCGCTCACCGTCGCGCTGACGCAGCTTGCGGAGCGGTCCACGGTGTCCGGGCGCGTGACGTCCACGTTCGAAGGCGGCGCGATCGCGACGGGATTGCCGCCGGAACATGAGCACGCGCTCCTGCGTATCGCGCAGGAAGCGGTGAGCAATGCAGTCCGGCATGCGCATCCCAAGAATGTGCGCATCGTCTTGAGAGAAGAGCCGGCCAATTGGGAGCTGTCGATCAGCGACGATGGCATCGGCTTGGAGGGTGGACCGGAGCTGTGCGCGAAGGCGGGCTTCGGGCTCGAGAACATGCGCGACCGTGCGCGCGCGATCGGTGGTGAATGGCGCCTCGACAGCAAGCCCGGCGAAGGCACGCGCATCAGCGTGCGTGTGCCGAAGCGGGTCACCGAAATCGCCTTCACCAAAAAATAATCCGCCATGGCTGCCAATCCGAAGATTCGTGTCATTCTGGCCGACGATCATCCCGTCGTGCGCGACGGACTCGCGGCCATCGTCAATCAGCAGTCCGACATGCAGGTGGTCGCCGAAGCCGGCGATGGCGAAGAAGCCGTGCGCCTGTTCGATCAGCACCTGCCGGACGTGATGGTGCTCGACCTGCGCATGCCGAAGCAGGATGGCGTAGCGGTCGTGCAAACGGTGCTGGAGAAGCACCCGAAAGCACGGCTGCTGATCATGACGACGTTCGATGGCGACGAGGACATCTTCCGCAGCTTGAGTCAGGGCGCGAAGGGCTACTTGTTGAAGGACGCGCCTCGCACGGAGATTCTCTCGGCGATTCGCGCGGTCAGCGAAGACCGGCCGTATACCTCATCGACGGTGGCCGCCAAGGCGCTTCAACGCATGGCGAAGCCGAGCCTCACTCAACGCGAGATGAGCGTGCTGCAAGAGATCGCTCAGGGCCGCAGCAATAAAGACATCGCGCGGCGCTTGAACATCACCGAAGGCACGGCGAAGACGCACGTCAAATCGATTCTGACGAAGCTCGATGCGATCAGCCGCACGGAAGCCGTGGCCGTCGCACACAAGCGCGGGCTGATTCACTTGTAATCAGGTCGGCTTGTAGCCTTCGGGGGCTTGCGAGCCCGAGCCGAAGAAGAACTTTTCCATTTCGCTTTCGAGGAATTTGCGCGCCTTCGGCTCGATGGGCGTCAGGCGATACTCGTTGATGAGCATCGTCTGGTGGCCGACCCACTTCTGCCAGGCTTCCTTCGACACGTTTTCGTAAATGCGTTTGCCGAGCTCGCCGGGATACGGCGGGCGGTCGAGGCCGGGAGCTTCGCGCTTCAGCAGAACGCATTGAACAGTGCGAGACACGTCGAGATCTCCGCCTAATTACGCCAGCCGCTCGTCGAACAGCGTGCGCTCGGTGAGCCCGGTCAGCAGGGTCTTGATCGGCGCCGGGAGGCCGATGCGCGCCGGTTGACGCGGGTTATACCAGAGGCTCCGCGGAGCATCCATGACGCCCGCCGGACCCTCGCAGCGCGTGAGCAGAGGCGTGACGAGAAGATCGAAGTGCGTGAACGCATGCTCGATCAGGTTGAGCTGCGTGGGCTCGGGCTGCGAAGCGCGGAGGGTCTGCGTCGCGAAGGCGCGTGCCGCGGTCTCGGTATCGAACTCCGGCAGGCACCACAACCCACCCCACACTCCCGACTCGGGCCGGCGTTCGAGCAGCACACTGCTGTCTTCATCACGCATCGCGACCAACATGAAAACGTGCTTCGAATGCCGCGCCCGCGCGCGCTTCGGCGCCGGAATCTCGTTCTGATTGCCCGTGCGTCGCGCGTAACACCACTCACGCAACGGGCAATACGTGCACAACGGCTTGCGTCGCGTACACACGGTAGCGCCGATATCCATGATCGCCTGCGTGTACACATCGACATTCTCGACCGGCGTGCACTCCTCCGCGAGCCGCCAGAGTTTCTCGACCGCGACGCGCTCCGACAAATCGCCGTGAACGCCGAAGAAGCGCGACAACACGCGCCGCACGTTGCCGTCGAGAATCGGGAACCGCTCGCCGCGACTCAGCGCGAGAATCGCGCCGGCGGTCGAGCGCCCGATGCCCGGCAACTCCGCGACCTCGTCGAACGTGCGCGGAAACTCGCCGCCATGCTGATCGCGAATGCGCACGGCCGCACGATGCAGATTGCGAGCTCGCGCGTAGTAGCCGAGGCCCGTCCATAGGTGAAGCACGTCATCGATGGGCGCATCCGCCAACGCGCGCACGTCCGGAAAGCGTTGCATGAAGCGCTGGTAATACGGCAGCACCGTCGAGACCTGCGTTTGCTGAAGCATGATCTCGGAGACCCACACCCGATAGGGGGTGCGGTCGTGCTGCCAGGGCAAGTCATGCCGCCCGTGACGCCCGTGCCATTCGACGAGCGCTTCGGCGATCGGCGATTCGCTATCCGGTAGTGGCGTCGTCAACGCATCGGCCCTCGTGCGCTGTCGCTGAATGGCCTTCTTCACCGAGTCTGCTTCACCGTCCCGTCCGCGAGCTCGAGCCGCAGGCGCACGTTCTTCATCTGCGCATCCGCGAGCCACGCCTGATCGAACGTCAGCTCGCCTTGCATTTTCAGCGCTCGCAACGTCGCGAGCGGCAGCTCGAAGGGCTCTTTGCTCGTCTCTTCGAGCGCAACGTACCGGGACAGACCGATCTTGTCGCCATGGAGCGCGAACGTCCAGACCGGGTCCTCGCCGCGCGCGCGCGACAGGTCCCCGTCGAAGTGCGTCTCGTCGAGCTTCAAGTCGATGGAATTCACGGTGACCGCCCCATCGTTCCACTCCCACATGCTCGACAGGCTCAACGGGCCGAGGGTGCCCTTGTCCACCGGCAGCGGCGCCTTCTTCACGCCGAGCTGCGGCAGGAAATTGCGCACCGAGCGCACTTCGAGAGCGAGCGGGCCGCGCACGTACAGCGTCTTGTCCGGCCCGGTCTCGCCGGCCTGAATGGAAGCGGTCAGCTTCGCATCGCCGATGCGCGCCGCGACTTCGGAAATCGCGACATCGAGCGGCTTCAAGCGCGCCGCAAGCCGCGAGACCTGCAGGGTCACCGGCAAGCCGCGCGATGGGAACGCGCCACCCGTGAGCTGATTCGACGACTCGAGGCCGAAGAGATCGATGTCGTTCGCGTCATCCGAAATGTGCAGGCGCCCGGAAGCCTCTACGTTCGCCACGATGGGGGGCTGGCGATCGTCGGGCTGCGCCTTCGGAACGGCATACGTAAACGCCGTCTCGACCGGGAACGTCGCTCCCGACCGCCACTCCCCGACGGTGAGTTGCCACGCGCCGATGGCCAAGTGCGTGCCCTTCCCTTCATCGATGTATTCGAGCACCCCATCGCGCACCTCGAACCCGCCGATCTGCGGTCCGGGCGGTCCGGGCGCCGTCTCGGGAGGCGCCGGACTCGCCGGCTGCGAACGCGCCTTGACGGAGGCGATGACGTCATCCCAATTCGACCGCCCGTCCGCGCGTCGAATCAGATGAAACTTCGGTCCTTCGAGCCGCACGCGATCGATGATGAGCTGCCCCTGCGTGAGCGGAATGAGCTTCGCCCCCACTCGCGCCCGCTGCCACTCGACGATGGGCGGCTCACTCGACCCGACAGCCTTGCCGAATTGCGCCGGCCCCATGCGCAAGGCGAGCCACGGATACCAGGAGATCTCGAGATCGCCCACGATCTTGAACGGCTGCCCGGTGGCGCGCGTCACCGCCGTCTCGACCTGCCCTCGAAATCGATTCGGGTCGACGAACATCGTCACCGCGACCACCGTGAGCACGGTCAACAGCACGAGCGCGGCCACGATGCCGAGAATCCATCGTCCTATGCGCACTGAAGTTTCTGCACCGTTCGACCGACCTCGAGTTGCCGGGCGCGGATTCTAGCAATGCGCGTGCTTGCACCGTTGGCGGGCGCTGACTGCACCTGTACGAGGCAGCGGCGTGCGCGACCCGCGTAACCCGTTGACGCTGCTATGCAAGCCCTGCTGGCATGCCGTCTGCATTTATCCGACGCGAGAGGCAATGGTGTGCAGAGGTGCCGGGTTTGGCCGTTTCGGCCCGACCCGGACCGCCGGGATTCGCTGATCCGAAATCCCCTGACCCGGCACCTCTGCACATCAATTTCCATCGGGGCGCCATGCCGACAAGCAACACCGCACAGCCCTACGACGAAATGCTGGATGCGGGCGGCGCGCCGCATCCCCACTGTCGCCGCTACTGGACTTGGCTCGACGAGCAACCTGATGAGCGTCTCGCGCAAAAACGGGCGGAAGCCGATGCGTTGTTTCATCGCGTGGGCATCACGTTCGCGGTGTATGGCGAAAACGCCGGCACCGAACGACTCATTCCCTTCGACATCGTGCCGCGAATTCTCCCACTGGAAGAGTGGCGTGCGCTCGAAGCGGGGCTCAAACAGCGCGTGCGGGCGCTCAATGCGTTCATCCGCGACGTTTACCACAATCAAGAGATCCTGCAGGCGGGAAAGATTCCGGCGGATCAGGTCCTGACCAATACGCAATACCGGCCGGAGATGCAGAACATCGACGTGCCGGGCGGCATCTACACGCACATCGCCGGCATCGATGTAGTCCGCGACGGCACGGGTCAGTTCTGCGTCCTCGAAGACAACCTGCGCGTCCCCTCCGGCGTGTCGTACATGCTCGAGAACCGCAAGATGATGGCGCGCCTATTCCCCGAGCTGTTCGCGCACCATCCGGTCGAGCCGGTCGAGCACTATCCGGACGTGCTGCTCGAGAACCTGAAGAGCGTCGCGCCGGCCGGCGTCACCGATCCCACCGTGGTGCTCCTTACACCCGGCGCTTACAACAGCGCGTACTTTGAACACGCCTTCCTCGCGCAGCAGATGGGCATCGAGCTGGTCGAGGGGCAGGATTTGTTCGTGCGCGATGACGTGCTCTACATGCGCACGACGCGCGGCCCGGAGCGCGTCGACGTCATCTATCGGCGCATCGATGACGACTTCTTGGACCCGCTGGCGTTCCGGCCGGAGTCCGCGCTCGGCGTGCCGGGTCTCCTCACGGTCTACCGCGCGGGCCGCGTGACCATCGCGAACGCCATCGGCACCGGGGTCGCGGACGACAAGTCGATTTATCCGTACGTGCCGGACATGGTTCGGTTCTATCTCGGCGAAGAGCCGCTGCTGGCCAACGTGCCGACGTGGGTGCTACGCCGGCCGGACGATCTGAAGTACGTGCTCGATCGTTTGCCGGAGCTGGTCGTCAAGGAAGTTCACGGCGCCGGCGGGTACGGCATGCTGATCGGCCCGGCTGCGACGCGCGCGCAGATCGAGGATTTTCGGAGGCGCATCCTTGCGCACCCGGAGCGCTATATCGCGCAGCCGACGCTCGCGCTCTCCACGTCGCCGACGTTCGTCGCCTCCGGACTGGCGCCTCGACACATCGACCTGCGGCCGTTCGTGCTGTCCGGAAAAGAGGTCACGGTCGTGCCGGGTGGGCTCACCCGCGTCGCGCTCCGCGAAGGTTCGCTCGTCGTGAACTCGTCGCAAGGCGGGGGTACGAAGGACACTTGGGTGCTGGGGAGCTGACGTGCTGAGCCGCACCGCCGATCACCTCTACTGGATGTCCCGCTACCTCGAGCGCGCGGAGAGCCTCGCGCGCATGCTGGACGCGCATCATCGCTTGTCGCTCCTACCGCGGCCGCAAGAGGCTGTGCTGCAAGGGTGGTCGGCAACGCTCGTGTCGCTCGGCATGGAGCGGCCGTACCTCGATAAATACGAAGAGATCGCGCCGCGCGCGGCGTTCGATTTCGTCGCGTTCGATCGCGATCAGGTGGGCAGCATCGTCTCGTGCCTGCGCGCCGCACGCGAGAACGCACGCGCCGTGCGCGGAACCATCACGTCGGATATGTGGGAAACGCTGAACTCCACGTACCTCGAATCGCGCGCGTTCAATGCGACGATGCCCGAGGCCGGTCGCGGCGAATTCCTCGAATGGGTGAAGTATCGCGCCCACCTCACGCGCGGCGTGCAGTCGGGAACGATGGTGCGCGATGAAGCGCTCTGTTTCGTGCGCATCGGCACGTTTCTCGAGCGGGCGGACAACACGACGCGGCTGTTGGAATCCCGCTGGCGCGATCCGGGCGGCCGCGGCGAGCGCCTCGCGACGGAAGCGTCCGAATGGGCAGTGCTGTTGCGCGCGATGAGCGCGTTCGAGACGTACCGACGCGTCACGCGTGAAGCCGTCACGCCGAAGCGGGTCACTGAGTTGCTGCTCATGCGGGACGATCTGCCACAATCGGTACACCGCTGCCTGTCGGAGCTGTACTCGAATCTGACCACGGTGGCGAACGATCAGTCGGCAGAGACTCTGCGGCGTGCGGGTGAGCTGCACGCGCAGTTTCTGTTCGGGCGCTTCGACGATCTGTGCTCCGCAGGCGTCACGGCCTTTCTCGACGGATTTCAAGCGCGCCTGCGTGATCTCGGAGCGCGCATCGCGGATGACTTCCTCGTTCCCTTGGGAACGTGAGCGGACGGCGGCCATGCAACTGCGCATCCTGCATCGGACGGTATATCGGTACGACGAGCCGGTGAAATACAGCGCGCAAGCGCTGCGCCTCACGCCGCGTCGCGAAGGACAGCAGCGCGTGCTCAGCTGGGCGATCCATGCGCCGGGCCGGCGCATCGAACAGGTCGATGCGCACGGCAACGTCACCCATCTGCTCACGCTCGAAGATCCGCACAGAGAAATCGAGATCATCGTGTCGGGCGCGGTCGAGCTCGCGGTCGAAGGCGTGTTGATGCCGCACGAAGGGCCGCTTTCGCCGCTGGCGTATCTCGCGAGCACGCCGCTGACCGCGGCCGACGCAGCGATTACCTCACTGGCGCAGGAGTACCTGAACGGCTCGGGTTCGGTGCGCGATCGGTTGTATGCGCTCGCCGGCGGCGTGCAGGAGCGCGTGAAGTACCAGAAGGGCTCGACCACCGTCGAGGACACCGCTGCGGCCGCGCTCGCGCGTGGCAAGGGCGTTTGCCAGGACCAAGCGCATGTGTTCATTTCAGCATGCCGCGCGATGGGAATTCCGGCGCGCTACGTGAGCGGCTATCTCTACGACAGCAATGTGAACGGCGGCGACAACGGCGGCGCAGCCGCGAGCCATGCGTGGGTCGATGCGTGGCTCAGCGATTCGAAGGCGTGGCTCGGCGTGGACGTCACTCATCGTGAGCCCACGGGCGTGCAGCATTGCCGTTTGGCGGTGGGTCGCGACTATCTCGACGCCGCGCCGGTGCGCGGTGTTCGCCGGGGCGGTGGCCGTGAGATGATGGACGTCGACGTCACGGTCTCGAAAGCTGCCGATCAATGACCTATTGCGTGGCTCTGTTGCTGGACACCGGGCTGGTGTTCCTGTCGGATTCCCGTACCAACGCCGGAATCGATCAGATCAGCACGTTCCGCAAGACCACGGTGTTTCAAAAGCCGGGCGACCGGGTGCTCGTTCTGCAGAGCGCCGGGAACTTGGCGATCACGCAGACGGTGGTGAGCATTCTGCGCGATGGCATCGAAGCCGGCGGTAGCAAGCCCCATTTGATGAACGTGCCGAATCTGTTCGAGGCGGCGCGCTGCGTCGGCGATGCGTTGCGCGAGCTGCATCGACGCGATGCGTCGGCGCTCAAAGAGTTCGGTGTGGACTTCAGCGCGAGTTTGACGCTCGGCGGGCAGATCAAGGGCGAGGTGCCGCGGCTGTTCAGCATCTACAACGCCGGCAACTTCATCGAGGCGACCACCGACACCACGTACTTTCAGATCGGCGAGTCGAAGTACGGCAAGCCGATCATCGATCGGGTGCTGCGGCGGACGAGCAGCCTGAACGAAGCGGTGAAGTGCGCGCTGGTGTCGATGGATTCGACGATTCGCTCGAATCTATCGGTGGGCTTGCCGTTGGACCTGGTGATCGTGCGACGCGATCGGTTCGGGGTCGCGCGGCACATGAGCATCGACTCGGAGAACGTGTATTTCCAGGGCATTCGGTCGCGTTGGAGCGAAGCGTTGCGCGAGGCATTCTCGCAGCTGCCCGAGCCGGATTGGCTGAGCGGGTCGCGCGACCTAATCGACTGACACCGGACCGGCCGCGCGTGACTTGGCGTCACGTAGAGCGCCCACACCCGACACCCGCCGCACCGACCCACCAACGAGTGGCCGCTCCTGGCCGGCGGGGGTGCGCATGCAGTCCGCCTCGCTATCATCCGGCTCACTTCTGTGCCGAATGAGGGGCTGCGATGGCCAAGTCGAAATCACGCACGCGCGCCAAACCGGCGAAGAAGTCGACCCGCAGCCCGAGTGCCAAGAGCGCAGCACGCTCCGGGCGCGCATCGAGCCGCGCCGGTGGCAACTCATCCGGGCTGGCTCGCGAGCTCGCCGACCTGCGCAGGCAGATCACCCGCCTCGAAGACATTCACGCCGTGCGAACCTTGCACTTCAAGTACGGCTACTACATCGACATGTGCCTCTACGACGAGGCGACCGAGCTCTTCGCGGACGACGGCGAGGTGCGCTTCCTCAACGGCGTCTACAAGGGCAAAGCCGGCGTGCGCCGCCTCTACTGCGAGTGGTTCCGCAACCTCTTCACCAACGGCAAGAACGGCCCCGTGTACGGCTTTCTGCTTGACCACTTGCAGCTGCAAGACATCGTCGACATCTCATCCGACGGCAAGACCGCGCAAGGCCGCTTCCGCGCGGTGATGATGGCCGGCCAACACGAGAGCAAGACGCCGCGCGTCGAGCATTTCCCCGAGCAATGCTGGGAAGCCGGCATCTACGAGAATCTGTATGTCAACGAGCGCGGCGTTTGGAAGATCAAACGGCTGAGCTACAACATGCTCTGGCAGGCGGATTACGAGCCGGGTTGGGCGAAGAGCGGCGTGCATCTGACGCCCATCGACAAGACGTTTCCGGAGAATCCGATCGGCCCGGACGAGCTGTTGCCGATCACACCGAAGGTGTGGCCGGAGACGCGCGTAGTGCCGTTTCACTACGCGCATCCCGTGACCGGCAAGGTATGGAAATAGTCCAGGGCGCGAGTCAGCGGCCCGCGCCAGGGCCACAAGCGGCATGGCGCCGAAAACGGCCGCAATTCCTGAAGGCCTTCTGTCGGCCACTCATCGGACGACGTTGCCGTCTGCGTCGAGCACTTTGACCTCGCCGAAATTGAGCTTGCGCACGCCCGCTTCAATCTTCGCCAGATCCCCAACAACCACCCACGTCACCGCACCAGGCTGAATCAGCTTCTGCGCAGCGGCATTGAGCTTGGCCGGCGTCATCGCGTTCACCTCACCGACATAGTCGTTCCAGTACGTGTCCTTCAACCCGTACGTGACAATGTCCGCATACGACCCGGCAACTTCATCCGACGTCTCATTGGACCCCGGCAGCTGCAACACCAAGCTATCCCGCGCGAACTTGATCTCCGCATCCGTCGGCGGCCGCCCCGCCAGCACGTCACGCAGCTCGCGCGTGGTTTCCTGCATGGCTTCGGCCGTCTTGTCCGTCTGCACTGGCGCACGCACGAGGTACGGCCCCTGCCCTTCCGCGTCGAGCAGCCGCGAGGAGACGCCATACGACCAGTGCTTGTCCTCGCGCAGATTCATGTTGAGCCGCGAGACGAAGTTGCCCCCCATGATCGTGTTCAACGTCTCCAGCGCGATGTGATCCGGATCGGAGCGCGGCGGCCCGACGTACCCCGCGAGAATCACCGACTGCTCGGCACCCGTGCGATTCACGAGGAACACGCGCGGCTTCGTCTGCTGAGCCACCGTCCCGATGTTCTTCTTCGACAGCGGCTCGGCCGGCGCCCTCCACGCCGCGAAGTTGCGCTCGAGCAGCGGCACGATCGTCGCGAGCGTCGTGTCGCCGACGACGAGCAGCGTGCCGTTGTCCGGCCGAATCCAACGATGATGGAACGACTCCATATCCGCGCGCGTCAGCTTCGTCACGCTCTCCGCCGAACCGCTCCCCGAAAACGGATTCGAGTACGCGTGATCCTTGCCATAGATCAGCTGCGGCAGGAGGCGCGTCGCGATACCGCCCGGCTGCGTCTTCTCCTGCTGGATAGCAGCGAGCGACTGCGCTTTGAGCCGCTCGAAATCCGCTTCGGGGAACGTCGGGTTCACCACGACGTCGCTGAACAGCTCGAGCGAATCCGCCAGTTTCCCGGTGATCGAATTCAAACTCAGGAACGAGGTGTCCAGCGTCGAGCCCGCGCCGAGCCGCGCGCCCAGTAATTCCGCGCGCTCGGCGATCTGCAGCGAGTTGCGCTTCTTCGTGCCCTCATCGAGCATGCCGATCGCGAGCCTCGCGGTGCCCGGCGTCGCGAGACTGTCCGACGCATAGCCCGCATCGAGAATCAGCGTCAGATCGACCACCGGCGCGTTGTGCCGCTCGGCGAGCACGACTTTCAGCCCGTTCGACAGCGTTGCACGCTGCAACGGTGGCAGCTTCAGATCAGGCGGCGTGCCGGTCGCCGGCAGCTTGCTGCGATCCGCGCCCGCGGCAGCGACGCGATATTCCGGCGTCGGCTGCACTTCGAGCACGAATACGCCATCCGAGAGCCACTGCTTCGCGACGGTCTGTACGTCCTTCGGTGTCGCCTCGCGAATCCACTGCAGATATTGCTTGTAAAAGTCCGGTGAGCCGCCGAACACCTGGCTCTGCGCGAGGATGTACGACTTGCCGGACGAGCCGTCGATGCGCTCGATGCCGCGCACGAAGTTCGCGTATCCCGCGGTCACGACGCGCTGAATCTCCGCGGCCGTCGGCCCTTTCGCTAGAAACGCCGCCATCTCTTCGTCGATCGCCTGCTCGACGGCGTGCAGGTCACCACCCGGCTTCACCGTGGCGATGATCTGCAGCTGCGAGCCGAGCTCGAACGGCCCGACGCCGACGTTCACGGACGTCGCGATCTGATCCGTGTATACGAGCCGCTTGTAGAGCCGGCTGTTCTTGCCGTTACCCAGAATGTCCGACGTCAGATCGAGCAGCGCGAAGTCGCGCGTCTTGTAGCCCGGAATGTTCCACGTCTTGTAGACGCGCGCCTGCGGCACGCGATCCTGCATCGAGGCGCGCTTCTCGCCGCTCATCTTCGCGACCCATTCCTGCTGGCGCTTCAGGGTCGGGCCCGAGGGGATGTCGCCGAAGTAGTGCTCGACTTTTTTCTTCGCTGCGTCCGCGGTGATGTCGCCGGCGACCACGACCGTCGCATTCGCCGCGCCGTAGTACTGCTTGAACCAATCCTTCACATCGTCGACGGACGCGGCGTTCAAGTCTTCCATCGAGCCGATGGTCTCCCACGAATAGGGATGCCCCACCGGATACGTGCTGGACGCGATGAGCTCATCCACCTTGCCGTACGGCTGGTTCTCGCCTTGGCGCTTCTCGTTCTGCACGACGCCGCGCTGCTCGTCGAGCTTCGCCTGGTCGATCACGCCGACGAGGTGCCCCATGCGATCCGACTCGAGCCACAGCGCGAGATCGAGCGCGCTCGTCGGCACGTTCTCGAAATACACCGTGCGATCGAGCCACGTGTTGCCGTTCATCTTGGTGGCGCCGGCGGGCTCGAGCGGCTTGAAGAAATCGTCGTTGAAATGTTCCGAGCCGTTGAACATCAAGTGCTCGAACAGATGCGCGAAACCGGTGCGACCGGGCCGCTCGTCCTTGCTGCCCACGTGGTACCACACGTTCACGGCGACGATCGGCGCCTTGTGGTCCTCGTGCACGATGAGCGTGAGGCCGTTCGGCAGCACGGACTTCGTGTACGGGATATCGACGTCAGGGAGATCGGAAGTGGCCGCGAGCGCGACCGCAGAAATCAACGTGAGCGCCAGAGCGGCGAGTACGCGTGTCACTGATTGGGTTTCCTCTGCAGAGGCGCGCGAGGATACACGCGAAAAGCCGGGGAAAACCCGATGTGACGGTAAGAGGCCTGGCGCTCGTCTTTTTAAAACCTCGCTCAGACGCAGATTGCGCTACCGCATCAACGCGAGTAAAAAGACGCCGCCGGCCGCAAATGTTCGCGAGGGGGTCACGAGTTGCGACCGGCGGCGTGCCTGGTTGACCCTTCACGGGGGTCCACCCTTCCGGACGTAGAGGCGACGTCCGCAAGAGGCAGAGTGCAACGCCTGTGCCAGCGCGACTGGCGATCGCCTTTTATAAGAAGAACAAGAAGTTAGCCGAATCGAGACGTCTCGGCACCGTCACGCTCCCGTGGGTTTCTGAACTCACGTGGAGCGTTTTTGTTGCGTTCTGCACACGCAGCGTGCAACCGAGCTCAGCGATCGCAGATCTCGACGTCGCCGCTCATCGTTTTCACCCGAACGCGGCCCTTGCCCTCGCCCGTGGTGCCGTTGAGGCGGCTGCCGGGGCCGTGTCGACTCGTCGCCTCGGCCTCCTTGCCGAAGCAATTGCCGATATCGCCGCTGAAGCTCGACGCTTCGTACTCGAACCCGCCCGGTGCGCGCGAGCGGAGCGTGACATCGCCGCTCACCGTTTCCGCCTCGACGCTGGCGTCGCTCCCGAGCGCGCCGCGAAAAGTGAGATCGCCTGAGGTCGAATGCAGGCGCACGCTGGTCGCCGTCTGCATTTCGAGGCGCACGTCGCCACTGACGGAAGTCGCTTCGATCTCGCCCGCGCCCCCATCGAGCGTGATGTCGCCACTCACCGTCCCGAGGCGAATTGCAGCCGGCTGCGCCGCGCCGCGCAGCCTCATATCGCCGCTCACGGTCTTCGCCTCGAAATTCGCACCACCGCCGAAGCTGGCGCGCAGCTCGCCGCTGACGGTCTTCAGCCGTTGCTCGCCGATGAGGCTCGACGTTTCCAGATCCGCGCTGACGGCCGTCGCCTGCACCTCGCTCTGTTTCGGCACGTGCACTTCGAGATCCGCGTCGCCGTCGCGGAAGGACATGCTCGGCAGCACCACCTTGACGACGGTGCGACCGCTGCTCGAGGTCACATCGACACGCTCGACGCCGGGACCGAGCGTGCCATGGACGGCAACCTCGGGCTTGTCCCACCCGGTGATGGTGAGCTTGCCAGCCACGTTGGAGATTTCGACCGAGCCGCGCGGATCCGCGGCCACCGTGCGATCGAACGTGCCCTCGGCGGCGGCGCACGTCGCGCCGGCCGCCAGTAGCACTGCCGTGGCGGCGAGCTGCGGAACGCGGATGAAAGTGAGCGTCGGCGTCATATCAAATCTCCTGGCCGTTGGCTTCGTGCACGGCCGTGAGCACGCGCATCTCGTCTTGATAGGAATTCACCAGCAATTCCTGCAGGAGCGCGTTGCCCGGGTCTTTGCCCAAGGCGGCCTGAATATCGGCGATGGATTTGCGAATCGTCTCGAGACTCGCAGTGACCTTCCGCTGGGTTTCCGGCGGCAGCGTCTTCATCTTCTCGTCGAGCGAGCGCACCAGCTCGGCGCGGTCGCGCATGTAGCGCGGGTCTCTGATGTACGCAGCGGTGATCACGTCCTGCGCGCCACCGATCTCGGCAAGCTGCGACGGCGAGCCGCCGACGGGAATTACATTGCGTCCGACCCATACGCCGACGGCGAGCGCGGCAATCACCGCGGCAAGCGCGACCCACTGTATGCGCGTTACGGGATTGGTGACCCTGTCTCGACCGCGCGCATCGGCAGCCTGCGAATCCTTCGCGATCTCCGCGGCGATTCCGGGCCATAAGTCCCGCGGTGGCGCAATGCTCTGCGCGAGCTGGTCGAGCGAGCGGACGCTCTTCTTCATGCCATCGCTGCCGTTCGGGGTGCTCATGTCAGTTCAACTCCACGTTCAACCGCTCCTTGAGGAGCTTGCGCGCTCGATGGAGCTGCGCCTTGCAGGTGCCTTCGGCGACTCCGAGCATCTGTGCGGTCTCGACGTGCGAGTACCCGTAGATGCCCGACAGCACCAGCACATCCCGCGCGCCATCCGGCAAGCCGGCGATGGCCTCTTCGATCTCGCTCTCCTCGACCGGCGTGTCGAGCGCCCATTCGCTCTGTTCGAGCTGCTCGGATTCGAGCGACGATTCCGCGCCGTACGACACGCGCCGGCGCTTGCCGAGCACGACGTTCACCGCGATTCGATGCAACCACGTGCTGAACGAGCTGCGAATCTCGAAGCGATCGAGCGCGCGCCAGGCGTTGATGAACGCCTCCTGCACACAGTCCTCGGCCTGCGAGGGATCGCGGGTCATGCGCAGACATAATCCGTACACGCGTCCCGAGAACTCGCGGTAGAGCCGCTCGAACGCGAGGGAATCGCCTTTGCGGGCCCGCTGAATGAGGCCGCTGACCCAATCGATCCGTTCGCCGGGGGGACTTGCCATAGCCGTCATCATGCGCGGGTTAGAGACGCAATCCTGGCCGTACGTTTAACGGGCGTTCAGGAACTGCGACCCTCACAACTGGGCCGATTTGTCGCGGTTGGCGTACCAGTTGATGGCGTATTGGAGAAGCTGGGCGTTGGTCGCCAGATTGAGCTTGCGCTTCAAGCTCTGCCGGTGGGTTTCGACCGTCTTCACCGACAGACCGAGCCCTTCCGCCGCTTCCCGCGAGGATTGGCCGCGGCCGATGAGGCTCAGGACCTGAAGCTCGCGATTGCTCAGCCGCTTCACCGGGTCCACGCTCGCGCCGCCCGCCTGCCCGCCGGCGCGGCCCGAGCGCTCGAGACTCTGCGCGAGCGATTCGCTGAGATAGGTGCCGCCCGCCAGCACGCGCCGGAGCGCGACGAGCAACTGGTCCGAGGCGGCTTGTTTCATGATGTAACCGCTCGCGCCGGCCGCGAGCAGCCGCTCGGCGTAGATGAGCTCGTCGTGCATCGACAGGACCAACATCGGCAAGCCGGCGTGCTGAGCGTGGACGTCCCGCACCAACTCCAGCCCGTCCCCTTGCGCGAGCGAGATGTCCACGATGACGACATCCGGCTCGAGCTCGCGGATGGCGGTGCGCGCTTCGCGCTCGCTCTGCGCCTCGCCGACCACCTCGAGATCGGGCTCTTCGTTGATCATGAGGCGCAGCCCCTGCCGCACGATCGGGTGATCGTCGACGATCAACACCTTGCGCTTCTCGGAGCCGTTTTTCATTGCGCGAGCTTCACCGTTCGAGCGGACACGAGCAGCGCACCGATGCGCCGCCGTTCGCGGAGGTTTCGAGCACCAGATCGCCGCCGAGCATTTGCGCGCGATAGCGCATCAGCTTCAAGCCCAGGCCGGCGGCGCCGCCGGGCGGCTGATGCGTGAAGCCGCGGCCGTTGTCGTCGATGCGCAGCTGCAGCTCCTCGCCGACGATCTCGAGACCGATCGCGACTTCGGACGCCAGGCTGTGGCGCACGACGTTGGTCAGCGCCTCCTGCGCAATTCGATACAGATGAGTCGCGTAGGCTTCGTTGAGCTCGAGCGCCACACTCACGTGGTCCCGAAACTCGACGCGCACGCCGTAGCGCTCGCTCGCGCGACTCGCCAATGCATTGAGCGCGGCCGACAAGCCGCCGCTCTGCGTGCTCACGGGCGAGAGGCCGCGCGCGAGGGAGCGGGTGTTGTCGATGGCGTGATTGACGAGGCCGATCACGTCCTCGACGTCGAGGCGCGCAGTCGATTTTTCCTTGGTGAGCTGCGCGGCCACCCGCCTCAGCATCAATGCGATGCCGGTCAGCTCCTGTCCGAGACCGTCGTGCAGATCGCTGCCGATGCGCTGCTGCTCGCGATTCGCGATTTCGATGATGCCGCGCTCGAGGCGCTTGCGCTCCGTGACGTCGTTGATCACGGCGAGCCAGTGATCCGTGCCGGCCATGCTGAGCGGTGACAGCACGCACGAGGCGATGAAGCGCGAACCGTCCGGACGGATGCACTCGAACTCGATCGGCGCCGCGCCCATCCGATGGTGATCGCGCAGCCCGCGTTCGAAGCGCTTGCGCTGCGTGCCCGGCAGACTGATGAGCGGCTCGACCGAGTGTCCGATCAGCTCGCCGGCGCGATAGCCGAAGAGCCGGTCGAAGGTCGGATTGGTGAGGCGAATCACCATGTTCGCGGCGTCGACGAGCACCACCCCTTCGCGCATCGTTTCGAGGATGCGGGCTTGCGTGCGCAACGTGTCCCGCTGGGCACGCTGTTCGGTGACTTCCGTGATGTTCACCACCGCGCCGAGCATGCGCTCGCCGGATTGCACGGCGCGCACGCGCATCTCCAGGCAGCGCAGGCGACGGCTCGCGTCGGTGAAGACTTGCTCGAAGTCGTGCGCGACGCCGGTCATGATGACGCGCTCGAAAATCTCGTGCACGCGCGCGCGATCCTCGGGCGGCGCGAAATCCTCGACCGGCGCGCCGAGCCACGGGTCGGGCGTCAGGCCGTGAATCGGGCGATTGAGGAAGACGCATTTGCGCTCGCGATCGAACAGCGCGAGCACGTCAGCCGAGCTTTCCGCCACCGTCAGCAGCGTCGTACGCGACTCGTGCAAAGCGATTTCGGCGAGCTTGCTTTCCGTGATGTCGTACGCAGAGCCGATCGCGCCGATCACTTCACCCGTACGCGGATCGCGCACCGGAACGGCGCTCGCGTGCAGCCACTTCGTCTGGCCCGTGATGGTGTGCGCCTTGAATTCACCGCTGCGCGCTTCGCCCCGCTGAAGCGCGGCGCGCCGCTCCTTGATGTTCGGCAGCCACTGCGGATCGATGAACGAGTCGCGGCTGCCGAGGCGCATGACTTCCTCTTGGGTCACGCCGTACACCGCTTCCACGCCTTCGCTCACCCATAGTTGGCGCGTGCCGCCGTCGGGCAAGAAGCGATATTCGAAGATGTAACCCGGCGCCATCGAGGCGACGCTGCGATAGCGGAATTCGCTCGTGCGCAGCGCCTCTTCGGCCTGCTTGTCCGCGCCGATCTCGCGGCACACGGCGACGAGCCGCAACGGCAGTCCGTCCGGCCCGCGCTCGATGACGTTGCCGCGCTCGGCGATCCACAGCCATTCGCCCGTGCGGTCCGCAATTCGATACTCCGCTTCGAAGCGCGGCTCGCGGCCGGCGAGCATCGCAGCGAAGGACGCCACCTTCGCGGCCCGATCGTCGGGATGAATGCCGGCGTCCCAGCGCGCCACATGGTTGCGACCTTCGCAGGGCTCCACATCGAAACGCGCGCACCAGTCGTTGAACCAGCGCGTCGTGTCGGTGCCGAGATCGATCTCCCACATGCCCATGTCCGAGCCCCACAGCACGGCTTGCAGGCGCGCGTCGCTGTGATCCTTGACGCCGTCGCTCGGCTCCGAATCCGATACGAGAGGTGTGAGCGCATCGGGCAGTGGCGTGGCACGCGCGAGCGGCGCGCGGCCGACCGCCGTCAGTGAAGCGGCAGCGGCTCGTCCATCACCGAAGGGGTACTTCAGAAAGCGCATGCGGAGACTAGTTTGCTTCATTCGCGGCTGCGCGGCGCGCCCGGCGAAAGCCTTGCGATGTCACGCTTCAGCCTGCGGGTCCCGCACCGACCGCGGGGGTGGGCGGGATTTAACAGAATTGCGGGTGAGGCTCAACCGGCGCGAGCGGCGAGCCATGCGGCGCCCGCCATGGCTGCGCCGATCGAGGCCACCGGCATGAAGCGCCAGGCGTAGAACATCGAGCTCCGAGCACGCAGGAGCAACGGCAGCACCAGCACGACGAGCGAGATCTGCGCGAGCTCGACGCCCACGTTGAACCCGGCCAGCGTCGGCACGAGGCGCGCACCGTGCGTGCCCAGCTCTGCCAGCGCGTTCGCGAAGCCGAAGCCGTGAATGAGCCCGAAGCCGAACGCCAGCGCGAGTCGTGCGCGGGAGGCTGCGGGGAACAGATTGAGCAGCCCCGCCACGATGATCGATAGCGCGATTGCGATTTCGACGGGGCGGACCGGGATGCGCAGCGTGCCCGTCGCGGCGAGCGCGAGTGTGACGGAGTGTGCGAGCGTGAACGCGGTGATGATGCGAAGCAAATCGCTCGCGGTTTCACGGACGTTGCTCGTGCCGCGCCAATCCGTGCCCGTGCTGCGGAGGACGCCCGGCAGCAGGAGCAAGAGCAGGAATGCGAGGTGGTCGTAGCCGATCCAGACGTGCCACAGGCCTTGCCCTATGAAAGTGCCAAAGGTTGCGATTGCGGACGGGGCGGCGGGCTCGCGCCACTGGGGTTGGCTGGGAGACAGGATGGAGGTGAACTGGCCCGCCTGCGTTGTGACATCGATGAGGGTGCGTTGGGTCGCGTCCTTTTCGAAGAACAGGGTTGCCGAGAGGGCGAGTTGGCCTGCGCTGTTGCAGGCGGCTTGGAATGAGAGGGAGAGGTGCGGTTCGCCGGCGTGCTCGGTGAGGAGCATGTCGACGAGGCGCGGGGCGCACGGCTCTCCTGCGCGGGTGATTCTCAGCTTGCTCGCGGCGAGGGTGGCGATGTCGTCGCGACGGGTTTCGATCTCGTGCCAGGTGATGGCGCCGTCGCCGTCGGCGTCGAGGCCCAGCGCCCAGTGGGTGTCGGCGACGGCGATGTCCCATGTGAGAGTGACATCGGGCCGACTCGTGTCGTTGGCGAGGAAGTAGCTCGTGCTCGTCGCGTGGGCTTGCGCGATGACGGGCGCGACGAGCGCGAACAGGAGTCCGATGGTGATGTGAGCGTAACTGCGGGCGCGGCTCGGTGCCGTGACCTGCGTTGCGCCGAAGGCGCCCTTCGGAGGCGCCTCTCTTGGCGAACCTGACGCGGCGGGGCCGCGAGTGAGGCCATTCTGTCGCGGCCCGATCATGCTCGAGTCTCTGCGATTTCTTGGTCTTGGAATCCGGTTTCGCGCATCCAGCGCGTAACGAGCTCGAGCGCTTGGCGGTCGCCCTTCGCGCGAGCCGCGCGGGCGAGGAGTCGTACGTCGATGGTTTCGCGTTGGGTGGCGAAGTTTCGTTTCGCGAGATCGAGCGCGCGGTCGGCGTCGCCGTCGACGTCGAGTGCGAACAGAGCTTCCTCCCGCAGGTGTGGAATTTCGGCCCGGCGACTCGCGAGGCTGGTCAGATCGTGGAGTTGCGCGCGAGTTGCGCTCAGACCCGGATCGCGCAGAAGTCGTTGGGCACGAGCGCGTCGGGCGAGCAAGCCTGTCGAGGGAGCCGGCAAGTCGACGACATCGAGCGCCTCGCGCAGCGCCCCGCGCGCGATCAGCAAATCGCACAGCGCTGAACGTACGCCTTCATTCGTCGGCGTCGCAGCCATCGCCTCGCGCAGCAGACTCTCCGCCGCGCGCCCGTCACCGCGGCGATCGGCGAAATCCGCGCTCAACCACAGCGCCCAACCCCGCACAGAGGCCGGCAGCGCGGCGGCATCCGCGTGCGCCGCGGCTGCTCGCAGGCCGTCGCCTCGCGCAAGCAGCGTCTTCAACAGCGCTTCGGCCTGGGCAAGCTGACCCGTACTCCCCAGCACTTGCGCAAAACAAACCGTGCCCGCCGCCGACTCGCCGCTCGCCAGTACGGCCGCGCAATCCGCGCGCGCCTCGGCCGCCCGGCCCTGAACAACCTTCACTGACGCTCGCATCAACCGCGCCCCGGCATCCCGCGGATCGCTCGCGACCGCGCCATCCAGCAGACGCAAAGCGCCCGCGAAGTCGTGCCGATTCTGCAGAATGTCCGCCTGCACGCGCAGAATCGCGCCGGAGGCGTGCGCCTTCGCAACCCACGGCTGCAACAGCATCTCCGCACGCCCGAAATAGCGAGGCTCTCGCTGCGTTCGCGCGCGCTCCACATACAGCGCGGCCAGCGCCGCCGCAGTAATCTGATCGGGCGCCTGCGCATAGCGCTGCTCGAGCACGACAATCGGATCATTCGTCGCACGCGCCGGCACGCGCATCACCACATAGTCGGGAGCAGCCGGGCGAAACCGCTCGGCCGCTCCCGCCCACCCGAGGCCCATCGCGGACGCGACATACGCCATGAGCATCAGGACTCTCATCGCCTCGACCTCCTCACTGCACCAGCGACGCGAACGTGTTGTCGTCGTCCGCGTCCTGCACGAACGTGAACCCGCTCACCTGCGCCGGCGTGTCGCTCTCGTCTTTCACGAACGTTGCGCTTGTGTAGCTCGCGATCGACTGCGTCACCGCGTTCACCGTCAACGGCAGAATGCTGGAGCCCACATTGCCCTGCGCATCCTTCGCGTTGATGCGGATGTTCACGCGCCCTGTCGCGTCCTCCGCAGGCAGCACACTGACAGTGCGATTCGCACCGCTACCGGTGAGCGTGATGCCATCGACGGACACGATCGACGTGTCCGACGAGGACACGCTGAGCGTCAGCGCGTCCGCGCCCCCATCGTCACTGACCGTGAACGCCGCCGACGCCAGCGTGTCCTGATCGAGGTTCTGACTTGCGAACGCGCTCACCGTCGGTGCCACGTTCTGCGGCATCGGCGCGGAGCCCGACCCGCCGCCACCGCCCCCGCACGCGGTGACGGCAAAAGCCGTCACCGCGAGCGTCACCATCTTGGTTGAGAGTTTCATGGGCGTGCTCCTCACATCGTCGCGCCGGGCACCGGCGTTCGCAGATAGGGGAACTCGGCGTCGAAGTCCTGCGCGCTCACCGGCGCACCGTCCGTGAACGGCGCTGTACCGACCACCGCATCCGCGGGCTTGCACAGACCGAGATCGGTCGGCGTGCCATTCACCGGAATCGGATGGCACAGCCGTCCCATCACCACGCGCAGCGCGATGTCCGTGACGTCATCGCCAGGCCGACGCCCATTCGGGAAGCCCGCGAGATCGCCGCCGGCGACGCCGAACGTGCTCTGTTGAGCGGCCGCCGTCGGCGCAATGCCCGTGTTGAGGCGCATCATTTCGGACGGCGTGACCTTCGACTGTTGATTCACACCGGCGAAGCCCGTGAGAAACGCCGTCACGAGATCGTTACGCGGAATGTTCGTCGGCGCGATCGTCGTGAAGTTGGTGCCGAGCGTCTGATTCACGGCACCCCGGAACAGCACGTCGAGCAACGCGGGCAGCGTCGGATTCGTCACGTACGTCGCGAACTGCGCATCGTCCTTCGGCTGGCTCGCGTTGAAGCGATCCTTGTCCGGCAGACCGATCACGACTTCGTTCACGAGCGGCGTCGCGAGCCGCGACACTTGCGTCCACGGACCTCCGCTCACTTCGGGCTTCGAGAAGGTCGGCTTCGGATTCAGGATGCGCGCCTGACGCAAGCTCGCGCTGGTCCAGCCGCCGATCACACCGTTACCGGAGCCCTTCAAGCAGCTCGCCGGCAGCTCGAGCGCCAGCGTCGTGATGTTCTTGTTCGCGATCTGATTGTTCTTCGGGTCCTGCATGATGCCGCCCGGGAACGAGGCGCCGTCGACCGGTACGAGATTCACGAGGTCGAACACCTTGCCGAGATTCACGGCGAACGGCTCTCTGCGCTGACCGACGAACACGCGGCCCGGCTTGTCGCAACCCGGGACGTTCACGTCGTATACGAACTTCTTCGCGTAGTCGGCGTAGCCCTGCACGCTCGCAAAGGTCTTCGTGCCGACGAAGTCGAAGGGCTTGCCGAACATCGTGCCGCCGTCGCTCGCCTTCGTCACCGGCGCGGCTTGACCCTTGCGACGATCGCCGCGCACCAGCGTGAGCGTGTAGCTCTCGTTGAAATTCAGGAGCGAGGAGTCGTTCGCGCTGATCGGTCCCACATTCTTCAGCGGCACGGCCACTTGGCTCGAACCGATGCCGAGCTTGATGCCGTTGTTGTTGTTCGCGAGCTTGTTCGTGAAGCGGAATTGAAACGTGAGGTCCTCCTGCGCGTCGCCGTCGCTGTCGAGGTGGATCTCATAGAGCGCGGTCGAATCGAGCGCGAAGTAGTTCGGGCCGCCGTACGCGTCCTGCAGCGGCAGATAGTCCGCGAGCAGCGTGACGTAGCCCGCGCGGCCCGGCTCATAACTGTTGAAGATGTAGAAGTCCGTCGAGTCGACGGCGGGCAGCCGCGTGATGTTCGGCGCTTCGCGATGACTCGAGGCTTGCCCTGCGAGAGGGATGAGCGCGGCGGCTATCGTCAGCCCGACCGCGCGCTTTAATGTGGTCGCCATATAAGTCCCCTAGAGTGATGTGATACGGGTTGACTTCGACAAAGTGGCTGTACGGCGCGACAGCACCGCCGGATGCAGAGCGCGTGCGAGCCGCACTCCAAAAAAGAAACACTGCATCCGATCGGCGACATGCCCCGTATAGCGACCGGGGACGGGAGAAATCACCATGCGACCTGATATCGATCGGCGGCTTGCCGGTCTCATCGGCCTGTTTTTCTCGGCATTCGCGGGCGCTGCCGGCGTGCCGGGCGTGACCTTGGACGAAGTGGTAGTGACTGCGAAACGCGCCGCGCTCATCGGCGAGGTGCAGTCCGCGAGTCAGGGGACCGTGACACCGTTGCAGCTGGAGATGCGGCCGGTGCTGCGCACGGGCGAGCTGCTCGAAACCGTGCCCGGGCTCGTCGTCACACAGCACAGCGGTGACGGCAAGGCGAATCAGTATTTCCTGCGCGGCTTCAATCTCGATCATGGCACGGACTTCGCGACGCGCGTCGACGGCGTCCCGGTGAACATGCCGACGCATGCGCACGGCCAGGGTTACACCGACATCAACTTCGTGATCCCCGAGCTGATCGACTCCATTGAATATCGAAAAGGCACGTACTACGCGGAGGAGGGCAACTTCTCGGCGGCCGGCGCGGCCGATCTGCGCTACAAGCGCCGACTCGGTCGCGACGCTCCCGGCGGCGGGCTGTTCGTCGCGGAAGGCGGCGAGAACGATTTCGGACGCGCCGTCGCCGCGATTTCGCCGCGCATCGACGGCGGCGATCTCTTGATCGCGAGCGAGTACACACGCAACGACGGACCGTGGCGGCTCGATGAGCAACTCCGCAAAGTGAATGCCGTGGTGAAGTACTCGCGCGGCGATCGCGCGGACGGCTTCTCGATCACGCTCGCCGGCTACGACGGCAAGTGGCGCTCGACGGATCAGATTCCGGAGCGTGCCGTCGAGGCGGGTCTCCTCGATCGCTTCGGCTTCGTCGACCCCACCGACGGCGGCGCATCGCATCGCTATAGCCTCGGCGCCGAGTGGCGTCACGCGAACGGGTCGTGGACGTACGAAGCGAACGCCTACGCGGTGGACTACGAGCTCGACCTGTTCTCGAACTTCACCTACGCGCTCGATCAAGTGGACGGCGACCAGTTCGAGCAACTCGACGAGCGCCGCATCTACGGCGGCCGCGCGGGCGTGACGCGCGCGTTTCAGATCGGCTCGCGCGAGGCGCGGCTACGCTTCGGCGCTGAGCTCCGGCGCGACGACATCGGCACCGTCGGCCTCTATCGCACGGTCCAGCGTGAGCGCATCGGCACGATCCGCGAGGACGGCGTGGCGCAGACGAGCTCGAGCTTGTTCGTCGAGCAGGATGTGCGCGTCACCGATTGGCTGCGCACGACCGGCGGCCTGCGCTACGACCACTTCGATTTCGACGTCGCCAGCAACATCGCCGCGAACTCGGGCAGGGCGCACGACAGCATCGCGAGCCCGAAGCTCGCCATCGTGCTCGGCCCTTGGGCGCAAACCGAGCTCTTCATCGATGCCGGGCGCGGTTTCCATGCGAACGACGCACGCGGCACGACGATCCGGGTCGATCCGAACGACGGCGTGACGCCGGTCGATCGCGTGAGCCCGCTCGTCGAGGCGCGCGGCGGCGAGATCGGTGTCCGCACGGCAATCCTCCCGCGCACGCAACTTTCGGCGTCGCTCTGGACGCTATCGCTCGACTCGGAGTTGGTGTTCGTCGGCGACGGCGGCATCACCGAGTCGAATCGCGCGAGCCGCCGCCGCGGCCTGGAGCTCGCTGCGTTCGTGAAGCCGCTCGAGTGGCTGACGATCGACGCGGACTACGCGTGGTCGCACGCGCGCTTTACTGAATTCGATCCGGCCGGCGATCGCATACCGAACGCCGTCGATCGCGTGGTTTCACTCGGGCTCACCGCGGATCATCCGAGCGGCTGGTTCGGCGGTGCGCGGCTGCGCTACTTCGGCGCGGCGCCGCTCATCGAGGACGGCAGCGTACGTTCGGCGCCGACGCACGTTGTGAATACCGACATCGGATATCGGTTCGCGAACGGCTGGTCCGCCTCGCTCACGGCGCTGAACCTCTTCAATTCGCGAGACAGCGACATCACGTATTTCTACGAGAGCCGGTTACCCGGCGAAGCGCAGCCAATCGCCGATCGTCATTTCCACCCAGTGGAGCCGCGCACGTTCCGCGTGACCTTGAAGGCGCGTTGGTAACAGAGCAGTTTCGGACAGGAAAAAAGTGACGAAAGTCGCCGGAGTGCGACGCTTTTTGCCGGAACTAGGGGAGGCGCCGCGCGCTCCACTCATTACAAATAGTACGCGGTGGTGGTGAGGGAAGGAGGCAGTCATGCTTTCGAGGGCAGCAGAGGTGGGGTTCTGGACCCCAGCGACAAAAGATACGGTGGCGGCGATCGGTGCGGCGTTATGTGCGCACTGGGCCGCCGCCAAGGCCGCGGCGCAGGCTCAGTTGTGGAGCCCGACGCAACAGAATTGGCTCGACGTGCCGCGTCGTTATTTGAATCGCGTCACCAACGGACGATAGGCGGAAGACTCATCAGGTAGGCCTCGGGGTCGGCATCGGTACCAAAACCGAAACGCGTGCCCCGGTCGTAGACCAGATTGAATTCGACGTAGCGTCCGCGCTTGAAGAGGAGCTTCTCGCGGGCCGCGTCGTCGAACGGTAGATCCTTCCGGCGCGCCACGATTCGCGGGTAGACCGAGACGAAAGCCTCACCCACAGCGCGCACGAACGCGAAATCCGTGTCGCTATTCCCGCTGGCCAACTCGTCGAAGAAGATGCCGCCGACGCCGCGCGGCTCTTTCCGGTGCGGCAGATAGAAGTAGCGGTCGCACCAGGCTTTGAATTCGGCGTAGGCGTCCGCGCGATAAGTGTCACAGGCGGCTTTCAGGGCCGCGTGGAAATCCGCGGTGTCTTCGTCGAAGGGGAACGTGGGCGTGAGATCGGAGCCGCCGCCGAACCAGGCGCGGCTCGTTTTCAGAAAGCGCAGATTCATGTGCACGGCGGGCACGTACGGGTTGACCATGTGCGCAACGAGCGAGATGCCCGTGGCCGTGAAGTTGCCCTCTGACGCATCGGCGCCCGGGATTTGGCCGCGGAATTTCGGGTCGAGCACGCCCCAGACGTGACTGACATTGACGCCCACCTTTTCGAAGACCTCGCCGCGCATGAGGCGGGACCAGCCGCCGCCCTTCAGTTTGTGTTCTTCGGGGCGCGACCAGTCGCGTTGCTCGAAGCGCTTGGTCGGCTCGAAGGATTCGAAAGCGGAGCAGATGCGGAACTGGAGGTCGCGGAAGTACGCGACAGCCGCTGCCGAAAGGTCGGTCACTTCTGGCCTCCGCGGCGGGCGCTCGATTCGTGCACGTAGTCGACTAGCCGCGCGACGGCGTCGGGGTCGGTCTCCTGCCAGATTCCGTGACCGAGATTGAAGATGTGGCCTGCGCTGGGGCCGGCTTCGAGCAGCACCGTATCGACGTGACGCTTCAGCTCTTCGGGTGATGCGAACAGCGCCGCGGGATCGAGGTTGCCTTGAACCGCCTTGGTCGGCCCGAGCGTGCGACGGGCCCAGCTCAAGGGCGTGCGCCAATCGATACCGGCAACATCCACCTCGAGCTGGCCGACGAGATCGAGCACTGTGCCGCCGTTATTCGCGTAGTAAATCAGCGGCACACCCACGTTCTTCAGACCCGCGAGCGTCCGAATCACCGCCCGCAGCGCGAAGCGTTGGAACTCGCGTGGGCCGAGCAACCCCGCCCAGGACTCGAAGATCATCAGCGCCTGCGCACCCGCCTCGGCCTGCGCCCGCAAGTACGCCGCCATGGCATCCGCCAACTTATCGAGCAATCGCTCGGACGATTCAGGCTGCGCATACAGGAACGCGCGCGCCGCCCCGAACTCTTTCGAGGGCCGCCCGCACACGAGATAGCAAAACAGCGTGAAAGGCCCGCCGGCGAAGCCGATCAGCGGGGCGCCCCGCGGCACGTTCGCGCGCACGAGCTTGATGGTGTCCATCACGAAGTGCACGTCGCGCGCCGGCTGCAACGGGGGCAGCGCAGCGATCTGCGCATCGCTGCGAATCGGATCGCGCACGATCGGGCCCGGCGCGAAGTCGAGCGAAATACCCATGCCCTGCAGCGGCGTCATGATGTCGCTGAACAGAATCGCGGCGTCGAGCTCGAAGCGCCGCAGCGGCTGCATCGTCACTTCCGCCGCCAGCTCCGGCGTGCGCGTGAGCGCGACGAAGTCCGTCTTCGCGCGCAGCTCGCGATACTCGGGCAAGTAGCGCCCGGCCTGTCGCATGATCCAAATCGGCGTGTACGGCACCGGCCGGCGACGTGCGGCCGCGAGAAATGCCGGCTCCGGTGTCGCGCTCGGCGTATTCAACTGCGCAACCATTTGGCCATGTCCGGTGCAAAGTAGGTGATGATGAGATCGGCGCCCGCGCGCTTGATGCCCGTGAGTGTTTCGAGGGCGGCGGCGCGCTCATCGATCCAGCCGCGCTCGGCTGCCGCTTTGATGAGGCTGAACTCGCCGGACACCTGATACGCAACGACCGGCACGTGCACGATGTCGCGCGCCTGCCGAATCACATCGAGGTATGGACCGGCAGGCTTCACCATCACCATGTCCGCGCCTTCGTCGAGATCGAGCAGCACTTCTCGCAGCGCCTCGCGGCCGTTCGAGGGGTCCATCTGATACGAGCGGCGATCCCCGAACGCCGGTGCCGACTCGGCCGCTTCACGGAAGGGGCCGTAGAAGGACGACGCGTACTTCGCCGCGTACGAAATGAGCGGCGTATTGCTGAAGCCGTTGCGATCGAGCAGCTGACGAATGGCGAGCACGCGGCCATCCATCATGTCGCTGGGCGCGACCGCGTCCGCGCCGGCGCGCGTGTACGCGAGCGCGACTTGCGCGAGCGTTTCGATCGACGTGTCGTTCTCGATCACGCCGTCCTTCGTCACGTGCCCGCAGTGACCGTGATCCGTCGCGCCGCACAGGCACACGTCACACCACACGAGCAGCTTCGGCGCGACTTTCTTGATCGCGGCGATCGCCTGCGGCACGAGCCCGTTCGGATCGGTCGCGGCGCTGGCCTTCGCGTCCTTCACGTCCGGCGCGGCGAACAGCAGCACGGCGGGCACACCGAGATCGGCGACGCGCTTCGCTTCCTTCGCGATTTCATCGACGGACAACTGGAACACGCTCGGCATGCTCGACACCGGATCGCGCACGTTCTTGCCGGGCACGATGAAGAGCGGATAGATGAACGCGTCCATCGTCAGGCGCGTTTCCTGAACCATGCGGCGCCAGACGTCGGACTGGCGCAGGCGCCGCGGTCTGTGCAATGGAAATCCCATGGTCAGTGCCTCGTCTGCAAAAAGCGGTAAGTGGCGTCCGCGAGCCCGCGCAACGTCGCGGACTCGGCGAGAACGGGAGTGCGGCCCAGCTCGGTGAGCACGCGCGCAGTGGTCGGGCCGATGGCGACTGCCGCTGCGGTCGTGAAGAGCTTCTCGAAATGCTCGCGACCGAGCGCGCGTTCGAGCTCGATGACGGCGGAGGGGCTCGCGAAAGTCACGGCGCCGATCTCGTTGCGATCAATTTTCGCGCGGCAGGCCGCAACGTCGAGTGCGGCGGCGGCGTCGGTTCGATACGCCTCGACTTGCGTGACGTTCGCGCCGAGTTGGGCGAGGCCCTTCGCGATCATCGGCAGCGCGCGCGAGCTGGCGGGATACAGGACGCGCATGCCCTCCTGCGCGACCTTCGCGAAGGATTCGACGAGCGCGCCAGCGTTGGAGTCATCGGGGACGATGTCGACGTCCCAGCCGCGTTGACGCAGAACTTGCGCGGTGGCCTTGCCGACCGCCGCGACCTTGAGATTCGCCGGCTTCGTGGCGATTCGCTCGAGCACGGGCGTTACCGCGTGACGGCTGGCGAAGACGATCCAGTCGAAGTCGGTGAGATGCTGAATCGCCGTATCGAGCTCAGTAGTATCAGAGCGCGTGACTTCAATGGCGGGCCACAGCAGCACGCGCAGGCCGAGATTCTTGAGCTCGGAGCTCAGCGGGCCGTCGCTCGCTTCAGCGCGTGTGACGACGACAGGCGGCAGATCGGCAGCGGGCGGAGTGCTGGCTGCCGTCACGGCGCGCTCACGGGCGCGCGCGGGCCGCGTACGCCTTCGATGATCTTCGCCGCGCCTTGGCCGAGCAGCTGTTCGGCGAGGCGCAGACCCAGCGCATCCGCTGCCGCGACGGTCGCCTCGCTGTGGCCTTCGGCGCTGACGTGAAGCGCGCCGTCGAGCGAGCAGACCGCGCAATACAGCGTGAGCGTGTTGCCTTCCACCCGGCCAATCGCGCCCAGCGGCACTTGGCAACCGCCTTCAATCCGCCGCAGTAACGCACGCTCCGCCGTCGTCTCGACTCGCGCAGCGACGTTGTCGAGCGGCTTCATCCAGCGCAACGACTCCGCATCATCGGCCCGCGTGCAGCAGCCGATCGCGCCCTGCGACACGGCGGGCGTGAACTCATCCAGGGGCAAATAGGTGTTGATGTGTTTCGCGAGCCCGAGCCGCGTGAGCCCCGCCGTCGCGAGAATGATCGCGTCATACTCGCCCCGCTGCAGCTTCTCGATCCGAGTCGGCACGTTCCCACGCAACTCCATTGCCTTGATGTCCGGCCGCAAGCGCGCGAGGAATGCGCGACGACGCAGACTGCTGGTGCCGACCCGCGCCTCAGGCGGGAGATCGTCGAGCAGCGTGCCGGTGCGCGTCAGCAGCGCGTCGCGCGGATCTTGCCGCTCCACCACCGCAGCGAGCTCGATGCCACTTTCCAACGCCGTCGTCAGATCCTTGAGACTGTGTACGGCGACGTCGATCTTGTTCTCCAGCAGCGCGCGATCGATCTCCTTCGTGAAGAACGCGCGTCCATCGACGGCCCACAGCGGCACGTCCGTGCGCAGGTCGCCTTCGGTCTTGATGTGCACGAGCTCGACCGGCGGCGCGCCCGGCAGCGCCCCGATGAGGTCCTTCACGCGGTTCGCCTGCCACAACGCCAGCGCCGACGCGCGCGTGCCGATTCTGATTGCACGCGTTGCCATTAGGGCTCTCCTTCGATCAAGAAGCGATACCCGACGCCCCACACCGTCAGAAAGTGCTTGGGCTGCGCCGGATCGCGCTCGAAGCGCTTCCGCAAACGGAGAATGAAATTGTCGACCGTGCGCGTCGAGGGAAACACGTCGTAGCCCCACACGCGCTCGAGCAGATCCTCGCGCGACACGATCTCGCCGGGCTTTTCCGCGAGTACTTTCAGGATCATCGCTTCCTTTTCCGTCAGCTCCTGCGGCGCCCCGTTGAACGAGCGCGCCTTGAAGGCGCGGAAGTCCACTTCGTTGCCGCCGAAGCGCAAGACTGCCGTGGCGGGCGAAGCCGACGCGTTCTGATACCACTCCCAGCGCCGTAGGATGGCGCGCACGCGGAGCAGGAACTCGTGCAGATGAAACGGCTTCGCGAGGTAATCGTCGCCGCCGGCTTCGAGCCCATAGATGCGATCCTGCGGATCGCCGCGCGCGGTGAGGAACAGCACCGGCGTGTTGTTGCCTTCCGCGCGGAGCGTGCGGCAAACGGTGAGGCCGTCCATGCTCGGCAACATCACGTCGAGCACCACGAGCTCGCATTGATGCGAGCGCATCCACTCGAGCGCCTCGCGCCCGTCGGCCACGTGAAACACCGTGTAGCCTTCGGCGCGCAGATTCTCGGCGACACCGGCGGCGAGGTGCGGATCGTCCTCGACGACGAGAATCGTGGGCGGGGCTTGCGCAAGGGCGTTCATTGCGTCTCCACCGGGGCCACCGGCCACGCGAGCACGAACTGCGCACCCTGCCCGACGCCGTCGCTGTGCGCGCTCACGCGCCCACCCGCGAGCTGCATCATCCGCCGAACGATGAACAGGCCGAGGCCCGTGCCGTAGTAGCTGCTGCCACCGGCGGGATGCAAGCGGGAAAATTTCTTGAAGAGTTGCGCACCGTCGGCGGGCCGGAAGCCGACGCCGGTGTCGCGTACGACGAGCTCCACCTCGCCGTTTGCGCGCCGCGCGCTCAACGTGATCGTGCCGCCGCCCACCGGCGTGACTGCCGCGATCGCGTTCTCGACGAGATTGCGGATCACCACGTCCACCGCCAGCGCGTCGGCGAGCACGGTGAGACCGCGTGCGACATCCGTCGAGAACGTGATGCGATCTTTGCGTGCGCGCTCGTCCACCTGCCCGATGACGCGATTCACGGCCGCGGCGAGGTCGATCGGCTCGGGCTTCAAGTCCACGCGGCCGCGCTCGAGACGCACGCTGTCGAGAATGCGCGTCACGAGGGTTTCCATGCGCGACAGATCGGAGAGCATGCGCTCGATGAGCGGCCGCTGTTCAGGCGGTGACAACGCGCGCATCGACATCGTCTCCAACGACAGCTGCAAGCTCGCGAGCGGCGTCTTGAACTGATGCGAGACGAGCGCGAGGAAGTGATCCTGCTCCGCCAGCACCTTCGCTTCCGCGCGCAGCGCGCGCCAAATGACCGCGATACATACGCCCAACGCCACGAGGAAAAACGCGCCTTCCCACGCGTAGCGGTTCAGACGGCTGACCTGCTCGGCCTCGAGCTGCCCGACGACTTGCGCGGAAACATCGGCCTGGCCGCCGCTGACCGTCACCCGCGGCAGGAGCTGCTTCACTTTGTCTTCGGACGTGCCGGCGCCCAACAGCGCCTGCGCGACCGCCACTTCCTGCATGTAGAGCCGCCGCTCCTCTTGCGCCTTGTCGACCGTGAAGTTGCGTTGATCGATGAACCACCAGCCCACCTGCACCGCCGAGACGAGGACGAGCACCAGCGCAGTGAGCTGGAATACTCGTGTCGTCTTGGGCTGGCCGCTCATGCCTTACTTCACGCGCTGAGCGGTGAGCTCGAGCGACTCGGCGAGCGCAGCGACGAAGCTCTCCATGTCCGCCGTCGTGTGCGCGAGAGACAGGAAGCACACTTCGTAAGCTGACGGCGGCAGATACACGCCGCGCGCGAGCATGGCGTGGAAGATGGACGCGAAACGCTCGGTTTCGAGCTCGTTGAGCGTGATCGCCGCACGCGGCGCCGGGCCGTCGTGCAGCGCGAGCCAGAAGAGCGAGCCCGTGCGGACGAAGCGCACCGGGAACTTCGCTTTGGCGAGCACGGGCTGCAGCATCCGCTCGAGCGCAGCGCCGAGCGCTTCGAGCTTCTGCCAGCCGTTATCGCGAACGAGCACATCGAGAGCGGCAACGCCCGCGGACATCGCCACGGGATTGCCCGACAGCGTGCCCGCTTGATACGTGTCGCCCTCGGGGGCGAGCCGCGACATGATTTGCCGCAGGCCGCCGAAGGCGCCGACCGGCATGCCGCCGCCGATGATCTTGCCGAAGGTCGCAAGGTCCGGCGTGATCCCCGAGAGCTGCGCGACGCCGCCGCGCGCGACCCGGAAACCCGAGATCACTTCGTCGAAGATCAAGAGCGAGCCGTGCTTGCGCGTGATGTCGCGCAGCGCACGCAAATACTCCGGCCGCTGCAGCAGCAGGCCGTGATTCGCCGGAATCGGCTCGATGACGACGGCCGCGATGCGCGGGCCTTCGCGATCGAACAGCTCTGTCAGCGCCTTCTCGTCGTCGAGCGGCAGGACACGTGTGCATTCGACGAATGCCGCCGGCACGCCTGCGGACGATGGCCTACCGAGCGTCGCGAGCCCCGAGCCCGCGGAGACGAGCAAGTGATCCGCGTGGCCGTGATAGCAGCCCGCGTACTTCACGATGAGACCGCGTCCGGTGAACGCGCGCGCGAGCCGAATCGCGCTCATCACCGCTTCCGTGCCGGACGAGACGAAGCGCACCTGTTCGAGGCCGGGATACGAGGCCGTCACGCGTTCCGCCAGCTCGACTTCCGCCGAGCACGGCGCGCCGAACGTGGTGCCGAGTTGGCTCGTCTCGACGATGGCCTTCACCACTTGCGGATGCGCGTGTCCCAAAATCAACGCGCCCCACGAGCTCACGAGATCCAGATAGCGGCGGCCGTCGGCGTCATACAAATGAGGACCGGCGCCGCGCGCGATGAACCGCGGCGTGCCGCCGACGGCATGGAACGCGCGGACCGGCGAGTTCACGCCGCCG
>Ga0081455_10000464_pt1 | contig 52953 bp, 84 predicted proteins | sample TabmetS3T2R1_FD_70207 | JGI IMG/M metagenome (GOLD analysis project Ga0081455, IMG submission 70207) | Tabebuia heterophylla rhizosphere microbial communities from the University of Puerto Rico - S3T2R1 | ecosystem: Host-associated > Plants > Roots > Rhizosphere ...
ACGCCGTACCTTGCACGCAGTAGGACGGATCTCCACCGCGCACATAGCCCCCGTCAGTCTTGCGTACGAACCGAGCCGCCAGCGGCTGGATCTCGATGATCTTGATCTCATCGAAGCGGGCTGCCGCGTTGCTGTCCCAGCCGTAGGTCTTGACCTCGATCCTGCTCAAAGTGGTGTTGGTCGGTAGGTAGAAATCGGTATACCAAGATCGCAGAGTACTGCCGGGGAAGCCGAGAGTATTGGTCGCTATCGTCTTGTTGAGATTGCTAATGATCTTGATTTCCATGCGGGCCTGCTGGCCCAATGGCCAGGTTGCACTGAGCCCCTCGGTCCCGAGCACCATGAACGACAACCGGATGCCTTTGGGACCGTTGATCATGTAGGCCGGGTCAAACTGATATTGGATGCCTTGCTGGCCGGATGTCCAAGAGTTCAGCAGTGACTGTTGCCCTCTGATCGGAGTGACTGCTGACTTGGAAACCGTCGATGGCGAGATCGCTGTCCAAGTCTTCTCAGAGACCACCGGTACCCCTGCCGTCTCGGTATCGGTAACCGCCCATAGTGCGATGCCCTGTTCGATCACCGATGCATTCAAGATCAACTCATGGATGTCTGCAGTCGGAGTTCCCTCTACAACGCCATCCGGAATCGGATTGGCAAAATCGATATTGCCGAGCACCAACACTTTCAAAGCAAGATCATCACGAGTCGCCGCGACGCCGCTGATGGTGGCAGTGACCGTCATGCCGGTTTGCGCCGCCACGCTCGGCATGTAGGCGATCACAGCTCCGCCGTTGGCGCCCGCTTCTAGATGGCCACGTTCCACTGCCTTGGTCACGGTCAGGCTTTTGTTATTGCTGATCGTGATCTTGTCACCGGCAGCGTCCCCCGCTTCGGCGTTGTACCCGACCATCGCAACGATCATGGAATTCGCGGCAACGTTGAAGGCCGCTGTGGTGCCCGCCCCGGACGAAGAAGTCACCTGTGCCACGGCAGCGTCCACAGTCACCGGAGTATCGCTCGACTTCATGATCAAACCGCACCACTGGATCGGCGCTGCAGCACTACCCGGCACGTCATAGTTGATCTTGTGATCGCCTTTGGTCTCTACGTGCTTCCATGCAAAGGCACCAGCCATCGGCAGGCCACCTCCGGATTTTGGCTTGACCACGATCGCGCTGCCAATGCGCTGAATGTCGGTAACGTTCGAGCCCGCTACTGTCGCGGTCTTGGTACCGGTGGCAGCGGCGGCAGTGAGCGTTAGCCGGGCGCACTCTATTGCGGTGTTGGTCGAGCCATGCGTGCTCGCGACATCGGCCACCTCGGTCATTCCCGGCGGAGGTGTGAAGCTCATGTTGGTTACGGCGCTGATGCCGTTACGCACACCGTGAAAGGTCAACAGCAGCGCATTTTCTCGAATCGGAGTGATCGACGGCGCCCGGACGCTGGTCCCAGTCACCCCGGAGTTGGTGTCAGTGGCCGGAGTGACATCCTCAGGACTCGCCGGATCGAAGTCATAGATCGCGACGCTAATGAATGAAGTGCGCCCGCTGGCATGGGTGATCGTTACCGAGCCATCACCGGCCTGCAGAACGCGCTTGAGGACCCCGTGAATGAGGTTCTGATTCTGGGAGGATACGAACGAGGAAACAACGGCGGTCCAACCGCTAGGGACCGTCAGCGAAGGCGTGGAAGCCATCACCGTCCAGCCGATATAGCAAAGATCACCAACCTGCCAACCGCTCGGCAACGGCACCACTGTTGATGTTGTGGACGAGCTGCCGGTTGCTACCGTGGCTGCTGCCCGAACTTGCGGAGTCAGCGTTGCCGCGCCGCCGAAGTTCGATGATGCGAACGGCTCGAAGTCCCACTGGTACAACAGCGCTTCCGGTGGGAATTTGGCGCGCATCAGCACACCGCGTCGATCATTCAGGTAGCGAGCCTGCAGTCTGCCATCAGCCGAAGTATCAAGTAGCGTTGCCATGATCACTTCCTCCCTGCAGCCAGCAGTCGCGCAGCCTGACTCAGCAAGGAATCGGCCCGTTGATCAACGTAGGCATTGAACTCTTGATCACCGACCTTCAAAATGATCTTCTGTGGGAACTCTGCGGCTGCCACGTTGATCGGTGGGATGTTGATCTGTGGGAACCGCTGCTGGACCATTCCGGCCACCTCGCCGACCGTCATTCCCTTCATGCTCTTTGCCAGCGGCGCCATCTGCTGAGCGATCTGTTGAGCTTCGAGCTTGGACAGACTGACTCGGAGAGCTTCGGTCATCGGTTCCAGATGCCCTCTGATCTCTCGGGCCGAGCCGCCGAGCTTGGCCGCGATGTCTCCCATTTGATCTTGGATATTCATTCCCTGCAGCGTGGTGGACAACGGTTTCAATGAGTCGATCACCTGCTGCACCGCACCTTTGATGTCACCGCTCCGCAGACTGCTGATGATCTGATCCATGGAGCTTTTGACGGTGCTGGCGACTTGCGGCCAGACCGCGCCTAGTTCTTGCATGATCTGTTGCGCCTGTGGGATGTATTGCTTCAGCCCGTCGATGTAGCCCCTGATCGTGTCCTCTCCGAAGATCTTGAAGATCTTGGACGGAGAGCCGAGCTTGAGTTTCTCTTCCACCGCGCGCTTGACGATCGCTACGAACTCTTCGAGCTTGGCCCGCGCCGAGCCTAGCAAGGAATCGATACCGTCGATGTAGCCCTGTACCGTGAACTCGCCGTACTGGAAAAAGAACTTCGAGGGTGAGCCGAGCTGAAGCTTTTGTTCGGCAGCCTGCTTGACGATCGCGGCCAGCTCTTCGATCTTGGACTTGGCCTTGCCCAACAAGCTATCTAGCCCGTCTATGTATCCCTGTACGGTGAACTCGCCGATCTGGAAGAACACCCGCGACGGAGAGTGCGTCTTCAGGCCGTTATTGACCGCCTGGGTAGAGGCATCGGCCATCCCCTTAGCAGTGTCGACGGCTTTTTGCTTCATCTTGTTAATGCCGTCGATGAAGCCCTGCACAAGATCTTGACCGGCCTGGATCAGCCAGTTCTTGGCGTCCCGGAAGATGTTGACTATTTGATCTTTGATGCCCTTGGCGGCATCGACTGCCCGGGTAACACCGTCCTTAACCGCTTGGACCATGCCGTCCCAGGCTTGCTTGATCACGTCTTTGAGCGAGTTCCAAGCTGTCTGGGTAGCGGACTTGACCTGCTGCCAGCCGGAATCGATGGTGCTCCGAATGGTGCCCACCGCTGACTGCACGGTTGATCTTGCTTGGCTGAGTGCGGAATTGATCACTTGCGAAAGAGAGTTCCAGACTGACTGCGTGACGCTGCGTACTTGATTCCAAGCCTGTTCGACAGCGCTCCGGATCGCGGAGGTTGCAGACTGTACGGCACTCCGAGCTTGATCAAGAGCGGATCTGATCACAGACGAAAGCTGATTCCAGATGGACTGCGTAACGCTTTGCACCTGCTGCCAACCCGACTGCACAGCACTTTGGATTTGCTGTACCACGGACTGCACAGTTGATCTTGCTTGGTTGATCGCGTTCGAGATCGCGCTAGTGACTTGATTCCAGATCGAGCTGGTGATCGACTGCACCTGCTGCCACGCAGATTGAGTAGCGCTCTGGACTGCTTGCCAGCCTGACTGTACGACGCTCCTGACCGCGTTAACCACCGAGGACACTACTGATTGCACGCCTTGAATCGCAGTCTGCACAGCGTTTCTAACCGCGTTCCAAGCAGAGCTAGTGACGCTTTGGATTTGGCTCCATGCCGACTGGGTGACGCTTTGCACCGCCTGCCAACCGGACTGCACTACGCCCTTGACCGTATTGATCACTGTGGAGATCACTTGCTGCACGGCATTGATCGCGGTCTGCACCGTGGTCTTGATGGTGTTCCAGATCGAGCCGGTCGAGGTATTGATCGAGTTCCAGCCGCCGTCGATCACGCTCTTTATGGCGTTGATGATCGAGGTGATGATCTGCTGGATGGTGGTCAAGATCGTTTGGATGGTGGTCTTGATCGTGTTCCAGATGGTGCTGGCGGTCTGGGAAACCCCGTTCCAGAAGGTGTCCCACCCGGCCTTGATGCTGGCGGCTACTTGATCAATTACGGTCTTCACGGCAGTGAAGCCGGTCTGCACCGCTTGCTGGATTCCCGCCCAGATCTCAGTAGCTCGGGCTTTGAACTGATTCCAATAGTCGGTCCAGCGCTGCAGCGTCGAGCTGATGAACTCGCCGATCTTGGTGGCCAGGTTGGTAAAGAAACCGATGATCGATTGAATAGCGGTCGACGCGGAGTCCTTGGCCTGCGTGAAGCGCTGCACTACCGAAGTCGCGAACTCCACGATCTTGGTGATCACTTGCGCGACCACGGTGATGAATCGAGCGAAGTTCTCGATCATGGCCGAGACCAGCTCGGCACCCTTGGTAAGCGCGGGTGCCACTTGCTCCAAGATCGTGGCCGCGAGCTTGATCAAGGTGACGATCGTTTCCAGATTCATCTTGGCAGTCCACAAGATGAACCCAGCAACAGCTTTGGCAACCAATTCGATCAAGTCCAGCATCGGCTGCCGTAGCGGGCCGAGCGCGTTCCAGAGTTCCTTGAGTGCGTTCCAAAGATCAGTTAGCGCGGGCTTCATGTCGATCCACGCCTGCTTTAGTGCCTGCCAGACCTGACTGGCCGCGTCTTTCAAGATCGGCCAGATGGTGGTCTTCCAGACCTCCCAGAGCTGTTTGAGCGCGTCCCACAGCGTGCGCGCGGCAGCTCCCACGTCTTGCAGGAAGCCGATAAAGCCGGTGGCAGTGGTTACCCCGTTGAAGCCGTCGACCAGCGCCTGTATGCCGGTCTTGAGACCTTCGAACGCCTTAAGCGCAATGTCCTTAATTGATCTTGCTAAGCCGTCAACGAAAGCCCGGAACTTTTCGTTGTGCTGGTAGAGCGCGACCAGCCCGGCCACTACAGCCGCAACCGCCGCGATCACGATCCCCCACGGACCAGCAGCCAACAGCCCCACTACATGGACTAGTCCTTTAATGCCGTTGATAACGGTGCTGAGGATTCCCAGAGTTACAAGAGCGTCTTTGAACCGGGCGATTGCGCCGACGATCTTCATAACCGTTCCGACCGCAAGCAAGATCCCGGCAGACCAAGTCGCGATCTTGGCGCCTACTTCGACGATCCGGGGATCGATCTCCAGTAGCTTGTTGACGAAAGCGGTAACGGCATCGATGATCCCGCGAAAAGCGTTCAATAGCGGAGTACCCGCCGTGATCATGAACGTTTCGAGCGAGCCCTTGAGCTTCTCCAGTGAGCCCTTGAAGTTGTCGAGCTTGGTAGCAGCAACATCAGCGGCCTTGACCTCGCCAATCCGCTTGGACATCTCGGAGAATTCGGCACCGGTAGTGTTCACCAGCGCCGAGATCACCGGCCACGCGTTGCGACCGAAAGCACCTTCGTAGAAGGTCTTTTTCTCTTCCTCCGATAGGTGCGCGGTCTTCTCGCGCAAGATCCCGATGATCTCTGTGAACGGCTTCAGGTTGCCGTTCGCGTCATAGAAGATGTTCGAGCCGTCCTTGGTGATCAAGCCCAGCTCTTTGAATGCTTCCCTCTGCTTGTCGGTGGTCGGCGTCAAGCCAGCGAGCACACCACGCAACCCGGTACCGGCCTCAGATCCCCGGATGCCGTTCTGCGCCAGAACTGCTAGCGCGAGATTGGTGTCATCGAAGCTCATCCCCGCTGACTTAGCGACCGGACCGACGTACTTAAACGCCTCACCAAGATCTTGGACGCTGGCCGAGGAAGCGTTAGCCGCACCTGCCAAGGCATCCGCAACGTGAGGCAGTTCTTGGGCGTCCATCTTGAACTGGTTCATCACGTCGGACATGACTGTCGCGGCGTCTTTGAGGTTGATCTGCCCGGCCTCTGCGAGAGCCACTGTGGCGTCCGCTGCGCCGTTCATCACGTCCGGGACAGAGACACCTGCCTTGACCAGTTCTTCGATCGCTGAGGCAGCCTCAGAGGCGCTAAAAGAGGTGTCCTTGCCGAGCTGCATAGCCTTCTGGCCGAGCTGCTCCATCTCTTGCCCGCTGGCACCAGAAACGGCCTTGATGGCGGACATTTTCTGTTCGAAGTCGGCAGCGCTCTTGATCGCCAGACCGATGCCAGCACCGATAGCGGCACCGGCTTTCTGCATGGTGCCGCCGACTTTGTCGTATGCCGCGCTAGTGTCGCCTGACTTTTTAGTCAGATCATCAAGATCACGCTTGGCTTTGTCCGGGCCATCGCCCTTGTACTCAAGCTCGATCGTGCCCCGGGCGGTTCCTAGGTTGTAATCCGCCATCGGGGCTCACATCCTCCTCACGGTGCCAGGTTTTGGCTCCCTGAATCGACCCTTTGGTGTGTCATCAGCTCCGCCTAGCCACTTGTGGAGTCGTTGTGTTCGTCTTTGCGCTACTGCCTTCTCGTTCTTGCCTTTGATCTTGTCGAGATCGGTTTCGATCTCCGCTGCGAGATACCAAGCTGCTCGATCGAACGCCCAGGCTTCAAGATCATCATGAATCCCCATCAACTCGCTCGGACGAATCCGCAGCTTCTGGCTGATGATCCAGCTCTCCCACAATTGCTGCGTGTTGCTCACGAAATCGAGAGAGATCGCGCACGCCCCCGAGCGCGAAGTTCATGAGGAACATCTTGTCTTCGATGTCGATCATGTCGTCATAGATCACGTTGGGAAGCCGGAGAGTGATGTCATTCGGCGAGGACTTGATCTCCGGCTTCACCACGACATAGATCACAATCTTGTCGATTACGCGCATCATTTCGGTGAGCTTCTCAGGGTCGTTCATGATCTCGCCGATGACTTCGGTGTCCGGCCTAGGTTCCTTGCCGGTCTTCACCTTCTCGGCTTGGTCGTTGACGATCTTGGTCAGCGTGTCGAAATTGTTGACGATGCCCGCCTTGATCAGACCTTCGAGTCCCGGCCTACGAACCAGACAGACCTGGCCGGACGGCACTACAAGATCTTCATAGGCGGAAACCGCACCCCACGTACTCGGCGCGTACCTGTCACCGTTAGGCGGTGAAGGAGGAGGTGCCTCGGCAACAGTCGCTGCCGTGCGCTTGCGGGGTGCCCGCTTGGTTGGTGTTGCTTTCTTTGCTGGGGTTGTGGACGGCATCGGGTGCTCCTTGTCCTTGATCGTTTGGTTATGGTCCGCCGATTGCGTCGGCCTCTTCGTTCTGGATGAATTCGAAGATCAAACCCTCACGGCCGGTGATGCGCGAGCCGAGCGCTACCCCGGCGCAAGCAGTGAGGAAGAACTCGCCATCGGTGAACTCACCTTCGAAGTCACCGGAAGCTCGGCAGCGATCCATCACGAGATGCACGTCGCCGCCAGAATCGCTGATCACTTGTCCTTCGATCTTGAAGAACGGCTTGGACTCCGTGACCAGCTTCTTGTAACTGATCTTGATGCTCGGAGTAGTTCCGGACTCGGTAAGAGTGCCGCCGTCGATGATCTTGAGCGCGGGAAGTGACAGACCGCCAGCTTCCAGCTCCCACTCGACCTCGGGACCCTTGCCCTTGGTCGTGATGATCTGATCATCACCACGAAGCTCTTCGAAGTCCTCAGTCTCAGTCCAGCTCAGCGTCCGAGCGTAAGGAAGATCAACTGAGGTAGCTGAAAGATCGGTCCCCTCGGCGTCGTCGTACCCAGTGACCTTGATGTCACGAATACCGTAGGGAATCGCTGTTGAGAGAGGCATGACGCACCTTCCGTGTTGAGGACGGCGTCACGCGCTCCTGAGTCCATGGTTCTCTGAATTTGAGGGTTTTGATCAACTCACCCGTCAGGGGATCGAAGTGGTGCAAGATCACGAGTCCAGGACCGGCTCCACATCGAACCGATCTGCATTTGATCTCCAAGACCCCGTCCAGGAGAACCCCGTGTAATTTGCCCCTGCATCGAAGCTCAGTCACTTGCCTTATCGATGATCTTGAGGTTGGGATCAAGGTTCTTGCAGTAGTTCAGAGCTTCCTCGGTGAAGTCCTCGACGGGCACCGCCCAATCGTTCTTCCACCACCACTTGACCTCACCTTGATCATCAATTTCGATTGCTTTCCAGTCCTTCTCGGTGATGATCTTCTCATCGTAGGGACCGACGTACTTGACAACCGTTTTCGCAGACGACCGAGTCGACTTGCGAGCTGATCTTGCAGGCAAGTTGATCTTCCTCCTTCAAGACGGCAGTCTATCGGGAGAGTGCGCTAAAGCTCACGTTTTTGGTAACTGTGTTGTAGCCGTCATCGAAAAGGTCGCGCGAGGTGCCGTTCCAGCGAGCCAAGGTCAAGGTGCCATCAGCACCGCCCAAGTGCACCGAATCCTCCAAGATCACGATCATTCTCTCGATCGCAGCATCGATCCGGCCATAGTCGCGTTCTCGATCATGAACCCAGATCACCAGAGTTTCCGCGCCGTGCTGTTTGAACGAGAGCTGCTGTTCATCCCAGTGCACTGTCATGAAAAGATCTTCGGGCGGAGTGTCTACCGAGTTAGCTCCATAGACGGCTCCGACGCCGATGCCAGACAAGATCGGATCGTTCTCTAGCAGTGTCATCACTGCGGCGCGCGCGGTCATGAGAACATCTTCGAGAGCCCAGCTTGCACAGTGCGCATGACTTCCGGTCCCTGGTTAGAGATCGTCGGATTAATGATCCCCAACCGGCCAGACCAGCGAACTTCGAGATAGATCCCATAGGGCACCCCGTGCGCGAGAATGATCTTGTATGGGCCGTTATGCGGGGCCTCGGCTACTCCTCGCAATCCAGACCGAGCATTGCCGGTACGGTCATGCCACTTAGCGTTGCGCTTCGCGTACGACTCGACTTGTGGGGCGTGCTGCCGGACAACAGCCCCTAGGAAGTTGTCAACTCCGCTGCGCACAGCGTGTTCCAACTTGGGAGATATTTGATCATCCCAGCGCATCTTAGCCAAATCGGATCACCTCCGCGCGTTGCTCCCAGCCGTTGAAATGATAGAGCTGTGCGACCTCGAACGATCGGCCGTCATAATCGAAGATGTCGTACTTTTCAAGATCACAATCCCAGCGCCCTAGCAAGATCATCTCCATCTCGCGCTGGACGCCATCAGACCCAGTAAGCAAGATCGGTAACCCGGACGGCTCGATCAATCGCATTTTCTGGGGCTCTCTCGGGCTCAGCGTCTGGAAAGCAAAGCCGCCAGTCGGCATCTTGGCACGTACTCGGGGAATCAAGGTAATGATCACCGGCATCGTGTCTATGAATGCGCGGGTGATCTTGCGTTGGATATCGATCTCGTCATTGACACCGGGGTAACCACTCGGAGCTTCGGGAGGGTTCGGGATGATGATCGACACGTCTGATCCTAACTTTCTAGCAGCAGATGATGCCCAGTTTCTTGGAGTAGCGGATAGCCCGCTTCGGTAAGCAAAATCGAATTGTCGAAGTCGGGAGCGGCGGAGTCCCTGACCACGATCGCGATTCCATACGGCGCAGGACCGGTGAACGTAGCCGCTGCCGGGGTAGCGATCTTCACTCCTGTCACCGTGAGATCAGGAAGATCAAGTTTGGATAGCTCAATCGCGACCAGCGTGCTAACTGTGGCGCTGACCTCCGCGACTTCAGTCATTCCGGCCGGGGGTGTCCACGTGATCGCGTTCGCAGATGTGCTGTTGCGAGTAGCGGCAAACCCGAGCATCAAGGCGTTCTTGGTGACTGAGGTGATCGTTGGAATCCGCACGTCCGGGAAGGTGTCAATGACCCCGTTGTCGGTTTGCGGTGCGGTGTCTTCTGGATTTGCCGTGCTGTAGCCCGTCACAGCCACGCTAATGGCCGCGAAGCGCCCGGATGTGAACGGAAGTACCGGAGCGGTGTCCCCGGCCTGTAGAACCCTCCTGAGGCATCCGCAGAGCACGTTGGAGTTCTGCATGTTGTTGAACGGCGGAACGAAATCCGACCAACCGGCCGGAGCTGGCCCGAAGACCGGACTGGACGACAGCAAGACCCAGCCGAGATAGCAGAGATCATTTGCTTGCCAGCCGGACGGCAGCGGGACCGTGGCGCTGGTCTCGGTCGCCGCCGACCCGTAAGTGCCCGCTGATCTAACTTGCGGCGTCATGCTCAAGCCAAGTTAGCGAGCTGGGACCACAGCGCAACGATCGTCGCTGACATTGATGTGCCACCGTTGAAGCTCAATCCGATCTTGGAATTAGCCGGGGTGGAGTCAAAGCCAGAGCTGTTGGCGATCACTGTTGGTGCTGACTGGACCGATAGGCCGGTACCTGCCGAGCTGCCTCCTGATCCAAGATCGTGAATCAAGCTGGCCCATCCGCCGATTACTGCCGTGGTGCCGATACCAACCGATTTGAAGATCACATTGACATCAAAAACGCCTTCATCAACGACAGCGGTCTGAGCTGGGAAAGTAAGCGTCAACCGCGCCGCGTCGCTAAGCGATCCGTTGGTTCCGATCCGAACCGTGATCACTGGCGCGGCAGTGCCTGCGTTGGTCTTGGAGATGCTGAACTTGCAGGTGTAGAACGTCTTGGCCTTGAACGCTGAATCGGCCGGTACGGCACAATCTGAGCCGCTCAGATAGGTGTCTGCAGCAAATCCCGGGCCAAGATTGGCGAGGTTGGTGTTCCAGACCGAGCGACCGACGAAAGCCGCGATCTGCGTCATTGTCGCTTGCTTGGTCGCGCCGCCTTGCACAACGGGCACGTCATCGCCACCAGCGAGCGCGCTTGCGACAGCTAGCCCGCTGATCTTCTTATCATTTGGGCCGAGTACCTTCACTCAAGATCATCCGATGACTGTCACGCGGTATGCATTTGACGCCGGAGCGGTCGCAAAGGTGATCACAACCGTGTTGACAGTGGTCTTTTGAACATCTACGAAGACCTCGTCAAACGTCGTCGCGTCGTGCACACTGACCAGCACGTCTCGGGTGTTGAGGTTGTGCGTGACCGTGATCGCGGTTGTTGAGCCGTCACCGATGTTGGCCGAGAACCGCTTAGCGAGTCCGGTATAGGTCGGATCGATGCCTACTGTGTCGGCAGCGACTGTGATGCCGGTACCAGCGCCCACGTTGAGCGTCAGCGCCGGAGACTCGGTCAGACCATTGCCAGCGGTGTAAGTTGTAGAGCCGCCGATCTGAGCCCACACAACATTGCTCGACCCGACCGTGACGTTATCCGTGGTCTGCGTGAAAGCAAGATCTTTATTGACCGTGCCAGCGACCACATAAACCGTTGCCGATTGCATCTCGGCAGTGGAATCGTTGTCTGTTGCCCGGGTCGGAGCACCGGACGCGTTGACGGTATAGATCCCGTTCTCTGTTTGGGTGGTCTGATTCTTCAGCAGAATTCGATCACCAGTGACTAGTGATACGCCATCGACCGAAGAGCCGTTGGCAAATGCGCTCGCTAGCGTGCCGTTGGCTGTGGTCGCAACCCTGACCGGTTGCTTCCACGAGAGCCCGGCAACAGCGGCATCGAGCTGTTGCTTGGTAACTGCGTCTGTTGCGGCCGACCCGTCCGCCAGAGAGGTGATCTTCTGGTTGTTCAGGTTGAGGCCATTCATGACCTTGATGCTCATGCTTGCAAGATCGCCTTTCCGGTAGTCGGTGCCGGGAAAGTGGCAACGACGGTTGCTGTGTCAGGGTATTCAAGATCAGTCAAGATCATCTGGTTTTCGGCATCAATGATCGTGACTTCGGGGTGTCGGCCGAACGCGTGCAAGATCGCCCAGGTTGCTATCGGGGTGTCTTGATCAAATTGCATGTAGAAGGTCTGAGCGCCCTCAGCCTCAAAAGCATCGAAGGGAACCCGCGAACCGTTGACGAGATAGTCATACGATCCGACATCGATGTAGAAGTCGACATTGCCGGACTCGTCAGCGATCAAGGGATTAGGTAGGACTGTGCTGCCGACCGCAGCTTGATACAACGTGGCAGGTACTAAGGTGCCTCGCCCCAAGATCAAGATGTCTTCGCCGTCCGCTACTTGACCGTTGACGTAACGGAAGTTCTGATGGACGAGAAGCCTGGTCACGGTCGCTCGATTGGTCGGGTTCTACCCGGTCGCATCCCACCTGTGATCGCGCCGCCACTAGCGGCTGTGTCAGCGAATGTCTTCGCCATGGCTAGAGCTTGTTCGTGAAGATCACCGAGTGATCGTCTCGATGAGCCTTCCTGAACGTCAGCAAGATCAGCATATCGACCAGCTTTCATCCGCCAGATCGCTGCTGATGCCGAGTCAAGATCTCCGTCGTAGCTATCGATTATCGCGCTGAGTTGATCATCAGAGTAATGATCTTCGGTCGGTTCATTGACGTTGGCTCGGACGGCGCTGATCTCTTCGGCAGTAGCCATCGCGCCTCCCTCAATGCTCTTGATGAAGGGCCGATGTCATCAATGGGAACACCGGCCCAACATCCTTTCGCAGGTCTCCCTACGTCTCGTCAGCCTCTTCGAGCCGGTCGATCAGCTCTTGCTTGTTGCCTGAGGTCGGAAGATCACGAGCCCTCAAACGATCTTGAAGCTCGGGTACTGTCAGGTCGCCGTATTCGACTTCCTCCGGGGGTTCCTCCCCGAATTCAGATCCGCTGGCGAGCGCAACCCAGTACTCAACCTTCTCGACCGGCCACTTCGTCAGGAGGTAATCGATAGTCTCTTGATCAAGAGGCTTGGTGAGATCAAGTTGCTTGCTCATGATCAACTCCTATGCGTACTGAGTCGGCACCGAGTAGGCAGCGGCACTGATCTTCATGACCATTCCCGCGCCGCGTTGCCGGATGCCGGTTCCGAACCCTCGCACGTAGTACGAATCGATCAACGGGTAATCGGACTGCTTGTCCTGTACCAGCCGCAAGCCACGGAGAGCCGCGTTCGCGTGCTCTCGGAAGCCAATCGGGTTGTTGAGGTTGGCATCTCCGCCAGATCCCAACAGCACGACGTAACCGGCCGGGATGTAGGACTCTTCAACGATGATCGCTGGGCCGTACGAGCCCACCACGTTCATGCCGCGATAGGTGCTCGATACCTGCCCACCGACAACAGCCATCGTGGTTGGGACGATGAACGCAGGCTGATTGGCAGCCGGGATGAAGTCCCATCGAGCTACCGCGCCGTTGTTATTCGTCTGACCTTGCCGGAACGTCCTGATCACATTCGCCTGAGCCTCGTTGGTCAGGAAGAAAAGATCAGTTCCGTTCTCGGCCGAGTAGCCGTGCGACTTAAGATCATCGATCATCTCCTCAAGATCACCAGAGTCGATGTTCGCGTTGCCCGAGTTGCGATAGTGCGTGTGCGAGCCAGTGAACGTGTTGGTCTTGTAATCGGGTGGCGCATTGCCGTCCGCGTTCCAGAAGCAGTACACGTTGTAGTTCTGCTGCTTGATGTTCGCGGTCCGGTTAGTGTTCCGGAACAGCGTGCGCATGACCTCCAAGAACACGAGCCGGTTGTCAGCATCGAGCGCGGCCTGATGGATCGCATCTACTTGAGCTGCGCTCGCGTCAGCGAGGAACAGCCACGTGAAGCGAGCCGCCAAGTCGTACCACTTGAAGGTGTAACCGAGCTGCAAGATCGATCCGGTCGGCCTGATCGACTTCGGCACGCCGTACTCGGACATCTCTTCGAAATCGCCACCGCCGAACTGTGGCACGTCCTCGATGATGTTGGTCACCTGGAACGTCAGCAATTCGATCAAGCGCTGGCGAGCTTCGTTCTGAATCCGGAGCGATGCCTGGAAGTCAGACCAGATCTCATTGAGATCCCGGCCGTCAGCGGTCTGACCGAGAATGTCGGCAGCCGCGTTATAGCCGTACGCACCGCCTGCGATCTGCGGTATCAGACCGAGCTTGCGAAGATCAACAGTGTTCTTGGTCCGCTGGAATGCCTTGGGCGGAACGCCATAGATCGAAAGATCAAATGGATTGCGTGAAGTGATCATGTCGTCGCCGTCCCACTCACTCGAACGATCAAGCGGGTGGCTTCGACGGTGAACCCGACTTCGCCGCCAGCGCCTGCACCTGCCGCGCCGATCACTCCGGAGGCATTCACGCCGCCGTAGTTCTCGCCCGCGATCAAGGTCGGAGACGTGATGTCAACGATCTCGCCAGAGGTCATCACATCAACGATGTCGTTGGCTTTCTTGCCCTTGGCATCGACCACCAACACCCCACGAACGCCGGTCTGCCCAGCGCCCTTTACGACCTTTCCGCTGGAGTTGAGCCCAACCGCGAACGGAATGCCAACATCAGCGTCTAGCCAGTCGGCGTTAAGTGGGGCTCGAAACCCTCCAGAGATCGGGTCGTATTTGTCGTAACGCGCAGCCACGACAGCCCCTTTCTCTTAGGTTTTCTTGATCTTGGTCAGCGCTGAAGCGCTGGGAACCTCTTGATCAAGTCCTCCCGCTTTTTCGTTCCCTTATCGGCTGGGGTCTGCCTAGTTCGATCACCACTCGGTTGCGGAGGCAAGCCTGTGTCTTCGTCCTTGGGCTCAAGCAAATATGAGTCGGATTCAGCGAGTTTCTTGATCGCTTGGTCAAGCCCAGTGATCGTTCCGTCCTTCGCTATCTCGATCTCGCTGAGATCAAGCAGCTTCATTGCGGAATCCGGATTGCGCCACGCATGCTTTTTGTCGGAGAGGAACGCGTTCTTGATCGACAGATCTTGATTGACCTTGATCAATTCCGCGACCTGATCCTTCAGCTCGGCTACCTGAGTAGACAACTTCTCGGTCTCTGACTTCGAAGCGTCATCGATCTCTTTGAGCCGGGCTTGTGCTGCAGCCAGTTCGTCAGCCAACCGCTTAGCTTCGTTGCGCCGCTTCGCGTTCTCGTCGCTTAGCTCTTTGATCCGGGGATCTTTGGACTTGTCGTCACCGGAATGATCTTCATTCGCAGGTGGCGTTTCACTACCCGAACTCTCCTGCTCGCCCTCCCCGTCTTCAGCTCCGCCCATGATCGGATAGACAGGCTTTCCGTTGATCATGAACAGTGGGGTGCGCGCTTGGATAGCAAGTTCAGCGAGGCTCCGCCCCATGAGTGACCTCCGGTCGTTGCTGATCAGGTAGACACGGAGCACTATAACGGCAATAAACCGTGATCTTCAGAATTTCTTGATCAAAAACAAAGAGACCGCCAAGTCAGCGGTCTCTAATTGATCTTGTAAGCGCTATGTGGGTGCGCGTGGTACTCCTCGGGGCGGGTTCTGGAACGGGCCGGAGATCTCCGGGTTCCCGTCGATGATCATGTCCATCAGGTAGTAACCATCGTTCAGCGGCTTCCAAGCTCCGTCGCGCAGGATGTACTGCTCTAGAGGCGGGTCATCGCCCATGAAATAGTGCCAGACATATCGCTGGCTGACTTGGGTGTAATAGCCGACTCTGTTGCTTGCCATGTGCAACCCCCTCCATCAGGTACAACGTTTTTGTCAACGGATTAATTCCCGTTCAGTGGATATCGTGCACGCCTGGCGGCACCATCATTCCACCTGACATCATGGTCATTTGATCATTCAGTGCCTGCCACTCCGAGCTGCCGGGTCGGGTCAGTTTCTGTTGGTCATACAGGCCATGCAGCTTGTTCTTGACCTCCAGCGATTCGGGCGTGTGAAACTGCAGCTCGATCGGCTGAGCTTGATCTTTTAGCTTGACGTTCACTCCGTAGTACGGGTTACCGATCGTGTTCTCCCAGGTGTTCTTGATCTGTGTCACCTCATACCCGCTGCCACGCAGTCGACCAAGCATCTGATTGACATCTGCCGCCAACCGGTCAGGGCTCGACAATTGGGTATAACGCACTGAATCAAAAAGCTCGCCAGCCGCTTGCTTAGGTGTGAGCCCCTTGTCCGCAACGTCTTTTCTGATCTTCACTGCTAACGAGTCGGGCGTCTTCACTCGGTATTGCAAGCCCTCTAGTTTGGCACCCTCGGGCAGCAGGTTCTGCAGGTCAGTCGTGATCTTGCCAGCGGCTTTGGTGGCCTGTGCATGCACTTGGTTCGCAGCAGCCACAACATCACGACCGTACGGCTTGCCCTTGCTGTCGACGGCATCGGGGGCGAGGTCTGAGTGATCACCTTTCAACTCGGGTGCGTTGCTGTAGCCACCCTTGTTGTAATGATCAAGAAACGCTCCACGGCTGAGCGTTTCCGGGGTCACATAGCAGAAGCAATTGGGATGTGGTTTGTTTGGTACCTCGTGAGGTCTGAAGAAATGCTCTTCGTAGTCGTTGCAAGCATCGGGGCGCGGATGACTGCCGGACAGGTGCCAGACCATCCCAATCACGTACGGGTTCTTCTGTGCTTGATCAACTGAGACCGCGTGGAAAGCGTTGTTCAGCTCGGTTCGGCCGAGTCGCAAGCTCGCGCCACGTAATCCGCCCGGCGCAGTCGGTTTGACGAACTGCCGGATGTCTCTAGCCAGCTCGCGGCCGGATGACCCGCGCGCGAGATGCTGATTGATCATCCGATTGACTTGACCCTTGACAAGCTGCTGCGTTCGATAGACCCGAGTCGACAGCGGCTTGTACGACTTGCCTTGTATCCGCGCCATTGCGGCATCAATGGCAAGCGGCTTGCCAGTCATGGACTTCTCGATGCCGCGCAGCACCTGAGCCGAGAGCCTCTCGCTCTTAGGCAGCAACGACTTCGGTCCAACTGCCTCACTGATCGCATCCACGGTCCATTCAGTGATGATCTCGGCAGCCAGCTCGCCCATTGGTGGCTTTGCGTCAGCGATCTCTGCTTCGAGCAAATCGAAATGATCTTCTACCTTGCCCATGATCGCAGCTCGGGTATTGATGATCGTGTATTTCTGAACCGCACTGAGGGCTCCGAGCTTCTCGATCGTGTCGATCTCATAGGCCATGCCTTCGCCGGTTTTACGAGTCAGGATGACAACGGCATCAGTCAGCAGTCTTTGTTTCTTCAAGAATTCGTGCAGGGGATGAGCCACGGTGAGCCTCCTCCCACTCTTCCTTGATGCGATGAGTGTCGGCCAAGATCAACGCCATTTGATCAACCATCAGCTCGGTAACTGCATGAAACTGCCGTTCGAGCCTGACAAAGTCGCCTACGTTGACCGCTTCGTGAACATCATCTCGAAACCAGTCCGAGAGTGGCCGGTGCCAGAGATGGAGCACTTCGTGCACGATCGTGTCGCGACGCTCATCTTCTGGTCGGCTCATCCAATCCTTAGACAGGTAGACCTGCGCCACATAGCGATCATCGGTATAGATCACTTCAGCGATCGAGCCCTTGTCAGCGGGCTTGTCCATGATCAAGATTCGGTACGCTGGAAGACCCATTGCCACCATGAGTTTCGAGATGAAGATCAATAACCCATCGACATGATCTTCGGGAACACGTTGCTTACGCCGCTTGTCCTTACGCCGCTTCGGCACTTTCCAGCTCCCTCGCTATCCGGGCCTCAAAGGGGTCCGTGTTGCGAGCGGCAGCTAGCGCAGCTTGCTCCAGTACAACCTGCTCCCCCATCTCTGCGGGGAACTCCAGCCCGAGCTTTTCGCTGACCAGCACGCGAGCGTATTCGACGCTGATGATCCCCTTGTCGATCAAGAGGCCAACCTCTTTGAGGAAAGCCTCCCGATTGATAGGCATAGGATCGCTGACAATCGAGACCGCCGTTGCGGACTCGCCGAAGTTAATCGATTCGTAAGCTGGCAACCAACCGCGCGAGATGTCATACAGCATCTGGTCGTAAATGCTGAGCATCTCCTGCTCTTTCTCAGAACATTTTGCGAGCAACGGTGCCATCTTGAACGAGAGCGCGATTCCGGACTCCGCAAGTCGCACATCCGTTATGTCGCCGATCGCAATATCTGGTGTGCCTGATGCTTCCTTCATCTTGGCTTCCAGATACCGAGCATGATCAAGATTGGGCTCGACACTTATTACGCCGTTCACCCTTTTCCAGTCAGCGTCCGGATCGATCTCGGCAACGTAACCGGGTCCGATCCTCCAGCTCGTCTCATTGCCTGCCTCGTCCACTGGCGGGCCGGATGTGGTGACGTACAAACCCAGCCCCGAGAGGGCTAACTCGATCTCCTCGTCACTGATCACTTGGGATACCGCCGCAGCTATGCGTTCGAGTCCCGCTAGCTCGGAAACTCCAAAGTGATCGCTAGGGGCCGGGTCGTTCTTGATGTGGTACACCGGCAGCGCGGTGATCTCTGGCGGCAGAGGATGCACAGGGACCGGGGGTGCCGGTGGGTTCTTGGCTTTCTTGAGATCTTTCGGATCGATGTTTCGATCATCCCAAGCGCCTAGCTCCCACCATGTGACCTCGTGAGTGATCGTTCCGCTGACCGGGTCTTTGCGGTAGGTCTGCCGCTTGATCATCTGCTCGTTCTTGTCATTGACCCGGATCTCCACGATGTGACAACCGATGCGCTTGCTGTCATCGGCCTCGTCATAGATCGGGAAGTACGATGCCGGGTCCAATTCCAAGATCGAGATTCGCTTGCCCTGAGACAGCAATGGATCGGCAACGATGTGCCAGCACGTGTCACCTCTGATCAATCCGTAACGCTTCTGGCTGGCGAACTTGGACCAGACCCGCTCGCGCCGGAAAAGCGGCGTCATCACTTGCATGAGCAACGCACGCTCGGAGTCGGTGCCGAGCCGAGGATCAGCTACGAAGGTCCAGTCTTTGGCTAGGAACCGATTACACGCTTCGATGATCGTTTTCGCGCTCGGGATCAATATCGGATTGGATTCGTTGCCGCGTTGAATGATCTCGTAAGCATCGGGCACGTTGCGATACATGCCCTCATAGAGCGCGTACGCCTCAATGCGCTGGGCGTCTGTCGGAGTTAGCCAGGTCGGAAGTACGCCCAGCAGAGGCAGGGCTGTTGAATAGGGGGAAAGATCAACCACTGTACGCAGCTCTCCTCACTCGTGCCCTGCGGGCGATCTTATCGGGAGTCCCGTGCCTACCGGCGAAATAACGACCAAGCGCTTCGGGTCCATGATCATCTTTCTTCATCGGATTCTCCGGAGTGCCGGTTGCCTCACTGCGCTTCTGGGCGTAGCGATAATTCAGCATGTCCAAGATCGTTCTGGTGCATGATCGATCGAACATCAGCTTGGGCCGGTTCTCGGGATGATCATGAGGTCGGCCGGACAGTTTCCACTTCATCCACTTGCGGATGGCATCAATCCGGAACTTGACCTCGGCCGCGCCATCGCTACGGTGTTTAATCTTGAGCTTCTTTTCCAAGATCGCGGTATCACCAGGAGATGCCGGGTCCGGGTAGAACGCGATGGTGTCTCGCGGGCACAGATTGCGCCTCAAGATCTCATCAGCGAACTCATCCGGCGCGAGTCCCTCGCGGTACACCTCACCGAGCACATTGATAATCTCGGTGTGCGGGTCTTCCTGGATGAGAAGCCACACGTTCGGGTTGGTAAAGCCGTAGTCGACTGCGGCGTACGTCGGCCAGCTAGGCACGTACTCAAGATCAGTAACGTGAATCTCCTCATCAAATTCCTTGAAGACCCGACCAACGAACGTCGTGAAGTCCGCGCCAATTTCTTGATCAAATGCCTCATCGGTGAGATCTTCGATCAGCGCGGTGATCTCGGAATCGATCCGGATGTGGTCGCGTGGCTCTCCGGCCAGGAACAGCTCGCGATAGTGCTCGACCAGCTCGTACGTAGCCCCGCCCGGGTAGACGTGGGGGTTAAGCCAGGACGGCGCACGGAGGCTCCACCAGTCGACGTATTTGGGGTCTAGGCCGCGCTTCCAGAGGTCATAGAACCAGTTCTTGCCCTCGGGGGTAGAGGTCAGTAGGCACCAACCGTGAAAGTCCGCCAGCGTGGGCCGTATGAACCGTGGATAGACGTTTTCCTTGAGCTTGGCAGCCTCGGCCAGCACCGCGCCGCTCAGACCCTCGCCCACGAGCGATTCCGGATGCTGCGCGCTCTTGGCATGTACCTGAAACTTGCCCTGCCAAAGGCTCAGATGCATGTTGCCGCCGATCGGGTCGTTATAGGTTCCCGGCCGATCGAAGTACTCCCCAATTCCGATCTTGGTCAACGCGTTATAGAGAACCCGGAATTCCTTCTCGGAATCGGTGTATGTCGGGCCGACGATCCAGAACTCGCGGCGCTTACCAAGATCATCTAGCATCGGCACTGCCATGCGAGTGTTCATCGCTTCGTGAACGAGTTTGTTGCCGCCGATCTCGGACTTACCGAAGCGACGACCAGCAGCCAACACCTTGTTACGTTGACGTGCGTTGATCACCCGCTGCTGGCCCTCGTGCGGGTGCCAATTGATCTTGGAGTAGCAATATTCCTCGGTGGCTACCCGGGGAGGCAGCAGTCCGCTAGAAAGCCCCACCACGAACGGACGCGGCACCAGAGCTGATCCTCTTACCGCCTACCTTGGCACCTACGCGCCCGTTGGACTTGGTGATCTGTGGTCCCTTGCTAGTTGCGGTCCCTCGGGTGCCTGCATTCTTGCGCAGCATCTTACGAGCTTCGGCGTCTGAACTAAGCGGGGCATCAGGAATAAACTCGCCAGCCATTAATGATCATCTCCTTGAGTGATCTCTAGCGGATCATCGGGCACAACTGTACCGGTGATCAACTCGGTTGCGCCGGATTCATGAATGCCATCGAAGAACGCCATCACCGGGTCATGCGGCTTGATCTCGATCACAGTAGCGGTCGGCGCGACCTTGTCAATGATCATTTTTGCTGCCTGCAGCCGGACTTGTGGCGGGTTGTTCGGGTTGGCACAGATCTCGCGCATCGTTTGGGTTGCTTCGATGAACGATGCCGCGAACACGTCATTGCCGCGAGACAGCAGCGCACGTTGCATGTCTGCGATCTTGTTCACGTGAAGCGCAGGACGAACGCGAGCAAAGGTACCGTCGTCCTCACGGACCTGCTGTCGAGCTAGCTCTTCGTCATCAAGTTGATCAACGGTGATGTCACCGCGTGCGAACTTCTCGGGCCGCGTCAAGACGCGCCGGTTTTCTTGATCAGCTAACCACGCCTCAGCGAAGTCTGGAACTGGTACCGACACGAGATGATCTTACGGGGTGCCGCGTCAGTGCACGGAAAAAGACGCGGCCCCCCTGCGGCAGAGCGAGCCAGGGTGGGGGAAATCCCGAGCTACAAGCTCTGACCCAATCCTATCGGCCAGACACCACGCCGAGCCGCAGTTATTGACTCGTTACTGATCAACTAGCGTCGGCTGCAGGTTGTGGCTTCGCTTGTAGTTGCCGTCGTAGTTGGGCTGTTCGTTGGTGGGCTCTCCGACATCGCCGCTGCCCTCGCAGCGTTCTTGATCATCGTTCCGGTGCTGGTACATCACACCATCGATAGTGACCGCAACGTTCCGCTTGCAGGTCGGGCAGATGGCCCGGCTGTGCGTCTGTACTACGTAAACCATGATCAGCGAGCCAGCACCGCGCGCTCAAGATCAGTAAGATCCCAAAGCGCGATGACCTCCCAAAGATCACCGGCAATCCAATGCAACAAGGCCGGATCTCGTGGAGCAATCAAGGTCCACTCTTCGACCTCCCACAAGATGTGATAGCGATGCAGCTTGTCCGGTCCTACCTCCGCGCGTACCTCGGGAGGGACCATCGGAATGATCGTTCGGCCCGAGTTGCTACGCCGAATTTTTTGATCACGAACACGAACGGTTACGTCGTTGACCAGTGCAATTCGGTTGTGCATCTCACCCCAGCGAGTTGGTTCCTCGATGGAATAAACGATGCTGTCTTCCCACCCACTGGTCTTGACCCAGCATGTCTTGCCGGTAGCTCGCGCGACCGCGATCTTGGGCAGCCCGTCATCGAAGAAACCGCCCGCCGCGACCGACTTGGACAGCTCGATGATCGAATGGCCCTTGACCATCGCCTCGTAACCTTTGATGATCTTTCGATCTTCAGCAGTGCGTTCCTTCGCTACTAGCTGGGCGTACGCATCTAGCCGCTCTTGTGCTGCTTCAATCGGCATCGTTATGGTCATCAGATCCATGATCATCTACCTTCCTTGTCTCCATGATTTTCTACTGGAATGTGTGCGAGCGCCGCGCGTCGCATACAGTCTCGGGTGCCCGGGCTCTTACCGAGTGGCCACGCCAGGCACAGGTCGATCGGCGTGATGAAATGAAGATCAACCATTTCTTGATTGCGCAAGTGCCCGGCGCGCTTGCCAAATAGCTTCCACTTGGCCGGGTGCGGATCGACTATGACGCGCCCCGGCAAGATCACGTTCAGCTCTCGCGCTATTTGATCAACGATGAAATCAGCTCCCCACTTCTCGCCAGTTTCTTTGTCTTCGCTGACTTGGGCTCCGTGGATCACGGTCACCGTGCCCTGGACTGAACCGACGTAGAACCCCAGTACCTTGCGGATAGGCAACCAATCACGCCAGTGACGACTACCGGTGCAAAGCAGCCGCAGATTGCCCTGCAGTGCGGCCTCGCGGATGTCGAAGTCGGACATGATCATTTACCCCGTGGCTCTCGATACTTGGCTTCCTTGACGAACTCGGTATATAGCTTGATCGTCAACCCGAGGATGCCGAGGTTGACTGCCATGATCACTAGCTCTGCGATTAGCGTCATGGGGTTAGCACTCCAAGATCACGAATTCCTGTCACTGTCACGCCCTCGTGCTGTGTGAAATCGAGAGAGAAGTACTTTCCGCAGATCTCGCACCATCCGCCGAGAGTGATCGTTACGTCGTCTTTGGACATCTCGGTCAGGTGTAGTCCGACCATCTCGCCACACAGCGGGCAGTACATCTGACCAAAGTCATCAACCCATAACAAAGCGCGCACGCCTTGGACTTTGTGATGATCTTGAGCAGGTGCAACAACACGATTCCTGCCTGGATCATGCAACATTCCGTAGCTCATGGTTTCATCTGCTTGATCATCTCGCGTCGCTCATCGACTGACATCCCAACCCATTCCTCGCCGGACATCAGACGCGGATCTCGGATGTGTTCGATCGCTTTGTCAGTGTCCGCCGTGCGCCAGTCCGGCCAGTGGCGCGACTCATTTTCAGACTGCTTGGCATGAAGGGCTTGGACGATCTGCTCAGCGGTATAGCCAGCACGCCACGCGCCATCGATGCCGAGAATGATCACATCGACCCACTCTTTGAGATCAAGCGGATGTTCTTCGATCTCGATCATCTCTTTCTTGATGTGATCAAGAACGCCCTTAGTGCGCGGGCCGGGGCCGAACGTTTGGTGGCTGAACTCGATCTGCCGCTTGATGTGCGCTACAAGATCAAACTTCATCACCCTCATGCTGTCGTCGCCGCCCCGACCAGATCATGACGCTGCGTTTTGGTGAGCGGCTTGATCAATTGAACTCCGCAGTAATAGGGCTTGTGAACCAGGAAGCCTGCAACCGCTCGAAACAGGTGCAACGGGCATGCGAACTCCTCTTGCAGCTCGCCCCGCACCAGATAATGCGCCTCTTGGCTACACGTCTCGCACACCGCGTTCAGCACCTGATACGCGGTACCAGGGCTGACCGTAATTTGATCAGCCTTGGCACCGCGCTCCTCTGGGCGATCACCCAACACCATGTCTCTTTGTCGAAGATCACGAATACCCGTGTCCGACCGAATCGGGAACGGGTAGTGCGCCGGATCATGATCAGCCGGTCGCCATCGTGCCGCTCGCTGCGCACTCTCTTCAGCAGTCAAAAACCCGTTCTCGGCCAACTTCTCAGCCCATTCCGTCATCATCTGTCCTTCCGTGCGATCTCAGCATCTGCTTTGTTTAGTTGATCAAGTAGCTCTGGCGGTGCGTTGGCTTCCAGGAAACGCAACCGACTCTGCATCTCGTGAAGTTGATCAATCTTCACCCGCCGCCACTGGGAAGCGTGCCCACCCTGCAGAACTTGATCGTCCAATACCGCGCGCGCGCCCGGGGTCGGTTTGGCTCGCGGCTTGGCTCGCGGTTGAGGCTTCGGCTTGCGGGCCTCGTGGTACTGCACGACCAACCACATCGTGTTGATCCCGGCCAGGAACGCCAAGGTCACGGTGTACCAGTTCGGTGCTATGTGATGCTCTAGCTGAAAGTCGATCAAGCCAAAGATCAAGAACAGTGGTGCCCACCAGATGGCTTTCTTGATCATGAGATCGGCCTCACCCATGTGCCCGTGATCAATCGCATCTCGTTATAGCCCGGGGTTCTGCCTGCGTAATAGTCGCCGGTCTGGGGGACTCGATAGACACCTTGGATCTCGACCCGCTCGCCGGAGTGCCCTTCGATCACTTGCTGAGCTGCTCGCCGAAACGGTCGCAGCTCGGTGAACGGTACCAACGTCCACGTGTGCCAGGAGCGATTTCGATTTGCAGATTCTGCAATTGTCTTGCACTCGACCAGGAATTGGTTCATCATCTCTGTCCTTCCGTCCCTGCCAGTCTAACAAAAAGTTTTCGCTGGCACTAGGCGCGTCCCCAGGCCGGTTGCGAACCGTATTGATCTTGCTGTTGCGAGCCTCCGTGGAAGGAAGATTCACCCCAATACATGCCCGATTCGTGAGTAATTCCATCGTGCGGCCCACCTTCGCCGGGATGATCTTGCTCGTATTTTTCCATCCCCTCGCGCCCGTAGTATGTCTTGCCGTCCGGCGCGTTGTAAGCGAAGTCCCCCAAGATGCCAGACTCGGTCTCCCAGCTCCCATTCGGGTGCTCGCCAGGGGCTACCTTCCCACCTTTGCCGCCACGCTGACCCTGCATGCCACCGCGCCCGCCGCGTTTGCCTCCGGACCCTTGACCCATCAGCGCCCCGCCGTCACCGCCTTGTTTACTGCCTCGGCGTGACTGAGCCCCCGGCATCTTGGGGAATTTTGATCTTGGCATTACCAGCCTCCGCCACTGCCCCACTGCTTAGGCCGCTCGCCGCTGCCACCTTCACCGCCACTCTGACCGTCTCGGAAACCGTCCTCATAGCCACGGTCATACTCAGAGCTGCCGAACCCTTCACCGCTCGACTGCCCGCCGCCTTTCTTGCCGCCGCCCTTTTTGCTGCCGCCTAGCTTCGGCATCTTTAGTTTTGCCATGATCAGCTCGCTCTCTTCATTCGGATGCCAAGGGAGGTGATCGCGTCCTCTTCCATGATCACGTACCGCCACATATCCATGGCATCGTCGTCGCGTTTTACCGGATGATCTTTGTTCTCATCCGACCAGATGTAGCAGTTGATCTCGCTGAGGAGATCAATCGGCTTTCCTCGCTCTTGCGCATCTTGATCAACTTCCAACAGGCAACCAAGCATGATCGCCACGTCGCGCAGCTTCAGCCGGTTGTCGACGGCTTCGATCCCGGCCTTGACCGACTTGCGAGCTTTGACCATGACCTGCTTGCGGACATCGAAGCCCCATTCTTTGCTGAGGATTCGCGCCATCTTTTCGGCGTCCTCGGGATTCTCCGAGTCGTAAACGATCTTCTCCGGGATTGGCTGGCCCGCCCGCGTCGTGTTGTCCAAGATCTGCTCGGTATGTTGCTCCACCGTGCGGCGCGTCATGTGGATCTCTTGGAACATCACGAGTCGGCCGTCCGGCTCGCGTACCCAGTTACCCCACGAGAACGCGTGATCAAATCCCCAGTCGATGCCCCAGATCCGGCCCCAGTCGTACGGCACGTTATAGGGCTTGATCACGTGCACAGCACTGTTGAATCTGGTGTAGATCAAACCCTCGGCCGGTGCCCATAGTCCGAGCCCGTTACGTAGCCAGCCCACCCCGGTGAGACTCTTCAAAGTCGAAAGCACCGCCCGGCCTTGATCAGTGATCACGTAATGGCCATCGACTCGATCGAATAGCTCGGGATTGTCCTCATGCCGGGCATCGAGCTTGTACGTCAAAGCGGCTTGCGCGCGCAGATAGAGCCAGTGCGTCGGCCACTGTGGCAGCGTGTGACCTAGGAGTTGGGTGTAGCCCATCGCGTTACCGGCCAGCGACATAGACAGGCTTTCCCAGTCCACTTGTTCAAGATCAGTAGCGCCGAGCACAACGATCATGTCGAAGCTACTGTCAGCAAACTTCCTCGGATCATCAATCCCAGCCAGCACGATTGAGGAACCATTGGTGAACTGGTACCGCTGCGGGACTCGCGAATTGCCGGTGAAGAACTGGACGTTCTTGTTCTTGATCAACTCCGGCAGTACCTTGCGCTCCAGAGTCGGAGTCGTGCCGATCGCATGATTTTTTTCGACCTTGCGAATGATCATGCCCTGAGTCCCGGGGTGCGCCTGGCACTCGGCCATCAGCTTTTCCATGCAGGCGCGCGGAGATCCAGTGTGCTGCGGACCAGTGATCAAGACCTCGCGATCGGTCATGTCAAAGATCTGACCGTGCACGCCGCGTGCTTCGTATCGGTGTTCAGTCACTTGGACGCTCGATCACGATCTGGACCGGTTGCGGATCAGGTCCGGGATTCGGCAGTCGGGTCAAGAGTTGCCCGGACTCCTCACCAGCCTGTCGCTCAATCGCCAATAGCGCGGCATTGAGCTTGATCAATATCGGGTTGGGATCTTCTTCGATGGTCTCTGTGCCCTCGTGGATCTCATGAAAGCGATCACTCAACGCAACGTGACGTTCCTGCGCCTTCCCGATGCGCGCGGCCTTGATCGTCAGCCAGTACTTGTCGAGCTTCAGGGCGTGCTTGAGCTTGAGCGCTTCGACCTCGACCCGATGTCTGGAGATGAAATTGTCGATCACTTCGAATCGGTGGCCGGTCTCCTCACCGATGATCTTGCTCTCGGCACCGGCAGCGGCCATCTGAATGATCTTGTCGGCCTCGTCGCCCTTGATCCAACTGCCTTTGCTCATGCCGCCTCCTGATCAGGAGGTGAGGTGTAAGGGCGTAGCGGGTTGGCGCGTTTCTGAGATCGGACGTACTCCCAGTTCGCATCAGCGGCCTCTTGATCTTTCTCATCGATGCCGGGCGGTAGATCATCGGGGTCGAAGTCGGGAAGATCTTCACTCGGGTCATAGAACTCCGGCCCGGCATTGCACACACGCAGCACGATCGGGCCTGATTGGTTGGTGTAGAAAACGCCTCTGATCTTGCGGTGTAGATGATCAGCTTTCGCGCCTCGCTGCCGCATTCCATCGCCAAGTGCCATGTCGACGGCTCGCGCACTCGCGAGGCGTCCTGCGAGCTTGAAGGTGAAGCCGTTACGGATCGGGCCGATCTCTTCGATGCTCGGGTGCTGTGTGCAACCGACCACCGTGATGCCGCACGCCGCGCCCTGGTTGAGTAGCGTTGACAGCGCGTTGATGATCCGGCTCTTGATCGGGGTTGGCGTGGTGTCACGGACAAGCTGAGCCAGCTCATCAACGACCAAGATGATGTGCGGATCGCCGGGCTTCGCGCGATGGTGCGGGTGCTTGAACCTGATCTTGTCAGCACGACGGCGCATCTCCCGAACAAGATCTTCAAGCGGCTTGATGAAGGTCTCTTCGTAGAGCATGTAATGCTGCTTGCCGCCGCCGTCATCGACCAGCTCTCCGACGTTCTCGCCGTAGTGGAAATCTTCCTTGCGAACGAATCCGAGATTGACCGCCGTGGCCATCTCCATGCCGTTCTTCGGATCGAGCATGATGATCCGGACCGCGCCCGAGTCGATGCCCTCTTTAAGATCATCCATCAGCGCCCACTCAAAAGTGGACTTGCCGTGCCGAGTCAGTGCGGCAACGAAGATGTGTTCATCGATGATCGGGATTCGAGCGATAGCGCCAGCTCGGCCGGACCCGTCCAGCGCCTGCCAGCGGCCGATCCGCACGCCACGATCCAGCCAGTCTTCCCAGTCTTCAAGATCATTTGGAGGACGGCGCGGACCGAACGGCTTGATCGTCTCGATAAAGGTCGGGATGGTCTCGGCCAGCAGATGCATGCCGTACATCAGCAAGATCGCGACGGTGGTTGCACTGATCGGGATGCCTTGCAGCACAGCCCGAGTAGTGATCTCAGCGGCGTCGTTACCGACCAGCAGCCCGAGCTTGTGATCGCAATAAGCAAAGCCAGCGGTCAGCCCGGTGGAGATCAACTCGGGCGGGATGGTGCGCCACAAGAACATCCGAAGTTTGTTCTTCAGGTACCACTTGCCGGAGACCTCGCCGGTCTGCCATTCGGCGAAGCTGCCTTCCAGGGTCGGGCCGGAATTGGTCATGACTCGGCCCACACCGGAACTGAGCCGAACCCGTACTTCTCGATCACAGCACGCTCAATAGCTGCGCAAAGATCACAGCGCTCGGCATCATCGAGCGCCAAGATCAGTGCACAGTCACGGCACTCGGCCGGGGGTTGCTCTTGTATGGGAGGAGGGAACTGCTGGGTGTCTTGATACACGAATCGCAGGATTTTTTCTGTGGTCCAGAGCAGACCCCAAAACGCCAAAGCTGCCCAGCCAACGCAGGACAGCAAGATCAGAGCTTTGACATATAGCTCGGCTAAGTAATTGATCATGGCGGCTCGCCTGCGTCTTGCAGTACCGGGCCAAGATCGATAAACAGCATCGAAGGTCCCGGTGCGGAGCTTGGTAACGGTTTGATCTGGTGCACAGCATCAATGAACACTTCGATGATCTGATCAGGTGGAAACTCCACGGCCGAGGTCAGCGGGTCGACCTCGATACCGAACTGGCCACTACCGTCTGCGGCTTGGTAGTAATTGATCTCGGCTGGCAGCACTCGGCCATTCTTGAACCGCAAGTAACAATCGATCATGTTCCGTCGTCACTGTCCTCTGCGATGGTCTCTAGCTCGTGCGGCTCGTCCCCGTGGATCGCCATCCGCAAAATCTCTTCGTTGATGTCGATGTCTCGTACGTAGGTGATCTGTCGCAGCCCTTGAATCTGAGCGGCCGACTCGAACACGAAATGTCCGAAGTTCAGCCAGTGCCCGATGAGTGATTGCTTGGCTGTGATGTCCAAGATCTTGTTGATCGGGATAGAAGCACGGGTCTTGCCGGTCACTCCGTTGATCCGGAAGATCCGCTGATTGGTGATCACGAACCGGTCGCGGAACTCGGCAATGATGTGATACAGCCCCTGAATGGTGATCGCCAGACAGAACGGCAGGAAGAAGATCCAATAGAAATCGATGAAGTACCACTGCGTGTCGGCGAACGTCGCCCACGACCAAAGCGCGCTCGCTGCAAGTACCTTGATCACTGACCAGACGCTGGCAGCCCAGTGCTTTTTGATCTCCAAGATCTTGTGCTCGCCAGCTTTGATCGAGAGATTGGCATCGGTGTGCGGCTCCATCCATCCGACCAGCGGATAGCCGCGCTCCAGCACGGCAGCCGTCCCGTCGCGGCCACGAGCTAGACCGCGCTTCAGCCAGTCGATGATCGTTAACCAGACTCCGGCGATCATGTGCCAAAGTGAGACAATTGCTTTCATCCACGTTGCACTTCCCCATTCAGCGCTGCCCGGAAGCGCCATGCGTAGTACTGAGCGATCGTGCCGTGCGTCTCCTCTTCGGCAATCTGGTCTTCGGCGCGCTTGATCTGTGCTCGTAGTTCTTCGATCTGATCAAGGGCTTGCTCGAACAGATTCTGGTGATGGCCGCAGGCGATGCTCCACCACCAGTTGTCGTCGTCGGCGTACGTCCTGACGAATTCATCTAGCGGCGCGGTCGCGGCGTGGTGTTGATCACGCATCGCAATCACTGCCTCGGTCGGTTGCATGGCTTACGGGTCCCAGTCGGTTGAGAACCACGTATCCGGCGAGCCCCAGAAGTTATCCGAACCGCCGCCGCCGTCCTGTAGCTTGGCTTGCTGCATCCGAAGATCATTGATCTGTTGATCGAGCGCGAGCTTTTTCTTCTGTTGCTTGAGCCTTTTCCTGGTCTCGCCGCTATCGCTGCTGCCCTTGCTCTTGTCCCCTCCGAACAACCCCATGATCAGAACCAGAACCCTTTCTTCTTGATCTTGCGGGCTTTCTTCTTCTGCTCACCGAACCAGTGATGAGCACGCATCGGCGGGGTTTTGTTGATCTTTCGCTTGGCTGCTGTCTTGCCTTTGTGGAATCTGTCCGTGTGCCGGTACGAACCGCGAGGCACCGGGGCGTACGGGTCGTAACCTGACCCCGCGCCCTGCCAGGCTGGATTGCCCCGGCTCCCTTTCCCTCGCGGCTCGGCATCGCCCCCTGTGTCCGGGCTTTCCGGGTCCTCACCCCAACGATCTTGATCCGGATTGCCCCAGCTATCCCGGGCATCGTCTTGCTGATCTTTGCGATCGTTCTGCCACTGCGCGTAGTCCTGCTGGTTGTCCCAGTCGTGAATGCTGGTCTTGACATCGCCGCGATCTTGTTCGCCGCCCCAGGTGCTCATCGTTGAGCCGCGCATTCAGTGCACCACGGACTGCCGCAATCGCAGCCCTCGCCTTGTTCCTCGGGTGATTCTTGATCGTTTTGATCGTCGTCTTGGTCCCCGAACCACTCGGGATGATCTTGCTTCAGTCCGTCCGTCAAGATCGGATATGGCATTAAGTGCGCGCCACTGACAGGGTCCACGATCCCAATCCATCCGTGCAGGATTTAACTAATTGGGTCTAACTAACCACAAAATCTCTCGGTGATCAAGGAAGTAGACGTGGATCTTCGCTCGGCCAGTCGGCCAGCTCGGGGCGATCACCGCACCGGCACGGCTCCGGAACATCAGAAACATAGCGCTGACTAGGCCATGTATTAGGCGATCGGTTCTCGGCTGGCTCGCTGGACTTGCAACCCGCAAGCAACACCAGATAGACGATCACCGCGCCGGAAAGTGCCAGCAGATACAGCAGTAGCACGGTGATCTTGGATGCCGAGCCCCACTGTGCTCGTCGCGCTTCTCCCCCGAGCCAGCGCCTCACCGCTTCCGTTTGGTCTTGGACTTGCCCATCGTGGGGTACCTCCGATGCACCGCAGCACGTACTCGTCTCTTCTCGCTGGCCGAGCCGTGCTGTGCCACTCTGGCGAGCGCGTTCCGTGCGTGCGCTCGATCATGGATGGGATAGCGACGGCCGGGGAGAGCGAAAGATGTTTTCTTCAGACGTTTCCGGCCTCGCGTCGTGAGCTTAGCCATGGCACGAGTTTATCGTGATCAGCGTTGTCAAGAGCGCGTTTGCCAAGATCAACACAAGCACGAACGCCCAGGAGAAGCGTGGCTTAAGCACGCAACAGCTCGACAGTGATCACGAATGCCGGATCGGTGGTCGCAGCACTCGGGTGATCAATCAGGTGTAGCTCAGCGCCGGAGAGAACCGATGCAGCGCTGCCTTCCATCTCCCAGGTCCCACACGAACACTCCAGGCGGAATTCACCCGGAGTGTCCGGCGTGAGATCTCCGACGCCTAGGTCCGGACCTGGCTCTGTGGGCTTACCTCCGGGGGCTCCCCCGATTGAGAGCCCAGTGCTTTTACTTGATCAGTGACCTGTTGGATGTTGGCCGCGTTCTCGGTGGCGTCTTGCAACAGTTGATCACGCTCAGCGGTGAGCGAGTCGATCTGTGCTTGATCAGCATCATCATCGGCCAACGCGGCATCGCGCTCTTCGGTGACACGCTGTAGATCAGCCAGCGCTTGCTGCAGGTCTTGCGGCGCAGTGCCAAGTCGGTTGGAGAGGTCATTGACCGCCGTGCGGAGGGCGTCGACGGATTGGTCAAGCTCGGACATGCTGGCTCCTAGTTTGGCGAAGAATTGTTGAATGTTGCTGACGAAATCCGCAGCGGCAGCGCCGACGACTTCGAAGGACGCAGATACCCGGTCATCGGCCACGGCTCACACCATATCGTGATCAGATGGCTAAAGAGCTGAATGTGCACAAACCGGGTGAGCGTCTTGCCACGGCAGACCGCAAAGGGCAGGTGCGGATCTATAAGGTGGATGCAAACGGGAAGCCGAAGCTAGTCGAGATCTCCCAGATCACGCTTCCGGCCTAGCCCGAGAGCGCGAAGAACGAACTCGACCTCGCCCTTAATGAAGTTCCAACAGAACAAGAATCGCTCCGGCCCGATGATCGAATAGGCCACCATCGAGATCGTCACCGACCAGAACACCTCGGGGCCGATCACTTGTGCCAGCCGTAGACGAGAGCGCCCAAGATCAAGCCGATCATGATCCCGATAAGCAAGGTTGGCCAGTCAATCGTCACGCCATGAGAGTACTGAAACGATGTGTGATTTCCCTGGTGAATCGTCATGATCACGACCAGCAGCAACGCATTCTGCCGAGGTGCCGCTGAACTCCCATCGCCCACACGAGCAAGTGATCGTGAAAGTCCCGCCGTCACCCTCGCGTGGGTAGCGCAGTCCGGCATAGCTGGGGTTGATCTTGCCAGGTTCGTACACCTCAGCTCCGACCCGCAAGCTCATGATCAACCGGTCGTTGATCGAGATCGACCAGCATCTGGTCAACGTTCCTCATCGAGCGCAATCGAGATCGCGCACTTGGCCGGGAGCTTGTCACACAAGATCGCGCCCGCACCGGAGAACTCCGAGAACGGGAACGGGTCGGGCCTGATCTGTGCCCACAGATGACAGCCGTCTTCATCGAGCCCGGCATAGGCCAGCTCGACCGGATGCACCGAGCCATCGATCAACCGGACCCGGACATTGGTGGGCATCGGGGGTTGCACGTCAACGCTTTCTGCTGGAGCGCCGCTTGCCCCGCGAGCGCGAGCGGCGAGCGGGCAGGCTTTTGATCGAGCGCGTCTCATGCGCCCATCTGCGAGCCCACGGCTTGTGGTTAGCGAATGCCCAGCGCTGTTGAGCCTTAGACCTGAAGGGCATCAAAGACCTGCCCGTTCTGCTGCTGTCTTCAACCGGATACCCTTCCAACCAACGAGCACATCATGATCATCATAGATCGGCGTGACCTCGGGGTGCTCGGTAGCGAAGAACACCGCCATTGTCAGGTTGAACTCGTGCTCATTGCGCGGGTCTGGGTTGTACCAACCAAGCGAGATAGCTTCATCGATCTGTTGCCGGGTAGTCACTAGTCCGGTACCTCGGGCAGCTCGCCGTATTGCTGCCGGTAGGCATCAGCGACAAGATCAATCTGATGCGCAGCATCGATGATCGCCGCCTCTAGCTCGATCACTCGATCAAGCAAGATCCGAGTGGCGCACGGGTAGGCATGCAGACACTTCCGGCATTGGATAGGCACGCCCTCGGCTGGCTTGTTATAGCCGGGCACGGGCGCATCGAAGGGCACATGCTCGCGGGCGAGTTGATCATACAGATCGGCGTCCATCACCGTGACGACTTCGCCGGGCATTAGCTCGCGCCTTGATCAACTACCCGGATCTGAGAACCTCGGGGTGAGTCTTGGGCGAACGCGACCTTCCGAGAGTCACCGTCCAGCGCAATGGATTGCAGCTCTCCGAGGCTGGCCCAGTTCTGCCCTTGCGGCAGCGCCAGCTCATAGCTCCCGCCCAACAGCTCGGCTTCCACGGTGCCGTTCTCGAAGGTGACCTGCACCTTAGCCAACGCCATGATCAACTCCCTGCGCTCTCGAAACGATCTTGCAGATCCACACCGGAGGTGGGGTCTGCTGGATCATCATTCCGCATCATGTGGCCCTTGACCTCCCAGGCTTTCATCACGTGCGGGTCCGGCTGAATGAGCCCAGCGGCGCGTCCGCCGTACTCGGTATCGGGGTACTGGCTCACGTCTTTCGGTCCGGCCATGCACCCAAGCTACCGCCAAGTTGCGCCAAGTCTTGGCGTTACCGCGTGGAAGCGCGGCCAGCTCTCAAGTCGAAGGGACTCGGTCACTCGACGGAGTTGATCTTGAGAACTGGCCTAGCTTCCCCGAGCGCCACCTCCCCCAAGAGCGACGCGTACGTGAGGTTCCCCAAGCCTCACGCTACAGGGGACGCAGCGCGGGCTGTGCTTGCAGTAACACGGGGTGCCACGTCCCCAAGATCATTAAGCGGGCACCGGAGCGGGTGAGTCTACGAACCATCGTGGAATGGCCAGCTAGGCCCGTCCGATGCCCACGTCTTTGTGGGCGAGGCCCGATCGGTTACGTCCGGTCCAACGGTGCGCCCGATCGGAACCCCTATCGCGCAAGGTAACAACCGCGACCGCCCAGCCGCAACCCAATCCGCCACATTGCGGAAACAACGCTAGCTGAGCTAGCGCTGTTCGGCTAAATCGGAGCTGGGGACCACCGAGGGGACCGCGCGCCACAAGGCCAAAACCGCTCTGCGCAACGCTTTCTCGCGTACGCGCACGCGCGCGATAAGGAACTCACACCTGCTCCGCCGTCGAACGATCTCTATGATTAACATGATCTTTTTCTATGCAATGTCTATAAAGTGATAGGGTACTAAACTTCCCGAGCACTTAATTGTCATTTTGCGCTAAAGGGCCCGATTGACACATGATAAAGTGCAATAGAATATCAATAGATAGGAGCAACATAATGGCAAAAAGACCATCAGCTAACCCTCGCATCCCGACCGCACGCCAGGCTCAGCCGGGTATGCAGGTCCGACAGCAGGCATTAGACCTGTTGGGCCAAGCCAGCCCGCACGTGATCTTGAACACCGAACGTAAGGGCGATCTGAACAGCCAATACTTCGTGATCACCACCAACTACGGCCAGTGGTCGTTCTACCCCGATGAGCTGGTCACCTTCCCGCGTCGCCCGGACAACTCCAAGCGGGACTGGCGCGGAGAGGTCACGCCTCCCCGCCCTCTTGATCTTGCAGTGGGTGACGTACTTCACGGCCGGTATGGTCCTGATCTTCCCGGCACCGATCAAGCCAGCGCTGACCGCAACGCTCAGCGTGTCACCGCTGTCACCTACAACCGAGCCCGGCCCAAGATCATCACGGTGACCACGTACTCGGCCGAGGACGGTCCATTGAGCACGCCGTTCCTGCCCGATGAGCCGGTGATCTACCCACGACCAGAACGCGAACGGCCGAGCACCGATTCACCACAACCTGCGGTTCCTGAGGGCTTCGGGCCGTACCAAGACCCAAACGATCAAGATCGTCTGCTCTATCTCGTGGTGCACCCGAGCGCCGGGGGACGGTGGCCGCGTTACCTGCAAGCGCCGATCCCACTCGGTCACAACACCTTCCTCGCTCGACCGCCCAAGACTGCGCCGCCCGAGCCGTGGCCGCAGTTCGTCGGCACCCAGAACTACAGCAGGCACCCTAAAGACCCGGCATGGGGGCTACCGGTGATCGCTGCGATCGACCCCGAGCGGCTCACCGAGGCCGAGCAGGCGTACGCCGATTATCGAGCGCGGGTACCAACCCCACCGCAGCGCAGCGGGTAGTGATCTAGACAGCGCCGGTACTCTAGCTGTGGAAGGACAAGATCAGTCTGGAGGACGATGTGACGACTATGACCCATACCGAGCTGCGAGATGGTGCGCGCACCGTGCACTTTGACGGCACGTTGCTGGGCTCAGCCACTAGCGAGTACGCCAAAAGCGGCTTTCACAAGCCTCGGTGGACGGTCTTCGAGATCTATCGCACCACACACGGCGGATATGTCGTCGCCAAGATCGGCAAGTCACGCATCGTGCACTCCACTCAGACCTGTAAAGTCCTTAAAAATAACGTAGATCCGCTCACAAAAGTTGATCTTGACGAGCCCGGCAAGGACTGGGAATTCTGCGATCCGAGCTACAACGACCGCGACCAGTGCTGGACCGATGAGTCACTCGACCGAGCGACGTACGGCTACCTGGAGAACGACCACGCTGTGGCCATTCCGGTGGAAGACGCACAAGCCGCTGTCTCCGCGTGTTACAGTCGCGATCACTTGGGGGTCTTTAGCATCTCCTGGCTCGCGAAGGAAGCGCTGGAGGAGGCATTCATTAACGATCAGGAGCTGGAGGACGCCTATGATCATTTCGACTTGAATCTGCTTAGCCGCAGAAATCGTTGACGGAAGGCCGCACAAGCGGTAATTTACCTGTAGATCAAAAAGGACGGAAGGACGACGAACGATGTATGACGACGTGGAGAGCTTTCTCGAAGAGCTGGACACCCGGATGAACGCCTATCGCAGCGCCCGGATCAACTTCATCAAGCTGAGCCAGCGCAAGGCCGGAGAGCCCAGCCCCACGGTCACGACCTGGCAGAAGTTCCTCGAACGGATCACCGTTACCCAGGACGCGGTGATGGAGTTGATCTTGAGCTACGGCAAGGTGGACGTACCCGGCTATGAGCAGACCCGGCAGCCGACATGACCGAGCCGACTCACGATCCGGTCGACATGATCAAGGTCAGCCCGCCGAGCCAGGCCGAGCAAGAGCTAGCCCGGGTAGACGGCTACATCGACACCGCAACCGAGACGCTGAAGCAAATTCGGCCAGGCGGTGAGGACAGTTGGGGCAAAGATCATCAGATGCAGCGCGTCCAAGCGCTGGCCCAGCTTGCCCAAGCTCAAGCTCAGTACGCCATCGCGCTACAGCTCCGCGAGATCCAGATCACGCTGGAGACCAGCTTGGACCGGATAGTTGATCACCTCAGCGATATCAGCGGTGCAACCGACATGCCGGGCTGGGTTGACGAGGAACCTTGATCATGTGGACGGTGACGTTCTATCAAGGATCAGAGATCTTGGCCGAGATCGACATTCCGGACGACAAAGCCAAGACTCGCATCCACGCGATCGTCAGGGCATCCGAAGAGCTGCCCGAGACGCTCGATCGCTCAGATGATGTGGATGCGATTCACGTTCCAGAGATCGGGGAGGAGGTGCTATGAGGGGTCACACCCTGCGTGGGCATAGCTTGCGCGGACACACCCTTTGACCGACCGGGCCGCACCCTTGAAACCCTGGTGCGGTCCTCAACCCGAGACCGAGATGGATCGCACACTACCGCCAGAGCTTCTGGCTACACTCACTGATTTTCCAAGGAAGGAACACATGACAACCACCGACACAAATGATCAAGACACTCGCACCGAGGAAGAGCTGACCGAGGACGGCAAGCGCGAGCTAGTCAAGACCGGCCGGATGTATGCCGCCGAAGCTGTCTACAACGGCTTCTCCGGTTACTCCAAGATCACTTCCTCACTGATCACCGAACGTGATCTTGCCTTGATCGCCAAGGCCATCGGAGCGCCGGTTGAGGTACTCCAAGCCATGCGCGAGAAGGCAGGCGATGTGCTGCCGGATTGGGACTCGCTACCTTCCGAGGCGCAAGAGCGCTTCGCCCACAGCGAGGAGATGGACGAGCTTGGATTTCTCGTGCTGCAGGGCATCAAGTACGCACTGAACCCGGCACAGCGCGAAGCCGACGAGCGCGAAGAGGCCGAGCACCAACGCCGCCACCACGGCGATCCGCTTGACAAGTTGATCGACATGCTGGCCAACAGCAAGGGGGATCTCACGATCATCCGAGGCCGACTCAAGTAATTGATCTTGGGACTCCCGGTACAACCAAACATTCACTGCCGGGAGTCCCTCGCCTAGCACGGAAGGAAACCGAATTGCCAACAGCAATGATCGCTGGCAACAAACAACGCAGTGGAGATCAAATCATCTTGGCGTGTAAGGCTGTGGGCTGCCCATGGGACCCGTACCCGCCAACGATTCAGCGGCCGGATCGATTCGGTCACTGGTTCTGGTTCAAGCAGATTCGCTGTCTGAACTGTGGCTCGCTCAAGATCGAAAAGTATCCCGTGGGCGATGTCTACTTCGAGAACCGGATCGGCAAGCCGAAGTATGACCGCCCGCCCGGCTGGTATGAGCTGAAGCTCTATTGGAGCGCAGCCAGGGTCGAGCTAGCACGACGCGGTTACGCCACTGTGGACACCACAACCGCGCCCGAGGAGGACGACAACAAGCACGACAACAACGTCATCGCATTTCAGCAGACTGGAGTTATTTGATCATGACATTCCCGGGGGAAACACCAACTCTTGACCAGACAATCGCGCTGAGCCAGCTCGGCAAGGCGCACGACCGATTCACCAAGGTGATCCAGCGCGCGTTGGCGCTGGGGATCAGGCCAGAAGTGATCATCGATTTCCTGGACGATCCCGCAACACGGGTCACCAACAGCGTGCTGCGCAAGATCGTTACCGATGAGGTCGTGGTTCACGGGGAGACCGAAACCGAGGAAGCGGACACACTAGAGCCAGGCAAGATCAAAGCCTTGAACGGGATTGTTGATCTTGGTAATGGGTCGATGGAGGACGCGGACACGATCAAGATCCCCGTAACGAAGGATGCTGATGGAGGGTAACGACGAAGCGGTGCAACGCATGATCGAACGGCATGAGTTCTTGCGGTTCGAGCATCGTTTCGGTCAGGTGCGCGCTCGCTGCTACTGCGGTACGCCGGGCGGGCTCTACGTTGACGAAGGCAACGCCAGGACGGACCATAAACGGCATCAAGACAAGATGCTTGCCCCGACAGCCGCCAAGATCCCGAAAGGGGGTATGAACCGATGATCATCCAAGATCAACACGGCACGATCTTGATCGAAGAGGACACTCCAACCAAGATCACAGATCGGCACGGTCATACCTGGCGTCTATCGGACGCTGGCGACGGCTTAGAGCTGGAATTGGTGCTGCTGGGCGAGCATGTCGAGCTAGCTGTGGTTCCGATAGCCGCGCACGCTTTCAAGATCAGAGCACGACTGCTAGGACGGAACGGGAAGAGGTAAGCCATGATCGACTGTCCCAGAGCGAAATCGAGCATGACGCCGTGCATCGCTCGGGACGGTCACCTGGCACTGTGCCAAACCTCCGAGGAAGATCCAAGGACTCACGAGCTACGTCATCCGTGGCGTTGTGTGGGTTGCTTGGAGCGGCCTCGCACCTTGTTAGTTGATCTTGCTAAGAAGTACGAACCAGCACGGCGTTATGTGCAGACCAAAGATCCGAACGCGATTGCGGATCGGCTCACCGAATTAGTAACTGCTTACGTGGAAAGCAAAGAACCGAATTGATGGCAACAGGAGCAGGCTGGGTTATCTGGTGGTCGACCGTGTTCGTAATGATCATGGTTGTGACGATCATCTACGCATTAGGAAGTCCGCCCTCATGGGTGGTCGGGATTGCTCTCGGTCTAGGTGCCGGAGCAACGGTCGGGATGATCTACGTCTCTGCGAGACGCTGATGCTAATCATTCTCGAAGGTGTAGACGGGGCTGGCAAGACCTACTTGAAAGATCAATTAGCGATCAAGCACGGCATCCATACCCGGATGCTGCAAGCTAGCTCTCCACTTCGTGAAGATCCCATGATCGCTTTTGAGTGGGCTCTGCGGGAGTACGACCGGCGTAATCTCAAGCAGCTCTGGATCTGTGATCAATGGCACGTCACTGAGTGGATCATGGGTCAGTACCGGAAACGAGAGCTGCTGACCGATGCTGGCGCTAAGCATGTCGAGATGTTCCTTGAAGCTCTGGGCGCGCTCAAGATCGTCGTATCTGAGTCACCGGCCACGATTGAAGATCGGCTCTGCGAGCGCAACCATCGCACGGTACGCTCCGAGCACGTTGGGATGGTCTGGGATTTGTTCAACGAATACGCCGAGATCAACTCTTGGCGCGTGATGACCTCGACCAAGATCAGACCTGAGCGGTTGATCAAGCAAGCCAAAGATGCTCAGATCGAAGCGCTCAAAGTCGCTGGCATAGGGTCTTACGTCGGCTCGCTTAGCCCGCAATTCTTGGTGCTGTCCGGCACTCGGTCATGGCCGATGGGCACCCCAGACTTTCGCAGCGCGCTGACTCCAGTTCGTACGGTGCCACGCAATCAAGCAATCATGCACGCGCTGCTGCCATACGACAACTTCGGAATTCTGAGTCAGGACAGTGATCAAATCAAAACGGCTTGGGTCACACTCGGCAGACCTCCGGTGATCGCTACAGACCCCGATGCCAAGGCCGCGTGTGTGATGGCTAAGATCCCGGTCACCCCGATCAGAGCCGCACTAGTGATCATGGCTGAAGCCAGTGCCTGAATACAACGCAGTGCTTGGCAAGGTCAAGCTGGATCTAGTCCGGAACACAGCCGATGCGCAGCGGTTCTTGGAGTGGCTCGCACAGCCGCGTGAAGTACTCGGGCTGGATACCGAGTCAGGCGGTCTTGATCATGTTAAGCACCGATTGCGGATGTACCAGTTTGGTGATCTTCGCATGGGTTGGGCGATCTCGTGGGATCACTGGAAGGGCTTGATCATCGAAGCGCTCAGCCGCTACCGAGGGCCGCTCGTGCTTCACAACACCCCACACGATGCACTGTTCACGATGAAGAACGCGCCCGAGCTGGGACCGTGGCCGTGGGACCGGACTAACGACACACTGACCATTGCGCACCTTGTAGACCCGCTGCGGTCTAAGCACCTGAAGACCTTCGGAGCAATCCACATAGACCCGAGCGCCGGACGGGCAGAGCGGCATCTCAAAGAGCAGATGAAGCTCCATGGCTGGGACTGGGACACAGTGCCATGGGACTTCAAGCCGTACTGGGTCTATGCCGCCATGGACCCGGTGATCACCGCGCACATCTACGACCGATTCAAGGGCGAGACGATCAATGGCCGACCACGCGAGGCGTACGGGCTGGAGATGGGTACGCTCCGAGTGATCACCAACATGATGTTCAAGGGTGCACGAGTTGATCTTGGTTACTGCGCGGCAAAGTCTGCAGAGCTGGGTGATCAAGCACAGCAGATGCAGCAGTACCTAGCGACCACTTACGGCGTCAGAAGTGTCAATTCCAGAGATCAGATTGTCCAGGCGTTTGATCGTCTTGGAGTCCCGATGCCGCCGCTCTTCACCGATGGTGGGCAACAGTCGACTGATCGAGACACGCTAGAGCTAATTGATCATGATCTTGCTCGATACATTCTCGCGATTCGCAAGATCCAAAAACAGACCGGCCCGTACTTCAGCAACTTCGTCAAGATGGCTGATCCGTTCAACCGAGTGCATCCCACGATCTGGTCAATGGGCGCGCGCACCGGTCGGCAGTCAGTGGAGAAGCCCGCACTGCAGCAACTCCCGAAGAAAGACCCAACCGTTCGGCACGCGTTTGTACCATCTCCGGGCTATGTCTTGATCACGATCGATGCTGATCAGATCGAAGCTCGCTTGCTAGCACATTTCTGTGAAGATCCCGGGATGACCGATGCATTCCAGGGCACTGACGATTTCTTCGTGGCGCTGGCCCGGCGCATCTTTCAAGATCAAACCATCGAAAAGGACGATCCCCGCCGTGATCTTTCTAAGACCCCTGTCTACGGCCGGATCTATGGTTCCGGTGTTGACTCGATGGCAGCAAGATCACGATTGCCTGTCGAGCAGATGCAACAGTTTGTCGACGCGTTCCATCAGATCTTCCCCGGCATCAAACGGCTTCAGAACAAGCTCAACAATCTTGGTGCGATACGCAAGCGAGAGGAGGGCGTCGCCTATATCGTCACGCCATACGGTCGACGGCTGGCCGCTGATGATGAACGTGACTACACACTGCTCAACTACCTGATCCAAGGGCACGCGTCAGAGATCTTGAAACGCATGTTGGTTGCGCTCGATGCCTACGGGTTCGGTGATTTCATGATCTTGCCAGTGCACGACGAGATCGTCATGGAGGTGCCCGAGGAACTGGCCGAGGAAGTTCTTCGAGTCGCACTCTCGATCATGAACGACTACGTAAACTACCGCGTGCCCATCACGTGGTCCGGGGACATCTTGAAGAACAGTTGGGGTGAGAAGTATGAGCGGGTCGCGTAGATCTCGGGACTTCATTCTGGCCATCGACCCCGGCATGACTACTGGGCTCGCGTTCCTCCGGCGTGCCGATCTGGGCAGCTTCCAATCGGTACAGCTTCCATGGCAAGAGACCTGTGCCATGATCAGAAACACCTGTGAATATCACCGTGATCATCTCGATGTGGTGGCCGAACGATTCACGATCAGCATTAAGACAGCGAAGATCGCACCGGCCCCGTGGTCGCTCGAAGTCATTGGAGTTGCTCGATATTTCAGCCAGCTCTGCACCGGCCAGGATCTGACCTTGTACGAACAAAAGCCGCCCTTCGCGACTGATGACCGGCTCAAGATCATGGGCTGGTACCGGCCAAGCCATGGCGGGCACATGAACGATGCCGCGCGACAGCTACTAAATCACCTAGTGGTATGCGGTTTTCGAGATAATCGGCTATGGGCTGACAGCACAGATACTCAACGGGTAAGCTAGCCAGCACAAAGGACAGAAGGACGCATGGATAACTACGAAATCGCTATCGACATTGACCCCTTCGATCAGAAGACGATCCGCATTGTCACGCCGTTTCCGGGCCGCGACAAAGAGTTGATCACTCAACTCCCAGGTGCCAAGTTCCGGAAAGATGATCAACAGTATTTCCAGGCTCCGCTGTCGTGGGCGTCCTGTGTCACCATGACCGGGCTCTACGGCACGCGGCTCAAGATCGGGGAGCTACTGAACGCGTGGGCGTGGAAGGAGTACGTCAACCGCGTCCAGCCAGCGATGGCGCTGCGCTCAGCCACCGAGGCCGAGGGAGATCTTGATCTTTACGGCTTCCAGCGCGCGGCGGTCAAGTTCTTGGTGTTCACTCGGCAAGCTCTGCTCTGCGATGACATGGGCCTAGGTAAGACCGTGGAAACGATCAGAGCAATGATGGAGCTGACCAAGCGAGGTGAGCAAGTCTTTCCCGTGCTAGTCATCGCACCATCCAGCATGGTGCTGACGTGGGCTCACGAATTTGATCAATGGTGGCCAGGCTTGACGATCGTCGCGGTGCCAGGCGGTTTGTCGATCAAGGAACGGCGCGACCGAATCAACACTCCGGCACACATTCACATCGTGAGCTATGAGACTGCCCGGATGCACTCGCGGCTCACCGGCTACGGAAACAAGCGGCTCAAGCGCTGCCACGTGTGCGACAAATCGCTGGACAAAAATGATCCCAAGAACAGCCAGGCCCGCTGTCACAACTGTGCTAAAGAGCTGAACCGGCAGTGGGCGACCATGATCGTTGACGAAGCGCACCGGATGAAAGATCCGCAGTCAATGCAGACTCGTGCTATCTGGGCACTCCGTGAGGGTCTCGGAGTCAAGGGCGTCGGGCCGTGCACGTTCGCGTTTGCGCTCACCGGCACTCCGATCGCGGACACTCCTGATGATCTTTGGCCCGCGCTGCGTTTCGTCCGGCCAGATGAGTTCCAGACCAAGGAAGAGTTCACCGGTCGTTACTGCGAGTGGGGATACAACTTCGATCGAGAGGGCGAGAACCACCCCAAGATCATCGGCCTGCACCCTGATCCGAACCGCCGCCAAGAGTTCTATTCGATCATCGATCCGATCATGAGACGGATGCCAAAGGAAGCGGTGCTGCCACAGCTCCCGCCGAGGGTCTACACCACGCGCTACGTACAGATGCCAGCCAAGCAGCGGACTGCGTACGAGCGCATGGAAAAGTTCATGGTCGCAGAGCTTGACAACGGAATCGTGGTTGCGATCAATCCATTGGTACAGCTCACCAGGCTTGGCCAGTTCGCGAGTGCCTGTGCTGATGTGATCAATGACGAGGTTCAACTCATCGATCCGAGCTGCAAGATTGACGCGCTGATGGAGATCTTGTCAGACATGGGTGATAAGCCCGTGGTTGTGTTTGCGGTGCACAAGCAGTTGATCAACCTCGCTGCCAAACACCTTGAGAAGTCCAAGATCAGCTATGCACTGTTCACTGGTGATCAGTCAGCAGTCGAGCAAGATCATTCCAAGAATGAGTTTCAAGCTGGCCGAGTGCGCGTGCTGTTGGTCACGATCGGTGCTGGATCGGAAGGCCAGACTTTTACCCGAGCTGACACAGCGATCTTCCTGGAGCGGAGCTGGCGAGAGATCGACAACGAACAAGCCCGTAACCGTATCCACCGGATCGGTTCAGAGATCCACCGTCGCGTGGAGTACATCACGCTGCTTGCCGAGGGCACGATCGAAGAGCGGCAGACCGCTGTGCTGGAGCTGAAGGAAGAAAATCTTGAATCCATCGTGCGTGATCGCCGGACGCTGCGAATCATCCTGTCCGGTCAGATACCAGAGGAGTTAGCAGGATGAATCACGACTACAGCAGAGCGTCATGCTGGGGCGCTGGCGAGCACGGCGTGCACTGCCAGAACAAGCCCCTATACAACGTCAAGGGTGATCCATCGGGGATGGGCTGGCGGTTTGCTTGCCATGATCATCTAGCTGATACCGTCCAAATCATCTTGGGCTCAATCACGCCGCGCGGCGGCGGTAAAGCCATTCAAGAGGACATCAGAGTGTCAAGGATTCCAAGATCATGAGCGAACCGAAGGTGACCGAGTTCGTTTACACGAGCGAAGACGGCGGGGTCTTTCAGATCACGGTGAGACGAAGTTCCTATGATCATTTCGGTTCGCCGTTGACCAAGCCCAAACTGCCTAACTCGGGGGATGTGCCTCCCGACATCGCGCAAGCGGTCAGAGTCTGGCTGGCAGGTAACCAGCCATGACCGAACCTGTGATGTTGACTAACCCGTTCCAGAGGCCGGAACAGCTTAGCCATCTGTCGTTCTCCAACTCTGAGATCCAGACTTGGAAAGACTGTCAGCGCCGTTGGTGGCTGACCTACTATCTGCAGCTCGGGCTTCGTCCTGATCTTGAAAACCCGACCGGCGTACGCAACCTCGGCTCTCGAATCCATGCTGCGCTGCAGGCGTTCTACGAGAAGGGCCGAGACCCGATCGAAGCGATCGATGAGATCTATGAGGACGAACTGACGATCTTGACTTTCAAGGGCCGTGATGATCTTTACTCAGATTTGAAAGACGAACAAGATCTTGCTCACGCCATGCTGGAGGGCTACTTGCAATGGCTCGAAACAGATGCCGTAGATGCCGGGTATGTGCTGATCGCCAGTGAGCAGATCGTTGAGGTTCCATCCGGTTACCCCGGCGTTTTCTTACGCGGTGTAGTTGATCAACAGCGACAGCGGCAGGTCGACGGCGTCACTGAGTTTGTCGACTTCAAGACCACTAACAGCATCGAGCAACTCCGCAAGACCATCGACATCGATGAGCAGTCCCGGCACTATCACCTGATCTTGGCGCTCTGGCTTGATCAACTCCGACAGCAGGGGATGATCAATACCCAGCAACGGATCGATGGTGCTGTGTTCCGAGTACTGCGCAGAGTGAAGCGCACGACAACAGCAGAGCCACCGTTCTACGCCGAGTTGCCGGTCCGGCACAATCCCGAACAGATCCGCAACACCTGGATTTCGGTTCATGCGGTGATCTCTCAGATCTTGCAGGCCCGCGCCGCGCTCGATGCTGGACAAGATCATCACTATTGGATCTCCAAGCGCGTCTCGCGTGACTGCACTTGGAAGTGCCCGTTCCTGGATGTCTGCGGGTTGCTTGATGATGGCAGCAACGCAGCAGGTTTCATGATCGAAAACTATGTGCGAGTAGATCCGCATGCACGGTATAGCCAAGATCAAGAAAGAGAGAAGGCAGAATGAGATGATCTCCCCACCGATGTCGTTTGTGTTCCACGCTGGCAGCAAGGTCGGTAAGTCGACGCTGGCAGCCAGCGCGCCAGGGCCAAAGCTGGTCATGGATGCAGAGGCGTCGTACCGATTCCTACCTGGCAGAAAGATCTTTTGGGACCCGCAACGCGAACCAATTCCGATCTTGGGACAGGGCCGGGTTGAGCCCGAGCTGGGTAAGCCGGTCTACTCCTACGACTGGGATACCTGCGTGGTGATCGTTCGTGGCTGGCCAGACATGCTCAGAGCTTCCGAAGCACTGCGGTTCTATCCGCACCCGTTCATTTCGTTCGTTGTCGACTCGATCTCGGAGGTTCAAACTCTCTGCAAAGAAAACCTCACCGGTCGCAATGGACAGATGGACCGCGACAAGTGGGGCGCACTGTTGTCAGACATGGTGATCATGTGTCGTGATCTTCGTGATCTCACAGTGCACCCGACAAACCCACTGCGCAGCGTCGTCCTCACTGCGATGACCTATCTCGCTGCTGGCAAGTGGCGACCGTACGTGGAAGGCCAGCTCAAGACCAAGCTGCCGTACTACTTCGACGTGATCGGCTATGAGTACGTGGCAGAGTTTCCGGCCGAACCGGGCTCACTCAATCCGCCTACTTCGATGCGCGTTCTAGCCGTTGAGCCCAGCAACACTTACGAGGCCGGTAACCGTATCCAAGAAACCGAGTTCACTCACAAGCTCCCGGCATTGATCGGGAACCCAACAATCCCGGACATGATCACTGCGGTGTTCGGTCCAGAAAGGCAAGTGCAAGCAGCATGACTACTCAATTCCCCCAGCCGGGAGCTATCCCTGGCATTCCACCGATCATGAACAACAACGCGGCCCCGCCGCCGAGTTACAACTTTGATCAAACCCAGTCGCAGCCCGAGACCTTGGACTGGTCGCAGTGGCTAGATGACGCCAACATGGCCGAGCCGACGATCCCCACTGCCGACTATGACGCGCTCGTGATTAACGCTGTGCCGACCGAGGCGCAGAACGGCAAGCTGATGATCAACATCACTTTCCGGTTGATCAGTGGTCAGTTCGCTGGCAAGGAATTCTCCAAGAACCAAGTGTGGAGTCCGGGCAATAAGAAAGCTATGCGCGTGTGGTTCCGGCAGATGCTCTGTCTCGGTCTCACTGATCAGTTCTGGAGGAGTCGGCCGACCAAGCAGCAGATCTGCGATTCGATCATAAACAAGCAGTGCCGAATCCAGATCACACAGCGTGAGCAACCGCCAGGTTCTGGACTGTGGGACAACGAAGTCGGGTTCATCCGCGAGGGCAGCTCGATGATCAATCAAGGTATGCAACCGGCCATGCTCAATCAGCAGGGCTTCCCAACTGCACCGCAAGTTCCCCAGGTGCTCAATCAGCAGCCCCAGACTTTTGCTCCGCAGCAGGGTTATCAAGGCATGCCCCAGGTATTGCAGAACGTGCAAGATCAACAACCACAGCAGACGTGGCAGCAATACGCGCCGCAGCAGCAACCGCCGCAGCAGGGTTATCCCCAGGGTTATCCACAAGGCCAGATGCAACCGACGCAGAGCATCCCGGTCGGCCCCGAGTACGCCCAAGCGCCGCAGCAGCTCGCGCCGCAACAGGGGCAGCCGGTTGGTCAGGGCATGCAGCAAATGCCGCCGCTAGCGCCACAGCAGACCCAGCAAGCGCCCCCGCCACCTCCGGGGCAGCCACAGTTCGAGAACATGCTGCGACCGCCTCAGCAAGGCGCACAGCAGGGCGTACAGCTCCCGCAACCGCCGTCGCCTTATCCACAGCAGCCCCAAGCCGAGGAACCAACTCCAGGCGACGCACAGCCGCAGCCAACCCAGATCCCGCAAGACCAGGCCGCGCAGTTCGCCGCGTTCATGGCCCAGCAGCAAGCAGGGCAGGGTCAACCACAGCAGCCGCCGCCTCCGCCCACGCAGTTTTAGGTGAACTGGCAGCGCCGAGAACGAAGGTGAGATATGGTCCTGCCCGGGTCAGACTTGCCGTCGCTGGTGTGCACCTGCAAAGAATCTGCCCCCATGATCAACTTAGGAGATGTTGATCATAGATGGTGGGTGCACATCATCTGCGGTAGACCAGACGAGTACTGGTTACGTAGTCTCGGGGACACGATGCTCAACTTCTTCCGAGGTGGGCCGATCGACGGCTACGCATACCCCACGTCAACCCTGTTTCGGCGTCAAGATCTGATGGCGGGATACCGGTGGGTGCCGAAGGTGATCATCAGCAAGAAAAATGATGACACTGCTCGGGTATGGCTTCACGAGAGCTTGCCCGACGATGCCGTGATTGTAGTTGATCAAGATCGACATGATTTGCTGACAATCGAGCAAGAGGACAGAAGGATGCCGACGATAGAGAGACGCCGAAAGGATCTGAAACTCTCTCGCGAGGCTCTGGGTGACTTGACCGGACTGACGCATGCACAGATCCAACGCATCGAGCAAGACGGTCCTCGAACCACAGATGACGAGAGACGACGTGTTAACGATGTTCTTGATCGATTAGAAGATGCGAGGTCTGTCAACCCTTAGGTAGGGGGTCGCGCACGAGCAAGCCTGGCCCCCTATGGAAGCGCTGCTGGAACTGCGGTTTCATGATCATTCAAGATTCCTCCGGAGCTTGGAAGATCTTTTACAGGAAGCTAATCGGCAAGGTACCGACATGCGAGACGCTTGGTCAGGAACATCAATAACCTGTTGACAAAATGTGGTAAGCTCAGCCGATTGATAGACGGTAGGACGGAAGGACAAAATGATCATCAGATACAACAGCAAGACTCCCAACTCTCCGTTGCGCACGTGGGACATCGATCGTGACAGCTTCGTCTTGATCGACAAGACCGGTAACCGATGGAAGCTCTCAGATGACCGTGACGGGTTCATGGTTACGTCAGTTGAGGGTTCCGAAGGTATCTCTCCCGGGCTTAAGGTCTTTCCTGTGACCGCCCACGATATTTACGTGGAGATGCGACCATGATCGACATTTTCAAGATCAAATTTGAGGGGGATCTGGTCGGCCGAGGGCAACGTATCGAGCCGTTCGATGTACCTGCCGCTGACCAGAATGAGCTTCGCGACGAAATCCTCAAGAGAGTCAAACCCAAACTCGTCAGCTCAGAAGTTGATCTTGTTTTCAGCTATGTGCCAAACGAAGGGCTGAGCGGGATCGTGATCGTAGGGGGATACCGCCCAGTAGGGCAGTTCAAGGTGATAGTGACGGAAGGACAGCGAGTATGAAGATCAATAAAGCCGTGACCAGGCGGATTTCTTAATCCAAGATCAACTAGCGAGCACGTGGGATGACTTCGCCGGTCGATTACATTGCCAGAGGATGGCTGATCTTCCCCTGTCATTGGATCGAGCGAGGTCGCTGTTCGTGTGGGAAAGACGACTGTCCTAAGCCCGGCAAGCATCCGCTGACTGAGCACGGTTTCTACGACGCCAGCTCAGATCAGTTCATGATCAAAGGATGGATGTCGCGCTGGCCGAAAGCTAACTGGGCACTGCGAACTGGACCGGAGACCGGCTACACCGTAATCGATCTTGATCCGCGCAATGGCGGTTATGACAGCCTCAATCAGCTTCAGCTAAGCCGTGGAGCGCTGCCAGAAACCCTAAGATCATTTACCGGGGGTGGCGGGCAGCACCTGTTCTACATGTGCCCGCCCGGTCTTGTGATTCCCGGCCGCAAGCCGTGGCCCGGCATCGATGTTAAGTCGAATCTCGGTTACGTGATCTTGCCCGATAGCAATCACATCAGCGGAGTGCCGTACCGCTGGATCAACTGGGGATACCCAGAACAACCGTTGCCAACTGATCTTGCTAAGTGGTTCCTGAACGGATCAGGCGGCTCAGCCGGTGGCGCGAGTGGTGATCTTGCTAGCACAGCGACCATCCTTCAGGGAGTGCCCGAGGGCGAACGGGACGACACACTGTTCCGCTGGGCTTGCCGTTTGCGTCGGCAAGTGGGGGACGACGGGCGCAGAATCGTTGAGCTGGCCGTGCTGGACGCGGCAGCCAACTGCAATCCGCCATTCCCCCCCGACGAAGCACTGCGCAAGGTCGAGCAAGCATGGGCTCAAGATCACGAAGACAGCTTTGTCGACTGGCAGATGGGCGAATCTTGGAGCACTCCGGAAGTTGCAAGCTCTGACGCTATCCATCCGCTAACTGATCTTGGAAATGCCTATCGGTTTCATGACGCGTTCGGTGCCGATGTGCTTTATGTCCAGGGGTGGGGCTGGCTGGTCTGGACGCAGCTTGGCTGGCAACGGGATGCACAAGGGGTAGCTCCCGGACTGACTCATCAACTCAGCAAGTTGATCTTGAATGAGGCGAAACAGGTAGAGATGTCGGGCGCGGACATCAAGACCATCACGATGCATACCAACTGGGCGCGCCGATCACAGTCAGCCGCCACCATGAACAACGCACTTAATGTCGCAAGGGACATCCCGCAGATGAGACGATCGGTCGAGCAATTCGACGCCGTCGATCATGAGATCTGTTGCCGCAATGGGATTGTTGATCTTCGCACCGGCCAGCTCAGGCCGGTAACCAAAGATGATCTTGTCACCAAGAACACCTTCGTGGAGTATGACCCGACTTTCCAGCTTATCGAGTGGAATCGGTTCATCTGGGAAGCCTGCGGTGGTGATCTTGATGTGATCAAATACCTGCAACGAGCTGTCGGGTACAGCCTTACCGGCTCGAATCAGGAAGAGAAGCTGTTTCTGGTCAGTGGCGCAGCCGCAACCGGTAAGAGCACCTTCCTGGACGCAGTTGGGGGCGCATTCGGAGGCTACGCAACCACGACTTCACCAGACACTTTCATGTGGTCACGAAGCGGCCAGCAACCCACGGTAGAGCTGGCCAGAATGCCCGGTATCCGGATGATCGCTATGTCAGAGATTAAAGAGGGTACCGGGTTCAATGAGAACTTGATCAAGGCGGTGACCGGTGGGGAACGAATCAACGCCAAGGCACTGTACGAGATGCCGTTCACCTATCTTCCGAAGTTCGCGCTGTGGATCGGCACCAACCATGACCCGGCAGCTCATGATGATGCACTGTGGCGACGGATAGCCAAGATCAGCTTCGAGAACGCATTGCCACCCGAGAAGCGCGATCCTATGATCAAGATCATTTTGCGTGACCCAGATTACGGCGGCAAGGCAGTGCTGGCGTGGGCAGTGGCCGGAGCGATGGAGTGGTTCCAGAACGGTTTGATGCAGCCATATGCAGTGACAGCAGCCACCTTCGAATATCACGCCGAGCAAGATCAATTCCAGCACTTCATCAATGACTGCATCCGGCAGGCCGATGGTGCTAGAACCCCATTGCAGATGGCTTTCAGCGCGTATCGGATCTGGTGTGAGCACACCGGCAGCCGTGCCAAGAACCGCACGGCGTTCGCGCGCATGATGCGAGACCGTGGCTACAAGTCGATTCCGGATGAAACCGGGCAAGAGTCGTACATCAACATCGTCGTGTCCACGCCGTTCGTCGGCAGCAACATGTTCCAGTAGGAGTTGATCATGACTAGGAAGAAACGAACTCTAGTGTCCAAAGCTCAGATCGCTGTGATCTTGAGTGAGGCAACTGGCCGAGAGATCAGCGTCAAGCAGGTCTGGGCGTGGTACAGCCGCCGAGCTAACAACGGTTTCCCTCGGCCTAAAAAGACGATCATGCACTGGGGTCGCCAAACCCCGTTGTTTGATCTTGAGGAAGTTTTGTTGTGGCATGAGACCTACGTCCCGAGAAAGGGTGGCCGACCGTTCAAGAACGGCAAGACCTACTCACGTCCGTCACGTGTCGCTAGAAACGCAGCATGATTGACAAGGCCACTCCGGCACGTGGCACAGAGCAGCGGTTATCCCCGATAACCATGATCGCCAAGTGTGCGATATGTAGTCTTGTGATCATCAAAATTCCAGCCGATGGCTTGGAGCGAAGCTATCCGTGGTATCACCCCAAGACTGGTAGGGTGCTGTGCTTCGTTGGTATTCACCCTAGTGAGAAACACGTTGACCGGATGTCCATCAACCTGTAGACTAAAAAGGACGGAAGGACGGAAGGACAACGGAAATGACAACCACACGCACCGACCAGATGAGCGCAAAAGATCTTGTTATTGGCGTCCACGTACTGATGAAGGCCAACCCCGAGTGGAAGCGGTTCGGGAATCATCAGCTCAGCGAAGATCGCAAGTCGATGACGATCGAGCTGGAAGATGGCCGCGAGTACACACTCAGCGTCTACCCCACCGATCAACCATTTGATCAAGCTCTGCTCGGAACGCTGATCGAGTGGCTGCTGGACAACTCAAAAGGAATGAAGCCAGCCGACATCCACGACGCGCTCGTGGCTTATGTGGACACGTGGAGGAACGGGGCATGATCAACTGCACCTGTACCGGCAGCAAATCGCTTCTCTATGAGGCGCTGAGATGCAAGGTCAAATCTCATACCTGGCACGACCCGAACGAACACGCGCACGTCACCATGACACAAGCCATGATCAGGAGCTGGTTTGGTAGCCGGGAAGTCTTCGATCTGATCATGCATTACCGGGGGTTGTCATGAGTACGCGCCGCAAGATCAACACCAAACGGCCGGACGGCAAGGACCCGCGCCAGGCGCGCTGGCAGCCGATGCGCCGGGCTGAGCACGTGCCAATGACCGAGCAGAAGAAAGCAGCCATTCTGGCGGCTGGCGGGACTCAAGATCTTTTAGATGAGCTGGACGCGGCTGAAATGTGGATGAACAACCTATACGTCGTGGTGGTTACACGGCGCGAGAATGGCAACGTCTCCGAGCTGAGTATCCGCCGCGATGATCGCAAAGCGGCGCACGACTGGCGACACTTCCAGATGATCAAGAACGAGATCGCCGGGCCGGAGACCGAAGCCTTTGAGATCTACCCGGCCGAGTCGCGGCTAATGGACACCGCGAATCAGTACTACCTCTGGGTGCTTGAGCCCGGCCAGCAGATACCTGCCGGTTATGTCGGTCAGCGCGCGACAACCGAGGAAGCCGAGGGCATCGGCTCAGTCAATCGTCCGATGGAGGACGCCTACAAGAACGGAACAAGTGATCATGCCTAGAGTCACCCACGTCAAGAAAGCGCAGCAGCGCTACCAAATGATCAAGACCGGTGCGAGCACCACGATTGATCGCAAGACCAAGTCGGGCCGTCAAGTCACGGTTCGAGCATCGGTGCCGGACAAGAGCAAACCGTATCCGCCGCGCAAGTGTGATCACTGCGGTAAGGACATCGAGATTGGTACCCCGTACAAGTGGATTCAGCCGCGCTCTGGCCCGTACGGCGGGTCCAAGCGGTTCCGGCACGAGGACTGCCCGACCTGGCAGGTCTGGG
>Ga0081455_10000465_pt1 | contig 52932 bp, 35 predicted proteins | sample TabmetS3T2R1_FD_70207 | JGI IMG/M metagenome (GOLD analysis project Ga0081455, IMG submission 70207) | Tabebuia heterophylla rhizosphere microbial communities from the University of Puerto Rico - S3T2R1 | ecosystem: Host-associated > Plants > Roots > Rhizosphere ...
TGTAAGTAGATAGTGAAAGCGTGTGGCTCAACCATACATCCATTATCTAAACTGCTAAGCTTGAAGATGAGAGAGGTAGATGGAATTCCTGATGTAGGGGTAATATCCGTAGATATCAGGAGGAACACCGATGGCGTAGGCAGTCTACTGGCTCATTCTTGACACTAAGGCACGAAAGCGTGGGGAGCAAACAGGATTAGATACCCTGGTAGTCCACGCCGTAAACTATGGATGCTAGCTGTAAGCCGTATCGACCCGGCTTGTAGCGAAGCTAACGCGTTAAGCATCCCGCCTGTGGAGTACGGTCGCAAGACTAAAACATAAAGGAATTGACGGGGACCCGCACAAGCGGTGGAGCGTGTTGTTTAATTCGATGGTAAACGAAGAACCTTACCCAGGTTTGACATCCTTGGAATTTCTACGAAAGTAGAAAGTGCTTTATTGAGCCAAGTGACAGGTGATGCATGGCCGTCGTCAGCTCGTGTCGTGAGATGTTTGGTTAAGTCCATCAACGAGCGCAACCCCTATGTTTAGTTGAATTTTTCTAAACAGACTGCCCTGGCAACAGGGAGGAAGGAGGGGATGATGTCAGGTCAGTATTTCCCTTACATCTGGGGCTACAAACACGCTACAATGGCCGGTACAAAGGGCAGCCAAGTCGCGAGACGGAGCAAATCCCATCAAAGCCGGTCTCAGTTCGGATAGCAGGCTGAAACTCGCCTGCTTGAAGTCGGAATCGCTAGTAACGGTAGGTCAGCTATACTACCGTGAATACGTTCCCGGGTCTTGTACACACCGCCCGTCAAACCATGAAAGTCGCCAATACCTGACGTCTGTGCTTGTCACGGCCTAAGGTAGGGGAGATGATTGGGGTTAAGTCGTAACAAGGTATCCGTACGGGAACGTGCGGATGGATTACCTCCTTTCTAGGGAGAAAACTAGCATACAGATCGGGTAACCACTGTAGAGCTAGGTCGATCTTGGTAAATTGTTAAATCAGTACTGACAATTTACTCTTCCTCGTCGTTTTATTACGAAAGGACAAGATTTCAGTTTCTGTAACACGATGAATGACGTTGCATTTGCACTACCCAGTTTTTAACTAAACTGCGTATAAAAAGAGCCCCTTTGCGAGAGGGCTTTTTTTATTTCCCCAATTTGCTTAAGCCATGGCTTGCTATTGTCTTATAGGGGTTTTTTCGGTAGAATACATCGGTAGTTTTGTAAGGGGACATAGCTCAGTTGGCTAGAGCACCTGCTTTGCAAGCAGGGGGTCCAGGGTTCGAGTCCCTGTGTCTCCACCACTTTACGAACTACGGGCGATTAGCTCAGCTGGTTAGAGCGCGTCACTGATAATGACGAGGTCGGAGGTTCGAGTCCCTCATCGCCCACCATATTTCGATTATTTTATGAATTCTATAGAGGATAGTCCTGAAGTTCCGCATGAGCCAAGCGCTGCTGAGATCCAAGATGAGCAGTCTGAGCAAGATCTAACCCTGATAGCATTATCCAGGTACCATAATCATTTGGCGACTGGTCAGGTTACGGTTAGCCTTGAAGAGGTTATGGATCGCTTTGGTCTGACTGAATCAGATTTGATTAACCCCGATGAGCCCTTGGATGGCGAAAATAGCTAACCTTGGAGCTCATCAAAAACTTCTTCGATCAGTGTGGCAACGGCTTCGGGAGTATAAGGCAGTTCTTCGGATCTCGGGACGCCCCTTAGGAGGTCGCGTTGGGTGTGCTCGGAACCAATCGGTGCGATGAGTCGAGCACCAGCTATGTTGCTTCGCCGTAGCAGATAAGCGGTTACAAATAAGTCTTCGCTGTTCTCATCGTTGTCTAAGGTGTGGGCGTGCAGGTGCGCCATCTTGTCGCCAAGTGTTCCGTAATAGCCATGGATATGTAGATCTATGTTATGCGGAGTATCTCTAGTAGCTACTGTTTCGGCTAAGTTGATGACTCCTTGTTTGCGTAGCAGTACTCCAGTTTGCGCGAAAAGTTCCCAAATCTTATCGCCAAGTCTTTCGTGCTGACGGCGCGCAGCATTTTGTAATAATCGCTCAAAGGGTACTTCCTGCATTATAGCTCCTCTCGATAGTTAGCTGCCGCTTCAAGAGCGAGTAGGCCGATGCCTAGTTTTTCGATGTCGGTTAGTGGGCCAGTATTTTTTATGTTGTCGAACTGGGATATAAGAGCAGTGGCGGTACTTTGTTCGGCTGTAAGTTTAAGCACATCTAAACGACTCGGATTGATAGGTACCTCTCGATAGTGGTAGACGAGGTCAATTACGCGCTGAGAGCGAACGGCTACATATGCCGCATACAAGCCAGCTTCGCTAAGATGGGCGTCTTTTTCGGTGCGGACTTCAATGATGTCAGGAGTAGGGTAAGCCAGGGTGGCCTGCCGACTAGACTTGCCGTCTATCTGTTTATCGAAGCCCAGCTCATGAAATACCAATGTCTCTGCCATATATTTATTATAAAACAAGGTTGTACTGGAGGAACAGAGGTAGTACACTGAAAGCAAAATATAACATAAACACTATGAAAAACATCGGTCGGATTCGAAACTTTGGCGTAGCGAGTGTGCTGCTATTGAGTATCGTGACCGGTTTACTGCCGCAATCGGCTTCAGCCATGACCGGCAGTGGTACCTCCGGCTCGCCGTATCAGGTTACGACCTGTACAGATCTGCAGAGTATTTCGTCGAACCTAAGCGCTTACTATGTACTGGCTAACAATATCGACTGTACGGCTACGCCCACCTGGAATAGTGGAGCTGGTTTTGCACCGATCACCAGTTTTACTGGCAGTTTGGATGGGCAAGGGCACACCGTTAATGGGTTTTACATTTATCGACCCTCGACCAGTGGGGTGGCACTATTTGGCTACTACTCTAATGGAGCGACCATTAAAAACATTGCCTTTACCAATCTGAATGTTACGGGCGGTATGTATACGGGTGCGGTGACTGGCTATATGACTGGTGCGGACACGATTAGCGGTATATCGGTATCGGGCAATGTGGCTGGTACTTATGATGTCGGGGGCATATCAGGAAATATGCAATCGGCGGCGACGATTACCACCAGCTCTACCACCGGAAACGTGAATGCCTCTTCATCTTACGCTGGTGGTATTGCCGGTGGAGTTTATAACAGCTCGATTAGCAACAGTTACAGTACGGCGGTGATTGGCGGCAGCTCGAATGGTGCTGGTGGTATTGCTGGAGATGTAGAGACGACAGGCTCGGGAACTGCTGGCATCAGTAACTCCTATGCAGCCGGTAATGTGGCAACTACCAGTGGTAACGCCGGTGGGCTAGCTGGTATTTCCGGTCAGGGCGGTGGGGCCATCAACATGACTAATGATTTTGTAACTTCGGCGGTAACCCATAGTTTTGGGGCTGCGGTAGTTGACCGAATGGTTACGGGGACCACGACCTTTAGTGGGGTGTACTTTGACGCTACTGCTACGGGTTATAGTACCTGTAGCGGGGTGGCTAACACTGGCTGTAACGCCGTTAACACTAATGGTACCGATGGTAGCCATTTTGTTAATACTACTAGTGCGGCGCCCTTGTCCAGCTGGGATTTTACTAATACTTGGCAACAAACGACAGGCTTACCAACGCTACTAGCTGCACCGCAACCGGTGACGCCAAGCGCGCCGAGCAACTTCACTGTTAGTTTTGGGGTAACCAACACCACGTTAAGTTGGACGACACCGTGGAATGCCGGCAGCAGCGCAATTAATGATTACACTATCCAATATGCTGTGAATGGTAGCGGTAGCTGGACAACCTATAGTCACGGTGCCTCAACGTCAACCAGCGCTACCATACCCACTAGTACGTTTACGCTCGGGACGAACTACGTTTTTAGCGTGGCGGCAGTTAACGGCAGCGGCACCGGTAGTCTCACTACGCTGGTGGTGATCGATGCTCATACCCCTGGAACACCAACTGGATTAACGGCTTCTGGCCTTAATGCCTCAGCTAGTTTAAGTTGGACGGCACCAACAGATAACGGTGGCAGCCCTATCACCGATTACACAGTGCAGTATAAGCCGAATGGGGGTGGTAGCTGGTTTACGTTTAGTCATACCGTCTCGACGGCTACTACGCAAACGGTGACCGGCCTAACTAATGGCACGCTCTACTTATTCCAGATAGCCGCAGTAAACGCTGCTGGCACGGGGACCTATAGCTCTTCGGCTAGCGCCACACCCGTCGGTGTGCCAGTAGCACCGACTAGTTTGACCATAACTGCCGGGCACTTATCGGCAACGCTAGGCTGGACTGCACCATCAAACAATGGTGGCAGCGCCATCACTGACTACACGGTGCAATACAAACTGAATGGTGCCGGAAGCTGGACTACCTTTAGCCATTCAGCTTCGACGGCCACTACGCAAACAATTACCGGCTTAACAAATGGCACGGCGTATCTATTCCAAGTGGCCGCCGTAAACGCTAATGGTACCGGCGCTTTTGTGACCTCTACAGCTAATAGCTTGCTCTACACCCCACAAGCTCCGACTGGATTAACGCTAACTAATGGCACTAGTCAAACAGCTCAGTTAAGTTGGACCGCACCGACAGACACGGGCGGTAGCTCCATTACTAATTACTCGATTCAGTACCAAGTAGTGGGGGCCGGGAGCTGGACTACCTTTAGCCATTCAGCTTCGACAACCACTAGCGCTACTATAACTGGTCTGACAAATGGTCAGTCGTACAATTTTCAAGTTGCTGCGATTAACGGGACTGGCACGGGACCGTATGCCCAAGTAACTAACGGGGTGATTGGCAGCCTGCCTGATGTACCGACAAGCTTATCAATCACTAGTGGGGATGCTTCGGCCAGCTTGAGTTGGACGGCTCCCGCTAATACTGGTGGGTCGAGTATCACTGACTATGTCGTTCAATATCAAGTTAATGGCTTTGGCGAACCATGGGTGACTGTGCCCCACACTCCTTCAGCGACGACCACGGCCACAATCACTGGTCTTACCAATGGCATTACTTATAACTTCCAAGTTGCTGCAGTCACCGCTATTGGCACTGGCTCGTTCGTTACTTCGTCGCCAACGAATATTATTTGGACACCCTCGGCTCCGCTAAACCTACAGGCTGTAGCCGGTAATCAATCGGCTAGTTTAAGTTGGAGCGATCCAGCAGACGGTGGCGGTGATGCATTAACCGACTTTGTTATTCAATATCAAGCTCAGGGAGCAGGGAGTTGGGCTACTTTTGCCCATGGAACTAGCCCCATCCATTCCGTCACTATCACTGGTCTGACTAACGGAACAACGTATTTGTTCAGGGTTGCTGCCGTGTCGGGCGCTGGTACTGGTCCCTACGGTAATACGGCTACGGCCTTAGTGGCAGTGGTGCCGGCTGCGCCGAGTAGTCTGCATCTCAGTAGCGTAGCTGGCAATATTCTGAGCCTTAGCTGGGCGGCTCCAACTGATACTGGTGGCAGTAGCGTAACGAGCTACAAGGTCTATTACCGACAGTACGGTAGCAGTCAATGGCTGTTAGCTGGCACTGCAACTACGACGGCCTACAGTTTTACGGGCTTAACGTCTGGTACTGATTATGATTTTGAGGTAACGGCCCAAAATGCTATCGGTGAAGGTGCTGCTTTGGTGCAGACAAGCTACAGCTATGTGGCCGTACCAGCGGTTACGACGACGACCACTTCTGCTGCTAGCAAAGCTGGTCAATCGACGTCTAGCCTAGGAGTTACTACTGCTGGTAGTTCCACTAATCTAAACGTTGCTACTCCATCTGACGTATCTACATTGACCAGTGCTGGGGCGGTGAGCCTTAACAATTACTCACAGTATATGAGTGGCCAAGGACAGCCTTTTGCTGTCACTATCGGGCAGGTATTTCACTTTACGATAGTTAACAATGGCGTCACCGAACATCATACTGCTACGATCAAATCTATCGGTAATGGCTATGTGATTGTGACCATTGCTTCCACACCTTTTGATGTCCGTATACCTCTGGGTACGGTACAAACCATTCAGCTAGATGGTCAGGCAGTGATGACGATTAGTCTTAACGGTCTTAGTACTAATCATGCTGATCTAGTCTTTAAGCAGGTACAAACGATAGCTTTAGCTCAGGCTGTGCCGCATGATTCTACTAGTAGCTACCAGTCGGTTATCGCTATTTTAACTTTGATGGTGATAGTTGTTGGTTGGTTTGCCCTTATAGAATGGCGAGGCAATCGTCGGCTGCGGCGTCAATTGCGTTCACTCAAACCTTAGATTTAGGCTTTTTTGCGGCTCGTGAGACGCTCGCTGCCTAATAGGACTACTGCTATGACGAGTCCACCGGCGGGGAGCCAGAAGTTATGACTACCCTTAGCTAATTGTGGAGTGGGGGCTTTGCTGGCTTTGTCGGTCTGTGCAGCTAATACTGTACCGCTGGGGAGGGTGGTGCCAACGATGGTGTTGGTGCTACCGGGGCCAGTGTCGCCAATGCTGTAACTGGCGGTGGCTGCCTTAGGCTTGCTAGAGGCGGGGTGGAAGCCAAACAGAGCGGCTACGGCGTGTTCTAGGGCAGCGCCGGTGCCCGTATTGCTGATATTGGCATCGGTGTTGACCGGATCGCCAGCGCTGGTGTTGACGCCAAAGCTGCCATTCCAGGTGCCGAATACATTGATGAACAAGATGCCGAACCAGTTAGCCAGCGAGAAACTACTGCTATTAATATTTAAGAGGTTTACAGCAATGTTGGCATTGCCGGAGGTGGCATCACCGGCTTTAGTGTTATCGGTAACACTAGCATTGCCGGAAGCAGCCGTAGCATTGATGGTGTTATTGATGGTTTGGTTGCTTGCATTAGCTAAGGTAGCAGTATTGTCGCCTGTAGAGTCAGTGGTAATGCCGCCACCGAGTTCGGCGGCAGTAGCTCCAGCGGGAGCATCGACAATCATGCCAACCCATTTACCGAGTACGTTTACGAAGACCAAGAGATCGTTTTTGCCTACCACGGTGCTGCCAGTAAGGTTGAAAGCCGTAATGTGGGTAGTTGCGCTACCTGTAGTTGCATTGCCAGCGCTAGAGTTGTGAGACACATTGGCGGTGCCACTAGTAGCGGTGGCGTTTACATCGTTAGTGGTACCTTGATTATTGGTATTGGTGACGGTGGTGTTATTGGAGTTAGAGCCCGCAATGGTGTTAGTGCTGTCAGGGCCGGTATCACCGATGCTACTAGGGACATTAATGTTGACGGTCGGTACGTTGGCGGCGATTAAGGCGTCGATAAAGGCTGGAGGCATGAGGATGTCTCCATTGAGGTTGCCATTGATATTAATGACACCCAAGAATGATTGGCCGCCAGAGATTGCTGAGTTGATGACGTTCACGACGTTGGCAATAGCTTGAGCGCTTCCCGTAGTGGCATTGCCGCCATTCGTATTGCTGGCAACGGTGGCGTCACCAGTCTGGGCTGCTAGATTAATGTTGTTATTGATAGCCGCATCAGTACTGTTGGTGACATCTATATTATTATTGCCGTTGGCTGGCTGGATGGTGCCGAGTGAAGAAGGATCGAGCAGTAAGTCACCGTTCACATCACCATCTATGTTAGCTACAAAAGTGGCGACATTGCCGCTCAAGCCAAATACATTAGTAGCTGATTGTAAGAGGTTTACTGCATTAGCGATAGCAGTAGCATCGCCGGAAGTAGCTGAGCCACCGGTAGTGTTGCCTAAAACGAGCGTGTTACCTGAGCTAGCTTGCGATTGCAGCCCGTTGTTAACGCTAAGGACGTTGCCATTATTTACCGTAGTGTTAGTGCCTGTAGAGCTACCAACAGTATTGGTAGAGTTCGGACCGGTGCCCGTAATGGTTGAGCTCGTGTTACCGCCATTGTTGTCGATGGTGTTGGTCGAGCCGGGGCCCGTGTTACTAATGCTTGATCCAGAATTACTAGCTGGTGCTGGGCCACCGACGACCGTAGCTCCAGCTGGTGGAGTAGTTACTGATGAAGTGCGTTGTACATAAGCGCCAGAAGGGGCGCTGTATACCCAAGTTGTATAGTCATATTGTCCGGTACTAGCGTTATACGTGTAGACTACGGGATCTTTGGCAGTGACCAAGCCTGTAGTAGGGTTATAAATGTAGTGGGCGTTTTCCCAATCTTTGTTATCACAATTATAAGTATAAGTATTAGCGTCAGCGCCGACAGGGCGGTGGACCCCGCTACCTTCAGTCGGAGGAGTACAGGTATCTTCCGCAAAGCTCACCGCTGCCATAGGACCAATCCCTGATAGTACTGCAATGAAGCTACTGACAAGCGTTGTCTTCAGTATGGGTCTGATGTGCGGCATAACTTATATCCTCTCTTCCGGTTCAGAATTTATATAAATCGGTAACTCCGGGCCCTAGGGGAGAAAGAATCTCCCCTAAAAGTGGGCCAAAAGTGGTTACATAACTAATTAGTTAGTAACGTTGAACTCAACAGTGCTCGTGCTCGTGTTAGTAGCGTTACCACTGGTAGCTGAGCCACCCGTAGTGTTGTCAGAGACGTTTGCGCTACCGCTGCTAGCAGATTGGCTGTTGCTGCTAGAAACACTCAAGTTGTTCGTGTTGCTAACCGTTAGGCGGTTAGAAGTATGACTACTAATAGTGTTGCTAGAGTCAGGACCGGTTAGGCCGGTAATGCTACCAGCGCTGCCAGTACCACTACCACCGCCAACGCTCAAGCCGCTCGTGCCGGCGCTGTTGTCGACAGTAGCCATGGCGCTGAAGGTGTTGGTGTTGGATGCGGTGCCCGAACCTGCACCACCGCCAGTAGTATTGTGAGAAACGTTGGTTGAGCCAGTGCTGGCACCTTGGCCATTGCTGTTGCTAGCGCTTAAATTGTTAGCGTTAGTAACGCGTGCGCTGTTGTGGCTGCTAGTTCTCACGCTGTTGTGTGAACTTGGCCCGGTAGTACCAATGTCTGCTGCTGCCATACCGCTCGTAAGGCTGAGGCCCAGAACGGTAGCGGCTGCGGCACGGATTAGTTGTTTTTTCATACGTACCTCCCTTTATGGTAATTAATATTTAGTTACGGGTTTTGATCACCCGACTCCAAGCAATGATGTTTCATTGATTCAAGCCGACCGACCACCGACCGGTTAGTTAATGCCTCCACTACCACCCACACTGAGGCCGCCTCCGGATCCAGTGCTGCTAGATGAAGTAGTGGTCGAAGAAGTAGAAGTGGTAGTAGAGCTACTGCCAGTGGTAGTCGTCTGGCTCGAATCAACCTCTAAGCGTAGCGGGCCACTCGAAGTAACGGTCGTACTGCCATTAGGAGGTACAGAAACACTGTGACCATTAATGGTCACTTGGGTATTGCTAACGCTATCGCCAGTGCTGTTATTACTAACAGTCGTGGTATGAGTGGCGCTGCCGGTTGTGTCTGAAGGGGCTGGGCTACTCGTTATGCCGTCATCATTGACTGAAGTGGTGTGGGGCGTGGTGGCGTCACTGCTGGTGTTAAGCTCCGCGGCTGTTTTGCCTTTTGAGGCATCGGCTTTCTGCTGGCTGTTTGTAGTAGTAGGGTTAGCAGCTATTTCAACGCTGGCTAATACGCCCACTAATAAAAACGCACCGCCCAAACGAAAGGCGGTGCGCTTAATGAGGGAAGGAGCGGTCACATTTAAAGCACTAGTGCTGCTGCCTGCATGATCGTCTTGGCCTGCTGTCATAGTGCCTCCCCTCAGCCAAAGTTTTAGTGTTTTGGCTTCCAAGGGCATCTTAGGCGCCTGAGAATTTGCTTACTGTCAAAATTCTTACATACCAATAAATTTTGTGGAAAAGGTGAGGATTGACCACTGTTTCAAAATAGTTAATAAACTTAAATTTCACAACGAAAATGACAAGTCTGTAATTTTCTGCTCAGCCAGGAAAGCATCCATCGCAAATTCCAAAATTATGTTAGAGCAAATTCCACAAACGGCTCTGCTCAAACAGTAAAACTGTAGCAAGTTTGACTACGCATTAGGCTTGACCGCCTCTGTTAAAATTGCTATGATAGTCAGGTTGCTTGAGTTTATGTAGACGTACGTGCCAGTCGGCCAAGCGCTTCCTGGTAAACATCCATCATAAACTCAAGCCAAGAAGGTGCGATTAAGGTGTATTTATATATCTTTAAGAGCAACTCTTGAGTTTAGCAGCTTAACAATTCATCAAGTAAATTAGAGATAAGCAATAACAAGTTTTCTGCAAAGAAAGCTTGTAATAAGACAAACGGCTATTGGAAATTGTTAGATGTAATCTGATAACCACCAATAACTAGTCAATTGCACAAAGGTAAGACAATCCCTTAGGGGTTTGTCTTATGTAACGTAAAAAGTTACTCAAGCGCGCACAAAGGATGCCTTGACGTAAGATACCGATGAAGGACGTGTGGAGCTGCGATAAGCTCCGGGGAGCAGCTAACTATGCTTTGATCCGGAGATGTCCGAATGGGGAAACCTCACTAGAGTTATGTCTAGTGGCGCCGATCTGAATATATAGGATTGGAGAGCGGTAAGCAGGGGAACTGAAACATCTTAGTACCCTGAGGAAGAGAAAGTAAACAACGATGCCGTTAGTAGTGGCGAGCGAACGCGGTAGAGCCCAAACTTTAATGACTTTTGCCTGGCAATTTGCCTGCGGTTTACCGCGGACAAATGAATGGGCAAATAAGTTGCTAGACGAATGTTATTAGAGGGTTGTGACACATAAACAACCAGTACGGAGCCCTGGATTTTCCAGATTTCCGTATTGGAAGCAGATGCTAGCACCAATCTGCATAAGGTCAGAAATTTCCGAAGCAACCAGAATCAGTTGGAAAGCTGAGCCAAAGACAGTGAAAGCCTGGTACGGGAAGAGTCGGAAACCTTATCATTTATGTTGTCGAGTAGGTCGGGACACGTGAAACCCTGACTGAATCTGGGGGGTCCACCCCCCAAGGCTAAATATATCTTACGATCGATAGAGAACTAGTACCGTGAGGGAAAGGTTAAAAGAACCCCGGAAGGGGAGTGAAATAGAACCTGAAATTGTGTGCGTACAAGGAGTTGGAGCAGATTTTTCTGTGACAGCGTGCTTTTTGTAGAACGATCCAGCGAGTTACTTGCATATGCAAGCCTAAGGCATCTGCCGGAGGCATAGTGAAAGCGAGGCTGAATAGGCCGTTAAGTATATGTGAGTAGACCCGAAACCAGGTGACCTAACCATGGGCAGGCTGAAGCGCAGGTAAAACTGCGTGGAGGGCCGAACCGTAGCGAATTGCAAAACGCCCGGATGACCTGTGGTTAGCGGTGAAATGCCAATCGAACCTGGAGATAGCTGGTTCTCCTCGAAATAGCTTTAGGGCTAGCGTCGTACGGTAGCATATAGGGGTAGAGCTCTGATTCGGACTGGGGGTCGTAAGATTACCCACCCTTGTCAAACTACGAATACTATATGTGGAACTACGGCAGTTAGAACGGCGGGGCTAAGCTCGTCGCTCAAAAGGGAAACAGCCCAGACCATCATCTAAGGTCCCTAAGTCTATGCTAAGTGGGAAACGAGGTGAGATTTCTTAAACAACGAGGATGTTGGCTTAGAAGCAGCCATTCATTTAAAGAGTGCGTAACAGCTCACTCGTCAAGAGATCTTGCGCGGAAAATGTAACGGGGCTCAAGCATAGCACCGAAGATATGGATGTTCTAGCGATTCGTCGCTAGGGCGTGGTAGAGGAGCGTTGATATTGTATTGAAGTCGGATCGTGAGGTCCGGTGGAACGGTATCAAGTGAGAATGCTGGAATGAGTAACCATAAGGCAGGTGAGAATCCTGCCCACCGAAAGAGCAAGGTTTCCTGGGCCACGGTAATCGTCCCAGGGTTAGTCGGTCCTAAGCCGAGGCGCGTAGCGTAGGCGATGGACAACGGGTTAATATTCCCGTACTAGTGTGAGATTGTATGGCGTGCGCGGCATATTAGTTGGAGCGGATTCATGGTTATATCCGTCTAAGTAGCAGAAATGGCTACGAATGAAAGAGCTTTTAGCTCGATTCCAATGAAGGTGCTGACTAGAAAAGCTACCATACTTATGTTTCATTCTATCCGTACCGCAAACCGACACAGGTGCTCAGGTCGAGAAGACCAAGGTGTACGAGTGATTCTTCGTCAAGGAACTCGGCAAACAAGCGGCCGTAACTTCGGAATAAGGCCTGCCCCCTCATCGTGCCTAGCACGCTGAGATGCCAGTTAGTTCTTGATAGAATAAGATTTACGTTTAAATCTCGAGATTTTGTTGAGAAATTTTAACTGGGTCCCCGTACTGTGGTAAGTACGATGAGGGGGCCGCAGCTAAGGAACCCATGCAACTGTTTACCAAAAACATAGGTCTCTGCTAACACGAAAGTGGATGTATAGGGGCTGACGCCTGCCCGGTGCTGGAAGGTTAAGGGGATTTGTTTACGCAATGAACTGAAGCCCCAGTGAACGGCGGCGGTAACTATAACCGTCCTAAGGTAGCGAAATTCCTTGTCAGGTAAGTTCTGACCCGCACGAATGGCGTAATGATATGGGTACTGTCTCGACGAAGAGCTCGGTGAAAGTGCATTGACGGTAAAGATGCCGTCTGTCCGCAGCAGGACGAAAAGACCCCGTGCAGCTTTACTACAGCTTGGCATTGAGCCGGGTTATATCATGTGTAGCATAGGTGGGAGACTTTGAAGCTTAGGCGCTAGCCTAGGTGGAGTCACCAGTGAAATACCACCCTTGATATGATCTTGTTCTTACCGGGACCACTAAAAGGTAATGAGACAAAACTACATTAAGTTGAAGTTTTGAGTCTCTTGTTATTTTTTACTGGTTCCGGGACCGTGTCTGGTGGGTAGTTTAACTGGGGCGGTTGCCTCCTAAAAAGTATCGGAGGCGTTCAAAGGTTAGCTAACTACGGATGGAAATCGTAGTGATAGTGTATACGCATAAGCTAGCTTGACTGTGAGGGCGACAACCCAAGCAGGTACGAAAGTAGGAGTAAGTTTTCCGCTGTCCGTACATTTATGTACATGAGTGTGGTATCGGCAGCGCTTTCGGATAAAAGTTACGCCGGGGATAACAGGCTTATAGCGCCCAATAGTTCACATAGACGGCGCTGTTTGGCACCTCGATGTCGGCTCATCTCATCCTGGGGCTGGAGCAGGTCCCAAGGGTCCGGCTGTTCGCCGGTTAAAGAGGTACGTGAGCTGGGTTCAGAACGTCGTGAGACAGTTCGGTTTATATCCGCTGTGGACGCTAAGAAACTTGAGAGGATTTGACCCTAGTACGAGAGGACCGGGTTGAACGCACCGCTGGTGTACCAATTGTTCTACCAAGAGCATGGTTGGGTAGCTATGTGCGGAGCAGATAAGCGCTGAAAGCATATTAAGCGCGAAACTGACCTCAAGATTAGGTTTCTCTATGACCTCCCTGAAAGACGATCAGGTTGATAGGCGCAAGGTGGAAGTGTGGTAACACATGGAGCTGAAGCGTACTAATAGAGGCATTGACTTTTTACGACCAGAACAAATCCGACATCTCATATCAAAGCCGGCCCAGCCGCCTTTGCCATCAGATTCCGGCACTCAGCACAATTTTTGAGTCCGGTTCGTTGAGAGTAGTATTTTCATACAACTCTCATCCGATCCTCCTCAATAAATTGCACTGAGCACTCGGCGGATCCGTTCTGGAAACAGAGTGCATTGACTAGTTATTGGTGTGTATCACACCACCGTTTGTTAACAACTTATCTCCACCGAATTATTGGACATCAATTAAGGAGCTTGGCGTGCAGTCAAATACTGGCTGGGAAGCGCAGCAATCTCGTAGAGATTGCGATAGGAAACCTGCGATAGCAGGTGTCCTATGAGGCGAAGCTCGCATATTGGTGCCCATAGCACGAGGGAAACACCTGTTCCCATGCCGAACACAGCAGTTAAGCCTCGTAGCGGTTACAATACTTGGGTTTTAACCCTGGGAAAATAGCACGGTGCCAAATTATAAACAGAGCTTCCGAAAGGAAGCTCTGTTTCTTTATGAGGAAAATTTTACAGACCCGCTTAAGGTTAATGCGTTAGCATAAGTATGTTCGGAGATTTGGTAAGTGTTTTGAGATGCTTCGGTAATTAGCTTCGGGCAAGGAGGTAAAAGTATGGCTGGAACAGCAGCAGGTGGTCGCGAAGCGGCCCGTAAGAATAAATTAAATGACCCTGATTTCTACAAGAAAATTGGTGCGCGTGGCGGCAAAGCAGGTCACACCGGCGGCTTCGCCGCTGGCAGCGAAGGTCGCAAGCGCGCTAGCTACTGGGGCGCAATTGGTGGGGCAAAATCCCGCCGCACTTCGTAGAGCTAATGCTATTGACATCAAAGCAGTAGCATGATATCATAAGCATAATTTCGAGAGAAAGAGAGGGATTGCCATTTGTGGCAGTCCCTTTTTGTATCCCGAGAGGTGCAAGTAATAACTAATCCAGAGGAGGCCTCACACCATGGCTGGAACTAAAGCTGGCGGCCAAGCTGCTGCTAAGACTAACAAAGCAAAGTACGGTGCTGATTTTTACGCTAAAATCGGTGCTACCGGCGGCAAAAAAGGTCGCACTGGTGGTTTCTACGCTAACCGCGAACTCGCTCGCATTGCTGGCGCTCGTGGTGGTCGCGTTAGCCGCCGCACCAAAAAAGTTGCCTAAGGTAACTTTTTAACTCTTAAAATCTCCGCTTCGGCGGAGATTTTTTTATTGGTTAAGTTGGAATACAGGCGCGAGAGGCTGGGGGATGTTTTTAGTTTTACGATAGGGGCGGGCGAAGCGGGAGGGAGTGACGCGCCAGATAGTATGGCAGTTAAAGCAGCGGTAGTGGCGATAGTCGCTCTCTTGTAATGCCTTGGTGTGGCAGGTGGGGCAGATGCTGCGCTGGTAGAGCCAATCGCGATACGTGTCCAGGCAGTCTTGAATATGCTCTTCATCGATTTCGATACCAAGCTTAGGAGCAATTTCTTTGGCTTTTTCCCAAGCTGCGATCTCTAATCTTAGGAGTTCAAAGTCGGCAGCGTACGTTTGGTGGTGGAGCAAGGCATGACCGGTTTCGTGCAGCAGCGACCAGGCGGCTTTTTTAGATTTTTTCGATCCATCGTAAAAGATCTCTTTGGTTTCAGGTGACCAGCAAAAACGCTTGTCAGCGGTGAACTGTAGTTTTGGAAACTCGGCCTGAAGCTTTTTAAGCGTGCTTTCCATAGCGCTCCTTGGCTAAATCATAGCAACCAAATACCACCGCTTCTTCTGGCCGTTGGGCTTGACGTAGGGGAGGAATGGCTAGTAGTGGTGTTTCTAATTGTTTGAGAGCGCTTGCTAGCAACTCGTTGTAGCGATCAAAGTAACTGCCGACGCTACCTCCAATAACGATAACGTCTGGCTCAGTCAGGGCGATAAGCTCAATAAAGCCAGCGGCGAGATCGTGTGCTATGCGTTTCCAGGTTGCTTCATCGGTAATGTCTTGAGCCTTTTTGCCATACCGCTCTACGATGGCGCGACCTGAAGCAAAATCTTCCCAAGGGGTTAACTTGCCACGGTATTCAAGCTGGAGTAATCGCCCTCCGCCATCGCCAATATTGGTATCAATATGTTCGTCCACAACCAAAGCTATACCGATGCCAGTACTAACCGTTATGTAGAGGACTTTATGGAAGGTATCTTTAAGAAGCATCGCCTCGGATAGTCCGGCTAATTTAGCGTCATTTTCCACTACTACTGGGCAGTGAGTGAGCTTTTCTAAGTCAGCTTGTACGGGAGTGTTACGCCAGGCTAAGTTACCGTATTCATAGGCGATACCCCGGCTACGATCCAAACTGGTAGCAGGTACGCCAAGGCCGGCGGCTTGGAAATCTGTGGTGTTAAAAGTTGCTAATGTTTTGGACAGTTCACTGAGCCAATCATTATACTTTTCGGGAGTCGGGAATTTGACGCGTTCGGTTATTACGCCCTCGTCATCAAGCACTGCAACCAGCGTTTTAGTACCCCCAACATCAACTCCCAAATACATGGTTTAAGTGTAGCAAGCGCTCTAATGATTGTCATCTGGAATAGCATTCTGCTAACTCTTTACGAACAGGGATGAAACCGCTATAATAAAAGGTAATCTTACAGGCAGTTCGGGAGGACAAGTCTCAAAGGACTATCTTTTTGTCTGACTGAAGAAATACATTACGAAGGAGGCATCAAAGAATGCCAAAGACAACACTAACTATGGATGAGCTGCTCGCTGCCAGCGACATCGTCGGTTTGAAAGCCGGGGATGTGGTTGAGGGCGTAGTCACCTCTATTAAAAAACACGAAATCTGGATTGACCTCGGCGCCAAAGGCGTCGGTGTCGTTATGCGCCGCGAAATCGGCCATGGCCAGCAACTCGAGGAAGGTCAGAGCGTAACGGTCAGCGTTATCGACCCAGAAATGGACGAAGGTCACGCGTTACTCAGTATGCGCCGGGCTGTGAAAGACCGAGGCTGGGAAGAACTGGAGCGCTTGAGCGCTGCTCAAGAGATTGTTGAAATACAAGCCTACGACGCGAACCGCGGTGGTTTGCTCGTCGAACTAGAAGGTATTCGTGGTTTCTTGCCAGTGAGCCAATTGGCTGCTGGGCACTACCCACGGGTTTCTGGGGCTGACAAAGATGAGATCCTGCAGAAGTTGAACGCTCTTACTAACATTCCATTGCGGGTACGTATTTTGGATGTGAGCCGCAAAGACAACAAGCTGATTTTTTCTGAGAAAGAAGCCGTCAAAGACGATATGCAAGCTCGCTTTGCCACCCTTAAAGTAGGCGATGAAGTTGAGGGCGTCGTAACTGGTGTTATCGACTTTGGTGCGTTTGTAAACGTTGACGGTATCGAAGGTTTGATCCACATTTCTGAGATTTCTTGGGAACGGGTCGACAACCCACGTAACTACGTGAAGGTTGGTGAAACCGTGAAGGCTAAGATCATTGCCATCGACAAAGATCGCCTAAGCTTAAGCCTCAAGCAAATGCAAGAAGACCCATGGCTCAGTGAAGTTAAAGCCTTCAAAAAGGGTGCTGTCGTAGAGGGTAAGATTACCCGTATTACGCCATTTGGTGCATTCGTACAGCTAAGCCCAGCGGTTGAAGCCCTGGTACACGTGTCTGAAATGAGCAATGACGAAGGGGTTGACCCAGAGCAGTTGTTCCAACTCAACGAAAAGAAGCAATTCAAAGTGCTCGATATTGACACCGAAAATCGTAAGATTGCATTGTCACTCAAAGACACCAAATAATATGACCACGTAATTATCGGCCGGGAGGCCAGAAAGGAGCGAACGGTATGGCAGAAGCAACCAAATCGACTATCGAAATCGAAGACATGATCACCGTTGGCACCTTGGCTGAACGGCTGATGATCCCCGTAACCAAGCTCATTGGCGAGCTGATGCGGAATGGGGTAATGGCGACCGTTAACGAGCGAATTGACTTTGATACGGCCCAAATTATGGTCCAAGAGCTGGGGCTCGATGTGGAGTTAAAACGTCGCAGCACCAGCGAAGAAGCGGCGCCGGCACGTGTGAAAGTCGCTGCCAGCGATAAAGCTTCGGCACGTCCACCGGTAGTCGCTGTGATGGGCCATGTTGACCATGGTAAAACTAGCTTGCTCGATGCGATTCGGGAAGCTAACGTCGTTAAAGGTGAAGCAGGCGGTATTACGCAGCACATTAGTGCTTATCAGATTGAACATGATGGCCGTAAAATCACCTTTTTAGACACACCGGGACACGAAGCTTTTGCTGCCATTCGTGAGCACGGAGCACAACTGACCGATATCGTTATTCTGGTGGTAGCTGCTGATGATGGTATTAAGCCACAAACTGTTGAAGCTATCCGCTATGCTCGCAAGGCTGGGGTAAAGATCATCGTGGCTGCGAACAAGATGGACAAAGAAGGAGCGGATATTAATCGTCTCTACAGCCAACTGGCCGAACATGAGCTGATGTGGGATGGCTGGAAGGGTGGAGACACTCCGGTGCTGCCTGTCTCTGCCAAGACTGGCCAGGGCCTGCCTGAACTGCTCGACATGGTGCTGTTAGTTACGGATGTCGAGGAACTAAAAGCGGACGTTGATGTACCGGCCCGCGGTCTGATCATCGAAGCTCACGTGGAAACGGGTCGGGGTCCAGTGGCGCACGCTTTAATTGAGGCGGGCACCCTGAAGTCTGGTGACTTCATCGTAGCCGGCGCTACCTATGCCAAGATCCGTAACCTCGAAACTCCTGAAGGCAAGCCGATTAAAACGGCTGGCCCATCCACTCCGGTAGCAATTACTGGCTTCAAAACCTTGCCGGAATTTGGTGATGAATTCGTAGCTGTAAAAGATGAAAAGATTGCTCGTACTCAAGCTGCGGCCATGGCCACCGAGCGAGCGAGCGGTGGTAGCCGAGTTGGAGCAAGCAGCAGTGAATTACTACGCTTGATTAACCGTAGTAACGAAGTCCAGGAACTAAATATTATCATCAAGGCCGACGTGCAGGGTTCATTAACTTCGGTTATCGACAGCCTCAAGAGCCTCGACACCGAAGAGGTTGCTGTGCGTGTGGTGAGCTCCGGCGTCGGTGCGGTTACCGACAACGATCTACGTCTTGCTAGTACCAGTGGTGCCACCATCTATGGCTTTAATGTGACTGCTCCTAGCAACATCCGCCAGGCAGCTAGTCGAGATAAAGTCCAAATTCATCTATATAAAGTCATATATGAGTTAATTGATGATGTAAAAGCCGAGCTCGGTAAGCTCTTAAGCCCTGAAATTGTTGAACATGACCTTGGAAGACTTATCATCCGTGGTATTTTCAATACCACAAAAACTACCGTCATCTGTGGTGGTGAAGTCACTAAGGGTAAGCTTACGGTGCCGGCTCTAGCTCGGGTGAGCCGCGGTGAGGAACAGCTCATGGAAGTTGAAGTGGTAGGCCTTAAGCGCGGTCCAGCGGACGCCAAAGAAGTTGTAGAGGGTGAAATGTGCGGTTTGAGCCTCAACACCCCATCGCGTCTGGAGCTCCAAGAAGGCGATCGCATCGAGGTATTCACTCGCGAAGCTGTTACGAGAACCTTATAGCTAATAACTGACGCCAGATGATACAATTGGCTTATATAAAGGAATATCAATGGCAATAAAAATCGATAACGATCTACTGAAAGAACTAGGACTTGGCTCGCTACCCGAGGCCGAGAAAAACAGCCTGCTCAAGCACATCTACGAAACTCTCGAAATGCGGGTCGGGATGCGCCTAGCAGACCAAATGACCAACGAACAGCTCGATGAGTTCGAACGCTATTTTGAAGCCAAAGACGATGCCGGTGCCTTTAAATGGCTAGAAACCAACTTCCCGAATTATAAAGATATCGTCCAAGAAGAGTTTGAGAAACTAAAGGTCGAAGTGGGGCAGAGTGCTCCTCAGATTGTCACTGCATCACAGCAACAGCAACCAGCCATAAATCCTACTCCGTCGGCTTCCGAGCAACCTGCTCAGCAGCCCTATACGCCGCCAACTCCTCCACAGCCAAGCTATCCTCAGCAACCGGCTCCTGGTTACCAGCCTCAAGCTGCCCCAGCTCCAGCCCAACCCTACGCGGCACCGCAACCAAACTATGATGCTCCTCAACCACAATCAGCCCAGCCTGCGCAGCCTTGGCAACCACAACCGCCAATGCCACCACAACCTACCCAGCAACCACCACAGTACCCACAATATCCCTTGCAGCAGCCGCCCGCCGGTCCGCCACAATACCCTCAGCAATAAGTGATTTTGTCTGGATCCCCGATCTTCCTTGCTTACGGTAAAGTAGTCGGAGACGACCGTTATAAATCTTTACCGTAGCCGGCCAGAAACGCTTGAGCGGTCATTTCGCCTTTGCCAGCCGGCTTGAGCGCATCAATAACCAGTGAGCTATCCTGGCACTGAATGGCGAGATTTTTGTCGCTGACTTTCACGGTTCCTGTGGCGAGGCCCAAAGAATCTGCAACGTGAGCTTTAGTGATGACGACTTCGCGACCCGCAAGCGTCGTCCGGCTCTTGGGCCACTCAATAAACGCCCGAATCTCCCGCTCTAATTGCCCGGCTGGCTTAGTGAAATCCAGTACACTATCAGCTTTTGTGAGCTTGCGAGAATAGGTAGGTTCTTTGTCGGCAGCCATGGTGACTGCTATCTGTGGAGCGGGGGTAATTTCACTGTTGAGATAACTCGGCAGTACGGCCTTCAAAGATTCATTGCTAATGTCTATTAGATCATCAGTTAGTTGCGGAGTAGTAATATCTTTAGGCAGATCGTAAGGAGCTTGCGCTAGCAGCGGACCTTCATCCATTTTCTCGACAATCAGCATCAGACTGACGCCAGTTTTTGCTTGACCGCTTAAAATCGCAAAGGTAATTGGATCGGCCCCACGCCACTCAGGCAATAGGCTAAAGTGACTGTTTACAATACCTAACGGGAAATAATCAATCACATCTTGGTTGATAATAAAACCGTAGTCGATGACGACCCCCACACGGCTGGTAACGGGTCTACTGGCAAACAATGCCGATAGCTCCGCTTTGCTGTTGGGCGTGAAGGTTTTAATGCCTAATTTTTCGGCCAAAGCCAGGACCGGAAAAGGTTCTTTATGGTGTGCCGGCTGCGGTTTAGTAATCACCGCTTCAATCGTGGCCCACTCGTGCAGCAGCTCGAGCGATTTCGCGGCAACCGGGCCGCTACCAAAGAATACTATTGGTTCGGATGTCTTTGTCATAGTCGAGTTTCTCTAATTTGCCATCGGCTTTGAGTTCATAAAAAGCTTCCGGATCATCTTTAATGTGATCGATGAATACCAGGCCATTGCAGTGATCAACTTCGTGCTGGAAAATCCGTGCCAAAAAGCCCTCGGCAGTCACCCGAAATTCTTTGCCGTCCAGGTCGAGCGCTTTGACCTTAACTTTAGCGCGGCGGGGCACTTTACCATAGACATTCGGCACGCTCAAACAGCCCTCGAAATCTTCGACCAATTCGCCCTCGAGCTTCACAATTTCCGGATTTATGAATGCCGTAAAGGTGTGGTCGTCTTTGTCGTCATAATTGTTGCGAACCACCACGATTTTGTAGAGCTTATCGATCTGTACGGCTGCTAAAGCAACTCCTACTTCGTGATCCCGGCTTTCATCCCAATTCACCGTAGCCGCTTCCATGTCAGCCACGATCTGCCGGATTTCATCCGTAATCAAACCAACGCGCTGCGATTTTTCGCGTAAATGCGGATTGGGCAGGGCAATAATATCGTCTTTAGTAATAGCCATAATTCCCGCTCATTATACCTGAAGGACTTGGGCTGGTACAGATAAGACTAAAGCAGATCGATGGGGTCGATGTCGTAGCTCCAGTTGGTGGGTAGGAGTTTGATGACTTTTAGGAGTTCGGAGCGCTGGGCGGATTTGACGATGAGCTGCCATTGGTATTTGCCAACGAGCTTTTCATGGAAGGCCGGAGCGGGGCCATCGATTATGATTTTGAGGCCCGATTTTTGCAATTTGCTGGCGAATTCTTGGGCGGCTTTTTCGGCGGCCTTGAACGAAGCCCGGCGAACGGTTAGCTTTAACAAATTAGTGTAGGGAGGGAAGTTGAAGAGTTTGCGTTCTTGCAATTCGGTAGTGTAAAACGAATCCCAATCGCCAGATACCGCAGCCTGCAAAATCGGGTTATCGGGCTGATAGGTTTGAATGAAGGTATGGCTAGCGACGTGCCCGCGACCGACCCTGCCAAGCACCTGAGTTAATAGTTGGTAAGTGCGCTCGCTGGCTGTAAAGTCGGGCATTTGCAAGCTGCTGTCGGCCGCTACGATGCCCAGCACACTCAAGCGTGGCAAATCCAAGCCTTTAGCAATTAATTGGGTGCCGACTAATATATCGACTTCGCCGGCATGGATAGCATCGAACTGCTGCTCGAAGCGTTCCGCTTTTAGGTTGTCGGTATCAAATCGCGCTACGCGGGCATTGGGGAATAAACGCTGCACTTCATCGACGATCGCCTTGGTGCCGATCGTTTTAAATAAAATATCGGTATGCTTGCACTCTGGACAGACACTTGGACTCGGCTGATGGTAGTTGCAGACGTGGCAGCGCAATTCGTGTGCGTCGCCGTGGTAGGTCAGCGGCAAATCGCAGTGCGGACAGAGCGCTTGCCAGCCACAGTTTTCGCAGAGAATCGTGCGAGCGGTGCCGCGGCGGTTCAAATATAGCAGGCTTTGTTCACCGCGGGCCAAGGCTTCTTGCATGGCGCTAATGAGCGGGGTCGATAAGTGCGCAGTTCGGGTAAAGAAGCTTCGGTCTTTAAGATCGATAATGGTCGTTTCGCTAGGCAAATCACTAGTTTGTTGAGCCAGCTGGGTGAGCGTTAAAATTGGCTTATCTTTCTGCTCGGCCAAAAAGTAGTCGCCGATGCTTGGTGTAGCTGATCCTAGTACCAAAGTGGCATCGTGCAAATTGCGCAGTTGGGCGGCTACGCGGCTGGCATGGTAATGCGGCGCTTGCTCTTGTTTGTAGGCCGGTTCGTGCGATTCATCGAGCACGATGAGGCCAATATTTTTAAGCGGACTAAAGAGGGCGCTGCGCGGACCAATTACAACTAATGGTTCGGAAGCCCCCAGCAGCTTTAGCCAGGCTTCGCGCCGTTCTTTCGGTGTTAATTGGGAGTGCAACAGCACCACTTGCTCGCCAAAGATTGCCTTAAAACGATTTACCAGCTGCGAGGTTAGACTGATTTCGGGCGTCAAAATTAATGCGGATTTACCGTCGGTTAAACTGCGCTGTGCCAGCTCACTATATATACGAGTTTTGCCACTGCCGGTTTTGCCATGCAGCAAGTAGGTGTCCGAATGATCGATTTTTTGTAGAACGTCACTTTGCTCATTAGTTAACGGGGGCAACTTTGTGCTTGGAGCAGAGCTGCTTTTAGCTGCAATTATTTTGGAATCTTCCAGTAAGCCAGCTGGAATTAGTTGCTGCGCCACGATGCCCAGCGGGGCAGGATAGTACGCTCGTAGCCAATCGGTGAGTCGTAACAACGTAGTAGGTACTGCTGGTAAATCATACATAAACGAAATCGGTTTGGTGGCAAACTTTGGCTTACTAACAACCTTAGTGACTACTCCAGGCACGGTTTCTCGTTGCATGGGCACCCGCACAATAGCGCCAGCTGACAGCTGCTGCTGGCTGCTATACGTCAACGCCTCATTGCCGTGGTAGCGATTGGATCGTACCCAAACTTCGTAAAATCCCATAAGTACATTATAGTTTGGGACTCTCACGTTTGCACATTTCGGGCGAAAAGACTCCGCTGCTCATTCCACCGTACGTTTAGTACGGCTCCATTCCGCTGCTCACTTTTCATCCCAAACTGCACTAAACGGGAGAGTCCCAGTCAGAAGTTGATGATTTTTTAAATTCTGGTTGAAAAATTAAGTGGGGCTGGCTATACTAAATTCACGTTGTTTGAATGACATCGAAGAGCTTATGTTAGATATATTCATCACATCACGCGTGCGCCGCAAAATCATCGTGATTTATGCGAAATATCCGGACTTTAAAACCCACGTCCGGGGTCTTGCCAAGCTGATCAAAGAAGATGCCGGCAACATCCAGCGTGAACTGAAGCGGCTCGAAAAAGTCGGATTTTTGACCAGCGAACGCCAGGGCAACACCAAGGTGTACTCCACCAACAAGCAATTTCCCATCTTTAAAGAACTGCAGAGCATCGTGCTCAAAAGCCAGCGTACCAATCAAAAACGAATTGGTAGCTAATTTTATAACACCGGAGTGTTGCAAAACCTACCTCTGTAGCGTACAATAGTTGAGACATGATTCAAGTTACCCGCAAAGATTCCAAAGAATCGCTCGAAAATATGTTGCGCCGCTTTAACCGCAAGGTACAACAGTCGGGCACTATTGCTGTGGTCAAACAAGGCCAATACTTCGAAAAGCCCATGAGCAAGCGCGATCGCCGCGCTAAAGCTATTATTCGCCAAGAACGCAAAGCTAATAAGTTAAAAAGAGCCAAGCTCGGCTTACGGTAGGGCTTCCGTAGAATGCGCATTCTGGGCAAAAACCTGCGCTCCGATGCTCACGTACCGGAAGGTACGCTGTGCTTCGGTGCTCTCTTTTTATCCCAAACTGCACTATTCTACGAAACCCCCTTGGTTTCTGGGTTTTCTTTAACATCAACTTCAGGAGTGCAGAGAAAATGTTAGAAGATCGCCTCCAACAAGACCTGAAGGCTGCTATGCTAGCCGGCAAGGCTGATGAAACCACGACGCTTCGTGGTCTAAAAGCCGTTATTTTGAACGCTAAAATCGCTGCTGGCAGCCGTGATGAAGCCATGCCGGATGATCAAGTGATTAACCTCTTGAGCAAAGAGGCCAAAAAGCGCCAAGAGAGCGCTGATTTATATGTCCAAGGTGGTAACCAGGAAAAGGCCGACGCCGAGCTAGCCGAAAAAACGCTCATTGAGCGCTACTTGCCGCAACAACTTTCCGAGGCTGAAGTGACTGCCATTATTGATGAAGTTATTGCCCAAACGGGTGCCAGCGATCCCAAGGCCATGGGCCAAATCATTGGCGCCGTCAAAGCTAAGACCGGTGCTACGGCCGATGGCGCGCTGATTGCTAAGCTAGTGAAAGAGAAGTTAGCCCAATGATCTTACTAATGGGTCTACCTGGTTCCGGCAAGGGCACACAGGGCAAAATGATGGCCGACCAGCACGGCTTGCACCTGATTTCGATGGGTGAATTAGTGCGGATGTACGTCACCGGTGAGCGCCGCCAACGGATGATGGCTGGTGAACTACTGGATGACCAAGAAATCATCGAAATGCTCGACAAAGTACTCTCCAGCCTGCCTGATAGCGAAGAGTGTGTACTCGACGGTTTTCCGCGCACCATCCCTCAAGCCGAGTGGCTAGTAGCGCAGGTTAAGAAAGGCCGTTTTCAGCTCCGCCACGTCTTTCATTTAGTGGCTTCCGAAGATGCCGTCAAAGCCCGCCTGCAAGCTCGTGGCCGGCTCGATGACCAAGATAACGTCATCGAAGAACGCTTCCGCGAATATCAAAAGCTCACCGAACCAGTCATTGAGTGGTTAAGCAAACACGGCTTTGAAGTTACTGACATCAATGCCGAGCGTTCAGCTGCCCAAGTTAATGATGATGTCCTCAAACACTTAAACCTCAACTAAAACTATGACGATGACCCGTGTTAAAACCAAAGCCGAAATCGAGGCTATGCGCGAGAGTGGCCGAATGCTGGCTAGTGTGCTGCAAACGCTGAAGCTACACGTTAAACCCGGCGTTTCGACGAAAGATCTAGCAATCATCGCCGCCCGTGAACTCAAAGCTTTTGGCGTTGAGGGGCCGTTTTTGGGCTACCAAGGCTTTCCGGATGTTATCTGCATCTCCCTTAACGACGAAGTAGTGCATGGTATTCCTCGAGCTGATCGCATTATCAAAGATGGCGACATCGTGAGTCTCGACTTCGGCGTCAACTACCGCGGTATGATCACTGACAGCGCCATTACTATGATTGCTGGCAAAGCAACCAACAAGCAGCACCTCGACCTCATTAAACATACCCAAGAGGCCCTAGAGGCGGGGATTGCTGCGGTGCACGACCGAGTACGGGTTGGTGACATTGCCGCCAGTGTCGAAGGCGTGCTGAACCACTTCAAATACGGCATTGTACGCGACCTGGTGGGCCACGGCGTCGGCCACGAACTGCACGAGGATCCTAACATCCCTAACTATGGCCGTCCTAACACCGGACCGTGGCTCGAAAAAGGTATGACGATTGCAATTGAACCAATGGCTACCCTCGGTGGTGATCAGGTATATATGGCTGATGACAACTGGACAGTGCTTACTCGCGATGGCTCTTGGGCGGCTCATTTTGAGCACACCGTGCTAATCACGGCCGACGGCGCCGAAATTCTTACTCAGGCCTAACCAGCGCCTGCAAGCTGCTCGTAATTTTATAATGCAGTTGTACTCAACGCTCGCTCAAAACTTGCTCAAAGCGAAGCTATAGCGGTATACTAGCTCAAATGGCTAGCACCCAACACGATTATTTTGTGGGGCTCGACGTCGGCACGAGCACCGTTCGCTGCGTCGTCGGGATGTTTGACCCCGATGGCAGCGGCAAGCCTTCGTTGATTGGCCACGGTTCAGCCCCCAACCCCGGGATGCGCAAAGGTGCCGTAACTCATGTAGATGAAGTGGCAGAAGCGGTGGTGAAGGCCATTACCGAAGCCGAACGAATCTCTGGCAAACGCATTACCAGCGCTACCGTAAACATTAACGGCTCGCACGTCACCGGCTTTAACTCTAAAGGGGTGATTGCCATTAGTGCCGCTAACCGCGAAATTACCGCTGATGACCGTTACCGCGTCGAAGAGGCTGCTACCGTAGTATCGATCCCGCCTAACCGCGAGATCGTCCAATTTTTTGCCAAAAACTACTCGCTCGATGGCCAGCAGAACATTAAAGACCCGGTTGGGATGCAGGGGATTCGCCTCGAGGTGGATGCCCACATCGTGACCGCTGCCAGCCCTAATCTGCGTAACCTCGATGCTGCCTTGCACAAGGCCGAAGTTTCGCCGGCGCACCACACGGTGTCCAGCTTAGCTGCGGCCGAAGCGGTGCTCAGCCGCCAGCAAAAAGAAGCCGGTACCTTGGTGCTCGACATCGGTGCCGGCACCACCAATTTTATTGTTATCGAAGACGGCGAAGTGCAGCATATCGCCGTACTGCCAGTGGGCGGCATTAACCTGACGAATGATCTGGCCATTGGCCTCAAGACTGAGCTTGATGTTGCCGAAGCGGTGAAGCTGCAGCACGCCTCGCTGACTCCTGATACCAAGAAGGTGACCGCCGTCGTTAAAGTGGGTGATATGAGCCACAGTTTTGACTTTAGCGAAGTACAGATGATCACCGAAGCCCGCATCGAGGAGCTGCTAGAGTACGTCGAAAAGGAACTGCAACGGATCAAGCGCTCTCGCAAGCTGCCCGGTGGGGTAGTACTGACCGGTGGCACGGCTAAACTCCCCGGTTTAGCTGCCTTTACCAAAGAGAAGTTACAGCTCCCGGCCCGGATCGGCAAAATCCAGAACATCGGTGGCCTCGTCGATACCGTAGAAGACAGCGCCTACTGCAGCGTCGTCGGGCTGATGCTGCTCGATATGTTGCTCTTACCCTCGACACCAACCAACCAACCGGCTTCAGTTACCCAAAGTACGCTCGGTATGGTCGAAGGCCTAATCAAGCGCTTTAAGAGGTAAGGGCGAAGCACTCTGCTTGGCACATTTTGGGCGAAAACCTCCGCTCCTCATTCCGTCGTACCTCTAGTACGCCTCCGTTCTGGTGCTCGCTTTTCATCCCAAACTGCACTCAAGCAGCGTGCTTCTTTACGGTGGTACGTTTAGAATAGTACTTAGTTCCTACCTCTGTTATACTTGAACACAAAAATTGTTCAATGTGGCACTTCGAGCTATTAGGTTGGGTAGTAAAATTGGTGTGAGCAAAAACACCTAAAAATGCCCGTGCACATTTGTTGATCTATTTACCGCAAGCCGCTATACTGTGAGTATAAAAGAGGTGTAGGGAATCATGCCACAAGTCGTTGAGCCAGCTATAGAAACATTCGCCCAGATTAAAGTCGTCGGTGTCGGTGGCGCCGGTGGCGCAGCCGTAAACCGGATGGTTGATGCCGGTGTCGAAAACGTCGAGTTTATTGCCGTTAACACCGATGCACAGGCCTTGCACCACTCCAAAGCCAGCAAAAAGATCCATATCGGTAAAGACGAGACCCGCGGTCTCGGCGCGGGCGCCGACCCTAAAGTGGGTGAGAAGGCTGCTGAAGAATCAGTAGATGACCTTAAAAAAGCGCTGGAAGGCGCCGACATGGTGTTTATAACCATCGGTGCCGGTGGTGGTACCGGTAGTGGCGCCGGCCACGTGGTTGCTAAAGTAGCTAAGGAAACTGGTGCGCTGGTAGTCGGTTTTGCCACTAAGCCATTCGCCTTCGAAGGGGAGCGCCGCCGCCGAAACGCCGAAGAAGCCGTAGAAAAGCTTCGCAGTGCGGTAGATACGCTTATTGTTATTCCTAATGATCGTTTACTGCAGACCATCGACCGCCAAACACCGCTGACCGAAGCCTTCAAAGTGGCCGACGAAGTCTTGCGCCAAGGCGTGCAGGGCATTTCTGACCTGATTACCGTTCACGGCCTGATTAACCTCGACTTTGCCGATGTTAAGACGGTGATGAGCAACGCCGGTTCAGCCCTGATGGGCATTGGCCGGGCTACCGGTGAAGACCGCGCCGTTAAGGCTGCCCAGCAGGCAATTGAATCACCATTACTTGAAGTATCGATTGATGGTGCCCGAGGCATCCTGTTTAACGTCATTGGTGGTAATGATTTGTCAATGCACGAAATCAACGCAGCAGCTGAAGCTATTACGACAGCCGCTGATACAGACGCTAACATCATATTTGGTGCTACTATCGATCCTAAGCTGGATGGGGAAGTCATCATTACCGTGGTGGCTACCGGCTTTGACGCTTCGTACTACGCCGAGCGCCAAACTGCTGCCCAAAGCACGGCCACGCCTCGGGTTACCAAAGCCGAAGAATCAGCTATGGCTGGCATGGACATGGACCTCGACGAAACCGCCAGTAGTGACTTTAGCGATGAAACCCCGATGCCTAACATCTGGACCATCGACGACGAAGAGGCTAAAGACGAAGTCAAGCACCAAGAGCCTAAAACCATTGAGCCCGACGAAGAACCAACCTCACCGATCGTATCCAGCCACCTCGACGAAGACCTCGAAAAGCCCTCATTCCTCCGCCGTCTCGCCAAGCGCAAAGCCGAAAAATCCGACACTTCCGACGACGAACCCAAAGGCGAGTAATTACCCGAAAAAGAAAAGCGAATTCGAAACGTCTATTAATCAACTCAGAGATGGGTTAGAAGAACCCGCCTAAGGTCTAGTAGCAATGTGTAGTTAAGTCGAGGCTAAAGTCTAAACGTTTCGTTGGTATCAATATCTGCTGGATCGCAGCGCATGGACTCATGCTCCTGGCGGTACTCTTCAGCGGCCCTAAGAGCTTTCTCAACTATTACTTCTGCTGGGGTGGTGGCAATATAATTCTCTAATGCCTTCAGGCGCTTTTCTGCCTCAGTGGCATTGTGATCCTTGAGGGAAGGCGACTGATCTGGTGTTTCTGCGGCACCGGTGGCAAAGCTGTGACCATAGAGCACAGCGCGTTTAGCTTGGCGTTCGCTTTGAGCAATCTCGGCCGTTATTTCCGGTCCAAGGATGTCAGAAGCCCGAACGATTCGGCGCAAGGCCACCAGGGTAGGCACCCGCTCGGGTATTCCTAAAGGTCGTTTGGGTCGTGGCAGTTTCTCCATGAACACAGTGTAACACTTCCGTTCGCTACCTAAGCGCAAAGCCGAAAAATCCGACGCTACCGACGACGAACCCAAAGGCAATTACGCGTCCAAGGTTGACCACAAGTGGTCGAACATCAGGCTGTGCAGAGCGGTCACGCCGCTATTTTGGACTAGGACGCCGTGCACCACGCCAAATTCTGACAAAGAAATCTGAGCCACTTTATCGCCATATATGATGATGTAACAAGCAGGTGAGTCGGTGCTGCTGAGGGATTTTATTTCGGCTAACTTAGCCCGCGCGCCAAGCGCTCCCACGCCGATGACGTTGACGTTAATGCCGAGCTTAATACGCTGCCGGGTAAAGTTGCGAAACTTGCCGTATAGGTGGTTTCGGACTTCGGCGGAAGATATAACCCGGTAGGTTTTGTCTTTGGTTGCGGCCACCGTTTGCAGGACGTCGCGGAGCAAGGCGGCAATCTCTTCTTCGCCGTCATAAAACTGGGTGAATTGCTCATCTGCCGGCTGCGTTTGCTGGGTTTTTAAATGCTCCACATAGCTTGTTAGTTTAGTCATCTCCACAGCCATAACGTTCTGCTTGTCTTCGGCATAAGCTAGCAGCCTAGTTGGCGGTTGGGCCTGATAATACTTCCGCTTGTTCTTGTAATGGCTGCCAATTAACCCAGCTTGGGTGAGCTTTTTGATGATTTCAAAAGTGGTACCGCGGTTCATTCGGGCCGCTTCGGCAATGGTGCGGATACTGGCCGCTTCAGGCAAGGCAAGCATTGTCTCGTAGAGAATAATATCGCGCGGCTCTAGGCCAAAAGCTTCATAGTCAAAGCGGCTGTTCATATGTGACAAATATAGCACAACAGATCGAAAGCACTAAATAATTGTCAAATATTTTCAGCCATAGTCTATTACTTTATCAGTACGAATCAACTAAGCTTAACGGCATGGCTCTACATGGGAGCTCAATAAACGGAGAAGATTTTATGTCTAGTTCACCCGAAGTAAATAATTCATTTGAAGATCCGTGGCAACTCGGTGAGGACCTGCTTCTTGAAGCCCAAAAGCTCGCTGAGTTTATGGCACTTCGAGATACAGTCAAAGCTCAAACGCAGCGTAAACTTGAGCGACGACTCATGGCCTTAACCTCGCAACAGCGAAACCAGCCGGCTTTCATTGAAGCCCCGCTTATAGTTGCGCCAACTGAGCAAGGTGTCGGTTTCGGTCCGGGTCAAATCAGCGGCACTATCGTTGGCTTTACTTGGGCTCAATATCCTTCGATTAACGAACAATTTGAAGTAGGGAAGGATGAAACCGGTCTCATGGTATTAGTGAGTTCCGGAGGTGTTAATGAGTCAACCGCTGAGGCTGCCCAGGCCTGGAAACATAGTCTTTTACCTGCAGGTTTACCTACAACCGGCATTACAGGCATCATTGCCGGTGTGCCTTTGATTCCGGGTACTAAAATCGCTAAGCTTTCCGAGCTAGAGACAAGTCCTGATAATGTGTCTGAATTTTTTGCAGCTGCTGCTGAGCAGACTGCTCCGCCACAAGATTATATGCAGTTTGTGCGGCGCATTGATGTCATTACCAAACGTCAAGCGATAGCCCACGAAATGGTTGATAAGGCTATGATAAGCGCGTTGTCGCTCGAGTTGCGCCGTATGAACTTTACTAGTCCGCTGTTAGGCAAACTAGTTGTGGTAACGAGCAATGATCTTCGATTTCCTAATCCCGACAAGCCGGGCCGGTTTCTAAAAGCTACCGGTGGTTTACCCGGTGTGCTTCGCAAGTTTGTGTATGAACCTTACGTTCACGAGGGGGAGCTGTGTGGCGGAGTTCAGGCGGTAATCTGGCCTCCAGCAATATATGAACGTGTCCAACGGGGAGAGATGACCCCTCAAGAAGCTGACAAACTGCCGGTGACTGGCTTTGTACCGCTCTCGCTCCCCCACAAATTGGAATTACTTACCAGTGAGGAGGATAACTAATATGTCTGAATATGCTATATCATCTCTGGCTCCGCCAGAGATCGTCCAGGCTTATTATCCCGATGGCATAGCCGAGGAATCTGTGCTGACAGGCGGTATCATCAATACAACCTTATTGATTACTGATACGGTAAAACGCCGGAGCATTCTCCAGCGCCTAAGCCCTATATTTGATGAGTCAATGGCTGCAGATTTTGCTATCGTTTCTGATCATTTGCGCTGCCAAGGCTGGGAAGTTGCCTCGGCGCTTAAGTCATCCGAAGATGTGGCGTATGTGCCTGATGAGGAGGGTAATTTGTGGCGCTCTTTTAGCTATATTGAATCTGATGGCGTTGTGCCGCCAACTAGTCATGAGGCAAACATTGCACTAAGTGGTCTTTTGGGCAGATTGCATAATACGCTTAGCTCTCTAGATTATAGGCCGCAGTTTTCATTGCCTCATTTCCATGAAACAGCACATTATGCTGACCGATTAGAAGCTTTGTTACCTGCTTTGCCGGATGCTGTCACGCGCACTTTGGGAGCAGAATATATCGCGCTTACCAGAAAGCAAACTATTCCCTCAGAACCGGCTCAAATTATCCATGGCGACCCAAAGATGGCTAATGCTTTGTACCGAGCAGGCCTGCCGTTTACTTTCATTGATTTCGACACCCTTATGAAAGCCAATCCCTTGGTCGACGTCGGTGATATGCTGCGCTCAATTACGGGTAAGCTGGCTGCCAAAGATCCTAACTTCACCACCAAGGATCTTGAACCTACGCTAGACGCTTACTATGACCAAGCAAAGCCGGGCATAGATAGAGACACTTTCATCAAGCAGGCACTCAATGCCGGGCAGGTTATTGCTCTGGAGCTGGGCATACGATACTTGATTGATGCAGTCGAAGACTCTTACTTTGACTGGGATAGCGATCAGTTTGCCTCCCGGAGTGAGCATAATATCGCTCGAGCCAGAATTCAGTGGCAAACCTATGAGGCTCTAGGGCGATAGCTCCTCTGGCAACAGGGGTCGGTGTAGGTAAATTCTACAGCGGAATTTTGGGTAAACAGTATTGCAAAGCGCTATAGCTAGGGTTATATTTAATGTACTAAGCGCTATATGTGGAGGCACTTACGGGGTAACGTAGGTGTAAAACCCACCAAAAACAGCGTAAATGTACATTAAAAGTACTAATTAACACAAACTTCAGAAACTGGTATTGGCTAGAGGTGACTAGCGTCAAAAAGACGCGGGTTCTTTAAAGACCCTCAAAAACCTTTAGCGAATCATGATCTGAAGTACGGAGGAAGGCATGAAATGCAATCAATGCCAGAGCGACGACATCAAAGTCATTGAGTCGCGCGATGTGGCTGATGGACAAGCGATTCGCCGCCGCCGAATGTGTGTAGCCTGTGGCAACCGATTTACGACCTATGAGCGCTTGGAGCGGCCACAGCTGATTGTCATCAAGCATGATGGCACTCGTCAGCTGTTTAATCGCGACAAATTGCTGGCTGGTTTATACCACGCCACCGAAAAGACTACGGTCACCAATTTGCAGTTAGAGCGACTGGTAACTGATATCGAGGAAGCATTGTATGCTTGTGCCGATCAAGAAGTTACGTCGTCGAAGCTTGGTGAAATGGTCATGGAGCGGTTATCGATACTCAACGAAGTAGCCTATGTGCGGTTTGCCAGCGTCTATCGCCGGTTCACCGACATTAAGAGCTTCGAGCAAGCACTGACACACATTAAGCAGCAGCAAACCATCAAACAGAAATAGGGCACACACTGGTTCGCTCGTGGGCTGTCGAGTACAGCTTACCAGCGAACTAGCGTACTAGCTCGAACAAACAATAAAAAAACTAATAAAGCCGGGAGCGTTTTAGAGACGGCGCGAGCGGCACTAAGTGAGGGGAACAAAACTATGGGACAAACAACTGACGAACGACGGGCTGAGCGATTGTTTACGCCAGCCGGAAGTAAGGCTTACGATCAGCTTAAGTGGGTTAAGAAGGATTCGTTAATTATGAATCCGATGACCAACAAGCCGGTGTTTGAGCAGCGCGACTTGGACTTTCCGCAAGGTTGGTCGCTGAACGCCATCAACATCGTGGCGCAGAAGTATTTTAGTGGTACGCCTGACACGCCGGAACGCGAAAGCTCGCTGAAGCACTTGATCGACCGCGTGGTCGACACCGTGACTCGCCAAGGCAAGCAAGAAGGCTACTTTACCGACGACGAAGAGGCTGAGACCTTCCGCGAAGAGTTAAAGTACATCCTGGCTACCCAGCGTGCCGCTTTTAACAGCCCGGTGTGGTTTAACATTGGCGTTAAAGAGCGAGCGCAGCAGGCTAGCGCTTGTTTCATTTTAGGTATCCAAGACACCATGCCAGCCATTTTGAACTGGTATGTTGAAGAGGGCATGATCTTTAAGGGCGGTAGTGGCTCGGGAATCAACATTAGCCCGATCCGTTCATCTGTTGAAGCCTTGGGTAAGAGCGCTGGTACTGCTAGCGGTCCATTGAGCTTTATGCGTGGTGCTGACGCTAGCGCCGGTGCCATTAAGAGTGGTGGTAAGACCCGTCGGGCAGCCAAGATGGTTATTTTGAACGATAGTCACCCCGACATTGAAGAGTTCATTTGGAGCAAGGCGATCGAAGAGCGCAAAGCGCGCGACTTACAGAGCCTTGGTTGGGACATGAGCCTCGACGGCAAAGACAGCTTTAGTATCCAATACCAAAACGCCAACATTTCGATGCGCGTAACTGATGACTTTATGCGCGCTGTCGAAAACGATGACAATTGGGATCTCAAGGCCGTTACTAGTGGCAAGACCGTTAAGACGGTGAAGGCTCGCGACTTGTTCCGCCAGTTCGCCGAAGCCGCTTGGGAGTGCGCTGACCCTGGTATGCAGTTCGACACCACCGTTAACAAGTGGCACACCACACCCGTGGCTGGCCGCATCAACGGCTCCAACCCATGTAGTGAATATATGCACCTCGACAACTCGGCTTGTAACTTGGCCAGCATCAACCTGCTCAGGTACTTGCGCGATGACTTTAGCTTCATGATCGATGAGTTTAAGCACACCGTCGAGCTGATCTTTACCGCTCAAGAAATCCTAGTTGGCTACAGTGAATATCCAACCGAACCAATCACCAAAACCGCTCGGGCGTACCGCCAGCTCGGTATTGGCTACGCTAACTTGGGCGCTTTATTGATGGCCCAAGGTTTGCCATACGACAGTGACGAAGGCCGTGCTCAAGCCGGTGCAATCACCGCTTTGATGACCGGTTACAGCTATGCCACTAGCGCACGCATTAGTGCCAAGGTTGGTCCGTTTGCCGGCTTTGCCAAAGACCGTGAGGGAATGCTCAACGTGCTGCGAATGCACCGCGAAGAAGTATCCAAGATCGATGCTAGCCTGGTTAGCGAAGAGTTACTGAGTGCTGCTGCCAGCGCTTGGGACGAAGCCGTCGAGCTTGGCGAACGCTACGGCGTCCGCAACTCACAAGCTAGCTTACTAGCACCAACTGGTACTATCGGCTTGATGATGGACTGTGACACCACGGGTATCGAGCCAGACCTCGGCCTAGTTAAGGTTAAAAAGCTCGTTGGTGGCGGTACCATGAGTATCGTGAACCAAACCGTACCACGCGCCTTGAAAGCTTTGGGCTACAGCAAAAAGCAGATCGACGATATCGTTAACTACATCGACATTGAAAAGACTATCCTTGGCGCACCACACCTCAAGAAAGAGCACGAACCAGTTTTTGCTTGTTCGATGGGCGATAACGCCATTCATTACTTGGGCCACGTTAAGATGATGGCGGCTGTCCAGCCATTTCTCTCCGGTGCCATTAGTAAGACCGTGAATATGCCTGAGGACGTAAGTGTGGAAGATGTCGAGCAATTGCACATCGACTCCTGGAAGATGGGCCTTAAGGCGGTTGCAATTTACCGCGACAACTGTAAGGTTGCCCAGCCACTGAGCATGGCTAAGAAAGAGGGCAGCGATAAAGCTGAACCGGCCACTACTGCTGCAGAAGTGACTGACAAGATTGTAGTAACGGGTGCTATTCGCCGCAAACTGCCAAAAGTTCGCACTAGCAAAACCTACAAGTTCCAAATTGCTGACCTCGAAGGTTACTTTACGGTTGGTGAATACGAAGATGGCAAGCCCGGTGAACTGTTCGTGAGCGCTAGCAAGCAGGGCTCAACCTTGAGTGGCCTAATGGACTCGTTTGCCATTAGCGTCAGCCATGGTTTGCAGTATGGGGTGCCACTGAAGAGCTACGTTAAGGCTTTCCGCGGTAGCACCTATGCACCATCGGGCATTACCGACGATAGCGACATCCGGACCGCTACTTCGATTACGGACTATATCTTCCGACGCTTGGCGTTCGACTACTTAAGCTTTGACGATCGTCTAGAGCTTGGCTTGGCTTCAATTGACGACCTAGCCATGCCTGACGCGCAGACCTCATTGCTTGATACGGCCGTTAAAGAAGAGACCGTGGCTGAACCAGTAGAGCAAAAACCAAAGACGGTAGCTGAAAAGGTCTTCTCACCAGCGGTGAGCGAAGCTCCAGCACGCGTAACCGAAGAGGCTCAAACCCTTGTCGGTGATGCTACCGCTCCCTTGTGTTACAACTGTGGCAACCAAACCCAGCGGGCTGGCAGCTGCTACGTCTGTAGCTCATGCGGAAGTACTACTGGCTGTAGCTAGACTACAGCGTCGTCCCCCCGACAGATTCGCAGTAGGGAGTCTGATCGGGGATCCAGAGTGATCATATTAAAAGGCGAGGGAAACCTCGCCTTTTAATATTTGCTTAATAAGCTTGTGCTAGAATGAGGGATAGATGAAGCTATTAATTATTTACCGACCGAATTCCGAACATGGGCGTGCTGTTGAAAGCTTTGTGCGCGATTATACGCAACACCACGACGATAATAATCTGCAGGTATTGAATATTGATAGCCGAGAAGGTTGGGCGACAGCGTCGCTCTACGACGTCATGCAATACCCAGCAATTATCGTTACCCGTGAAGACGGTTCGATTGTCAAAGACTGGGAGGGCAGTGAATTGCCTCAACTCGATGAAGTTGCCGGTTACGTGCTGTCGCCAGCTTAATTGAAAAACCTGTGCGATCTTGCTATAGTGACAGGGTACAATTTGGGAAATCCATTGGAGTGGTTATCAGCCACGAGGAGCGGGAAGAAAGACAAATTATTTGTTCAAGTAGAACCCGACGGGAAAGCCCGTTATAGCGAACACAACTAAGCGCTTTTGATTCACCTCAAAGGAAATCGGATGGTACCACCCTTGCACCGGGGTTCCGATATCCAGTATTGGGGTGATTTTATTTTATAAAGGAGTAAGTATGAAATTCCAAAAGGGCAGCCGCCGACCAGCCAGCGAATATGAACGAGAGCTGGTGCGCTACTGGAAAGAGCATAAGACATTTGAAAAGTCGGTTGAAAACCGGCCGGCTGATGATGCCTACGTCTTTTACGATGGGCCACCCTTTATCACCGGTGTGCCGCACCATGGAACATTACTCAGTTCAGTAGTCAAAGACGCCGTACCACGCTACCAAACGATGAAGGGTAAGCGAGTCGAGCGTACCTGGGGGTGGGATTGTCACGGCTTACCGGCCGAAGTATTCACTGAACAAAAATTAGGTATTCAGGACAAACGGGACGTTGGTACCAAAATTAGCCTCGAAGAGTACATCCTAACTTGCCGCGAAAACATGGTTCAGACGGGTGACGCGTGGGAAAGCACTATTGACCGCATTGGCCGGTGGGTTGACTTTAAGGGCGCCTATAAGACCATGGACAAGGACTATATGGAGTCAGTCTGGTGGGCTTTTAAGCAACTCTACGACAAAGGCAAGATCTACGAAGGCGAAAAAGTGTTGTTGTATTGTGTACGAGATGCCACGCCGATTAGCAAGGCTGAAGTCGCTATGGATAACTCTTATCAAGATGTTACTGACCCTTCAGTGTATGTAAAAATACAACTAAAAGATGAGCCAGCAAAGCTTCTAGCTTGGACTACGACACCCTGGACACTACCTGCAAACACGGCTGCAGCGGTTAACCCTGATATTGAATATGCTGAAGTCGAAGTTGGGGGTGAAACACTGATTTTAGCCAAAGAACAGATTGAACGCGTTTTGACCGATGAGAAACACAATGTTGTTGATCACACTATAAAGCGTACTTTTAAAGGTGATGAGCTGGTCGGTAAAGCGTATGAGCCACTGTTTGAAAATCGTGGTAATAATGCCCACAAAATTTGGGCTGCTGACTATGTAACAACCGACGAAGGCACCGGCATCGTCCACTTGGCGCCGGCTTTTGGTGAAGAAGATTACGTGCTAGCCAAGCAAAAAGATATCCCATTAGTGAACAATATTGATGACAATGGCTTCTACACGGAAGGTGAATGGCAGGGTAAACAAGTCTGGGACATCAATAAAGAGATTGCTAAAGCCTTGCATGAGCGTGGTGTAGTCTGGAAAATCGAATATATCCGCCACAGTTATCCGCACTGTCACCGCTGCGGCACGAAGCTGATGTACCGGGCTCACCCCAGTTGGTTTATGGACATCAACGGCCAACGCGACCAAATGTTGGAACAAAATAGCGATATTACCTGGTTCCCAGAACACATTAAACAGGGGCGCTTTGCTAAAACAGTCGAGTCTGCTCCCGATTGGAATCTCAGCCGTGACCGCTTTTGGGCGACAGCCATGCCCGTCTGGAAAGGTACCGACAGCGAGGGCAAAGAACTCGTCAAAGTTATTGGTAGCTACCAAGAGCTCAAAGATCTCTCCGGGGAGGAGCTCGAAGATTACCACCGGCCATGGATCGATGATGTTACATTTACCATCGACGGCGTAGAGTACAAACGCATCGATAAGGTACTCGATTGCTGGTTTGAGAGCGGTAGTATGCCATTTGCTCAGTTCCACTATCCGTTTGAAAACGTTGAGAAGTTTGAACAGAGCTTCCCGGGTGACTTCATTGCCGAGTATGTGGGCCAGGTTCGAGCCTGGTTCTACTACCTGCACGCCGTCAGTGTCGGTTTGTTCGATAAAAACTCATTCAAGAATGTCATTGTTACCGGCACGCTAGCGGGTAACGATGGCCGCAAGATGAGCAAGAGCTACGGTAACTTTACCGACCCCAATGAGCTGATGGACCGCTACAGCGCTGATGCCTTACGCTTCTTGCTGCTTAGCTCACCCGTGCTTAACGCCGAAGATTTCTCCTTGCAAGACAAGGATGTATCGGATGTAGCCCGCAAACTCAGCATGGTCTGGAATATGTACGATTTCTTCACACTCTATGCTGATGTCGATGACTGGGAATGGGACGGCAAACTTGACGATCCGAGCAGTGAACTGACTAATCCGCTCGATCAATGGATCGTGTCACGGGTACATCAACTCACTGCAGAAGTCGGACGTTGTATGGATGGCTACGATTTACCTAACGCGCTGAAACCAATTCTACCGTTCATAGATGATGCCTCAAACTGGTACGTGCGCCGTTCACGTAAGCGTTTTTGGAAATCTGACAACGATGCAGATAAAACAATGGCCTACAAAACACTTCATTACGTCCTTGCGCGGCTTAGTATGGTCATGGCGCCCTTCACGCCATTCTTGGCCGAAGAGCTCTACCAGAAGCTCACTGGCGGCGAGAGCGTGCACTTGCTTGACTGGCCGGAAGCCAGGACGGTGAATGAAGGATTGGTAGCTCAAATGGAACATTTACGCCTAGCTATCACCGAAGGCTTGGCGCTGCGGGCACAGGCTGGCATAAAAGTCCGCCAACCGTTAGCCTCAGTGAGCTTAGCGGCTACTCAGCAGATCCCTGCGGAGTTCGATGACATCTTGAAGGAGGAGCTAAACGTCAGATCAGTGCAGCGCGGCGAGGCAAAAATCTTGTCGCTTGATACCGAGCTAACGCCGGAGCTTAAGCGGGAGGGTGTGATGCGGGAAATCATCCGTCAGGTGCAGAATACCCGCAAACAGGCCGGACTCGAGGTAGATGACCGCATTGAGCTACAACTGGGCAGTGATCATCAAGAGGTAAGGGAAGCCTACGAAGACGCTCAGCTGGCAGAAATCATCAAGCAAGAGACGCTGGCTACGTCGCTTAACCGAGGTGAACTGAACGATGCCTACGCCTGTGTGGTGAAAGTCGAAGCCGCCGAGCTGGGCATTAAGCTCCGCAAGGCTGATTCGTAACTCTTTACAGAGATGAACTTCTTTGCTAAGATAGGTCGAGTATTTCAGGAATTAAACCGATATGGCTAAAAAAGCAATTATTTCTACCGGTGGTAAACAGTATGTCGTCGCTGAAGGCGAAACCGTTCGCGTTGAGCTGATTAAAGGCGCTGGTAAAAGCGTTAGCTTTGAGCCCTTGTTGGTGATCGATGGCGACAGCGTACAAGTTGGTGCTCCTACCGTTGCTAAAGCCAGTGTTACTGCTGAAGTGGTAGCTGCCGACGAACAGGCCGATAAGGTGACTTCTATCCGTTATAAGGCTAAAAAGCGCGTGCACACCGTAAAAGGTCACCGCCAGCACCAAACGGTTCTCAAAATCTCTAAGATCGCCTAAGTAGACCGCTGAATTTGGCACATTTCGGGCAAAAATCTCCGTGTTTCTCTCCGTCGTATCTCTAGTACGTCTCCGTTTAGTACTCAATTTTTATCCCAAACTGCGCTCAAATTGAGCGGTCTTTGGTGCTCTACTCTGATTTTCGCTCTTCTATCCTAACTCAAAGGTGTTGCTTATGGTAAAATGAGGGAATTATGAGGGGAGTGCAATCACCGTGGTCATCGCTTAGGCGTAGCGTAAAGCGGCGTTCGCGACGGGGCTGGAACCCTTTCCGTAATAAGCAGATTATCCCTGTTCTTGGTGCGGGAGTGGCCCTGGTAGCCTTAATCGGGGGCGGGGTATACGCTCAGTTAGGTGGTGTCGGACAGGCTGCCAACTCTAGCACTGACATCAATCTACAAAAGGGGCTGGTGGGGTATTGGAACTTTAATGGCAACGCTAAAGATGCCACGCCTTATGCTGATAACGGCACGGTTACGAGTGCGACCTTAACTACTGATCGCAAGGGCAAAGCATCGAGTGCCTATAGCTTTAATGGCAGCTCAAAATATATCACCTACGGTAGCGGCTCACCGCTGAATATGACCGGTGATATGACGATTAGCGTGTGGGTGAATGCTACCAACGACAGCAACTATGATCCTATTATCAGTAAAGGATCGGTTGGCGAGTATGAGCTGGCGGCTGATTTTCGCTCGGGGAGTACTTCGCTGGCCTGGCGGTCAACCAACGGCTCGGTGAATGTTCCCAGCTTCTTTAGCGGCTATACCGGCACCTGGGTACATATCACGGCAGTGGTCACCGGTACTAACTTGCAGTTTTATCGTAACGGGCAAGCGTTCGGGAGCGTCCAGGCTATTGGTACCAGAAGCACCAGTGCCACCGCCTTAACCATAGGCCGTCGTACTTCCCAAAGCTTTTGGTGGAATGGCTCCATCGATGATGTCCGATTGTATAATCGAGCTTTAAATACCAATGAAGTTACTGCTCTGTTCAACGAATACGACTCTGGCGTGGCTCTAGCCGGCGGCGAAAGTGGCTTGCTAGGCTGGTGGAAACTTAATGGTAATGGCAAAGACTCGACACCGTATAGCAATACTGTGTCGACTGGAAACGTTACACCCACAACTGATCGTAAAGGTGCCAGCAATAGCGCCTACAGCTTTAATGGAACCACCTCCTGTCTCTATAACAGCACTATTACCAACGCTATGAACACCATTGCCGCGGGTACGCTCTCGGCTTGGATCTATCCAACGGCCACGACAGCCTCGCAGACTATCGTACGGGTGGGGGCTAACAGCGATGAACGGCTTAGTCTGTACCTCGATGGCAGCAATAAGCGATTGTATATTGAAGTTTACAGTGGTGGAACCTGGCCCAAAGTGTACGGTACGAATAACAGTGTTACCTTGAACGCTTGGTCGCACGTGGCGGTGACGGTAAATGGCTCTAATGGGGTGACTTTTTACGTCAACGGCGTTTCTGCGGGGACCGGTACCCTCAGTTCTGGCCCAACAGCTACAGCTACCAGTTTTGTTATTGGCTCTGCCCCTTGTGGCGGTGGCCAGCAATTCGGCGGCTCAATCAGCGATGTGCGCGTTTACAATCGAGTATTAAGCGCTTCGGAGTTAACTGCCCAAGCCCAGTCCTACAACTCGCAGACAGCTATCGGTGGCTCACCTCAGAGCAGTATTAACCTCGGTAAAGGCCTAGTAGGCTATTGGCCCATGAACGGCAACGCCAAAGATGCCACGCCTTATAGCGATAACGGTACCGTTACTAATGCCACCCTCACCACTGACCGTAAGGGGCGGTCTAACAGCGCTTACAGCTTTAGCGGCAACGGTGTCATCGTAACGACTAATAACAACATACTCAGTATCACGGGCGGTCTTACGCTGAGTGTGTGGGTTAATATCACCAACGATGGCACGTATCAACCGATTATTACGAAGAACGCTAATGAATATGAGATGGCTGCTGACTTCAGAAGTGGGGCTACCAACTTACAAATATCTCAGAACAACAATACTACTAACGCCAAAGTTACTGGTTTCTTCACCGGCTACACTGGTGTATGGATACATATTGCCATCGTCACTGATGGTACCCATACCTATTTTTATCGTAATGGCAGCTTGGTGCAAACTAGTGGCTACAATACACCTAGCGTTGGTACTGATAAAGTTGCTCTGGGCAGCCGTGGGACAGGAAGCTCATACCACCTTAATGGTTCTATGGATGACGTCCGTATCTGGAATCGTGCGCTTAGTGGTAGTGAAATAGCTGTGCTTTATAACGAATACCAGTAAGCTCTAGATTAGAGTCAGAGTGCTTGTGGATAAAGTTTCACGATTTTTAAAGTTGTAAGTATTTTTACATCATTATTGTAAGATTTTTTACTCATTTGAGCAGGCTCTAAGGTGTTGTTAACACCTGAGTGCTGCTAATCGTTATCACATTTACAACTAAAATTACTGCCAAAATAATGAAAAAGGATAGTTTTTGGTAGGGTATATTTTTTGCTCAAAAAGACTTGTTTACAGCGGTAGCATAAGCGATACTAGAGGAACAGGACTGAATGGTAACCCAAGAACAGGGAAACCTCCTCGCAGTAGTCCTACCAACAAACATTGGTAAAACCAAACAAAAACTGGTTAACACCAATACCAAAACTTTTCAAACAAATGCCCAAACTAACAGAGCTCAAACGAGTAACGTCAAGAGATACCCTCCAGCACGCAGCCGGTAGGGTTTTTCTTGTTGTTGCCCGTTTTGTTCGTTTGGAGCGCGTTTCACCCCTGTTTTCTTATACGCGTATACGCGCGCGCCTAAGCGCCCGGTTGTTGAATTCTCGTCGACTGGCGACTGGCATGGTGCTAGTGCTGGGCTTGGTGGCAGTTGGTTTCGGCTTGGCTCACCCAGAAGCAACCGATGCAGCGACCAATAACACCATCAACTTCCAGGCTCGGTTAGAGACTGCGGCTGGCGCCATTGCCCCTGACGGCAACTACAACGTTGAGTTCAAGCTGTACGACGCATCCACAAGTGGTACATTGCTCTGGACTGAGGATTGGCTTAACAGCGCTACTAACGGTATCCACACCACTAACGGCTATCTGACTGCTAACCTCGGTAGTATCACTGCTTTCCCAACCACGATTAACTGGGACCAACAGCTGTACATCACCATGAACATCGGTAACACGAGCTCGTGTACCATCACCACCAACTTTACCAGCGACTGTTCGGGTGATGGTGAAATGACGCCACGATTGCGTTTGACCGGTGTGCCATACGCCTTTCGGGCTGGCCAGTTAGCGCAGTACAACAACACGACTGGGTACACCAGCACCCTGAGCTTGGTACAGCCGACCGGTGGTAACCAGCTCTTCCAGATCCCTGACCAAGGCGCAGCTGGCACCTACAACCTCTTGACCACTGCCGCTGCCAGCACGGGCTACATCCAGAACCAGAACAGCGGCCAGCAAGCTACGGCCAACTTCTGGATTAGCGGTACGGGGCGCGCCGATACCATGCTGCAAGCGCCGGCTTTCGATACCGCTACCAGCGGTAGTTTGAGTATCGGTACTACCAACGCTACCAGCATTACGCTCGGTAAGTCGGGTGTGAATACTACCGTAGCGGGGAACTTGAACGTCGGTACGGCCACCAGTTATGGGGCTATCACCATCGCTAACGGTGCCTGGATAACAGGGGTAGATAGTACGGGTAGCTCAGCGGTGAACATCTTGCAGGTAAACGCCAACAACCAGATCCAACTTGGCGCCGCCTTGCAAGTCGATGGCGGAATCACGTTCCCGACCAATGCCGGCCAGGTCACCTTGAGTGACTTGCCGATTGATTCCTCAGCTAGCGCTGGCACTCCGGAAAGCTACAGCTTGCGGGTCGGTACCAGCAACGTGCTCACCGTGTACGGAGAAGCTGATGGCAGTGGTAACTTGCAGAATGGCCGAGTAGCCATTGGTTCATCGATCAGCCCGCAGTTCACTCTTGACGCAGGCGGTGATATCAATACCAGCGGTGTGTATCGGGTGAATGGCACGGCTGGACTAACGGCGACTACCTGTAGCGCGGGCTATGCGCTGACTGCCAGCACGGTTACAGGGGGTATTGTCACAGCTGGTACCTGTACCAATGTGGCTCCAGCAACCGGCTCGGGCAATTACATCCAAAACGTTAAACCATCTGCCGGAACTCCTCAGTCCGGCAACTTCTACCTGCAATCAGCAGATACTACTACTAATCCTAGCGTTGCCATAAAGGCAATTGCGGGTCAGAGCGCTGACCTCCTTCAAGCTCAAAACTCAAGTGGTACCGCTATTGCCGGCATTAATCCCAATGGTATTTACACCAATGGCCAGCTTGGTGTGGGGGGCGGTTTACCAAGTGGCTACCAATTGTTGGTAGTAGATAACAATACACTCAGGGTAGGTTTAGCAGTTAGAGCCATAGCTAGCCAGACGGCTGATCTCCTCGAATTGCAAGATTCCAGCAGTAATGTGGTAACTAACTTTGATGCAAGTGGCGCCTTGCACGTCCAGCAATCTACCAGTACTAACGTCCTGATCGCCGTTAAGGTAACGGGCGATACCAACGATCGGTTGGATATTTTGGCAAACGGCACCTTGGCATTTGGCAGCGGCTCTGGTGCTACCGATGTGAACATTACCAGATCTGGCTCGGGCACGCTGGAAGTTACGGGCAACCTCGAAGTTGGCACGGCTACTGCAATCGCCAAATTAGGGGTTGCCCTGGGCGGTAACGCGGTAGGAGAGCTTATCCAGGCGAGTGGTAGTCAAACTTCTGATCTCTTCCAATTGGCACCTAGCGGGTCAACTACTCCATTCGCCAGCTTTGGCGCCACTGGCCAGCTAACGCTTGGTCGAATCACCACTAGCCTTACACCATACGCGGGTACGCTGAGCTTTTCGGATGGTACGACCGACGGCTACAAAACAACTATTACGGCCACCACGCTGACCGCTAACCAAACGCTTAGCCTGCCCAACGAGTCAGGCACTATCTGTCTACAAAACAGCACGAACTGTGGCTTTGCTACCAGCAGCGGCTCGGGCAACTACATTCAAGCCCAGGGTTCTACGCCGGGTACTGGCCAGAACACTAACTTTAACCTTGGTACTGGCGTGGGCATTGCCGCTACCTTCAATGCTACTACCGGCATTAACACGGGCAGTGGCTCGGGTACCCAGCGGATCGATGCCAGCGGTAACTTAAGCAACATTGGTACTTACTCTGGCTCCGGCAACATTACTACCACGGGGGGCATATTGACCGTTCAGGGTACGGGCACAAGCTATTTCTCGGGGAACATTAACGTCACAAACAACCAAAACGGTACGGCCAGTTACTACATTCTGAACAATAACGCGGGCAGCAGTGCTAATGCTCTCTTGCAGGCTAGCAATGGTACGGGTAATGGCTTCTTCGGTATTACCAGCAGCGCTTACTCGATCGCGATATTACAAAACCGTGCCAGTCTGTACGCCGACTCTAGCACAGCTGGTATAGCTATTGTAAATGCCGGTGCCCAGCCTATCTTGTTTGGTGTTAGTAACGCTGAAGTTGCTCGCTTCGACACCAGCGGTAACTTGACATTCAATAGTGCACGCACCGTATCTACAAGTAGTGGTAACCTCACTATCCAAGGCGGCAGCGGCACGGTTAGCTTAGGTAGCAGTACCACCCTTACAGCTAGCGGCGCGTTGAGCGTGACAAGCGCTGGTAGTAACACGAACTTAACTTTGACGGCGGTAGGTACGGGTACTGCTTCATTAGATACTGGAGGCGCTGGTACGGTTAACGTGGGCGCTACCACTGCTACAACCGTCAATGTAGGCAACGGGGGCTCGGCTACTGCTATTAAGTCCGGATCTAGTTTGTTGCTTGGCAACAACGCCGTTAACAAGACCATTAGCATTGGTGTGACGGGTAGCACCGCCAATACTACAGCAGTGAACATCGCTACCAGCACCGGCGCTGCTCAAACTATAGCGATAGGCGGTACCGGCGCCAGTAGTGGTAGTAACTCTGCCAGCACCATCAATATTCAGGGCGGTGCCACTAACATTAAAGTTGCCAACGCTGGAGCAACGCTCCAAACCTTTACCAACAGTGTGACGGCATTCCAGATTCAGAATGCTGCCAGCGAGCCGGTCTTTGTTGTTGATACGACTACCAACAACTTGATCTCTAACCCTGGCTTTGAAGTAAACACCACTGGCTGGGGTGGTAGTGGTACGGGCGTAGCGGTGGCCCAAAACTTAACGCTCACCAAAGTGTACGCTGGTATCTCAAGCTTAAAGATCACTACTGCTACCTCGGGCACTACTACGGCGACCGTCACCGGCTTTACCAGTACGCTCTCTGCTGGTACCTATAACTTCAGCTTCTATATGATGGGTGACAATACGGCAACGCTTGGTTCTACCGTAACCTTTACGGGCGGTGGTGGCACCTGTACGCTTGGTTCTACTTCTGTCGTAACCACCGGCTTCAACCGCTACTCTTGTTCGGTTACAACCACTGGTACAACCACTGGCATTAGCTTTACGACCGCTACTAACAACGCGGTGTTATACCTCGATGCTGTCCAGTTAACTTCTGGCAGCACTAACCTGGTGCCATATCGCATTGGCGGCATCCAGCTGCGAGGCGTGCTCACTAGCCCGGTAGCAATCCAAACTACCTCGAACAGCACAGCGGCCTTCCAGATCCAAGACAACACCGGTACCGCGAACTTATTCGTAGCCGATACGTTGAATGGCCGCATTGGTATTGGCACGGCTGCTCCAGGCTTCTCACTTGATGTACAGGGCGGCGATATTAATACCAGTGCTAACTTGCGAACCGGTGGCACCACTCGTTTGGATAACAGCGGTAATTTGAGTAACATCGGTACCTACAATGGTAGCGGCAACATTACTACCACCGGTGGTGTATTAACCGTTCAGGGTACCGGTACAAACACCTTCAGTGGCGGCGCTAGTTTTGGTAGCACAATTTTTATCTATAGTAATGCTAACGCTAGCACGGGAATCTACATCAGTAATACCAATGGTGGTACTGGCGCAGCTTCTATGCTCCAAGCTACCAATGGTACTGGTAATGCCTTTTCGGGTATCGGCGGTACGGCGTATGGTTATGCTATCCTGCAAAATCGGGCGGTAGTTGCCTCTGATAGTGGCACCGCCGGTATAGGGATTAGCACGCTTAGCGCTCAACCAATTGCCTTTGGTATTAACACCACCGAAGTAGCCCGCTTTACCACCAGTGGTAGTTTGCAGCTGGGAGTGCCCAGTGCCTTTACTGGTACTTTAGTAGTAGCTAACACCAGCAATAGTAATACGGTAACTCTAACATCGGGTGTCACCTCGGCTAGCTACAGCCTTACCTTACCAACTGCCGCACCAAGTGGCTCGGGCCAATGTTTGTCTACCAGTAGCAGCACCCAGTTAACCTTTACGACGTGTGGCGGCGGTGGCGGCGTCAGCACGATAGGTACGCTGGACGGCGGCACTGCTAACAGTAATGGTGCTTACATTTCAAGCACTACTCTTTATATGCAAAGCGCCAGTGCCACCAACCCGGGCTTAGTGAACAACACCACTCAGGCCTTCAGCGGAGATAAGACCTTCCAATCAACTAGCAGTACTGCTTTCACCGTTCAAGATACCACCGGTGCAAGCGCGCTTACCGTTAATAATTTAGATGATCTCATCACTATCGGCTCGGCCGGTCCATCTACTTATAGTGAAGGTTTTGAGGGCGGCAGCTTATCTGGCTGGACTGTGACCGGTGGTGCTACGGTGAATACCACCCATGCTCATAACGGTACCCATGCCGCTAACGTAGTTGCTTCGAGCAGCGCTGTCGGCGCTACTAAGACAATCACTACTATAAGTAGCGGTACAGTTAGCGTCAGTGCCTACGTCTATACCGGTACGGCTACCACGAGCGGTGGTCCCGATCTGTTCGGGTTATCGAGTAGTACTTCTGGTGGCACCTACCATGTCTCTCGCAATAACTCGACGTTAGCTCTAGTAAACAACTACGATGGTCTGTACCGCGACTCCGGCGTGCCAATCCCAACTAACCAATGGGTCAAGCTAGAAATCATCTTTACCATGAACAATAGTGGCGGCAGTACGGCTACCTTATATATGAATGGTACGGCCATTGCCACCGCTAACGGGGAAAGCACACCAACCTCTATTAACCAAGTCTTCATCGGTGATGCTGGTGGTGCTACGACGCAGTCAATTTGGATCGATGATATGGCCGTCAGCAACTCAAGTAACGGTAATCTGACCAATCTCCAGGTAAACGGTAACCTCCAAGCTAGCGCCGCTACCTTTACAGGTACCACTTACATTACGGCTGATTCTACTAGCGCCTTCGTAATTCAGGACACTGCTGCTGAACCACTATTCTCGGCTGATACGCTCAACGGTATTATAACGATCGGTGATGCTGTCAATAACCTAAGCATTAGTTACGCCAATGGCTTCCAGCCGATACTGAGCGGCACTGCTCGGCATACCAAGACCATTACGCTTAACGCCGAATACGCCGGTGCTATCTTAGATGCCACCAACGATGCAACGTGTAGCTCGGTGACGGCGGGTACGATGACTGCTGGGAACGATTTAACGAACCGCATGAACTATTACAACTGGACAGCCACTAGCACTACTGCCCAATGTTTCGATGTTGTGGTTCAAATACCGATCCCAAGTGACTGGAGCGCTTGGTCGAGTACTACACCGTTCAGTCTGCAGACTTACAGTAGCTCAACTGCTAACACGGGCATTAACCTCGAAGTACGGGACTCAAGCGGTAGTGTGGAGACCAACGACAACTTTGCCTCAGTTAACCCAGGGAGCGCCAGCACCTGGACCTCAACGACGGGAGGGGGCGCCATCGGCGGCAGTTACACGGCGGGCGGCTACATGACTATGCGTATCCGCATGAGCGCCAAGAACACCGCTAATGTCCGTATCGGTAACATAACACTTACATACTTGAGCCAGTACTAGGTATACTGATATGAGGGAAAGCATAAGCATGACAGAGATTAAAAGGGGAAGGGATATAACGAGCAGCCGGCCACCACGGTCGGCTTATCGACGTGCATCCCAATACGTTCCTATTAATCGAACAGCAGCGTCCCAACAGTTACCCCAGTCCATGCCTCATCGTCCCGGTAAAAGAAACTTTGACTTCAGGAATTTCAGGAGTTATCTCAACTGCCAGCAGCTGCAGCGCTACTGGCGTTGGATTAATCGTGGCTACCGCGAGCGATCAATCAGCTTGACGTTAGTTGCGGTGGTAGTAGCCGGCGTAGTCATACCAGTTGTTTCTTATATACAAAGTCAGCAGCGCTACATTTTAACGGCCGCTACCAAAAAATTAGTAGGTAATACTGCACCAGGGTTAGTACCTAAAATCACCTACGACAGCACTAACCAGCTCTATCAGTTTAATAAGGATGGCATCACAGTCGAGAATGGCTCCTCTAATCCACTTGCTAAGCTACAGGCCCAGGCGGGCGGGTCGGGAGCTAAAGATAAGCAGTTATACTCAGTAGACTTGCCGCAAGATATGAGCAAGGGCATTACCTATTACGACAATCAGGAACAACTGAGCTTCACGTTGGTGCCGCAATTTAAGGCCGCTGCCGGTAAACTGCAGGATGACAAGCTCGTTTATCCGATAAACGGGATGCCTGCTCAGGCAATTTACACCGTCAAGAACAACGGCCTTAAGGAAGACCTAGTGTTCAGTAAGTCGCCCGGCGAAACAGTGAGCATGAGCTATAAACTGGAACTACCGAAAACGCTTGAGGCGAAAGCGATCGATGGCACCGGTGAAATCGGCATCTACTCGGCCGATCCGTCGCTCTTTGGCAACATCAGCTACGGCACGGCTCAAGATCAAGCGGCAGTTATGAAGGCCCGCGAAAAAGCGGACAAGAACTACTTGGTTTTTGCATTACCCCCACCAGTTATAAAGGGTGGCCAGCAGGGAAGTGACGTTACGAGTCGTTTCAGCCTGAGCGGTGATACGCTAACGGTTATTGCTGAAGGTCTAAACGAAGTCAGCTACCCGATGAGCCTGGACCCGAGCGTGGTAGTCACGAGCAGTAGTGACTTTGCCACTAATGGTAACGATGATAGTAACATCGATTTTCCTTCAAATCAGATTAACCGTGGCGCCTTAACCGGTGGCGGACTGAGCGGTGGTTTTACATCAAATGGAAGTAGTGGCTTTACGGCCGTAGATGCTAATACCGCTGTCGCTTACAACGGCTATTTGTATTCTGTCGGTGGCTATAGCAGCGGTGGTAATACTAATATCGTCCAGTACGCGCTGCTTTGTACCGGCAGCAACAGCGGCACCGGCGGTTGTGGCGCGACGGCCGGTTCGATCGGCACCTGGGCAACTAACGCGACGACATTTAACAATGTACGTAATAACGTGGGCGCCGTCGCCTACAATGGTTATCTCTATGTATATGGCGGCGAAAATGGCAGCACGGTATATGGCGATGTCCAGTACGCACCGATCAATAGTAACGGTTCGATTGGCAGTTTCTCCACTTCTGCGAACAATATGAACTCGTTACGTACTGGTTTTGGCTCGGCTGTCTATAACGGCTACTTGTATGCTGCGGGAGGCTGTGGATCGACTCCTTCATCCTGTGGTACGTTATATAACACTACCGAATATGCCCCAATCAACGGTGATGGCAGCGTAGGTGCCTGGACAGTTAGCGGTAACAACTTCACTACGGCACGCAACGGTACACGGAGTGTCGTTTATAACGGCTATCTCTATATCATGGGCGGTAGCGGTGGAAGTAGCCTTAATGATGTCCAATACACGCCAATCAACGCCGATGGCAGCATCGGTACCTGGCACGGTACCACCAGCTTCACCACTGCCCGAATGAACTTCGCAACATATGCCTACAACGGATATATGTATATCTCTTGCGGCGGTTATGGGGTAATGGCTGACACCCAATACGCGCCAATTAATGCTAATGGAACTGTCGGCAACTGGTTTACGGGTGCTAGCGTTGGTACCGCTCGTGTCTCTTTAGGGGGCACCGCTTACAATGGCTATGTATACGTAATAGGTGGTGACACCAGTGGTGGCAATGCTGTTACAACTAACGTGTCCTACGCCAAAATCGACGTCGCCGGCGTAGCCAGTCCCCGAACTGCTGCTACCGGTACGGCTTTTGCGACGCTTCGCCTTGGAGCTGCTACTGTTGCATACGGAGGTTATATCTATGTCATGGGTGGGGACAGTAGCGGTAGCACGCCGGTAACTACGGTATCTGCTGCTACTTTGAGTAGCAATGGTACAGTAGGGAACTACAGTACTACCGGCATGACTGTGTTGCCGAGTGTAAACGGCTTCTTTGGGGCTACCGCCTACAACGGCTATATGTTTATCGCAGGAGGGTGCAAGAGCGCATGGGCTTCCTGCACGACTGCCACTAATGATTTGAATAATGTGTATAGTGCGCCAATCACACCAGGCACTGGTGCTATAGGAACTTGGACAGCACAAAACGCTATAGGTACCGCTGTATACGGTCTGTCGTTAGTTGCCTACAATGGCTATCTTTACTCTCTGGGAGGTATCAATACCAGTACATTTAAAACAGCTACCAATATTCAGTACCATGCTATAGGTGCCAGCGGAGCCGTGAGTGGTACCTGGAGCAACTCTGCCCAGAGCATTGCAGTTGCCCGGGCTTACTTTGGTGCCACAGTTTACGGAGGTGTGCTCTATATTGCGGGTGGCTGCTCAGCAGGAGCTACCAGCTGTACTACGGCACGACAAGATATTCTCTATCAAACGTTAGGTACTGGTGGAGACCTTACCGGCGCATTCAATACGAACGGGGTCAACCTCCCGAATACTAGAGGATTGTTCGGCTTCGGCATAGCCAACGGTTACGCCTACATAACGGGAGGACGTTCGAATACTACCTACTATAATGATGTTCAATACGCGCAAGTTAGTACCAGCGGTTCAATAGGCAGCTGGACGTCCAGTAGTGGTTCAACGCTGTCTACTAACCGCTACGGGTTTGGGTATGCAATGTATAACGGCTTCATGTATATTGCCGGCGGCTATAGCAGCACTACTTACTATAACGATACTCAGTATTTCCAGCTAAACAATGGCGGTACGGGAAGCACGGCCAGCTGGGCGACTAATGCCAACAGCTTTACTACCACTCGCAATGGTCCTGGTTCGGTAGCGGTCAATGGTTATATCTATGTCATAGGAGGTGATAATCTAGCTGGTACTACCTATAGTGATGTCCAATACGCTGCCATTAACAATGATGGTACCGTTGGCACGTGGGCATCCGCGGGCACGGGCGCCAACATAGGCACGGGCACCACAAATATGGGAGTGGTAACGAACAACGGCTATATCTACATATTGGGAGGTGCCACTAGTAATACTACGGCAGTGACTACTGTCCAATACGCTCTCATCTGTACCGGCAGCAACAGCGGTAGTGGGGGTTGTACCTCGACTGCGGGCACGCTAGGAACTTGGACGACGAATACTAATAGCCTTAACACCACTCGTGCGGATCCTGGCGCAGCTGTAAATAACGGCTACATTTATGTTGTGGGAGGCTGTACTTCTAGTCCTAGTGCTTGTGGAGGCTGGAGCGATAGCGTAGAGCGCGCTCTCATCTGTACCGGCAGCAACAGCGGCGTTGGCGGCTGTAGTTCGA
>Ga0081455_10000467_pt1 | contig 52611 bp, 54 predicted proteins | sample TabmetS3T2R1_FD_70207 | JGI IMG/M metagenome (GOLD analysis project Ga0081455, IMG submission 70207) | Tabebuia heterophylla rhizosphere microbial communities from the University of Puerto Rico - S3T2R1 | ecosystem: Host-associated > Plants > Roots > Rhizosphere ...
TATGGCCATTGTCGTTGCGGGCTGCAGCCATACGATTCCGGAAACCGCGACCAGGCCACAGGCGCCGCCTCAGTTGGGGAAGACGCCGCCGGTCATTCAACCGTTGAGCGCCGGTCAAAAGCAAGCGCAGGCTCCCGAATCATTGTTGCCTGTGACGCTGACTGCCGACCTCACGCCAGTACAGAAGACCATCCAAGCAGCATTTCCCGAACGGTTCACCGAGGAGCATCATCCGCTTGCAAACGACTATCGCTGGCGGTTTATCCGCGAAGGAGAGCCGCAAGTGCAGATTCAAGATGGGCTCGTGAAATTCAATGCGACGTACCGGGGAGAGATCGAATCGACGGCGGCTCGCGCATGCCGTCTGGATCCCCTCTACACACAATTGGAAGGAACGGGACGCCTCGTGCTCCGCGAACAGGACCAGGGACTGCTCGTGACGATGGGCGATCCGCAGACCACATTCAACATCAAGCCGGACAGCGACACGAAGTGCAACATGTTCAACATGCCGGTGCAAGACCAGCTCGCCGAGTTGTTCAAACAGGAAGCGGTCAAGCAGCAGATCGCTCAGTCGGTTGAGGAGGCGGGCTACCTCATTCCGTTGAATTTGATCTGGGATCGGTTGCAGGAGCCCATGCCGGTCGGCTCTGCCAATAATAAATTGTGCTTGTACGGAAAAGCCAAGGACTTCGCGATCGGCTCGATGAAGGGCTCGGCGCAGAACACCACAATGACCGGAGTGGCTCGGCAGACCCCGGTTGCGCTCTATCAGACCCCGTGTCAAAAAGCGGCGCTGTCGCCGCTGAAAGTGCAGATGGACAATAGCGCGGCGGCGTTTCAGGAAGGACAGCCGTATAAAGTGCTGCTGTCGGTCCCGATCCCTTACGCCGTGCTGAATCAGCAATTGCAAGAAAAGTTGTACCACCAAGAGGCGAAGCTCCCGACCACGCTGGGAAGCACCCTCATGATCGAACGTGTCGTGGCCTCGGATGTCAACGGCCGAACATTGCTTGCTGTCGATACAAGCGATGCCGTGAAGGGCACGTTGTATTACTGGGGAACGCCGCAGTTGGAGCACGATGGGAACATCATCACGATTCCCGATCTCCAAATTGCCAACGAGACCAAGATCGCGCTCGAGGAGATCAAATCAGGCTATTGGCAGATGGTGAACGACGAGCTGCTGCCGCGCCTGAGGCACGCGTCGACGATTGATCTTTCACAACGAATCGGCACCATGAAGCAGGCCCTGAGTGGACAGCACAAGACAGGAGGACTGGCGATGGATCTGCTCCTCGCCAAGCAGGAGGCAGGCCAGGTTGTCAGCACCAAGGACGCATTGGTCGCCGACGTGCTGCTCGAAGGAACGGCCAGTGCGACCGGTCGCCTCCCCGTCAAGCAAGCGTCGCGCAGTGACCTGATTCAGCCGGCACCTGTCAGTAAATCAAGGGCCGTCGAACCGACGGACAAATCGGCCGCGGCCGAGAAATCCGCGCCGGTTGACGAGAAGCCGAAAGCGGCCCGTATTCCGGACGAGGAACGCAGGTAATTACCAGGCGTACGCTTCCGGGGCCGGTCCACCCGGCCCCGGAAACACATCATCCAACCGCTTCAACGTATCCGCCGCCAACTTCAGATTCATCACCCGCATCGTACCGTCCAACTGTTCAAGCGTTCGAGGACCGATAATCGGAGAGGTGACGGCCGGTTGGTGCAGTAGCCATGCCATAGCCACATCGGCCGGCCGCTCGCCCAGCTCCCGGCAAAGCCGCTCGAAGGCTTCGAGCTTCGTTCGGTGCTTTTGGACTTGCTGTTGGAGATCCTGATCGGCGCGGCGGCCGACCGTCGCAGGAGTTAATGCACCGGCAAGCAACCCTCGGGCAAGGGGACTCCAGGGGATCAGCCCGATCCCATACGCCATGCAGGCCGGAATGACTTCGAGTTCGATCGTCCGTTCGTTTAAATTGTACAGGCTCTGTTCCGAGACAATGCCGAGCACATGACGGCCACGGGCGAGTTCCTGTCCCTGCGCCAGCTGCCAGCCGGCAAAATTGCTGGTGCCGACGTAGAGGATCTTCCCTTCCTGCACCAACTGCTCCATGGCCTGCCAGATTTCGTCCCAAGGCGTGTACCGGTCAACATGATGCATTTGGTACAGATCGATGCAGTCAGTCTGAAGACGCCGCAAACTCTCTTCGCAGGCGCGTTTGATATGCAATGCGGACAGGCGGGACTGGTTCGGCCAATCCCCCATGCGACCGTATACTTTCGTGGCCAGCACGACCTTCTCCCGGCGACCGCCCGCCTGCGCAAACCAGCGGCCGAGGATCTGCTCGGTCCATCCCTCTCCGACCTTCCACCCATAGACATTCGCCGTGTCGAAAAAGTTGAGCCCCAGCTCGAGTGCCCGGTCCATGATCGCGAAGCTATCGGCCTCAGTGGTTTCCGGTCCGAAGTTCATGGTGCCGAGGCAGAGCCGACTCACCTTGACCCCCGATCGACCGAGTTGCACGTATTGCATGGACCGCTCCTCCGATAAATCAAATTCCAATCGTCTCGATTCGCTCGAGCTCATCGGGCGTGAGCGTGAACCGGTCAGCGCGCAAGTCGTCCGCCATATGCTGCACATTGGTGGTGCCCGTGAGGGGAACCATACCGATTTGCATGGCGAATCGAAACACCACCTGCGCCACCCCCGTGGCGTATTTTTCAGCCGTTGCGCGAATCGCGGGGTCGACAAACACTTCCCGGTTGGCCGTCAGCAGCGAGAACCCCTGGTACAGGATACCGTGCATGCGGCACAGATCACGCACAGCCTTATCCCACCCAAAGGCAGCGTAGCAGCGATTTTGGACCACCATGGGACGATGGGTCGCTCGTTCGCACAACAAGGCCAGCTGGCTTGCCGACACGTTACTGACGCCGATCAGCTTCGTCCTACCGCTCTCGTACATCGATTCAATGGCCGACCAAACTTCCCAATCTTCCGGACCCAAACCACCACGATAATAGGGGCCATGCAGCACATAGGAATCGAGATAGTCGGTGTGGAGATGGGCCAGTGAGCTGTCGAACGATTGCCGAACCTGGGTCGTAATGCTGCCCGTGACGTCATAGGGCGTGCGGTGGTCCTGACCGTTGACCGGCGTAAACTTGGTTTGCAGAAATAATCCGTTACGCGTCACGCCGTCGGCCGCCAACCGCAACAGCGCCTCCCCCACCCGTGCCTCGTCATAATGGATGAGTTGGTTGGCGGTATCGATGGCCGTAAACCCTGCCCTCACGGCTTCGAGTACGAGCGGCGTAGTGGCTTCTTTCTTCCAGGCGGTTCCATACATGAACGCCGGAATCGTCACGCCGTTATAGGCCGTCATCGCCATGGCCAGTCGCCCTTTCGTGGAACGGCGGTCGCTAGACCTGCATGTGAGACTACGCCGCTGTCGTACCGCCTTCCTCACCATACACAGTTCCCTGTCGCAGTCTCAATGCGAGAATTGATAGAGTGCGCCATGGAATCGGACAGTCAGCTGGTCGAACTTCGCCTGAGTTATCGCTATGCGAAGCAACATACGTGGGTCGTTCAGGCCATCACGGGTTTTCTCTCGGCCTATTTCATGGAGCAGCCGGGCTTTCGCGTGCAACGGCACTTGGATGAGCTGGAGTCGGGGATGCATGTCTGGATTTGCGAAGTGCCGGCGCCGACGACGATGAACCGGCTGCTGCGGCGCCTCAAGGCGGATCTCCCTGCCTTCCGTTATACGGAACTCCTCGCGGATGCCGACCGACTGCCGCAATATGTGATTGATTGTCCCGAGTCACCTGCGACCGGTGAGGGTTCACCCCGCTAGATTTCGCCCTAGGCGTGTCCAAACACTAAGAGGAGAGTATACTGAGGAGACGCGGAGGTATGCGCGATGCCTCGAGTGCTGGTGCTCGGCGCAGGAAAAATCGGCTCACTGGTCGCCTGTCTCCTTTCCCAGCAAGGCACCTACGACGTCCATCTGGGTGACGTCACGCTTGACGCTCCCAAACATTTGGTCGAAGACCTGGACCTGTCCCGGGTCACCCCAGCCATCCTCGACGTTCGGCAGCCTGAGACGGTCGCGAGCTATCTGGCGGCACATCCGGTCGATGCGATCATCTCGAGCCTACCCTATTTCTGCAATCTCTCCGTCGCTACGCTCGCCCTGAAGCATAGCTGTCATTACTTTGATTTGACGGAAGACGTCGAGGTCACGAATCAGATCCGCGACATGAGCCAGGGTGCGGCGCAGGCCTTCATGCCGCAGTGCGGCTTAGCCCCCGGCTTCATCAGCATCGTCACCCATGATTTGATGACCCATTTCGAAACGTTGGACCATGTGAAGATGCGGGTGGGCGCGCTTCCGGTGCACCCCAGCAATGCGCTCAAATACTCTCTCACCTGGTCCACCGACGGATTGATCAACGAATACGGCAATCTCTGTTACGGGATCGAGGACGGCCGCAAGATTCCTCTGCAGCCCCTGGAGGGCTACGAGACGATCGAGGTGGACGGGCTCTTGTATGAGGCCTTCAACACGTCAGGAGGACTGGGCACGCTGGCTGACAGCTCCGTCGGCCGGGTCAAAACAATGAATTACAAAACGCTGCGCTATCCGGGTCATTGTGAAAAGATCCAGTTGCTGATGAAAGACCTCAGACTCAACGAAGATCGCAGGACGCTCAAGCGGGTGCTCGAACATGCGATTCCACAGACCTTGCAGGATGTCGTCCTGATCTATGCCTCCGTAACCGGCACGAAACAGGGCGAATTTTTCGAAGAGAGCTACGTGAAGAAAATCTATCCCCAATGCCTCAAGGGGAAGCCCTGGTCGGCCATTCAGGTGACCACCGCCTCGAGTGTCTGTTGTGTGATGGACCTCGTGCTCAAACAGTCTCCACCCCGCCGGGGGTTCGTCACTCAGGAATCGATTCCGTTGAAAGATTTTCTGGCCAACGACTTTGGAGTGTATTTCCGATGAGTACCGTCCAGGCCGCGCTCAGGGCGTTGGGCATCCAGGCCGTGAATTCGGGAGGAAGCACGGGCAAGCATTGGTGGTCGGACCATGCGGCCGGATCCCTGATCCAGTCCGTGAATCCGGCAACCGGCGAAGCCATTGCAGCGGTCCGTTCGTGCGCCGCCCAGGATTATGAGCACATCGTGGCACAGGCCCACGAGAGCTTTACCACATGGCGCCTGGTCCCCGCGCCCAAGCGAGGCGAGTTGGTCCGTCTGATCGGACAGGCCCTGCGCGAGAGGAAGGACCAGCTGGGCACCCTCGTGTCGCTCGAGGTCGGAAAGATCAAGGCCGAGGGCGACGGGGAAGTGCAGGAAATGATCGACATGGCCGACTTCGCCGTTGGGCAATCACGCATGCTCTACGGCGCGACGATGCAGTCGGAACGTCCGTCGCACCGGATGAGCGAGCAGTGGCATCCGCTGGGACCGGTCGGCGTGATCACTGCCTTCAACTTTCCGGTGGCGGTCTGGGCTTGGAATGCCTTCCTCGCCGCCATTGCAGGCGACACCGTCATCTGGAAACCTTCGCCCAAGGCACCGCTGTCCGCCATTGCCGTGCAGCACGTCTGTAACCAGGTCATGGAACAGCACGGATACTCGGGCCTTTTTTCGCTGTTCATCACCGATCAGCCGTCACTGGCCGAGACGATGGTCCGCGATCCCCGGTTGCCGTTAATCTCGTTTACCGGATCCGTTCCAGTCGGCCGTCATGTGGCCGCGCTGGTCGGCCAGCGCCTCGGCCGCACGCTCCTCGAATTGAGCGGCAACAATGCGGTCATCGTTGATGACAGCGCGGATATGGACCTCGCGGTGCGTGCTATCGTCTTCGGCGCGGTCGGGACCGCCGGACAGCGGTGCACGACCACCCGGCGAGTCATCGTCCACGAATCCTGCGCGGAGGAGCTCCTCGGTCGATTGGTCAAGGCCTATAAACAGGTGCGCATCGGCAATCCGCTGGATGCTGACGTGCTGCTGGGCCCGCTGATCGATCACGTCGCCGTCGAGGCCTACCGCGCCGCCATCGACGAAATCAAAAAGGAAGGCGGAGAGATCTTGTTCGGAGGCCGTGTGGTGAACCGCCCCGGCTACTTCGTTGAGCCGACGATCGTGCGGGCCCAACCCCAGTGGCCTCTCGTCCAGCGTGAGACGTTCGCGCCGATTCTCTATGTCATGACGTACCGTACGTTGGACGAAGCCTTGGCTCTACAGAACGGCGTGCCGCAAGGTCTGTCCTCGGCGATGTTCACGAACAGTCTCCGGCACGGCGAACGCTTCCTCTCCGCATCAGGCAGCGATTGCGGGATCGCCAACCTCAATATCGGAACCTCCGGCGCGGAGATCGGCGGGGCGTTCGGTGGCGAGAAAGAGACGGGCGGCGGCCGGGAGGCCGGATCCGACGCCTGGAAAGCGTACATGCGTCGGCAAACCAACACAGTCAACTGGGGGACCGATCTGCCCTTGGCGCAAGGCATCAAGTTCGGTTCCTAGCCTTGGCAGAAGAGGATGGACGTTATGGATACCAACCGCGAGCTCGATGGATTGCTGGAACGGATGGTCACGGAATATGTGGCACGCAACCGGGCCGCCAAGATCCTGCGGGGCCTGCTCGAGGAGGCCGGCGTCGGATTCTATCCCGTGGTCGACCATGTGACCTTGCGCACACTCGATATCGACCGGCGGGCTCAACCGTTTGTGGCCCTGGGCTACGCCTATGATGAAACCCTGCAGTACGATGACTGGTACGCCAAGGTCTATCGAAAGACCGGTTATCCTGCTCTCTTCGTCGATCAGGCCTATACGGACACTCGGGGCAAGACGAGCATTATTCCCCTCTGGGTCGCCGCCTTCGGTGATCACGTCTTTCATCATGTGGCAGTGCGCGTGGAAGACATTGATCGGGCGGTCACCCGACTCAAGAGCAATGGCGTGGAATTTGCGGGTGCCGTCGTCGGCCCCGCCGGCGGGCAGTTGCGGCAGATTTTCTCAGCGCCTGAATTGGTGGACGGGCAGCCCTTCACCGTCCTTGAACTTGCCGAGCGGCATCGCGGCTATCAGGGATTTCTTCCGCCCCAAGCGGATAGCCTGATGAAGTCGACCGCTCCACGATGAAGGTCAGGCGGGGTTCTGGGTGGTGACCTGCGCGGAGGCATCGATCGTCCGCAAGAACGCCGGTCCCTGAATCGGGAGCCGGATATCGAAAGTGGTTCCCCGCCCCGGCTCGCTGTCCACCGTGATGCCTCCCCCGTGCATGTCGACCACTTCCTTGATGATCTTTGTGCCCAACCCTGTCCCGCCCGTTTTATTGCTCACCAGCCGATTCGTGAACAGATGGTCCCGTATGTCGGCAGGCATACCGTTACCGGTATCGGCCACACGGAGTTGGATAAAATCGTCGCCGGTTTCATGGGCGCCGCTGATCATGACCACGCCGTGTGGCGGCACTTCTGGGATGGCATTATTGACGAGATTATAGAGCAGCGAGTAGAGCCGGGCCTCGTCTCCCGCGATCGACGGTAGGCCTTGCAATCCCTCCATGCTCAGTTTTACCTGTCGCTGTTCAGCCGCCCCGCGTAGAGATTTGACCACGCTCTCGGCGATCTTGGCGATGACGCAGGATTCGAATTTTTGTGACACGCGCGTGAGCGCCGCGTAATCGGCGATGGCTTTCATCCGGTCCTGAATGCGCCGGGACGTGTTACGGAACATACTGATCACCTCATCGCATGCCGACTGGCTTTGTTGGGCGCGCTTCGGCTCCATCGTCGGCAGATGTCGGAAGACATCGTCGATCTCATCTGCGAGCAGATCTGTGCCGGCGACCAGCGGCATGAGGAGGTTTTTTACGTCGTGAGTAATTTCCCCCATGAGGCGGGTGATCTCGACCCGCTGTCCCATCCGTTCAATAAACGTCGACACGGTCTGATCGATCTGCCCTGGTTCAAATGGTTTGGTGATGAAATCGACGGCACCCTCCTTCATCGCTTCAACCGCCAGCCGAATCGTGCCATAGGCAGTAACCACCACGACCGGCAGACTCGGCCACCGTTTTCTGATCAATTTGAGGGCTTCGATGCCGTTGAGGCGAGGCATCGAGACATCCAGAAACGCCAGATCCAGCGCATGCGCTTCTACCGCAGCCAGGGCCGCCTGGCCATCCGCCGCGGTGACGACATCGTGGCCGAGCCAGCGCAGCCGTTCTGAGAGACTCATTCTGATGTCGGCATCATCGTCGGCGACTAATATGCGAATAGCCATAGCGTTCCTCCTGCAAGCAGTAGCTCAGCAAGAAATGCGCCATTTCACTCAACTCAGCTTTTCAAGGTTTTGCGTGAAAACGCCTGAAGAACCAAAGCCTTAACTGAATCAGTTTAGATTGGAAGCCGGATCAAAATAGATACGCTAGCCCATGTCCTTCAGCACGTGATCGGGATTCCGATCGCGGCCGATGTTTTTCATTAAACCGTCCTGAAACAGGACGACCACCCGCCCCCGTTGATCCTTCACGATCATCGAGGCGGAGGGCGCCTTGAAGGCGGCCGGATCACCTTCCAGCCAGGCGCTGCACGTGAACGGCAACGGGTCGAGCACGGTCTCGACCCGATATTCATGGCGCAGCCGATACTGCAACACGTCAAATTGCAACCGGCCAACAGCTGCAACCAACGAGTCCAGATCGTTGAGGCTGCGCATGATCTGGACCGTGCCTTCCTGCGCCATCTGTTCCATTCCCTTGTCGAACGCTTTGCGCTTGCCCACGTCGGTGGGACGGATGCGAGCGAAGATTTCTGGCTGAAATTGCGGCAACGGCTTGAAGGCGAATCCGCCCGTGACCGAAATCGTATCACCGATGGCAAAGACACCAGGATTGATGATGCCGATGATGTCGCCAGGAAACGCCTCCTCGACCGTGCTGCGTTCCTGAGCGACGAGGCTATGAGGCCTGGAGAGGCGGACATCGCGGCCCAAGCGATGATGCTTCACGACCATGTCCCGTTCGAAGCGTCCGGAACAGACGCGGAGAAATGCCGTACTGTCGCGATGCTTCGGGTTCATGTTCGCCTGGAGCTTGAACACATAGGCGCTGAACGGCCGTTCTGTCGGATCGATAGCCAGTTCGACGCCATCATCGCCATCGGCCGGCCGTGCGCCGGGCGGAGGCGCCAGCTGCACGAAGGCATCCAGAAAGCTTTCCACGCCGAAATTCGTGAGTGCCGAGCCGAAAAACACCGGCGTCACGTCCCCGTCTAAAAATTGCTCCCGCGAAAACGCATTGCCGGCGATCGCCAGCAGTTCCAAATCGTGGTCGACTTGTCCCATGACATCTGCAGGGACGCGCCCGCTCGCGGCGAGATCCGCGAGAGCCAAGGTTTGCACCTCGACCTTCGTCGCGCCGCCGTGCGCGGTCTTGCTGAACAGCGCGACGCGGTTGTCGCCACGCGTCACGATTCCCGTAAAGTCGCTGCCGGATCCGATCGGCCAGTTGACCGCGCTGGCATGGATGGTCAAGGCCTGCTCCACTTCCGTCATCAAGTCCAACGGCGGCCGGCCCGGAAGATCCATCTTGTTCACGAAGGTGAGCACCGGAATGCGGCGCATGCGGCACACGGCAAACAGTTTACGCGTCTGTGCCTCGACACCTTTCGCCGCATCGATGACCATGATCGCGCTGTCTGCAGCCGTCAGAGTTCGGTAGGTATCCTCCGAAAAGTCCTGGTGACCAGGCGTATCGAGGAGATTGATGACGGCATCTTTATAAGGAAATTGCATGGCGGAAGCGGTAATGGAGATCCCCCGCTCCTGTTCCATCCCCATCCAATCGGAAGCCGCCGTCTTTCCGCCTTTGCGCCCACGCACCATGCCGGCCGTCCGAATCAATCCGGAGTACAAGAGGAGTTTCTCTGTCAGGGTCGTCTTGCCGGCGTCCGGATGGCTGATGATCGCAAACGTCCGACGTTTTGCCGTGGCCGCCGCCAATTCAGTTTGTTCGCTCGATGCACTGCGCATACAGCCGCGCAGCATATCATACGAACACGTGAAGCGGAAAACTCGCAAGCGCCTTCAAACGGTTGACAGAGAGCGAGAAAAAAGCAGAGGATACCTGCAAATCGAGTGAGGAAGAGATGAAGCCGGCAGTCGTCTTCGGCGATACCCCCAAGCGTGCTCGGTCGGGCACAATTGCGTGCCCTCACGGTGTTTCTCCCCTGTGAGGGCTCGTGCCCGTCAGCACCCTTCAGGCGACACACTACCCATCCTGTCTTTCGTCGCACAACGAGGTGACACCTTTGTCGTAGTCGCCGACTAGGTCGACCCCTCGTTGTGTTGGATCGGATGACTTCTTAGAGTCAACGTACCGAGACGGAGGTCGATATGAATGTCCTGCTCGTGCACCCGGGTCCGCTGATGTACACGAAGATCTATCTGCGCCTTGAACCGCTCGGCCTTGAACTGGTCGCCTCAGCGGCGCGTGCACATGGCCACCAGGTGACTCTGGTCGACCTCCAGGTGGAATCGCACGGCAATTACGTCCGAGTGCTCAAGGAGCAGCGGCCAGACGTCGTGGGATTTTCCTGTAACTATCTGGCCAATGTGCCGGAGATCGTCGATCTCGCCAAGCTGACCAAACGCCTACTGCCGGCTTGTCGAGTTTTCGTAGGCGGACATAGTGCCTCGTTCGTCGCGAACGCAATTCTCGCCCACGCTGAAGACGCCATTGATTGCGTGTTGAAAGGCGAAGGGGAACCAGCCATCGGGCCGCTTCTGGAAGCACTCGCCGGCGAGCGCGGAGCCCTGACATTCATCCCCGGCGCGATGACGCCGGCCGGCGAAGGGCCGCCGGTTCGAATGCTCGAGCATTTGGATGATCACCATCCGGCTCGCGATCTTCTGCGTCATCGGAGCAAATACTTCATCGGAGTGCTCGACCCCTGTGCATCGATCGAATTTACCAGGGGCTGCCCATGGGACTGCTCCTTCTGCAGCGCCTGGACGTTTTACGGCCGCAGCTATCGCGTCCGCAGCCCTGAGGCCATTGTCGACGACCTGAGCCGGGTGCGAGAGCCGGGCGTCTTCATTGTCGACGACGTGGCGTTCATTCAAGCCAAGCAAGGGATGGCCATCGGCGAAGCGGTCGCCCGCCGTGGCATCAAAAAACAGTATTACCTCGAAACGCGAGGGGACGTGTTGTTGCGCAATAAGGACGTGTTCCGCTTTTGGAAGACGCTCGGACTCGCCTACATGTTCATCGGCATCGAAGCGATCGATGAAGAGGGCCTCGCCCTCCATCGCAAGCGCATCACGTTGAGCAAGAATTTTGAAGCGCTCGACTTCGCCAGGTCCTTAGGGATCACGGTCGCCATCAATCTCATCGCCGATCCTTCATGGGATCGCCGACGGTTCGATATCGTTCGCCAGTGGTGTTTGGAAATCCCTGAAATCGTCAACGTCAGCGTCAATACCCCCTATCCCGGGACCGAGACGTGGCATACAGAGGCACGGCGCATCACGACCCGTGACTACCGTCTCTACGATATTCAACATGCCGTGCTTCCAACCGCGTTGCCGCTGGCCGACTTCTACCATGAACTGGTCAGAACGCAGCAGGTCCTGAATACCAAGCATCTGGGTTGGACGGCATTGAAGTCCACCGCGCGGATCGCCGCGGGACATTTGCTTCGGGGTCAGACCAATTTCGTGAAGATGCTCTGGAAGTTCAACAGCGTGTACAACCCCCAGCTGCAGCTGGCCGACCATGCTCGTCCGGTCACCTATCAGATGCCGATGCCGCCGCAACCGGTCGCCGGCATTGCACCCCATCTCCTGTATATCCATCGCGGCCAGGGCCGGGCCGGCCGGGTGCTCGACGATGCGACCGAGCAGTTTGTTGAAACGACCCGCATGCGCAGCGCCGGCTAGCGCTGCGGGTCGTCGCTCATGATGGTTTGCGCTGTTCGGCCTGGCCTTGCCAGAGCATGTCGTAACCCAGTTCCTTCGTATCAGCGCACATGGCAGCGAGGACGGCAAACTTCTTGTTGAACACTTCGTTCGCATGGGACCGCTCATGGTCTTCGAACGAACGCCAATAGGTCACGATCACGTAATGATCATCAGCGGTTTTGGAGCTCGACAGCGTTCCCTCTTCTGAGACGAACCCCGAGAAGTGAAATACCTGCCCTCCGAGAAACCCACCCTTGTCCCCTCCATACGTCTCCTTGACGACGCTACACAGCTCGCCGACGGCCAATTCGATGTCTTCGAACGTGACCCCCGACTTTAAGGTGACGGTATTGAACAACATCTTCGCCCCGAACGGCACTGTGATTGGTCCGAACATGTGCTCCTCCGAAACGTGTGGCTGGGCTGTCAACCCAGACGTCCATCATTGATCTGGCTGCCGATCCATCCGTTCCATCGCGCCTGCGCATGTCGCTCAGGTCATGAGTATCGCTACTGCGTGACCCGGCGCTCACCGATGCCGAGACGAAGTGCTTCGATATCGAGTTCATGTTCGAGCCGATGGAGCACGTCGTCGCTGATCGTGCCATTGTTGCGCATGCCGATCAACGCCCACCGTTCAGCACTCAGCGTCTCGTGGCGCAAGCGGCGAAAAGTCTCCACCGCCTCTGCGGCACACTCCGGCGCCACCATGCCATTGTTGGCGAATCGCTCCCGTCGCCGGTTGTAGTGGTCTCGCAGCCGATCCACATGTTCTCCTGCCGACCACGGCTGCTCCGCCAATTCCTCCAACCGCGTCAACGCCATCGATGCGGCATGCTCCCGAGCGTGCATCTCTTCTTGTTCTTCCACCGTTCGATCGTTATCCTCCAGCCGCAAGGCTCGAATCAGAGGTGGAAGCGAGAGGCCCTGCAGGACGAGCGTGGCAAGAATCACCGAAAAGCTGATCACAATGATCTCCGCGCGGAAGGGCAGCGGGGTTCCGGCATTGGTCGTCAGCGGCAGTGCAAGCGCCGCGGCAAGCGTGACGATCCCGCGCATGCCGGTCCAGCCGATGAGAAAAATGTTCGACCAGGCGGGAAGCGGATCCCGCATCCGAAGCGTCGGACTAATCCACCGGGGGATGAGCGCCGCCAGCGGCACCCAGCCAAGACGGACGACAATGGCCGTCAGGCTGATGATGGCGCCAGTGACCAGCACTGTGCCAAATCGATCGGCAGCAATTGCCTGATGCAGCGCGCCAAGTTGTAACCCGATCAGGATGAAGATAAACCCGTTTAACACAAAAACGAGAAGGTCCCAGACTGCGCGGCCCTGTAAGCGTGTGACCGGTGAGACCGCTTCACTGAAATGCTGTCGAACGTATAGGCCGCCCGCGACACAGGACAGCACGGCCGAGGCATGGGCCTGTTCACCCAGCACCCAGGCGACATAGGGAGCCAGCAAGGTGATGGCAATCTCTGTAAAGCTGTCCTGTGTTGCACGCATGGCCCATCGTGTCGCCATCCCGACGGCGAGACCGATGGCCACTCCAGCTACCGCGGCAAATGCCACCTGAAGCACCGTCGGTCCAAAGGCCAGACTCCCTCCCACCGCGGCTCCGACAGCGGTTCGATACAGGACCAGTGCGGTGGCATCGTTCACCAGGCTTTCACCTTCGAGAATCGTGACGACTCGGCGAGGGATTCTCAGCCGTCTAGCAATGGCAGTGGCCGACACCGCATCAGGAGGCGACACTATCGCGCCCAAGACAATGGCTTCAGCCCATCCCATGCCCGGCAGGAGCAGCCGGGCCACGAATGCCACAGCCGCCGTTGTTGCCAGCACGAGTCCGACGGCGAGGAGTGAGATCGGTCGAAGGTTGTAGCGAAATTCACGCCAGGAGGTGAAGTAGGCGGCCGCCCAGAGAATCGGCGGTAGAAAGACGAGAAACACAAGGTCGGGACGCAACGTCACCACCGGCAGTCCCGGGACAAGGGCCAACATCAATCCGCCGATGACCAATAGGATGGGATAAGGAACGACGATCTTTTGGGCGAGCGTCGTGAGTGCAAGCACGACGCTGAGCAGGAGAATGACGACTTCCAGTTGGTGCAACCCATCCATAGACGGTCTCGATTTCGTGGGCCGCAGGGTAGGCTACGCGGGGGCAGGGATGGAGTCAAATAGGCGAAGGCTGATGTACAGCACAAGACACTCGTCGCCAGAACTGAGAGTCAGCGGGCGAACCCCTTCCCGCATCCAGCAAGGAGGGTTAAAGGCTATCCGCATCTTACAGTTTGGGGAGTGCTCGCGATCGCTCGAAGGAGACGGCTGCATCGAGGAGCACGAACACGGCAAGCAACAGTAGGAGGACTCCGCCCGTCCCCCATCCATGGGGCGACAAGACCCACATGCTACTGGTCGTGCCGGTTAAGAAACCAATGGCTCCGCACAGACAGCCGAGTGCGGCGGCAATGCGACCGATAGTCGTTCGCCTGTGGCCTGTTTCCATGACGCACCTCCTATGGCTTCTCTCATCTGGTACAGACGAGAGGTCAGAACATCCTTCCCGTGACAAGATAATGATAAGGCAGCGACATGAATGGGGCGCAGGCTAGCGCCTCCCATAACCCTTGTCAATTGGAAAGGGATTGAAAGCCGAATTGCGCGTCCGACCACACGCGATTAGCGGACCGGCGGTACTGGTGGCGCGCTATCGGGAATCTGCAGAGTAATCGAGAGTGCCGGTCCGTCCGGGGCAACTTTCGCGACAATCTTGTCCCCGGTTTTCAACTTGCCGGAGGCACCCTGGATCTTCGTTTCTGAAGTCACCCGCAGGCGCAATTGGTGTCCGGACAGTTCCCTCACGATCAGTTCATCCTCCTCCCAATAGAGGACATCGCCCTTGATCTCTGACCCAGAGCTGTTCTGAGAAGGTTCTGCCCAGGCCGGACGGTCCACACTGCAGAGCAAGAGTAACAGAGTCAGCAGAAGCGTCATACCCTAGCCTCCTCCCTAGTCTCAGCCTACAAATCCTTATCACTCTTGTCAAATCCATAGACCATCGTGTGCCTTTACCGGCCTGGCTTCATCCCTTCAGGGGATTGAGCGGCGGAAATCTAGGGGGAGGACGAGAAGTCAAACATTCCAAAACAGGCAATGGTTGCGGTATGCGTTCGATGCGAACGATGGTGGTCGGCTCGCTCTGGCTGAGCCTCGCCGCGACTCCTGCCCTGGCTCAAGTCGACAGAATAGGTGGACCGGTCGAATTCCGCTCCGCCGATCAACCAATTCGTGCGCCTATAACCGGGTTTCCCGAATCGGCATCTTCAGACCTAAGCAAACTCCTCCGAACCGGTCCTCCGCCTGCTGACCACGTGTTGAAACAGATCGACAAGGAGATGAGCCAAGGAGGGATGAGCCCGATGGGCAATGCGGACAGTAGCCGCGCTAAGGCGAGCGAACCTTCCAGTAAACGGGATCTTGGCGAAAGTACGTTCAAGTAGCACATTCCACTCGCAAAGCCCTTAACAAAGGAGGCTCCATGAAAGCGTTCATTCTTCTGATTGTCGCCCTGTTGTTGTCATGGCCCGATCTTGTGTGGGCTGAGGATGCACCCCACGGCGGATACCGTGGTATCGCGACAATCTATTACACATTGATCTGGGCCATTCTCGTCTACGGACTACGGGATGCGTTCGGGGAAAAAGCATTTTATGTCGGCGCACCGGTGATGGCGGTCATCATCTATTTTCTCCTTCCGTCGACATGAAGCAGGGAGTTTGACGGTGGGAACCCAGGGCGCACGCCGAGGGACAGTCGGCGTGCTCCCCTAATGCAATTTACAAATTCCCACAGAAGCGGCGGACGTTTTCTGCTACTCTTTCCCCATGGCTCGCCGCTCCCATCGTCGCCGGCCTTATCGTCGTCGCACGCGATCGATCTGGCGCTTTCTGCGCCGGAGGTGGCATGAAGGGCGGGCCTTCCTCAACGCCATCTGGGCCTCTCATCCAGTAGTCAGGATACCAGTTTTGGCCGTACTGGTCCTTGTGGTGTGGCTCGCCCTCAATTGGTCTTATCATGCGATCCATAAGCCGACCGAACTGTTCTTTCCTCTCGACAGTGCGCTGGACAAAAACCTGGCGGACACCTGGCGGGAGTACGGCTCCCTCTTTCGCGAACATGCCACGGCCATCATCACACCGGAACTTCTGGCCGCCTTGGCGCAAGTGGAAGGGAGCGGCAACCCCATGGCGAGAACCTATTGGCGGTGGCGGGTGTCGTGGAATCCCCTCGAATGGTACCAGCCAGCCTCGAGTGCCGTGGGCATGTATCAGATCACCTCCGGCACGTTTCAATCCGCCAAGCGCTATTGCGTGCATAATCATATCGTCGTGGAAGACGGGCCATGGCATGATATCCATTCTTGTTGGTTCAATCGCTTCTACACACGCGTGGTGCCGAGCCATGCGATCGAGCTGACCGCCGCACTTCTCGATCGCCAGGTAACTCAGGCCATCGGCTTGCGCCCAGCCAGCCTGCAACGCAAACAGGACCTTGCCGCACTGATCCATCTGTGCGGCGCCTCGGTGGGACAGCTCTATGCGGCCCGAGGGTTTCGCCTGGCCTCGGGACAACGGTGCGGGGATCACGACGTCCGGAGCTACTTGGCCAGGGTGCAGACCGCCAAACAGCAGGTCGCCCGTTATGCGGTTCGGACCCAAACCGGAGGGTGAACTGGAAGATTCCATCAGAAGGGCTGGATTCTCTGGTCTTCTCCACACGCAGTCACCTTGACTGGCAGAGCTGGCCCTCCTTGTGTTACCTTGATGGTTACACTCACCGAGTCATTCGTTAGGCAATCACAACCATGAAACTGACCCGCGCAGGACGATTCCTGCTCATCACGCTCTGTCTCGCTGGCCTGGCATTCGCCGGCTGCGCGGCGACATCTTTGCTCTATAATCACTCCGATTGGCTCATTACTCGGCAAATCGACGGTTACTTCGGTCTGAATCGAACGCAAAAGACATTCGTGTCGTCCCGGTTGAGCGGTATTCTATCGCATCACCGTCGTGAGGCCCTGCCACGCTATGAAACGGTGCTGCGCCAAGCCCGCGAGCGCGTCGCGCATGGGCTGACCACCGAAGATCTGGATTGGGCCTTTACGCAGTATGATCAACTCAGAGAGGATCTGTTTGGCCGCTTCGTGTCGGACGGAGCTGAGTTCATCCGACAGGTCAATGATCCACAAGTATTGCGGCTTAAGCAGGCGCTACAGACCAGGCTGGCACGGGACGAGGATCTGCTTCGTGACGACCCCGGCAAACGGCTGGCCAAACGGACGGAGCGATTTCTTGGACTGGCTCGAGAGTGGATGGGCCCACTTTCAGCTCAGCAGGAACAGGAACTCACCAAGCTCACGATGGGATTTCCCGACACATTGCCTACGTGGTATGCCCACCAGGTCTACCGTCATGAGCAGCTCCTTGCGCTAATGGCATCGCGACAGAGCGATCACACCGCCGTACGACTGGAAAACTGGCTCGTGCACCAGGACCAGGACGCGGATCCCCGCTTCACGGAAGTGACAAAGCAACTACGCCAACACATTACGGAGTTGGTGATCAGCCTTGATCATTCAGCCACTCCCGCTCAACGACGCCATGTTCTCTCGAAACTCGACGAGTTAGCCGCCATGATCCGGCGTCTGCAAGCTACCTAACGCTCTCCACCCGCACACCAATTGACCAGTTCCTCCCCTCAGTGCCTACCAGGGAGTTCACGAGGTTCACGCGCGCAAATTGGGTTTTGGCGAAGATCCCACGGTGAGCGTGTGACACAAGAACTAGGAGAGTTCCGAGTACTGTCAATAACCCTGGTCCTGTAGATTGCCGCGAGCATGCGGACCGAAGTCAAAGATTTCATGCGGATGTGTGAACGGCTGATCGGCCTGGCGCTCCAGACGGGAGAACTATCGCCAGAGGAGTGCGATATCGTTTCGTATTACGCGAAGGAATTGCACCGCACGACCCAGCCGCTGTGCGAGAAGCACAAGTGCGATACGTCGGTGTCTGCGGGCAATTGATCGTCCCGAGGTCTATCGGGCTTGGTGACGCTCAATCGGCCGACTAGCTCATTCGCACGCATTTCGGAGATCTCCCAGCTCATTCCCTGTACGGCAAAGCGGAGCATGATCTGACCCCGTAGATTGACGGGCACAGGCGCTACCTCATCCGCTGAGCAAGTTCATCAAGTAACACCCGTTGCCCGGGAAGGAGCTTTTGTCTCGCCAGCGCGAGGTCACACCAGAGTGCGCGATCGATTTCCGGAAAGCTTTGCACGCGGCCGGACTTGGGAGGCCATTCCAAGGAAAAGCTGTTGCTGCGGATTCTCGAGGCATCGAGATTCCCTTCGATCGCCCAGGCTCGGATGATTTTTCCGCTCGGCTGTTTGGCTGGCGACAGTTCAACACAAAGCCCGTTCAGCTCCGAGCCCGTCTCTTCATAGAATTCCCGTTTTGCGACTGACAACGGGTCCTCGCCCTCAACATACTCGCCTTTGGGAATCGACCAGGCACCGTCGTCTTTCTTGGCCCAGAATGGTCCGCCCGGATGGACGAGCAAGACTTCGATTCCCGTCTCACGCTTGCGGTACAACACAATCCCTGCACTCAACTGCTTTGCCATCTGCAATTCTTCTATCACCCGAGAGGCTGTCTTAACCTCTGCGAGCTTTACCGGAGGAGCGAGGTATCCACCGGGCTGAGCCGGAAAGGAAAGCTCGAATTGACCGAAGCAACGCGGTTGTCAACAACCGCGGCCGAGAGAATTCCAGAAGGTTTCCGCCCGGTCGAAGCCCGAGAGGATCGCTCTAAGAGATCAGCGAGCGAGGCTAAGACAGCCGAACCCCTACTTCGTCAAGGTGTCTCAATAACTCCGCCGGGTCTTGATAGACCCGATAGGCCCCGGCCCGTTCCAATTCTTCCCGTCCATACCCGCCCGACAGCAGACCGACTCCCAGGGCAAAAGCGCGGCGGGCCGCCAACAGGTCCCAGACACTGTCTCCTATGATGACACACCGGCTCATGGGGACATTGAGCCGGTGCCCAGCCGCAAGAAACAAGTCTGGGTCCGGTTTCGCGAACCGGACATCGTCGCGCGTCACGACAGGCACGTCGTCACCCAATTTGAGCAGTTTCAAGGCATGCTGCGCGTTCTGCAGCCGCCCGCTGGTCGCAATCGCATGGGGAATGTGTTGGCCTGCGAGCGTGTCGAGCAACTCTTGTGCGCCTGGCAAGACCCGAAGTGACGACGCCTGCTCGGCATAGACTCGGGAATGCACGCGTTGAAGCTGTTCGGCTTCCTTCTTCGAGACTGGCCGGCCAGTTTCCCGCAAGAGGGCGTTCAGCATAAGCCCTCCGCTCATTCCGATCTGCCGGTGAATGCGCCACACGGGTAGCTCGATACCTGCGGCTTGGGTCGCTTCCCGCCACGCCAACACGTGCTGATACACGCTATCGATGAGCGTCCCATCCAAGTCAAACAGGAACGCCATGGAATCGGGCGCTCGGCTCGTCATCCACTCCTAGCCTTCCAGCTTCGCAGCCATCTCGATGGTCGTATTCAACAATTTTGAAATCGGGCAGCCGGTTTTCGCCGCCTGTGTCGCTTTGTCCCATGCCGCCTGATCCGCTTTGGGTACCCGCCCCCTGACATCGAGCTGGATATGCGTGACCGCCCACCCCGCTTCGAGCTTGTCCAGCGTGACGATGGCTTTCGTCTCGAGTTTTTCCGGCGTCAGGCCGGCATTCCCCAACTGGGCAGAAAGGGCCATCGTGAAACAGCTGGCGTGAGCCGCAGCAATCAATTCCTCCGGATTGGTGCCTTTTCCGTTTTCAAAGCGCGTCCCGAAAGAATATTGCTGATTAGCCAGCACCCCACTGTCGGTCGATACCGTTCCTTTCCCATTCTTCAAATCACCTTGCCAGACCGCCGATCCAGACCGTTTCATGGCTGCCTCCTTCTCGGTATAGAAGTACAATGCAATCGTCGGCGTCAGGTGCACGCCGGTGGGCTCGATCCGTCGTATTATGGCCCACGCACATCAGGCCGTGGGTCTGGGACAAACCCGTGACGGTTCGGCATCTGGATCGCCGGAAGCGTCGCCGCATCAATCACCATATCTTCGGTAATGATGCCATTCTGATGGAGTAGCCAAGCCGTCACAGAATAGAGTTCCTCCGCTGTAAGCGATTGCGGCGCATCAAATGGCATGGCGCGATTGATGTAATCGTAGAGGGTTGTTGCATAAGGCCAATAGCTACCGATGGTTTTTACGGGAGCCGATGTAGCCAACGATTGCCGGCCACCAACTAACCGGTCCATCGGGCCTTCGGTCCCGGACGCGCCATGACACTTTGCGCATTTCGCAGCATAGACGGTGGCGCCTCTCGGAACGGTGCCTCGGCCCGGCGGCAATCCCTCCCCGCTTGGACCGACATCGATATTCCAAAGACGGATATCTTCAGCGGTGGCTGGCTGTCCCAGTCCCAGGCTGGCGGCCTGTTCCTCTGCCGGACGATTCGGCATCACACAGCCGGCAAACAGCAGCATCACCAGGCTCAGCAAGATACGCTTACGCATAGGTGTTCCGCACGCGACCGTCTCGTTCAATTTTCCAACTTTGGATGCCATGATAGTGGTAGCTCGAGTGGAGCCCTCGAACCTTGATCAATGCATCTCGGGACGGTTGCCGGTACCCCGTTTGATCAACGCACCGGCTTTGAAGAACAGCCTGCTGACCGTTCCAGGTCCAAGGCAAACGAAATCTCGTATGACACTTGGAAAGCACCGGTTCCTGCAATTCAGCGTTGCGCCATGTGCGTCCGCCATCCACCGTGACCTCGACCTTCACGATCCGTCCCCTTCCACTCCAGGCCAAGCCTCGAATCTCATGAAAGCCTGGACGAATCTGCTGACGTCCTGACGGACTCGTAATCACCGATTTGGCTTCCATGACCAAGCTGAATTGATAGGCCGTGCCGTCTGGCATGAGATCGGTATACTTGGACGTTTCCCAGCGCGTCATGAACGGGGCTGAACCTGCTTTGAGCCGCCGGAGCCATTTGATATTGATGTTGCCCTCGAAGCCGGGCAGGAGGAGACGGAGCGGATAGCCTTGCTCGGGTCGTAAGGCCTCTCCATTTTGTCCGTAGCACACCATCGCTTCAGAGAGCACCTCCCCCGTGAGCGGCACGCTTCTGGTCAGGCCGGCAGCATCGCCGCCCTCCGCCAGCAGCCAGGTCGCCTCAGGCTTAAGACCCGCCGCTTCCAGCAGGGTGGCAAGCTTGACGCCCGTCCACTCGCTGGTGCTGGTCAAGCCATGCAGTTCCTGCACAGTCTGATCCTGTGCGTCCCGCCATCCATTTCGACTGTTTCCTGCGCATTCGATAAAGGCCAGGCGCGAAACGGACGGAAAGCGCTGTACATCGTCGACCGTGAACAGCAAGGGCCGCCCAACCAAGCCATGCAGCAGGAGCCGATGCCTGGAGGGATCGATCGCCGGCACGCCGTTATGGTGTCGTTCGAAGTGCAACGATGACGGGGTCACAACGCCATTCAGGTCCTGGAGCGGTGTGAGGGAATGAGAGTCTCCGGCAGATCGGCTCACCGACTCGAAGGTGGACCGCTCGCCGTAGGTTCGCGCCGGTGAGCCGGGCACGCGCATGGGATCCGAGCCGTGATCGGCCATAACGGCCTGTGCACGGTCACGCAATAATGAGGTCGAGCCCAGCGCAATCAGCGAGGCACTCCGCGCGAGAAAACGCCGACGATCAATCGACGCCTTCCCCTGATCACCTTGTTTGCTCATGGATCACTTGAATCCAACCACCATGCCATCAGGTCCGGTCAGCGGCGCGACCTTCGTACGGCTGAATCCGGCCTCCTTCATCCACTTGCGACAATCAGCTCCGGTAAAATCAAACCCGCCGTGCGTTTCGATAAGCATATTCAGACTCATCAGCAGGCCAAAGGCGTTTGTCTTCCGGGCATCATCGATAAGCGCTTCGTGCACAATGAGCGCACCTTTCGGCGGCAGTGCCGCATAGGCCTTGCGCAAGAGCATCATCTTGTCTTCGAGATTCCAGTCGTGAAGGATATGGCCCATGATGATCACATCGGCAGGCGGCACCGGTTCTTTGAAAAAATCGCCCGGCACGAAGTGTAGGCGCGAGTCCACGCCGCGAGCCTTGGCATAGGCCTCAAAGACCGGCTTGACCACGGGCAGATCCATACCCGTGCCGGTGAGATGTTTGTGGGCCAGAGCGATTTCGACCGCCACGCCGCCTTGCGCGCAACCCACGTCGACAAATGTGTGGTATCGCTTCCACGGAAACTTTTTGGCAATCACCCGGGCAGAGCCGAGACTGAGACCGGTCATGGCCTTGAGAAACCCTTCAAGCCGTTGCGGATCGGCATACAGCGTCCCGAAAAAGTCTTCGCCAGTCTTGGCTTCGTTCTGCGCATTGCCCGTGCGTAACCCCTCGGTCAAGGAGCCCCAAAAACGGTAGAGCCGGGTATTGGCCATTTCTAAAATGCCGCCGACGTAGGAGGATTTGTTGCGGTCTAGAAACTGGGCCGTCTCCGGCGTGTTGGCATAGCGGGGCCCTGTACGCTTGAGCATGCCCAAAGCCACAAGCGCATCAAAGAAGTCCTGCGCACTCCGAGGGTGCAAGCCCAGCTGCAATCTCAGCGTTTCCGCGTCGCGTGGTCCGCGCGCCAATACCGTGAAGAGCCCCAGCTCAATTGCGCTCAGCAGCGCCTTCGATCCCCAGAACCCGATGCCGAGTTGCATGATCTTCGCAGGAGAGAGGGCTCTCTTTGCCATAGCCACATCCTTTCTTCGGTCAAAAAAGTACGGACAGGCTACGCAGGACACCGGAGAGTGTCAACGGGGTGGGGGATGACGTGGTAACCGCGCAGGAGAGAGAAGCTGCAGCAACCGGCAGGAGGTCTGCCTCCCGCCGGCCACAGACCTGTTACTTCTTTTCCACGATATCGCTCTTCATCGGCCCAAGCACGGCGAGGAGATCATCTTTCTCAGCCTTTCCTACTTTGTGATGATCCAGCGCCGCGACCAGGTCTTCCACTAAGGCCCCGAATGCCGCATCAGTGACGGCCATTCCCGCATGGGTGTGTTTCATGCTTCGCCCAGTGTACTTGCACGGGCCACCGCTGGCCTCACACATCTGATTGACCAAGTGCATTTTCAGTTTTATCAGATCAGTACTGGCGAAATAGCCGTTGATCCTCTTGTCTGCTCCGACCCTGGCGACGAACGTGTCGACGACGGCCGTAATCGCCTCTTTGCCTCCAAGACGCTCGTAGAGCGATTTTCCTGTGGAGCCTTCCGCCCAGACTGTTGTCATCGACACCAAGATACTCAATACCGCCACTGCGATAAGTCCCTTCCTCATGCTTCCCTCCTTCTGTTGATGACACATGGGCGCCCACGACCGACCATCAGACTCATTACCCCGAAAGGGGAACGATAAAACCGCCTGACTCATGAAACTGCCGCTGTTGCTGCTCACTGAAGAGGACCAGCGGCTCGGCATGGCAGAACCGGCATTCCCGCGCCGTCACAGCAACGGCCGGATGTCCCTGAGAAGCGACGTACTCGTTCGCGAGTCTCAACGCCGTCACCTCATCGCCGGTCATGACGTCAAAGTGGAGCATCTGTCCCGGCGTTTTCACCCAGGTATCGAACACTTTGACCGTTTGCATCGGCTCCTCCATTAGTTAGCATTCCTATTTAACTAGCAGACAGCTCTCAGGATCGTCAAGCCCCCGCTTGCGGAGGGGTCAGCCACGGCAAGGGCTCCTCCCAGGCAATGCGAGCTTGCACTTGCGTTACGATGTGCCCATCAGCGGATTCCCTTCTGCCAAGGAGCAATGCCATGGCGAACCGTGTGACGGCTCTCGTCTGTGTGGTCTTCTGTTGTCTGTGTCTGACCGCGTGCGGCGGCAAAAAGGAACGACCGATCGACTTCATTTACCTTGCGCTTGGGGCCAGCGATGCGACAGGCATCGGCGCCTTGCCGCTGACGGAAGGGTATGTTTACGTGATTGCCCGTGAACTCGACCGGCAAATCCACGGCGTCTTCCTGGTCAATCTAGGTGTCCCAGGGGCTCGCATCGATCTGATCAAGGAGCAGGTCCGTGTGGCAAAACAGATCGGGACGAAAGCCGATCTTGTGACGCTCTGGACCGGCGCCAACGATCTGGTGAATGGAGACGATCCCAAACAGTTTCAGGAGCAACTACGAGCGCTGCTGGGAATCGTCAAAGCGGACATCTCCCGCATCATTGTCGTGGCCAATCTCCCTGATCTCACGATGCTGCCTCGTTTCCGGGCGAGTCCGAGTGCGGTTGTGACCCAGGCGCGAGTTGACGCCTTCAATCGTGTGATTGCAGAAGAAACACGGTCAGCCGGGGGTGCGCTGGTGGATCTGCATGCGAGCCCCGTTCGTGACGATCTGGTGTTCGATGTCGACGGATTCCATCCGAATAACGCCGGCCATCGGGAAATTGCCAGACAGTTTTTGCAGGTGGTTTTGCCCAAAGTGCAGCGGCGCTAACGAGGATCAGGCAGCGGAAGAGGTGTCTTCCGTGAGGTCTTCAGCGATCTGATGGGCGGACAACGGAGCGGCGATCTGTTCCAGTGAACGGCCTTCGGCCTTCACCCCTACCACGAGTTCCACCACGGCGCCCACCAGCATGAGTCCGCCCCCGAGCAGATAACCATAAAAGACGCTCGTCACCGAGGTTTCGATCATTCTGCCGTAAAGCCATGGTGCAACGATCCCGGCCCCTTGCGCCACCATGAAGAAAAAGGCAATGGCCATGGCGCGGATTTCCAGGGGAAAGACTTCACTGACGGTGAGATAGGCGGCGCTCGCGCCTGCGGAGGCAAAAAAGAAAATCGAGGACCAGGCCAACAAGTGGGTGGTCACGGTAAATGAGCCGTCCCAAAACAGATATCCCGTCAGCGCGAGGAGGAGCCCCGCCGCCGCATAGGTAAAACTAATCATCTGCTTGCGGCCGATCGTGTCGAAAAACCGTCCCAAGAGCAGCGGCCCTAGAAAATTCCCGAATGCGAACGGCAGCAGGTAGAGACCGATCGTATTCGTGGGAACGTCGTAATACTTCGTCAACACGAAGGGAAACGTGAAGGAGACGGCGTTGTACATGAACGATTGCGTGATCATCAACGCCAAACCCAGGACCGTTCGCCGTGGATAAGACTGGAAGAGCTCCCGCGCAACGGTGCCGATCGTGGTGCCGTGTGGACGGGTGCGGATAGTAATTGAACCCCCGGGTTCCGGCAGAGTCTTCATACGTTCATCCCGTGAGACCCGGCGTTCGATGTGCGTGACGATCTCATCCGCTTCCTGGATGCGGTTATGCGTCATCAGCCACCGCGGACTTTCCGGAATGAACCGCCTCACCAGGACAATGGCGATCCCGAGCACAGCTCCAAAAATGAAGCACAGGCGCCATCCCAACGACTCCGGAATGAGATTCGGGTTCAGTAAGACGACCGACAACAGAGCACCCGTCGCCGAGCCAAGCCACCACGTCCCGTTGATGGCAAGATCCGTATGGCCTCGTCGCCGGGCCGGGATCAGCTCATCAATCGCTGAATTAATGGCGGCATATTCTCCCCCGATCCCCGCTCCCGTCAAAAACCGGAAGCACATCAGACTCGTGAGATCCCAGGCAAATGCCGTGAGGATTGTCGCCGCCAAATAGACCAGAAGGGTGATCATGAACCATTTCTTGCGCCCCTGGCGATCGGTGAGATAGGAGAACACCAGTGCCCCCAGCACCGACCCCGTCAGATAGGCCGAGGCTGCCAAACCGACCTGCGATTCTGTCAACCCCAGCGTGGTCGAATGGGTCATGACCGGTCCCAACGCTGCAACGATCGAGACCTCCAGCCCATCGAGCAGCCACGTGATGCCGAGTGCCGTGACGACGAGCCAATGCCAGTTCGACCAGGGCAAACGATCCATCCGCTGGGGGATATTCGTGACGACGAAAGCAGACGGCTCGACCATCATTCACCATCCCAACTGCCAGCGATGACCGTACCGCTCCAGCAATTGATCGGCCTCGATCGGTCCCCATGTGCCCGCTGTGTAGAAGGCGGGGTCGCGCTTGACCGCGAGCAGAGGATCGTAGAGCCTCCATGCGGTTTCAGTGAATTCAGCCGTCACGAACAGCGTTTGATCGCCGATCATGACGTCCCGCAAGAGCGTCTCATACGCTTCCGGCAGCTCACCGCCGAACGCCTGCTTGTAATCGAACTGCAGCGCGCGGTTCGTGAAACTGAATGGACGGCCGGGAGTCTTGACGGAGAAGGCCAGCGAAAAACCTTCACTTGGCTGCAGGGTGATCACAAGCTGATTGGGCTCGAGACTGCCGGGATCCAAAGACCGAAACACCAGTGTAGGCGCCGGCCGAAAGGTGACGGCGACCTGCGTGATCTTGCGCGGCAGGCGTTTCCCCGACCGTAAGTAAAACGGCACGCCGCGCCAGCGCCAGTTGTGAATTTCCAGCTTCAAGGCTACGAAGGTTTCGGTCCATGAATCCGGCGGGACGCCTTTTTCCTCCCGATACCCGGGGATCCTCTGTCCGTCGAATTCCCAGGCCCGATACTGCCCGAAGACAATGTCACGTGGGTTGATCGGTGGAATAGAGTGCAAGACTTTCAATTTCTCCGCCTGAATCGCATCGGCATCGAAGGACACCGGGACTTCCATGGCCACGACGGTCACAAGTTGGGTCAAATGATTCTGGACCATGTCCCGCAAGGCGCCCGCCTCGTTGTAATAGGCCCCACGATGCTCGACGCCGATATCCTCGGCCACCGTCAGTTGCACACATTCCACCGAGTCGCGGTTCCAGAGAGACTCGAAAATAGGATTCGCAAAACGGAAGGCCAGCAGATTTTGTACGGTCTCCTTACCGAGATAGTGATCGATCCGGTAAATCTGTGATTCGTCGAGGTAGCGATGGAGCAGAGTGTTCAACGCGCGGGCAGAGCGGAAATCATGCCCGAAGGGTTTCTCGAAGACGACCCGCACCCACCCGCGGCTCTTCAGCAGGCATGCCTGACTCAGACGCTCGACTGCGGTCGGCACGGCCGTGGGAGGCAACGCCAGATAAAAGACCCGGTTCTCCGGCAGATTCCGAGTGCTTTCCAATTGCCAGATATACTTCCCGAGTCGCTCATAATCTTCGAGTTCGCCGTGGCTGACCGACTGGTAGTGGAGAGACTCGTTGCACCAGCGACGTAGATCCGGTGCATTACGGGCCCCGGACTTGTTCAAACTTTCGTATGCCCACAGACGAAACGCCTCTTCGCTCATCTCGGGCTGTGCGGCCCCCAGGATGAGCGTATTCTGCTTCTCCAATTCGCCGTAGGTACGAAGATGAAACAAGGCGGGCAACAGTTTGCGCCTCGTCAAATCACCCGTCGCTCCCAGAATGACGAACAGATGCGGTTCGACTGACAGCTCAGCCATAGGATTCCCCCACCTCTCGCGTCTCTTGACCGTACGATCCTGAGGCGGATCAGGTCAACCCACCAAATCCCTGATAGGGTCGCGAGCGCTCACCGTGTGGACAGGCGACGGCACACTTGCCGTCGACATAAGACTGCGTGCTTACGAGTACACGTCGACGACCTCACGAGGTGTCAGGTCGGAAGCAGTGTCACATGCACGGTTCGTTCTCGAGGACCATCCAATTCCACCAGCATAACCGATTGCCAAGTTCCCAGGGCCAATTGTCCATCCGCGACGTGAAGAGTGAGCGACGGGCCCAGGAGCGATGCGGCCATGTGCGACCACGCATGTGACGGATCATGCGCATGGCGGAAACGAATGGAAGGGATGATCTGCTCGACGACTTCGAGAAGGTCCTGCTCAGTCCCCTCCCCGATTTCTCCCGTTGTGAGAGCCGCAGTGGTGTGTGTGACGAAGAGGGCGCACAGGCCGTGCTGCATCTTTGCACGCCGGATCAGCGACTGGATACGCTCGGTCAGATCGACGACCTCCTTGAGCCGTTCGGTACTGACTTGTAGCACGTCCGCCATGTGGCCCTCCCGAGTTCTATCCTGATCATAGACAAGCAGGCAGTCGGAAGGAAGCCCTGGGCTTCCCCCGACCGGCAAGGAGGCACGCGATGAGGATGGTATTCAGACCGGCGTAGAGAAGATGGCTAGGCACTTTCACGACGAAGGCATCGAGGCGATTGCCGCCCAGGTTCGTCGTCCAAGCGAAATACCGGCCGGTGACGTCGAGATTCCCTTTGCCCGCCTCACGCGAGAACGCCAATCACGCTACGAGTCCGAACGTTTGCGAGGTCGCGGCGCGCGGGATCGCGCGAGAAGAGCAGACACGAAGAGTGATAGCGCCGACAAATAGGCTCGCATTCCAAGGGAACGCATGGCCAATCTCCTCAATCCAATGGTTCTGATGGAAGATAATGGCCGAAGATTAATCCCGTCTTAAGCCGAGCTTAAAACTTTCTCACCCGACGGTGGCTCTGCGGGATCTTCTTTGCTACGCTGCGGGCTTATGCCGCGTTCCCTGGCCGCGTTCATTATCCTATTCCTTGGCGCAGCAATTCTTCGCGCCTGCCGCCTGCTCGACCGGTCACACGCCGAACGCCTTGCCGCCCTTGTGTTTTCGATCAGTCTGCCGGCAACCATCCTGGTGTCTCTGGACGGAGTCCAATTCACTCAGGCCGCATGGAAACTGCCGCTGGCAGCCTGTCTCATCACCCTCTCAATGCTCCTTGTCGCGTGGCAGCTTGCACAGCTGCTGCAACTGCCCCGTTTGACCCGTGGGGGTTTTTTGCTGGGGACAGGTTGCATCAATTCGATCTATTTCGCCTATCCGGTCATCCTTGCGACACTGGGCGAGGCAGGGCTCGCGCAGGCCATCCTATTCGACCTGGGACAGACCACACTGACCTTGACGCTGTTGTATGGTCTAGCACTCTCGCATGGGACCGCTTCGACGCATGCCGGATCCGCGATGAAACGCTTTCTGGCGGCACCTCCCCTCTGGGCCCTGACGGGTATCCTTGTCTTGAAGTTGTTCGGACTGCAGCTACCCTTCTGGCTGCGAGAACTGCTCCTTCCATTACACTTCACGACTACGCCACTCGCGAGCATCGTGCTGGGGCTCTCGATCAGCTGGTCCGGTCAAAGCAAACTGAGACTGGCTGCGCTGGGTGTGCTGCTACGGATGGGCGTGGGCGTTCTGTTGGGGTTTGCGGCCGCCAGTGCCTTGGGCTTGGAAGGCGTGGAACGTGCTGTGGTGATACTCGTCGCGGGGATGCCGTCCGCGGTGACGGCGGTGATCTTTGCCGCAGAGGCGCATCTCGATGAAGAACTGGTCGCCTCAATCGTGGCGTTGTCCGTCGGCGCCGGCGTGGCTCTTCTACCGTGGCTACCTGAACTGGCCCACTGGCTGGCAGGATGAACCGGTAGTGCAGGCCCGTCGAGGGAGCACCTTCCTTAGTGTAAGAATTCCCGTGTGCCGCCCTCGGGGAGCACGGGAGCGATATGCGTGACGTTCCTCCGCACACGCCTTCCGCGAGCACAAGGACTAACCAGGCTGATCATCCGCTTCTGATGCGTCGCGGTCGGCGAGCAAGAGGGACAGACCAGACCGCCCGTTTACGTTTCCATCATTTCCAATCGCGCATCGAATTCGTGCCCACAAGAGACACAGCGGATGCAGTCCGATTCCACCGTAAATTCATCGGATCTGATTCCCATCCCTCCGCAATCGGGACAGCGGGCCAGCTGCACACGTTGGCCATCTAAGGTTTCGTATTGGCTGCCACGGAAGCAATAGACCGGTTTGTCTTCCAGCAGCCAGGCATTACCCGCATCATCCACGACAGGGAGCGCAAGGTAGTGATGGTTCACATAATGTTCGATGTCCTGCCGGTTGCCAAATCCATCCTTGATGAATTTCCCTGTCGCCGCTTCATACAAAGCCTGATTCTTGACAATTGCTTTGGTAGGTCCCATTGCCTCCTCCATGTTCGATGACATGTCTGTGATGTCGTTTCGGGCTCGCGATCGATGACCGCATCCTGAGTTCAGATGCGACAAACATCAGACCACTCCGGAGTAATACCGCAGAATGTTCGAAACCGAAATGACGCCGATGATTTCGCCGTCCTGGGCAACGGCTAAATGGCGGGTCGCCTGCTCTTTCATGAGACGTACCGCCTCGATCAGGGGCCGGTCGCCCCGAATCGCAACGAGCGGTTTTCTGACGCAGATTTGGACGGGAGTGGTGTTGGCGTCGAGACCGTTGGCGACCACGTCCCGCGCGAGGGCGGAATCGGTAATGAACCCGACGTAGCTCTTGCTATCGGTGACCAGAAGCGAGCCGGTTTTCCATTTCTGCATCAAGCGGCCAGCCTCACGCAATGAGGCCGTATGTGGCACACTGCGCAGATCAGGCGACATGTGTTCTGCGACCTGCGGGCCGGTCAGCATATGCCTGCCTGAGTTCACCTTCTTCGGCTCAGCCGCGCGGCGCGCTTCCAATTCAGCCACACAGCTTTCAAGCACGCGGGCTCGCTGCAGGAGACTCTGCCGCTCGCTGTCAAGCCCGATGCTCTCAGGCGCCTCTTCGGTCATGTTGACGAGGCCGGCTGCCTCGCCCAGTTGGGCATACTGATAGGCATCGAGGAGGCCGGACGTCTCTCCCAGCAACTCTCCAATCAAACGCTCCGACTCGGAATCAAATTCTTCGAGCGTGCGGCCGGCCTTGCCTTTCTTCACGAAGAGCGCCAGTTCGGCGACGTGCTTGCGCATACGCTCAATGCTGCGGTCGAGAGAGAGTCGAGGCTTCTTGGACACGGTGCGGGTCGAGGCCATAGCACCTCCAATCGGTAAGACGGCAGGAAGAGAGCCGGAATCATACCTGTCTGTGGTGCATCGTGGCAAGCACCGGTTCTCTCAGAAATACGCCGTGTTCAGAATGGAGGGCTGATGGAAGGATTCACGTGGCTCTTGCTACAGCCGTGCGAAAGAAACACCCAGGTTATCGCCCCAGACAGCGCTGGCCTCCCATTCCGTCTGGTACACAACGGATTGCTCCTGCATAGTCGGGTCCAACGGGAGCAGGGATTGTATAGGCTGGAACTGCCCGATCGGGAACTGTGGGTCGACGGGGAACTGTCGGAGTCCAGGGAAGCTTGGCCAGAACATTGGCCTTACCTGATGATGAGGAGCGTGATGGAATAAGGCGCGTGCTTGGAGATGGCTCCATCAGGGATGGCGGAACGTCGGAAGAGGACGGTTGCAAGAACGATCCTTCACGCTTCTCTTCCGCCCCACGATTGGCCTGGTCCGCGAGCACGGCGCGGATCGCCTTGAGATTTTCTTCGGCATCGTCCTCGGTTGAGAGGTCCAGTTTTTGAGCGGGCTCGCCGACCAACATCCACCCGCAAGCGGACGGCAGAAACAGCGCCAACAGCGCTGCAACCATCAGTCGCGTCGGCCTCGTACGTTTACAAGGCTCCATCTGTTGTTTTTCCACTTGTCTCTCAGAGGCTGTTTCTTCGCCTGCGGGTGACGCCTGTCCAGGTAATGTTCTCACGCACCCCACACCGGACCCGCGACCTACTCCCGAAACAGCCGCACTCCCACCTTCCGTCCTTTGATTCTCGCACGGCCGAGGACTTCCATGATACCCTGCGCGAGCCGCTCAGGCACGTCCACCAGAGAGAAGCGCTCCTCAATCTGAATCGCGCCGATCAGATTGCTATGAATCTTCGCTTCATTGGCAATGGCGCCGACCAGATCGCCTGGCCGAATTCCAGCCTCCCGGCCGGCTCCGACATAGAGACGCGCCATGCCGACTTCGTGACTGCGACCCCCTCGCCTCTCCCCCATCGATCGCCCCGCATCGCGACCGTGGCGTTGACGCGGCGCGTTGTCACGCGGTGCTGACGGGGACCATTCGGCCGACCGATGGGGCACGGCGGGAATCTCTTCTTCATCCCGCTCCCCGCCCTCGGCACAAAACACCAATTTGAACGCTGCCGCCGCGACCGCCGTGAGATCTCCGGAGTCCGCCATCGCACTGACCACTCCGCGAAACGCGTCGAGATCGCCCGCGTGGATTGCCTGCTGCACGGCACTGCGGGTTCGCTCCAACCGTTTCGCAAGCAAATCGGCCACTGAAGGCACCGGCGCCACGACCACTTTCGCTTTCGTGTGCTGCTCGATGCTCCGCAACAGCCGCTGCTCGCGCGGATCGAGGATCGTCATCGCCGCTCCTTCACGCCCGGCACGCCCGGTCCGTCCGATGCGGTGGACATAGACCTCCGCCGATGACGGCAGATCATAGTTAATAACGTGAGAGACGTGGGGGATGTCGAGCCCTCTGGCTGCGACGTCGGTGGCGACGAGCAGTTGGGTCTGCCCAGTGCGGAACGCCTGCATGACCCGGTCGCGCTGCACCTGACTCATGCCGCCGTGTATCGCCTCCGCCCGATGACCTCGGCTGTTCAGCATTACGGTGACTTCGTCAACTTCTAACCGGGTGCGGCAGAACACGAGGGCCGATTTCGGTCTGGCGATGTCGATGATCCGTGCGAGGGTGGCTCCGCGATGGGGTCTGTCCACGATATACGCCGTCTGCATGACTTTTGGCGCAGTGCCTGCCTTCACCGCCTCTTTGGCAATCGTGATTTGGACAGGCTGCCGCAAATGCCGATGTGCAATCGCCTGAATCCGCGGCGGCATCGTGGCCGAAAATAACGCCGTTTGTTTCGTCGCCGGCGTCTCGTGCAGAATGGCCTCAAGATCTTCGGCAAAACCCATATCGAGCATCTCGTCGGCTTCATCGAGGACCACGATCTGGACGCCGTCCAGCTTCAGGGTGTGGCGCCGAAGGTGATCGAGGACCCGGCCAGGTGTCGCCACGATCACGTCAATCCCGCGTCTCAAGGCTTGGATCTGCGGGCCGATGGCTTGACCGCCATAGACAGGCAGGACAGTGGTCCTGAGCTCCTTCCCATAGCGCTGAACGGCGGTTCCGACCTGAATGGCAAGTTCACGCGTCGGTACGAGAATGAGCGCGGACGGCCGCGCCTTGGCACTATGAGCAATGCGCTGCAGCAACGGCAGCGTGAAGGCGGCTGTCTTACCCGTGCCGGTGGCCGCCTGACCCAATACATCCTTTCCCGACAGTAAGGCAGGAATGGCTTCGCGTTGAATCGGCGTCGGCTCTTCGTAGCCCAGGGTCTCCAGAGCGGCAAGCAGCCTGGCCTCCAAGCCCAGCGCCGCAAAGCCAGGCGAAAACCCGTGGACGGCAGCCGCTTCAGGTGGACGGGGCCCTTCGTGCTTCATCGTCAGCGTATTCCTCGTATGGGCCGCTTGCATTTAACCCATCTGTTTGGGCCAGAGAGACTCCAACTCGGGAAACCGCTCCCGATAGTCGGCATGGCTGGCGCGGAGGACTTTGAGCGCCTCCTCCCTTCCATACATGCCGGTGATCTCGACCTTGTGCTGGACAGCGCCCGGCGCCTGTTTGTACGTGAGAAAATAATGCCGCAGTCGATCGATCAGCGTTACCGGGCAATCGCCGATGTCCTTGAAATCGCCATAGGCGGCATCCTCCTTCATCACGGCAATGATCTTGTCGTCGGCTTCGCCGCCGTCTGCCAGACTGAATCCGCCGATGGGAATCGCGGTGAGCAGAATGTCGCTGTGCGGAATCGTCTTTTCGGTGAGGACGCAAATATCGAGCGGATCGCCGTCGCCGACCATACCTTTGCGCTTTGCCCGTTTGGAGAAAATCGCCGCCACCTTCTCGCCGCAGTACGTTTGGGGAACGAGACCGTAATAGACCGGGCAATAATTGGAAAACCGCTGCGGGCGATCAACTTTGAGAAACCCGCTGTCCTTGTCGACCTCATACTTCACCGTATCGGTGGGCACGATTTCGATGTACGCCGTCACCACCTCGGGCGCTTTCTCACCGATCGACACCCCATGCCACGGATGCGCTTTGAACATCAGACTCATCAACCGTTGGATCGGATCCCCTAGCGAACGCGCCATTCATACCTCCTTCGTCTCAGGAGCGGTCTCAGGCTCTCGACACCTGCCTTCGCGACACCGATAAACCATTTCGGCTTTATGCGTCCGAAATCGGTTCTGACGTGCTGCTTGAGCGTCATAGCTGAATCCAGAACATAGGCCTGCCCGTCCTCGCGCACGAACACGACCCAGTGCCAACAGGACCGTCTCCCGTTGCGATGCCACTTGACGGCAAGCAGAGCGTGGGCGGGTAAGGCCGACCACGACACGAAGCGCATTTCGGTCGCATGCGCTCGCAGTCCATAACGTTCGAGCAAGCGACGGACATGGCGGGTGGCAGACCATAAGCTTGGATCGGAAGCTACAATACCCAATCGATCCGCAGCCCGCTTCGCGGCCTGGTAGCTCACGCCCGCCAGCGCGGCGACACTGGCGATCCCGCAGCCTGTCCGCTCGAGCTGCACGACCGGCTTCATGACAATTCCACTTTCAGCTTGCGTCCGCCGGAAATTCTGAATCCATGCCGTTGATAAAACGCCAGCGTCCGATTGAACTGCGGCAAGGGAGGAGTTGTCACTTCAAGGCGTCTCCAGCCTCTGGCCTGTCCGACTTTCTTCGATTGGGCCATCAATGCCGTGCCGATTCCACGCGAACGATGAGCGGGACGGACGTAGAATTCCGGTATCGAGCCGTAAACTCCATCCGTATACAGCGCATAGCTCTGGTATAGAGCCACGAATCCGACAACTGTTCCGTCGACTCTCGCAAGTAACACCAAGTAGGACCCCTCGGAGAGCCAGGCACGCGCTCGCACTTCCGTATCGTGGTGATGAAAGTTGAAGGCCTTCTCACTCACAGCTTCCATGATCTCATGGAGCAGCTCTCCGACCATGGTGGCGATGACCCCCGCGTCCTCCGGCAAAGCTGGATCGATACGGGCAGTCACAGTGGATCGCTTTCGTTGTTCAGTTTCAGTTCCATGCACACCATGAGACCGGCAGGACGCGCGCCTCATCCCTCCGGCTCTTCAATCGGCCCTGCCCACTCCCCTTTGGCGAGTCTCACCTCTTGATATCCTCCGTCGGGCCACTGGAACTGTCCTGCTTCATCCACTTCCACGATAAAGGGATCGGCCTCATGCACCTCGCCACGGTACCAATACCACCCGGGTCCAGCCGGTTTTGTCTTTGTCCACTGGTACATCGATGCCTTCTCCATCTAGGAGCCGGATGATTTCAAATGATTCAGATATTCCGCTTCTGCCTTGATATGACGCTGGAGAGTGGCTTGTGTTGGGGCTTCCCTTGCTCTTAGCCGCCAAAAGCCATCAAGCGCCGCATCAATCTCCTCTCGGTCGTATCCCGACTCATCGTGTTCTTTTCTCCATTCCAGATAAGCCACAACGGCGGCGGCTTCCTCGCGTGCGAAGACCGCCAACTTGGCCCGCGCATAGTCCTGCCAGGTCATGGCCCCATATCGCCGGGGATTCACGAATCCAGATTTTCCGATGACCTTATCGAATGCCCGCGACCCTGCCGGCACTTTCACATTTCGGTCAGAGAACCCATTCGTGAGATGGAACACCGGATCTGCCGTTTGCAACTGACCATTCAAATCGGCAATCAAGTACGCCGGAAGAAAATGACGAAACGCGCCATCGGAAAAAAAGCTGAGCGCGGTATAGTTCGGATCGAGGATCGCAGGGTCAACCTGGGACCAATGAGGCACACCTTTGAAAGGGGCCGTGGATTCGGCCGGTTCACAGCCCTCGTAACTCCCTTGCAGGAACGCATCGCCCGGATGCTCCGTTTCACGAAACGCCTGTTCGACGAGCTTGATGATGTTCTGCCTGTCCTGCATTACGGTCCTTGCCATTCCTTCTTGCGAGAGGCATCTGCTAGAGTCTTTGGCGTGATGGCAAACCCTAGCATGAACCGTTTGCCAATTGAAGACGTGCTCCCGCAACTGCGACAGGCGTTGATACAGGGACCCCATGTCCTGTTGACCGCACCACCCGGTGCCGGGAAGACCACCGGCGTTCCGCTGGCGTTGCTTGATGCACCATGGCTGGCGGGACAGAAGATCCTCATGTTGGAGCCAAGGCGACTGGCGGCGAGAGCCGCCGCCCATCGACTGGCGGTCACATTGAACGAACCGGTCGGAGGCACGGTCGGCTACCGAATGCGACTCGACACGAAGGTGGGGGCCGAGACCCGCGTTGAAGTCGTGACAGAAGGTGTGCTGACCACACTTCTGGTCAAAAATCCCGAGCTGGATGGATACGGCGCGATTCTGTTCGACGAGTTTCACGAGCGAAGCCTCCAAGCCGACACTGGCCTCACCCTCGCCCTCGAAACACAACGACTCGTCCGTCCTGAACTTCGCCTGCTCGTCATGTCTGCGACCTTGGAGTGCGGGCCTGTCAGCCAACTCCTTGGTGGTGCCCCCGTGATTGCCTGCGCCGGACGGATGTTTCCGGTCGACACGCGCTACCTCGATCGTCCGATGACCGGCCCGCTCGAAGCCACCGTCGTCCAATGTATACGTCGGTCGTTGGCTCGCGACTCCGGCAGCCTGCTGGTTTTTCTCCCCGGTATGGCAGAGATCCGCCGCGTTGAACGGACCCTGCTCGACGGCGGCGTCGATCGAGACGTGCACATCGCCCCGCTTCACGGTGACCTGCCGCAGACAGCTCAGGACAAAGCGATCGAACCTGCCGCCGCCGGAACGAGAAAGATTGTGCTCGCGACGTCCATCGCTGAAACCAGCCTGACGATCGACGGCATTCGTGTCGTGATCGATGCCGGGCAACTGCGTGCGCCCCGATTCGACCCACGCTCGGGCTTGACCCGTCTGGAAACGATCCGAGTGACACAGGACTCGGCCGAGCAGCGAAAAGGTCGAGCCGGCCGGCTCGAACCCGGCATCTGTTATCGTCTCTGGACCGAGCAAGAACACCAGAGGCTCGCTGCGCGGCGTCCACCAGAGATTCTTGATGCGGACCTCGCTTCGCTGCTACTCGAGCTCGCCCAGTGGGGTGTCTCGGACCCATCCGAATTGTCATGGCTCACCCAGCCGCCCTCCGGGGCCGTCGCCCAGGCTCGAGAACTCCTGACCCGTCTTGGCGCGCTCGATACCAATGGACGGCCCACGCCTCACGGCCGCCAGATGGGTGAGCTGCCGCTCCATCCACGGCTCGCGCACATGCTGCTCAGATCGATTGCGCTAGGGTGCACCGGCCTGGCCTGCCATCTCGCTGCGCTCTTGGGCGAACGCGATCTGCTTCGTGGCCCCGCAATCCGGCAGACGGATGTGCGGCTGCGTTTGGACGTGTTGTACGGGCAGCGTGCGGACGTTCCAGACTTTATCGACCGCCGCAGTACCGAACGGATCAGGCGGATCGCCTATCAGTGGGAAAAGCAGCTCCAACAGTCTACAGACCTGCGTCGAGTCACAAATGCTAGTGATCTCGACGCCGCCGGCCCCCTGCTGGCTCTCGCCTATCCCGACCGGATCGCACAACGCCATGGCGGCAGTGAAGCGCGCTATCTACTGGCCAATGGTCGCGGTGCCCTCTTTACCCATCCGGATCCGCTTGCCACCGAACCCTACCTGGTGGTGGCCGAATTAGATGCCGGCGCTCAGTGGGCGCGCATCGATCTCGCCGCACCCGTCACACAAAAGGAAATTGAACAGCTGTACGAAGGCGAGATCGTCGAATCGGAAGCGGTCGTTTGGGACGAACGGATGAATGCCGTGCGGGCGTCGCGACAACGTCGCTTCGGCGCGCTGGTGCTATCGGAGCAGGCTCTGTCCAAACCCGATCCGTCGTTAATCACAGCAGCGTTGCTCGACGGAATCAAGCGCGCCGGACTGCCGACGCTGGCGTGGACACCTGAGCTTCAAGACTGGCGGCGGCGAATCCAATTTCTCCGGCGCCTGGGGCAGCGCGACGTCTCCGCGTCGCCAGGGCGGGCGGGTGAGATTGACCAGCGCGACCTTTCGACGTCGCCAGGGCGGGCGGGTGAGATTGACCAGCGCGACCTTTCGACGTCGCCAGGGCGGGCGGGTGAGATCGACCAGCGCGACCTTTCGACGTCGCCAGGACGCGCGGGTGAGATCGACCAACGCGAGGTCTCGGCGTCGCGAAGGCTGGCGGGTGAGAAAGATCCGAATTCTACCTGGCCTGATCTCTCTGACGAACAGCTGCTGGCAACGCTCGACGAATGGCTCGGTCCCTTTGTGGCCGGCATGACAACTGTGGAGCGCGTACAGCGGATGGACCTGATGCCCCCGTTGCAGACCCTGCTGCTCCCGTCGCAGCAACAGGAACTCAATCGCTTGGCGCCAACACATCTTGCCGTGCCGAGCGGATCCCACATCAGGCTGGACTATTCGGAAAACCCTCCCATCCTCGCGGTGCGGCTTCAGGAAATGTTCGGCTGTCAGGACACTCCGCGCATCGCAAACGGGACTGTGCCGGTGATGCTCCACTTGTTGTCCCCGGCCAAGCGACCCGTCCAGGTCACGAAAGATCTCGCGAGCTTTTGGACCAACACCTATCCAGAAGTCCGGAAGGAGCTTCGCGGCCGCTACCCGAAGCATCACTGGCCCGAAGATCCCTTGGCGGCCCCGCCCACCGCCAAGCCGAAACGCCGATCTTAGGGTAAAGCGCACGTCCCGGCGTGCGCAGGGCGGGCGGGTGAGATTGGTCCCGCACTTTCGTAGGATAGACCGCCAGACACATGACGTCCTATGGTCGCCTCATGCGCGGATGGATGTTCCTCCTGGTCAGCGTGACGATCCTCATCCCGTCCAGCGGACGCGGCGAACTTCCGGAGTTTACACCTCCTCCTGCAACCGCTCCGTTTGACGAGATCGATGATGCAACGCTCCAAGCGGAAGTCACTCGTCAGGCGCTCGCCTTTCTCGACACGCTGCAACGACATTGGGGGGAAGGGCCAGAACGGCTGAGAAGTGTCGTGGCCGGCCCGGTTCAGCGCGAGGAAGAAAGCGCTCTGATCTATCTGCGAAACATGCACGATCACGGCGTGCTCGAAGGCTACGAGTTCCGGAAAGGATCACTGGCGCGGGGTCAGTACATTCTGATCCAGCAACCGCTAAACGGCGTGAATGAGTTCATTGGTTACTACACGGCGCTCAAGGAGGCCTTGCGCAATGCCTACGGCGAGCCGGAGCTGGACCGTGTGGTTTGGGACAATGATCTCTACCATCCGCTACCCGATTATTGGGGCGTGGCCGTGATGATCGGCCATCTCCGCTATCAGGCGACCTGGCAAACAGCGGAGGGGACGATCACGCTGGACCTCACGGGAAACCGGTACAGCCGATTGTCGATGGAATACCGCGTGCGGGGGGAAAACGCGCAAACCTAGCCATTTACACGCAGAGTGTTCAAAAAGACCGTCTTTCTCACCCACCCAACCCCGCGCCGAGACGCGCCCTCCCCTTAACGGCCGCCGCGATGCGAGAACAAAGCTCGGTGAAGGCGCTTACAATGCGCGAGGTGGGAGGATGAGCTTGGGTAAAGCGCACGTCCCTGCGTGCGCGGGTGGGTGGGTAAGAAGACTGACCTTTTTCAACACTCTGACTAAGTGGGGATGTCTCGGACCCCATCATACGACGTCTTCGATTGGTGAGTGAGCTTCACGACGTCGCCGTCTTTCACCACCGAATCCTCGCTGCCCACCTTTTTATTGACCGCCACCAGCACCTCCCGTTGGTGCATGAAGGGCATGAGAGCGGCCAACTGATCCGGATGACTCTCGATCATTTTCTTGATCGTCGTCGTCGCGACAACTTCCAGCTCGATCTCATGGGCACCCAGGGCATTGCGTAATGTGAGTCCAAACACCAGCACTTTCACCATCGTGCGTTTCGCTCCTTGGAGGTTCGTCGGTTAGCCATCGACCCTATCCAACCACTTCTGCACCGTTTGTCGTGCATGACAGCGGAAACAATCTGGCCGCTTGGGATGTCGCGCCGGCAACGGTCTGACCCCTTCGGCACGGTGGCACCCGACACAGTCCTTTTCCGACTTGACGGCGTCGTGCTCTGCTGTTTTCGGAACCATCGGATTGCGGTCTTTCGGCGTAGGCAAGAGCGATACACCAACGACCACCGCGACGGCAAACAGGATAAACAGCCAGTCGACCTTCCGCAATGTCATGGGGCTGGCTCCCCATCCTGCCGCTCTGCGGCCTCGTAGCAGTCTAGCAAGACCTGCGCGACATGCTTGACTTCCACCGCCGGCGGCAGGCCAGTCTTCAACTGAATCATACAGGCGGGGCAGCTGGTCGCGACGAGGTCTGCGCCGCTGTGCTCAACCGCTTGACGTTTTCTCTCCACGATCTGCTGGGAAGTCTCGAAATCCTTCACCAGGTAGGTACCGGCGCCGCCTGCACACCGGTCAGCATCGGGCATCTCGGTGAATCGGACTCCGGGCAGAGAGTTGAGAATCGCACGAGGTTCCTTCGTCACACCCGCCGCCCGGAGATGGCAAGAAGAATGGTAGGTGACGGTGCGAGGCACGGAGGCCGCAGGCGCCATCGGTGGTCGGATAGAGGATTGCGCGACAAATTCCGAAATATGTCTGACGCGGCGGGCCAATGTCTCGGCGGCGGCCTCTTCCGGCTCACCGGCAAACAGCTTCGGATAATCTCTGAGCATCAGGGTACAAGACGCGCAGCCCGTCACGACCGTATCGTATGCTTTGAATGAACGTAGATTCTCTCTTGCGCCCTCTTTGGCCAGTTCACGATGTCCGTAGGTTTCGATCGGCGTTCCCGAACAGCGTTGCGGCGGCAAGTCCGGCACGACCCCGTGCTTGCGGAGGACAGCGATCACCGCATCGCCCACACCATCATCGAAATAATTGGCGGCACACCCATGGAAGTAGGCCACCGTTGAGCGCTGGCTGGCGGAGGGCACGAGATGCGCATGGCGATCACGTAACTGCCGGGAAGCCAGTTTCGGCAAAGCGATCTGCACAGGCAACCTGGCACTGGGTGAGAGATACTTCAACAACGGACGGCTCATCACGTCGATGAGACGCCGCATCACCGGCCGGTCCCAGACGGGCTGCAGCCTTGCCAGGATTTTCAGGAAGGCTGCAAATCGCTTGGTCTGTGCATGGAACCGAAAGATGAGTCCAGCCAGTGCATTGGGATGTTCCGCCCGCCGGTCGAGGATCAACTGCGAGACATCGACGCCGGCCGGGCAGGCCGTACGGCAGGATTTGCAATTGAGACAAGCTTCCACTACCCGCTTCGAATTCAAGTAACTGTAGTTCTTGTCCGTGACAATTTCGAACCAACCGCGGGAGCTCATGTCTTCCGAACGGAACACATCGTACACAGGGCACACCGCATTGCATTTGGCGCAGGTCGCGCAGGATTTTGACAACCGAGTGTAATCGATGTGCTCAGTGAATGGCCGGTCGCTGATCTTCACGCCCGGATTCAGGACACCGGATGGATCAAAACTGCGTTTGACTTTCACAAACAGGTCGTAGAGCTCCGGCCCAAACATGGCTGGCACGTACTCGGCTCGCACTCGGCCATCACCGTGCTCTCCGCAGATCGAACCGCCGAACCGGTCCAACACCGTCCGGTGAATCTCATGATAGCCCCGCACCATCGTGTCGTAATCCCGCTCGTCGTTCACATCAAGGAGCGGCACGATATGCGCGTTGCCATTGCCGATATGACCGAAGATGGCCACCGGAACACGCTGGCTTCCGAAGAACTCTTCGAGGTACCGGATGAGCTCACTGATACGGACCGCTGGGACCACGACGTCATCGACGAAATTGATCGGCTTCTTGCGCGGGTCGAAACGATACAGCGTCGGATACAGCGCCTTGCGGGCCTTCCACAGTTGCTCACGCTGCTCGGGATCATAGGCGGTGACCACGGCCGAGGCCAGCGGATAGCGACGGCAGACGGCAGCCATTCGCTCGGCCCGCTCATGGAGATCGACGCTCCCATCGTCGTCATCGAGTTCAGCCAGCAACGTCGCAGCCGAATCGGCCGGAATCCCGTGTCGCGACCGGCCGATGAGATCGAGCGTGTTGGCATCCATGACCTCCAACGCGCTCGGACTCAACTCGAGGAGCTGCGGCACTGCTTCGCCGACATCTTCCAAGCGCTTAAAATGGATCAAGGCGGTCAACGTCGCTCGCGGCCTGTCCACCAAGCGGATAGTCGCTTCGCTGAACACCCCGAGCGTCCCTTCACTGCCGATAAACAACTTGGGCAAATCGATGCGCCCCTGGGACATTCCCTCCGCAAGGCCAAAGAGATTGTACCCGCAGCTGTTCTTGCTCACCCGCGGCCGTTTCTGCTCGAGTAGATCGGCGTGCCCCCGCACGAGAGACCATGTCTCGTTAATCGCCGCGTGATCGGACAACACCGCGGCGGCGGCGGGATCCCCCACCGCATAGGCACGTGCATTCAGCCAGGCACCGGAGGACAGACAGACCCTCAGGTTTTCGACATTGTCCTTCACCGCTCCGTACCGTAAGGTATGCGGACCGGCCGAATTGTTCGCCAGCATCCCCCCCAATTTGCACATGTCCCCGCTCGAAGGATCCGGACCGAACATCAATCCCTGCCGGGCAAGGTGTTTATTGAGCTCAGCCAGCACGATTCCGGGCTGCACGCGCGCCCATTGTTCTTCGCGGTTGACCTCAAGAATTCGATGGAGGCGGGACACGTCGAGGATAACCCCGGATCCAATCGCCGAACCGGTGAGATTCGTGCCGGCTGCACGGGCCGTCAGCGGAATCCCGCGTTCAACGGCATAGCGCAACAGGCGATGGATGTCATCCTCGGATTCGACGAGGGCGACAGCTCGAGGTTCGATCCTGTAGATGCTGGCATCCACCGCATAGGCGGTTCTGGTCGGAAGGTCGTCTTTGATCTGCTCTTCCCGCAACAGCCGGCGGAGATCAGAACCGAGAGCCCTGGACATATCGGGCATGACAAGCATGGGGCGGCATTCTACCACAGCACTGTCCGGTTTTCGGTTTGTGACCGCTCATGCAAGTCGCTAAGATACGGCTCATGGCCGTCGCCAAACCGCCTCTGTATCTGTCGCGACTCCTACCCGATCCTGTCATGACAGCGATACAAGAGCGATTCACGCTTGTCCAGGCGCCAGTCGACGATCCCCCTGCCTCTTCCGCCTTGAAGGCGGGCCTGTCGCAAGCAGTCGCCGCAATTGTCACGCTGACGGATCGGATCGACGCGGACATGTTGGACTCCGCCCGTTCGCTGAAAATCATTGCGAATTACGCCGTCGGCTACAACAACATCGATGTGGACGCGGCACGCCAACGAAGCATCGTCGTCACCAACACGCCGGATGTCCTCACAGATGCCACGGCAGATTTGACCTGGGCGTTGATCCTGGCAACCGCCCGCCGCGTCATTGAAGGCGACCGTCTCGTGCGCAGCGGTCACTGGACCGGATGGACGCCGACCCAACTGCTGGGCGCGTCGGTCGCCGGCCGCACCTTGGGAATCATCGGCATGGGACGTATTGGTCAGGCTGTCGCTCATCGCGCTGCGGGGTTTGGAATGAAGATCTCCTATTGGTCACACCGGCGCATCGACGGCCGGCCGGGGGCGGCTGCATGGGAATTCCTGACGCTGCCGGCGCTGCTTGCCGGATCGGACATCGTGTCGATTCACGTGCCACTCACCCAAGAGACGCGACATTTGATCGGCGCGCATGAATTGATGCAGATGCGCCGCGGCGCGATGTTGATCAACACTGCGAGGGGCCAGATCGTCAATGAGCCGGCGCTTGTCGACGCCCTCACCACTGGTGAGATCGCCGGCGCTGGACTGGACGTGTTCGAGGACGAACCGCGGCTCCATCCTCAGCTGGCTTCTCTGCCGCAGGTCGTGCTGCTGCCGCACCTGGGATCCGCAACGATGGAAACGCGCGTCAGGATGGGAATGATGTGCGTGAACAATGTCGAGGCCGTGTTGGCCGAACGAGCGGCACCCAATCGGGTCAATTGACGATGTGGACAAGAGGAAGGATCGGGAGCGGTGAGCAGAGGCTAGTTGGCGTAACGAAAGGCTTTGGCCGCCGCGACAGGTTTCGGTGCCGTGCGGATGGCGGCAAGGCGTTGAGGGACATCGTGGAATGTCGGAATCGCTTCGAACATGGTGGTGGCCAGCTGCCACTGCTGCTGCTTCTCATACAGCAATCCGAGCTCATAGCGAATGGCCTGCGCCTTGGCACCGTGGCACCGCGGGTCGGTGAGGAGCCGTTCAAGCTGAGCGATGGCTGAGTCATATTGATCCTGTTCTTTCATGCAGACCGCCGTCATGAGACAGGCATCGAGAAATACGTCGGTTCCTTTCATCGCGAGCGCGAATTCCTCTTTCGCCTCGTTGATAAGCCCCATGTTCTTGTACGCGACACCGAGCGTGTAGTGCGTGTCGGGATCGATGTCGTCGGCCGGTTCCTCGGTCGCAGGAGGCGCAAACAGGGTCGCCAGCTTCGAAACGACTGTGCTCGCAGGCGCCAGTTCCTTGACTTTGTTGTAGAGATGACGGACCGGTTCGATTTCAGTCATCGTCTGGCTCGCGGCCAGCAATTCGAGGGCTCGTCCATACTGAAGCGCTGCGCCGGCGCCATCACCTTTCTGCTCGAGCACCTGGCCGAGAAATTCCCTGGTCTCTGCGTCATCGGGCTGCACCTTCACGATGATACCGAGCCACTGTTCTGCCTGTGCCCACTGTCCGGCCTCGACATAGGCACGGAACTGCTCCGGCGTCGAGAGGACCGGTCCTTCTGGCGCACTGCCGGACGGTTGCGACGCTCGAATCGGCACGTCGTCGGGTACGGCATTCTCGACCGAAAATGCATCGGCCTCAGACGGCACTGGCTGATGGTTGTTCGTGGGGCTGAAATGCCGCTCCTGCCCATGCCGATCGTGCGTCGGCTTGATCGCTGTCGTCGTGCTCCACGCATCATCGGGCGCCGCGCCTTCGATCGAAAAGCCTCCGAGGGTTGTCGCAGCAGCGGGAGACGCCGAACCCTCCGGCGGAGCATCGCCTCGCATCAATGCCGCCAGGCGCTTGACCTCGGCGCTCTCGGGCGCCAGGGACTGCACTTTCTCAAAGAGTTCCTCGTGCAAAGTCGGCATCCCCGGCTCCGGATTCTTGAGCAGCGTTTCGATGGCTTTGCCATAGTGCTGCACCGCCGTCTCGATCTCGCCTTTTTCTTCGTAGAATTCGCCGTGCAACTCCAGCAGGGGAACCGAGTTGGGTTCGACCACAAGAAACTCCGAGATGAGCGCTTCAGCTTGTGGATAGTCCTGCGCACGCAACGCCGCGCCCGCGAGAAACCGGTACTCGCCGAGCGCGACCTGCAACTGTCCCTGTTGGAGATGCAGCCGCGCGAGCAATTGGCAGACCCGTGGGTTCCCCGGCTCTTTCGTCAGCATCTGATTGAGGATGGCTTCGGCGCCCGCATACTGCTTTTCTTCAATGCGCCGGCTTGCTTCTGCCAGCAAATCGGGCGGCTCTCCGGCATGTACGGCAGCCGCCACTCCGGGCTTGGCCGGCCGGACCGGCGTGCCACCGGTCTTCTTAAAGTGCTCGATGTACTGCTGAGCTTCGCTGTTCGTGGGATCGATGCGCAGCACCGATTCGTACGCTTCTTTTGCCTCGGCGTACCGTTGCTGCCCCGACCGTTCGCGCCCGAGTTGCAGGTACACTCGAGTGGCCTCGTCTTGCATATTTTCCTGCAAGCAGAGTTCCGCCACGCGCTGCTGTGCGTCGAGATTAGATGGATCCTGGCTGACGATCTTTTTATAGATGTCGAGGGCTTCTTTGGTCTTGCGTTCCTTGAGATAGTGCTTGCCGAGGGTCAGATAATCCTGGACAGCACTGCTCAGCAGCCCGCGTTCAGCATTCAGGTCGCCCAAGAACCGGTACATGTCGTAGCGGGACGGATCGAGCTTGAGGACTTTCTTGTAGGTCGCGATGGCCTTGAGCGTGGCTCCTTCGGCGCGAAAGGCATTCGCGGCCTGAATAAAGGAGGCGACCGCATCGACGGTCGCATTGCGCTTGAGATGCAGTTCGCCGATGGAATTGTGAATGCCCCCGTCGCCCGGCGACTCGGCCGAGAGCTTCTTCCATTCGCTGATCGCGGCGTCGAACTGACCCTTTGAGGCAAACAGCTGGGCGCTGTGCAGAACCTTACTGCGGTCGATGCCCAAGAGAAACCTCCAATAGTCAACAAACGCTAACAGTATCAATGGTTTTTGTCAAAGAAATTGCCCAATCGTTATGCGTTGATGATCACTAAAAAAAACGAAGGCCTGCCGGATGAATTCCGACAGGCCTTCACCTGATACAACAACGTATGGACCGCGGTTACGAAGCTGCGATCGACATCTTCATGACATTGGCCGCCTGAGGTCCCTTGGCGCCCTGAACGATATCAAATTCGACGTTTTCACCCTCCTTCAATGATTTGAACCCCTCCCCCTGGAGCGCAGAGTAATGCACGAAGACATCCTCTCCGCTGTCCAAACGGATGAATCCAAACCCTTTACGATCGTTGAACCACTTCACCGTACCTTTTGTCTTCACAAAACCCCTCCTTTCCTAAACGGCCACGCGTGTGTGCGTGACCGGGCCCGAACCCAGTTAATGCACACGGAATGAATCATGAATGAGAAATGGGATATGAGAACCGGGAACGGATGGGCGGGCTCTGTGCAGAAGAAAAGACGTGCTCACGAGACCCATCATGGTTACAAATCGCGGGGCAGCATGTACCATATAGATTTTAATGTTGTCAAGCCTCTCTTTCTCATCGCCGGCAAATTGGCTTCCGGTGGACAAGGTTTGACCAGTCCCCTATAGTGTCCGGACACCTTCGGAAAGGGCCGTTCCCATGTTGCTGCAGAAGCTGTTGGACCGGTATGTCTTTACCGAATTGCTGTCCCCGTTCAGCCTGAGTCTTGGCGTCCTGTGCTTCATCATGTTGACCCGGGAACTTCTTCGCCTGGTCGAACTGCTCGTCGCCAAAGGCGTGGGGCTGTGGGCGGTCCTTAAGGTGTTTGCCCACCTGCTTCCGTCGTTCCTGGTGTTGACCCTTCCTATTGCCGGCATCATCGCCTCCATTACCGCGTTCGGCCGGCTGTCGTTGGACAAGGAACTCGTCGCGATGCGGGCGGCCGGTTTGAGCCTTCTCCGGCTAGCACGCCCCGTTATGTTGTTTGCCTTAATGGTGTTCATGCTCACGTTGTGGCTAGCCCAATATGGACAGCCCTGGAGCTCGACGAATCTCAAGAAGGTCGCGTTGAATCTATTGAGAGATCAGCTCGTGCTGGCACTGGAGCGAGGATCCTTTGCGGAACCGCTGCCAAAAATGACGATCTACGTGTCGGAGAAGGGGGATGAAACTTCTGGCGGCATCTTCATCTCGGATGAGCGCAATGCCGAGGACCCACGCATCATCGTCGCCAATGGCTATAACGTCCTGATCGACAGCTCCACAGACCAGGTGGCGCTACGACTGCGTGATGGTGTGATTCATAGCCGCCCCGATGAGATCAATCAATACCAGTTGGCCTCTTTTTCCAGTTACGACCTGAAGCTTTCACTCAACCAGAGCGGATACTCCGCGGTTGAGGAACGTCCCTCATACAACCAGCTCATCGACCGGCTGAACCAGTCCCAATGGCGCGACCCCGCGGCCTTGCGGCGGCTCACAGAGTATTACAAAGACATGGCCTTTCCCACGGCGTCGCTGATCCTGTGCATGTTGGGGGTGCCGGTAGGAATTGTCTCCAAGCGGTCGGGCCGGATCGGCGGCTTTGCAGTAGGCGTCGCCGTCGTCATCGCCTACTACGTGATGAATGTGGCATGCGAATTCCTCGTGACGGCCACCGTGATTCCACCCTTCGCCGGAGCTTGGAGCCCGAACGGTGTATTCTTCCTGATCACGCTGACCTTGTTCTATCGCATGAGCAAGCAGTAACCAGCGATGCCCATTATCTTCCGCTACCTATTGAGGGAATACGCCAAAATCTTTCTGATGTGTTTTTCCGGTCTCATGACGGTGTATCTCGTCATCGACTTTTTTGAAAAGGTCCGCCGTTTTCTGAGTTATGACGCCCGATGGGTGGATGTGCTGAGCTACTTCGTGCTCAAGGTCCCCGCGATTTCTTTTCAGATCATCCCACTCGCCGTCTTGATGGCCACATTGCTGACGCTGGGACTTCTGTCACGCAACAACGAGATTACGGCCTTGCGGAGCTGCGGCATCAGTCTGCCCTGGATCGCCTCGCCCTTCCTGACTTTCGCCGTCGTGATGGCTCTCGTCCTCTTGCTGTTCAGCTCCACCATCATTCCTCTGGCAACGAGCAAAGCGGAAGAGATTCGCGTGATCTACATCGAAAAGAAACCTCCATCCGCGGTCGTACGGCTGCCACAGCCTTGGACGCGGGTCGATGCCGATACCCTCCTGCATGTTTCCAGTATCGCCCTGCGTGGCGATACTTTGGCCGGCGTGCAGCTGTTCCATTTTGATCCTGAGTTCCGGCTTATCGACATGACCGAGGCGCAAGAAGCCCACTATGCTGACCGCACCTGGACCTTGCGTCGGGGATTTCAACGTCGATTCAATCGGGACGGATCCGTGACGGTGACCGAATTCGACCGCAAACCGATTGTCCTCGCATTGATCCCGAGCGATTTCATCGGAGGGCTCGCCGGCGAACCCGAACTGATGACATTCCGGGACATCCGGGAATCCCGCGACCGCCTCTATCAGCACGGCTCGCAGTTCGCGCGGCTCTTGACTGATTATTACGGCCGCATCGCATTTCCACTCGTCACGGTCATTATGGTGCTCGTCGGCATTGCGCTAAGCCTGCGCCGCAGCGGCGTCAGGGGGGGCAGCATGGCCATTGGCATTGGCCAGGCCTTGCTCGTGGGCTTCTTATACTGGGCCGCTCACTCTATTGCGATTGCCTTTGGCCGCGGCGGCGCGTTGCCGCCCGTGGTCGCAGGCTGGCTGACCAACGCCCTGTTCAGCAGCTACGGCCTCTACTTGATGCTGAAATTGAGATACTGAAGCAGTCGCGACACCGCTCGTGCTGTTGACGGGGCCCGACTGCTTCCGGTAAGTAAAAGGCGCAAGAGGAATCCACGCATGTCGGGTCAGGTCGTCGTCACGGGGCTGGGGGTCATCAGCCCAATTGGGATCGGGGTCAGCGAATTTTGGAAAGCCGCCCTGAACGGCCGTTCGGGAGTGTCCGCGATCACAGGTTTCGACCCGTTTCCCATGGATGGCTACCGGTCGAAGGTCGCCGGTCAGATTCATGGCTTTGCTCCTGAGCAGTACCTCGACAGCGTCCAAGCCGAGCGGATGGACCGGTACGCACAGTTTGCGCTGGTCTCAACTAAGGAAGCATTAGCAGACTCCGGCCTGCACCTCGCCAAGGAAAATCCCCGCCGGATCGGCGTCATCGTAGGCGCCGGGATGGGCGGCATGGTCATGGGTGAGCGGGAAATCACCCAACTCTATCAGTCCCAGCGTCCTCATCGCGTCCACCCGAACTTCATTCCTGTCATCACCTTGAACTCCGCTTCAGGCATCGTGGCCATGGCCCACGGGGCCAAGGGACCGAACTATACGATTTCGACCGCCTGTTCCTCGAGCGCTCATGCCCTGGGACAAGCCATGCAGTGCATCAGAGAGGGCCGGGCCGATGTCGTGATCACGGTGGGCGCCGATGCCAGCATTACGCCGCTCGTGTTCGCCGGGTTTTGCTCGTTGCGCGCACTTTCCACCCGGTACAACGACCAACCGGAACGAGCCTCGCGTCCCTTCGACCGGTTGCGTGACGGCTTCGTGATGGGCGAAGGCGCCGGTGCGCTGGTCTTGGAATCGTTAGCTCATGCGAGAAAGCGCAAAGCCCGTATTTACGCCGAGATCGGCGGTTATGCCGCCACCAGCGAGGCCTATCACATGGTCATTCCTCGAGAAGACGGTGAAGAGATCGCTTCCACGATGCGCCTGGCCATCTCCGATGCCCAGATCACATCGTCGCAGGTCGACTACATCAACGCCCACGCCACATCGACGTCCATCGGCGATGCGGTGGAAGCCAAAGCCATCCGTCAGGTGTTCCGCTCTCGCGCGGACAAGATCGCTATCAGCGCGACGAAGTCGCTTGTTGGCCATACGTTGGGAGCGGCAGGTGCCATCGGGGGCGTTGCCACCGTCCTGGCCATTCATACCGGACAGATACACCCGACCGCCAACTATGAAGAACCGGATCCCGCCTGCGCCTTGCGGGGGATTATGGCTTCCGTCCAGGAACGGAAAGTCAAGGCAGCACTGCTCAACGCCTTCGGTTTCGGCAGCAACAATGCCGCGGTGGTCATCAAGCAATATGCAGCCTAGGCTGTCCCGACATCTCTCGGCAAAGGACGTTGCAGCATGAGCAGCAACCGGGACGTCGCCCAGAAAATTGTCGCCGCACTGGCCGACTATCTGAAACGGGATCCCGCGAGCATCCAGCCGGACCAGCATCTGCGAGACGATCTCGGCCTCGATTCGATGGCGGTGATCGAGCTGTTGTACAAAATCGAAGAGGCCTTCGATATCCAAATCCCGGATCAGGACTTGGTCAGTCTTTCCACCGTCGGTTCCGTGACCCACTATGTCGAAGGTCGTTTGATGCCGGCCAAACGACCCGCCGTCAGCGCCGGCAGCCAACCCAGTAAGGGGAAGAAGAAGACCTAGACTGCCATGGGATCTCTGCCCGCACCGATCAGCCTCACCCTCGCACAGATACAACAATTGGTCGGCGGCACCCTTCACGGGAACGGCGCCTGCGTCCTCTCATCACTGTCCAGTCTGAATGATGCGACGCCGCAAGCGCTGGCCTTTATTGCGAATGACCATGCGGCCAAAATTCCCGGCGGCATCAAAGCCGGCGCACTCCTCGTCCACCGTCATTTTCCGGATCTCGCCACTCCGCAGCTCGTGGTACCGAACCCCCTCCTGGCCTTTGCGCAGGTCGCCCAGAGGTTTTTCGTTCGTCCGACGGCGCCGTGTGGTGTCGCAACCGAGGTGACCAGAGGCGCCGACGTCCACATCGGAGACGATCCATCCATCTGGCCCTTCGTCACGTTAGGAGATCGCGTCTCGATTGGCGCGAGAGTGACACTCTATCCCGGCGTCTATATCGGGGCAGATTCCACGATCGGCAATGACAGCGTGCTGTATCCGAACGTGGTCGTTCGAGAGGGCTGTTCGATCGGCGCCCGGGTGATCATCCACAGCGGCACGGTCATCGGAGCGGATGGCTTCGGGTACGTGCAGCATGAAGGCCGGCACCACAAGATTCCGCAGCTCGGTGGAGTGACGATCGAAGACGACGTGGAGCTCGGAGCGAACGTCACAATCGATCGGGCGACCCTCGGACACACCCTCATCAAAAAAGGGACGAAGATCGATAATCTCGTCCAAATCGCGCACAACGTCACCGTCGGGGAACACGACATCATCGTGGCTCAGGTCGGCGTGGCCGGCAGTACAACGATCGGCCATCACGTCATGATCGGCGGCCAAGCCGGCTTGGCGGATCATCTCACCATCGGTAATCAGGCCTTGATTGCAGCACGAGCGGGAGTCAACCGCAGTGTGGAGGCGAATCAGATTGTCTCTGGGGCGCCCATCATGCCGCACGAAACCTGGATGAAGGCCCAAGCCGTCATTCCCCGGCTGCCCGAGCTGCGGCAATTGGTCCGCGATCTCGCGCAACGTGTCGAACGACTCGAAGCACAGCTGAGCCGCGTGAAGACGGAAAAGAAGCCGCGCAAGAAATCCGGACGCAGATAGCCGCCCGCGGTCTCAATTGACCACCCCGCGCCAGAAAAACAGCTTGCTCCAATAAAATCCGGCCCACGGCATGAGGATCGCCGGCACGGCATCTATCGATCCGTAGAAGCTAGCCCACAAGGAACTGCCCACTAAGAGGACCGCACCGGTCAGATAGATTACCGGCACGAGTTTGCGGCCGCGATGCGCAATCGTAGGAATCACTGGCTCGGCCTTCGCTTTTTTCTGCGTCCGTTGCACGGCCGTACGCATCCGCGCGGCAAACACGGCGGGGATGGTTTCAAGAAGATAGCGATGGTAGCGCGTCTGGAACCACCCGCAGAGCCCACCCAACAGCAGCAGCGTGGAACTGACCGTGAATGTCGTCCAGGTGTAGGTACCGGAGGCGACCAGCTGATAGCCGAGCGTTCCGATGCCGCCGAGCATGCAGATCAGCCCCAGGAATCCCGACGGAAGAAGGATATAGGTTCGTACGTAATGGCGTGCCTGCGTCTGGATATCCCCGCTGCTCCACTCCTTGACCAGTTTCGACATCGATCGCATCCCCCGCGAACAATCGGGTCGGC
>Ga0081455_10000468_pt1 | contig 52454 bp, 45 predicted proteins | sample TabmetS3T2R1_FD_70207 | JGI IMG/M metagenome (GOLD analysis project Ga0081455, IMG submission 70207) | Tabebuia heterophylla rhizosphere microbial communities from the University of Puerto Rico - S3T2R1 | ecosystem: Host-associated > Plants > Roots > Rhizosphere ...
TATCGTACACCACGGGTTTGCTTCTGTCCCGTAGGAGGAGCTATTACTACAAGGAGGTAATCCAGAATTATCGACATAATAGGTGGCACAGTATGCTACATGAGAGAACAGAATTGCTACAAAACTGAGTGACAACAGATATTTGTCCCAAAAAGTTGTTTTTTTTTGAGATTCCATAAGTTCCCCCTTGTTTTTAGTTTGGAAGAGATGGCCGGATGGACGCTAGGCGGTGATGGAGGCTGGCGCTTTAGCCGCCCGCTCAAAGTGGCCTAATAGCGTGCCGGTAGGCTTTGGCCCATTCTGCCCAAACGCCATGCGGCGTATCGCAGCGAATATGTCTTGTTTCGCGAGGCTGTATGCTAGGCCGGGTGGGCAGCGACCTATGCTATGCTCTCCCTGTTTCCTGCGGTGGCGGACACCAGTCACCCCATGATGACCGGATCGGTCGGCTGCTAGATGCCCTCGACGACCGGCCTGCCGGACTATGGGGAAAGTTGACCGCCCGCGCCGTACGGGCGTATCCATGCGACCTAAGCAAGTTACACGCCGTTATGTTGCCGATCAAGTGTACCGGGCTGTGTGCGGATCAGCCCGCCGAGGACACATTGTCACGCTTGGAGCCGGGGTACCATCCGGAAGGCGAGTGGGTTCGACAACGGAAGTCGTGTACACGAGCGGCCAGAGACACTGGCGTGCCGGAAGGTGAGTGGGTCCGATAACGGAAGTCGTGTACACGAGCGACCAGAGACACTGGCATGCCGGTCTGGTTTGACGGCCTCAACGATGAGGTCGGCAAGGCCGGGGACAGTGCAACCAATATGAAATAAAAATATATCAAAAGGTCCACTCTGAATGCACCTTCAGTCATGTTGTAGGGTATGATTATAGTCAACAGTGCTAACCGGAGCGATCCATACTCGAAATCACTTATTACAGTCTTGAATGCATTTTGAAACGCAGAAATTAGAATACCAATTAATAGAATACATCCAACTATGCCTAAATTAAGATAAATTTCTATGAACCCATTATGGGATTGCATGGGGCGCCACCACCATACATCCCAGAGTTTTTCTAGCCTGTCCCCAAGCCAGAAACTTCCGTATCCGACTCCAATGACTGGGTTTGTCACCATTGCTATTACATCTTCCCATATCTCTGTTCTTCCCGTTAAAGTCTCGTCACGTCCTAACATTCCCAGCAGCAAAGCTGGCAAGTCAAGCATCATATAGAGGAAAGAGACTAGGAGAATAATAAGCAATGTATAAAATCTGAGACGTCTTCTAACTCCTTCCACTGCAGTTGCTGCCAGAATACAAACACCTAAAACAAAACAAGCTTTTGAAGTTGCACTGTTTGATTCCCATAGAAGCCAAATTGTTGTAATCAGTATGACAATTTGAGTTAATATTTTTATTCTATTAATCGATATATTCTTATTTTTCAATATCAAAAGAAAATTCCAAACAAGACCAATTGCACTTATAGAGCATAAAATACCGAGAGCATTCTTGTCATTTGTCACACCCGTTATAATTAAGCTACCAGTCCATACATCATATAATCTTCCTAAATCGGGATAGTATTTATACAGTATAATTGAAAAGGGTACTAGTATATAAGCACATCTCTTAATTAATGTTTTTATAGATTCTGCCAAGTTATTTTCGCTATACACAACCAGGACCATTAATAAATTTCCAATTTCCTTGATGTACCTCTTAAGGGATACAAATGGGAAGTCAGACCAAGTTACACTGATAGCACAGTACAACAAGAATAAGAACATCCAAGAATTATTCTTGACTATCTCTGAAAAATTTAATCCTCTGTTAATTACTATTATAAACGCACTCACTGTGAGCCCTAGCAATATTGCTGAGTCTATAGGACTGCCAGCTTCATAACCCTCAGCTGATACAGAATAGTTAGTAAGCCATTGAGAGACCATTCTCGATCCCAAGATAAGTATCCATATCGATGGAATCCAAAGCGCAATGGAAACTTCTGCCTTCGCCCTACGATCTATCTTTAAAAGAACAACAACAATAACTAGACAGAGTAAAAGTGCTATTCGAGGTGACATTATGCCTACAGTCCTATTTTCTTATGGGTACGAAGATTGAATATTATTTGCCCTTTAAGAGTTAGAAGGACATAATATCTTGAGATCCTACTCCGGAGGCAATATAAAAGAGTAAAAGTATTATCTGATCTTTGAGATTGTGCCTCCTTTCATACCATAAACTGCGAAGCTTCATGAGTCGACCTTTCAATCTCTCGGGGATTATCCCCATGAATCCTCGATGGAGGTCGAGTCTAAGCGCAACTTTTCCTCTTATTGTCAATGGGATATAATATCTGGGTAACGAGACTTTTTGAAATCCGTTGCGTCGTTTGAATTCTGTCAACGATCCAATACCCCAGTTCAAGTAAACTAAATAAGGGATCTTTTTTCTTTCACAGATCTCCACCGCCTTGGCTAGCAAGACATTATTGGGAGCTTTATCACGATGTGCGATCTTAGAAATGATCTGGGTAGTCATGGCATATCGTCCTGCATGGGCTAACATGATGAATCCTATCAACTCATCTTTGTAGTAAGCTCCTATGAGATCTTCCCGAAACAGGTACCTTGAGAACTCACGCTTAACAGTATCAAAATCTTTCCCGTAGTGCCAAAAGGGTTTGCCTTGCCGAATCGCTGACTCGTTAAATATACTTACCATCCCTCTTACAAAGTTGTCATTGAACTCAGCCTCTCTTACAACCACCCCTTCCTTTTCTGCTTTCCTGATCAAGCCCCTTGTTCTCGATTTAATCTGCTTTGACCACCAATAATCGTAACTTTTGACGGGAAGTACAGCTATATCTTCCCATTCCATATGATATGTATACCTAGGAGTGCTCTCTGGAAGGCGCTGCCAAAAGGTAAATATATCCACCTTGATAGAATTTTGCCTCAAGACCTCAACAATACTCTCCGGCTCTTCAACGTCAAAATACCATTCCTGGTCGATTCTAGCTATCCTTAATAATCTTCCTGTAACAATTAAACGCTTATTAAGTATTTGAAGCTCATCAAACATATAGGATTCTCGACTGTTGTGTGCGAGCATTCCGTCGTTCTGGTATTGTGGGTATGCTCGATAAGGGTTGGGTTTGTGTGAAACCTTCTCCGTTTATAGCACATAAAACGCCAAGACTGTTCTTGCTATTGGTCACACCAGTCACAATCAACTCTCCAGTCCATATATCATATGATCTTCCTAAATAGGCACCTCTCTTAACTACTGTGAGCGCTAGGAGTATGGCTGAGTCCACAGGACTACCTGATTCATAACTCTCCACTGATCCAGAAGTGTCAGCAAACCATTGAGAGACCATTCTCGATCCCAGGATAAGTATCCATATCGATGGAATCCAAAGCGCAATGGAAACCTCTGACCTCGCTTTACAATCTATTTTGAAAAGAACAACAACAAAAACGAAACAGAGTAAAAGGGCTATTTGCAATTCCATTATGTCTATAGTCCTATTTTCTTGATGTATTTTTCAATGATGTTATTAAATACCATTTACTCCGAAAATTGATTATATGATGCTTTAATCGCTCCGGAATTATCCCAACAATACCATGATGGAGACGAAGATTTAATATTGTTTGTCCTTTAAGAGTTAGAGGGACATAATATCTTGGAAGGTCAAACCGTTTAAAACCATTATGGCGTTTAAAATCTCCCAGACTCTCAGCGCTCCACAAAGCATATACAAGATAAGGAATTTTTTTATTACTGCAGGTCTCTACAGCTTTTGCAATCAGCGCATTATTCGGAGCCTTTTCACGATGACCTATCTTGGAAATTATTTGACTCAGCAGGGCATATTTTTCTGCGTAAGCTAAAAAAATGAATCCAATCAATTCGCCATTATAATAAGCCCCAAAGAGGTCCTCTCTGAATAAGTACCTTGAAAACTCTCGTTTGATAGTCTCAGTGTCTTTGCCATAGTGCCAAAAAGGCCTATTCTGTCTTATTGGTGTCTCATCGAATATATCTTTCATTCCGCTAATAAATTTCTGATCGAAAGCAGCTTGCTTTACAACTACCCCCATCCTCTCAGCCTTCCTGACTACATTTCTGGTCTTTGCATTGATTTGGTCTTTCCACCAATAATCAAAACTCTTAATTGGTAAGACAGCAATGCTTTCATATTCCATATAATAATTATACTTTATTTCGGTTTCAGGAAGTCTCTGCCAAAATGTAAATATATCGACTTTTATATTGCTCTTTTTTACTGATTCTATTATTAACTCAGGTTCTTCAACATCCTGATACCATTCTTCTGCAAGTCTCGCGGTTTTGACGAGCCCACCAGTGATGATGATTTCTTTGCAAGCGACGACAATCGAAGCGCAATGGTTTGATTTACCACTAACTAAGCTTTCCTTCTTTCCTAACCCTACTTGACCGATCTTTCCAGTCAATTTCACCTCCTCATCTCGGCTCATACAATCACCCTTTTAGCCCTTTCAATTTTAAGGAGCAAGTCAAAACGCCAGAGCTGAGTGGACCGCGTACACTGTGGGAGAACCCGGTCCATGTGCGTGTCGATTTGGCCTATACGACGGACATTCCTGCAATGCCGTGCCTGCGTTCACCCCATACTAGGTGTCGGCGTGTCGATACACCGGGGTGTGGCAAGCGGCTGCGCGGATAGCTCGGGACGTGGCGCCAGACCAATAATACATGGAGATAGCCCACAGCGTGGACGACCTGGTGATGGCGGCGCCTCATGGGTGCTATGGGCAAGGTGCCACGCGTGTTGGAAGCTACGTAGGAGATCACGCCAATGCAGGGGGCGATCATGAAGGAGGCCATACTGCACACCACTGACGAGGGCGGACGAGACCTATGAACGGTTACTGCTGGACTATCTCCAGCGACCAGATTATCTTTCCCCTGCGTATAATCTGGCATGAGGTCGATCAAGCGTCTTTATGCCGTAGCATTATGGGTTAATAGGGAATGCAATGAGGGACCAGTTCTGAGAATCCAGAGTCCAAGACATAGTTACAGACGCTGCTCCTGCCGCGGTGTATCCACGAGATACAGTACCGCTTGCGTCAGTCACGTATCTACAAGTCTCACCTCCATTTGAGGTTATATCCGCATGAGTTCCAACGATCGCAACAAACATTCCATTCGTATCTGAAGACATTTCCCCAGTTGATGCACTGGTGCCAGATCCGCTCGTTGTCACAACCCTGCCAACAGGGGAGGACTGATTCACCCCACTAAAGAAAATAACACTGCTATTCGCTTCATTCAGCTCGCTGCTATAGGTGATTTCTATGGTATACGTGCCTGCCGTCAAATTGCCGGCAGCATAGTATGCAGCAGAAGATCTAAATGGTCCGGGCGTAACGTTACCAGCAACAGTCATAGCGTTGCCGTTAAACGTGACTCCAGTTACAGTTGGAGATGGACTCTCCCAGTGAGACTCACCAACAACGACAAGACAGTTGTTGATCGTTGAGTTTACAGTCACCGCATACTTCTGCACCGTGATATTCCCAGAGGTGTTTACATCTACACCCCCCGAGAAATCGGTAAATATAGTAACTGGACCACCTTTTGCCGCAGCAGCCGATGCGTAATACTTAACGGTAATAGCCGATATTGCCACGATCAACGATGCAGCTATCGCCCACCAAAAACGCTTCATTAGTCCTCCTCAGCTAGATATCAGCTCTCAGTTGTGTGGAATAAACACCGCCATAGGCAAAATCAAGTCCCGGTACAGCCTAAATTCTGCCCGCAGTCTTGCTCAAACGAGAAAACATATCACCTCCTACCACATAAAGCGCCATATGATTCTATTTTCTTGTTACGGATAATTTCCATATATTCGGTGCTCAGTAAATAACTGTATTCGTCTTGTTTTTCAGGATGCACCATCAATTCAACATTATGCACCAAAGACAACTCTACAATTCCGCGTAAACGATCAGATTTGAGAATGGGCTGAATACTGAAAAAGAAGTCTGTGCATTGATATCTCCGTTGAAGCCACCAATCTACTAGAGATCGGTACAATCGGTTGACCGTACTTTTTTCCCCTGATGTGAACGAAAAGCTTCTCCGCACCTTTGAATTTTTCGGTATCAGTTTATCAACAAGTATATTTGTACATAGGTGCATATGGTGATGTCCATCGATATGGGTCGGTTTCTTATGATACAGACGAATATATTCTTCATATTGATAGCTGAAAACGTAATGGAAGTCTCCTCTAAGGGCTGGATGATAAAGGAGGAAACAGTATTTGTTTTTTTGCAGAAATGCAGTGATGCGTTGCTGACATTCAAGCAGTTTGTTCGATACAACAGGCTGATTAAATTTAGTGGTCAAATTGAGGTGCAATCCCGCATCAAGACCGTGTTCGAGAGCCAACTCAGCAGCCCTTTGGGAATCCTCCATAAAAACCATGGCGCTCACCGAGGTAATCCTGCCATTTTTGAAGCAAACCATACTATTGTCTGTGGTAGTTCTGTTTTGGCCCCAGTCATCCGCGTTAATGATTAGCATATTCGTACCCGTTCACGTGAGATAATGGGTTGTGCCGTTACTGGGCGTGCCGAGCCATCGGTAAATACTCTCGAGATATGAATACATAGGACAATTGACAAACGTCTTGTCTCATGTCATTCCCCTGGGGAATTTCGGCTGTCGGGGCAGCGCACTGCACGCATGTGCATGCGTGTGGCATTTAGGATACGGAGAGCATTCTGAGAGCCTAGTTAGCCGCCTTCGGCCACAGTTTCACGCTGCGGGCAGTCTGGGCCAGTTCTCTAAGTTTCCGATACATGGTTCTAAGCGTGTCGCCGCATTCGACGCACGCATAGCTGAGGAGACTGGCGTTTGCATCGAATCGTCCCAGGAAATAGACATCCTTACCATTTGTCCCACTGAGATCTTTCTTGAACCTATAGGTTCCTGGATTCCTTATTGGATTGATCCCATGCAGATCGTATACGGCAAAGCGCTTCTGTTTCAGCTTTTCGATGAACTTCCAATGTAAGAGATAGGAGCCCCTGCTCGTCATACCGACATCGCTTGTTGCACCAAAGAGATAGATCCCTTTCTGGCCCATAGAGCTGCACACCAGTCCGGAGCAGATATCCGCACCAGACCTGCACAACAGGATCTGCATTTTGAATCTCTCAGGTAACTGGGCCTGCATCAATCTGAACTGATTAATGTCGTTGGGCTCTACAAATTTCTTCCGGGATACCATCCCTTTGTATATGTTAATGAACGTTTTGAACAGTTCATCCCCTGAACCTTCAACAACCTCTAAGTCGTTCTGTTCGGCCACTTTCAGATTACGCTTCCAGTGCGGCCTCATGCTCTCACGTAGAGCCTCGAGCGGGGGGCTCAAATCCATCAGTATCGTTCTTTCACGCGTCTCCTTCCTTGCCGGCGAGAACCCTTCTTCTGCCAGAATCGCCGAGAAGCATGGGGCATCATCGTCAAAAAGAACAGGCAATAGCCTTAAAACCAGGCCCCGTTTGCACACAAACTCATTGTGCAACGCTCGCACAGCCTGACGGAACGTATCCACGTCCGCTTGAGTTGACCGGCGTCGCCAGAGTGGCCCCCAGCGAACGTACGCGATACCCGCTTTGAGCAACGGCAGCTTCGCAATTCTGACCTGCGCGACAGTTGCGACATCACCATGTTTCCTCAGTATCAGATGACTCGTGTTGCGTCGGCCGCATGTCACTGCTGCGTACGACCAGGTTTGATAGATATTGGCGTCGTCAAACTCCTGCAGAATCTGATACCACCGCTGTTCATCTACGGTGTCAACCTCCGCTGTATAGCCCGGACCTAACTCGCGCATCTTCAAGAGTGCCATAGGTTTAGAAGCTCTCGCCCCAAGACTTGACCGTGTGTCGATTCATGTATTCGGCTTCCTGTTCAGGAAAGTGCAACTGCTCTTGCGGCCCTCTGGCTTGAAGCTGCTCAAAGATACGGTCCATGATCGTGGCCGTTAGCAGGATTTCACGGTACGGAATGGGAACCGGCGTGCCTGCGGTGATCGAGTGGTAGAAAGATTCGATCAAATACTTCATGCCAGAGTTCACGTGGAAGTCTCTTGCCAGAAACGTCCCAAGATTCGTGACCAGATTCCCCAGATGTTGCTTCGCCACGGTTACAGGGGGGATGAACTTCTCGATGTAGCTCTTGTACCTAGCGCCGCGAAGCTTGATTAGGGTCTCCTGATCCTGATCGAGAACAAGACCGTTTTCCGTCCCATAAATACGGAACTGATGGAGTGCAGGATGCATCTGCGAAGAGAACGTGAAATAGGCGGAGGTGCGTTCGTCCTCGCAAATGATGACTCTGAGTTCATCGACGATCTCACTCTCGCCGATTCCCTTCAAGAATGGGCTGACAAAGCCATACGCGATCACCTGTGGCGCATCGCTGGTCAGAAATTCCGCGATCCGAGCAATGCCATGGCTGATAACGTTGTGTAACAGCTTGCCCGGCAATTTGCGGACCCAGTGTTGCTTGTCTCCGAGGAGCGTGCGCGCATAAGTGCTGTCCCCGAGGTCATAACAAAAGTGACTTTCCATGTGGACTGGCGGTCCGCCCAAGTAGCCGCTTCGGATGAGATCTCGCATGCGTCGCGCCACGTGGCTGAATTGGTCGTCATGCCCTGCCGTCAGCTTGAGCCCCCTCTCGTTTGCAAGCGCCACGAGCACATGGGCCTTCTCGGCGCTAAGCGCGAAGGGCTTTTCTACATAGACGTGGCATCCCCATTCCAGGCAAAGCTTCGCAATATCGAAATGGCTTTCGGGCGGCGTGGTGATGTGCACAACGTCGGGCCGGGCTGCTCGCAAGAGTTCTGTCAAGTCGCTACAATAGCGCTTGATCGGAAACCGCTCGTACAGCTGCCGGGCCATCAGCGGGTCCCTGTCACAGACTCCCACGATCTCGCATCCCTTGATCCTCCGGATCTGTGACGCGTGCGTATCTGCGATCTTGCCGCATCCCACGATGGCGACCTTAAGCATGTCGTCCTTCCTCCCGGCAGCTTTCGAAAAAACGCCTGAATCCCTCTGCGGTAGGCACCTGTGGCCTCCAGCCCACATGCATCTTCAATTTGTCATTGCTGTAGCGGGTCTTCTTCCAATAGGCGTGCCATTTGTTGCGAGTTAAGAAGGGCGGCAACTGTCCTTCTGACCAGGTGGAATATTTTTCCCACAAATAGCAGAGTGCGTAGCTGACAATACGAGGCACATAAATGGATTTGAAATGTCCCATATGCCGTTTGTACAGACGTAAAAACTGGCGGCTCGAAGGCAGATCGTCATCCACGACGTTGAACACCTCACCATTGACCCCCTTCTTCAATCCGACAAGTGCGATCGCCTCTGCACAGTTGTCAACGTACGTGAACGGGATCGTGTTAGAGCCGCCAAGGTGCAGAAAGACACCAAATGTCCCGATTCCAACCCGGCCCGTGATGCTGACTTTTCCGGGGCCATAGACGGACCCAGGCCTGATGATGACATACGGGATACCGAACCTGTGACAATACTCCATGACGATTTCGTCCTGTTTGATTTTCGCAAAGGAATAGGCGTCGTCCCAGCATGCGGGATGCGTTTTAACCGGACACGACTCATCCAACACCCTCCACCGAGGTTTTTGCGTGTTGGTATAAACCGCGAACGAACTTACGTTGACAAACCGCTTCAGGCACCTATGCGACACACTTGCTTCGAGAAGATTCCGTGTCGTGATGACGGAGTTCATGAATGCGTCAGGAAATGACTTCCCCTCTCTGCCAGTGGCGAGGTGAAAGATAACCGCCACGTCCTTGGTCGCGGCGGTGCAATCCTCGCACGACAGAAGATTGCCTTTGACTACTGTAAGTTTTGTCCCCTTGTCGTGGCCGCTAGCAATGGCCTCGAGTCGAGCCACTTCGCTGGAAGGCCGGGCGAAACACCGCAGGTTGCGAAAGCCACAATCCAGCAAAGTTTCTACGAGTCTGGAGCCGATGAATCCAGTTGCCCCTGTTATCAGGATCGGATCGTCCGGGCCGATTATAAGGGCGTCGCGTTCCAATCCATCCGCATGTCTGCCGTTGTTGCTCATATACGGCTCTTTTATCTGTGCGTTATATTCCATTGAGCTTCAGTTTCAATAAAAGAAGCGACAGTGCCTTATATGTGGTTGCTTGTGCCCAGTGCAGCATCGGTGTTTTCGCTTTCAAAAGTGGATATTTTCTATAATAGAAATAACCTTCTTTATTCTGCATATTATCAATGGTCCATTGTGCGACTTTCAAGGCTAATACCAAGGAGGATTCATCGTTGTCAGCAAAATTTGCCAAGGTCTCAATCGCCTGGGAAGCACACTGGCTATCTATAGGATATGCACGGTTGTGATAATACTTGGGCCTGCCATCTTCTTCAAAGAAATGCTCTTTATAAAATTTTAATCCCCAACTGAGATTTGCCTCATACGATCTATCGTTTGTACATTCTATATATAACTTGAGACTATCAAGATTGTAACCGCTATGAAAATTATCAATCCAATGATATTGGGGCTTCTCCCCGTAATACCAGGCGCCATCAGGCAGTTGTCTTGTACAGCTGTATTGCATTGCTTCCTGCGCTACACGTAACCACTCTGTGTCCCCTAAATGTTTCGCAGTTTTTGCTAGAAGGGCAGCTCCCATCATACTGGCATTGTGACAGCTGCTGCCCTCTTTTTCCCTAGGATGATAATACAGACAATGTCCCGAATCAGTCTGAATTCTCGGCAATTTCATGATCCATGCGCACACGCTTTCAGCAACAGTCAGATATTTTTTCTCCTGAAGAACTTCATATGCGTCGAAAAAGACGAGCCCGATAAGGCTGGTCCAGATGGTAATTGGCTCGAATCGTGGATATCGACCACTCCGACTGGCGAAATCGAAGTGTTTCCCCCAACTGTAGTCGGGATAGGCAGGCGATTTATTTTCCATCAACCAATCAAGACATGCGATAGCCTTATACTTGTATTGCTCATCGCCCGTCACCTTCAGCATCGTGAGATACCCGCCGGCCATATATCCTCTTCCAATAGTGGAATCAAGTGGCTTTACACCGAAGATGGGACGGAGGTTGATAGGACTCTGCCGGATAAGCTGCATTAACAATCGGTCGAGGAAAAGATTGCCGAAGGTCAAAGGCCTCAGAAAAGAAGAGAGACCGTCAAAGGGTTCATAACCTTTATAATTATGATCTTCTACCCATTTTTCGACTTTGTGTATACTCGTTTCCAATTTTTTTTCCATGCTATGCATTTACTCTTGCCTCCACAAGATGCTTAGCCTGTTTAACCTTATGCTTTTATCGATAATGCTCTTTAACCTTTGCATCTGTTCACTTCTGTGAAATTTGATGAGCTCTTCAGAAGCAGGTCGATTCATTCTTTTCAATGAGGCCCATATGTAACCAAAAAGCATCAATGAGCCTCTGATAATATAAGGTCTTTTGGCCATCTGATATAATGATCTGAACATCTCCCATAGCGGATGATTACCGAGAAAATAATCCTTGCTGCCAAGTCTAAACCAAGCCAAGACTATGCTGCTATTACCTGTACCCATTGGTCGGTGATGAAAACAGGTTTTTTCTGGGAATGTTCTAGTCATCCATCCTTTCATTCTCGCTGTCGTCACCGCAATCCAGTCAATACCGCCGGCTTTTATGGGTACATAGCCACCGATATCTTCGAAGCATTCGCGCCGGAACAATTGACATGCGCCGGAGACGTGTTCGATATTGGTGAACCGGTAATCATAATGCGATGTACCTTCGATAAAAGGTGTACCTGCGACTCCGAGACGGGGGAATTCTAAGAATTTCGAAAGAAGAAAGGCGAAGTAGTCGCTGTCAAAAGAGATATCCGCATCGAGACTCCCTATGATGTCATAGGATATGTCTTTAAGCAGCACGTAACCGGCATTAAAGCATTCCACCTTGGCCGCAAAATGACGTTCTCGCTTTTCAGGCATGCGCAAGAATTCAATCCAGGAATGCCCTATGACATATTTTTGCACAATCTCGTCGGTTCGATCTGTCGAGCCATCACTAACGATGACCCATCTTTTCGGTAAATACTTTTGAGAGATGACCGACTGTATAGTTTTTTCAATATAAGCTTCTTCATTGCGAGCGGGAGTTATTAATACATATGACAATCTAGAGGCGTCTCGTCTCATGTCGTTCCCCTGAGTGATAAGGGGGCAAGCAAGCCATACTTCTTTTTCTCGCCTAAAGAATCGTTCGTGCTGACTGTATTCGGAAGTGGGAAGCATTGGTAGAGATCTGTGATCCGGGTGATGAGCTCAGCTGTCCATCATCTCTACGCTTTCGTATAGTGTTGGCCGGCTAGGCGATCAAACAGGTCGATGCCCGTTGAGTGGCTCAAGATGACGGAGGAATTGTTCATAAGCCACACCGCCGCCTAAGGAGACACCGCAGTGCGCAATCGGCTTGGCAGGGTTCCCCTGCGCCAGGGTTTGTGGTGGGACGGATCTGGCAACCACACTGCCAGCGGTCACGACAGCTCCGCGCCCGATGGTCACGTTTGGCAGGACAATAACGCCGGGCCCGATGTAGACATCGTCTTCAATCCGCACGGTGGGTTCATGGCTATCTCGGGCTTGCGTCGTCAAATCGCGCAGATGACCAATAATGATAGCGCGCATCCCGATCGTCACGTTGTTGCCAATGCAGATCAAGCGCGGATACGCCGTTTCAATGAGGGCCGACAGACCAATGGATACATTGGTCCCAATGGACACACCACGCATACGGTGCAGCCAAACGCGTGTTGTTGTGTAACCGGGAGCATATAGTGCCGCCAGCTGGAGGAGGCGGTTCTTGAGGCCGACCCACACTGAATCTTGAATCGGTATAGAGGGGCGTGCCTGCCCCTCTCCCATAGTGGAGATTAACGACTCCTTCTCCTGCAGGTACCTGGCGATGGTTTCTATGGTCGGCGACCTCAGAAAGCTGGCCAGGGGTATTTCCGTGTTGAAATGACTGGCAATTTTGGTCATCATCGCCGCCACCACAATCGAGTCTGCCCCGAGTGCATAAAAATTGTCACAGACACCCACGTGATTCACGTTGAGCACATCTTGCCAGATTTCAGCCAACTGTTGCTCAATCGCATTCCTGGGGGCAATACTGCAGGTTTGTAGCTTCCCAGTCAGCTTATCGGCCAGACCGATGCGTTGTACTTTCCCAGTCGGACCCTTCGGGATTTCCTCCACAATCACCACCTGACTGGGAACTTTAAAGTCCGCTAGCCAAGCAGAAGCAAAGTCGCGAATTTCGCTTGCGGTCACTGTGGCCTTGTCGTGTAAAACAACCGCTGCCGCTACAGCCTCGCCCAAGGTAGCATGCGGGACTGCAAAGGCGATTGCCTGGGCGATGGCAGGGTGCTGTATGAGGACTTCATCCACTTCCCTTGGAGCGATCTTCTCGCCGCCGCGATTGATGATCTCTTTGAGGCGACTCGTAATGAATAGGTAGCCATCGGTATCGAATCGGCCCTGGTCGCCGGTATGAAACCAGCCGTTGGTGAACGCACTCTGGTTGGCCGTAAGATTGTTTTCGTAGCCATGCATGACATTCGTCCCACGGATAACAATCTCACCGATTGCACCTGCTGGAAGCAGGTTCCCTGTCTCATCAATAATGGCGACATCTGGCCCCGCCGCAACCCCTACCGACCCCGCTTTGCGGGGTAACGGTGGCAGGGGATTACTCGTCATCTGATGGGATGCTTCGGTCATGCCGTAGGCTTCGATCACTGAGGTATCAAATACCTCCTCCAGGGCGGCCATGACCTGCTCCGGCAAAGGCGCAGAACAGGAACGAATGAATCGCAAGGGGCACCGAGCAATGATCTCCCGCTGGGCCGATGCACGTGCCAGGATCGCCTGGTGCATGGTAGGAACAGCCGTGTACCAGGTCGGTTGAAAGGTATCTAACCATGCAAAGAAACTCTCAGGGTCAAATCCTGGCACACAGACGATGCTCGCCCCAGCGGTCAATGATGAGAGGACCGCGCCGATGAGACCGTGAATGTGGAAAAGCGGCATCACATTCAGGCAGCGGTCATTTTCCCTCAACTCAAGTGATACAGAGATAGCGTGGCCCGAGCTGCAGATATTGGTCTGGGTGAGGGGGACGATTTTCGGTCGAGAGGTCGTTCCTGAAGTATGGAGCACCAGGGCCGTGTCATCAGGCTGCGCAAAATCACTGCCAGCAGACAATACCTGATTGTCTCTGACAAGTTCGAAAACACCTGCCTCAGCTTCGCAGGTCGGCGTTAGCTCAATGATGGGAATGTTACGTCTCTGTGCTACCTCCCTGGCGGGAGAATCCATCTTGGCCCCAACGATCAACGCCCTTGCTTTGAGATCAGAGAGATAGAAGTCGAACTCATTGCTGCGGTACGATGGATTGAGTGGCGCGCACGTTGCCCCAGCAGCCACTGCGGCAAAAGCCACTGCCATCTCTGGGCCATTGGGCAACACTATCGCCACCCGATCATTTCGATGCAAGCCACAGGCGCGTAGCACGTCTACAGTATGCTCCACCCGCTTGAGCAGGTGGCCGTATGTAAGAGGGGAGCGTGCGGGAGCGATGATGGCGATGGCTTCAGAGTTTTTCGCAGCTTGCATTTTCAGGAGCTGGTAGATACTTTGGGCTTCTGGTTGTCGATACGGCTTACTTTTGCTGGGAGAAAAGATCATCTTGCTATCCCCATGTCCCAGTGTTGTTTATCTTTATGGGCTGCAGAATTTCCTACAAAGGTTTGAAGACCTAGCAAGCCTGTAAGCTTCATAGTTACAACCACCGAAATATTGTTGACTGATTTCTCAGGTGGAGATTTACTCCCTAGAGTACATGCAGACAATGAATACTTGACATTGCTTATGGTCCAGCTGATTTTGCGAACCATGATATTTCAAAGCCACTTCCATAGTTTCTGTCCTCCGTTAGGCTTTGATGCACATGGGTATTGTCCAAAAAAAAGAAGGTTTAGAATAGAAATTTCTTAATTTTATAGAGCCATTTTATTAATCCTTCATTTCTTGGTATATAATTATCTCTGAATTCTGATAAGAAGCGTCTGATATAGACTCTTATATCACTATTTATACTTCTCATCTCTCTCTCATACCCATACTCATTCTCATAGTTAATGAGAATTTCTATTGAATCCTCAGGAGGGATAACTACACATATCTTTAAATGGTTATCTTCTACCTTATAAGGATAATCTTTGCCATTAACCAAGAGGTTTTTAATAGGAACTCTACCAGATTCGTGTTTCTGTATGATATATTGTCTTTCTATAAAACCTTTATTATGAATGATTTGGTGATTCGCAAAGATCTTGCAATCCATTTTATTATCAGATACTGCTCTTTGCAGGTAGGTATTGCTTATCAAATCCGCAAGATTCGTCCATTGCACATTTGTCGATAAGGAGTTTATCTGAGTGACACATTCTTGTATTTTGTCATAACCATTTTTGAAATAATTATGATGTTCTACGAGCAAAGCTGGTTTACCCAGGAAAAGGTCAAATGCAAAATCGGCAACCGTACCAGGATAGCGTCGCACAAATAGAGGAAAATCTCCGTATTTAGAGATTGCTGGGGCCAGGAAATCTGCAATGGTAAGTCCATGCGCTTCTCCCAAATCCATGGGGATGGCAGAAGAATTGACTGCGGCCAGATAATTATGGCACTTAAGAAGCTCTAATGAGGCAGTAGAAAATTTCCCTTGCGGAAAAACCATCACCTCAGCATAAGGCAGGCCAGTACTCTGCTCATGGGCCCTCATGCGCTGCGTCCCCAGATGCAGCTGCGTGTTCAATCGTCGCCCCTCTGTACTGGCGAATTCTCCCTCGGTGTGGTTACAGCCATGGAGACAGATTGAGAACCTATCAGAACGTTCTCTAAATACCCTGGCAACGGAGGCGCTCGTCCGCCTGTAATTCCAGGGAATGAAGGCGATCGTCGTCGTAAATTCACACCTATCCATCTCCTGCAACAACTGAGCATAATTTAAGAAACCGTACGACTCTCGCAACAAAGGATCATCAATAATGAAATTGGCATAACGTCTCGAATTGTGCCAAAGCTTATCTTGAAAGACGTGCCGCAGAAACATCATAGCTGGCACTAGCCGTGAAAAGTACGCACGCGCTGGCCAAGAGATATCGGTTTGCCCTTCAGTTGGCGCGTCAAGATCTGCTATGTCGCGACAAGCCAAGAGAAATACACGCGTATTGTGTTTCTTAAGAGAGGCAAAAAGCGGGAGATTATTGATAGAAACGAAATGCGAAAATGCAGTATGCTGCTGGTTCAATACCAAACCGAAGTCAATCCCCGTGTTAATGGGCCCGAAAGCAAGACCGGAGAACTCGTGAGTGATTTCGCGCTCAGTATCACTCACTTGGTAAGAGTAGTCCGGTCGATCCAAGTAGACCACGGATGAAACCAACCCATCAGTCAGATGTCTGATGACGTCTGTCTCCCTTGCATCTGGTGTTATCCCATAGACTAGGATGTATGGTACGCATGCGAGCATATGTGCAACAACATCTGGAGGTATGGCCGGCTCCTGGAAAAGTGCTGCAAGCGACCGAGCGCTTACCATAAGACAAGGAGCACCCTCTCGACAAAGACCAGCCACAAACGCTTCTACGTTGTTCCTCTGATCGATCTGCACCATGCGAAACTGAGCGCCTAACACAGCGGTCAAGCGCGCCAAGTGCCGATCGACAATGGACGCTTTTCCAGAAGAAAGAATGATTGCTTCAGAGGTCATGGGTCAACCTCTCCATGCCATCGCGCATTTTTCTCGATAACGCGACCAGACTGGCGTTGTACTCATCGCACCGCGTAGCTCTTCTTTATTGCCTCAGCGATGTATTGCACTTCTGCTTTTTTAAGCTCGGCAAAGAGTGGAAGCGACAAGATCTCCTGTGAAGCCAACGTTGCCACGGGACAACACCTCTCTTCCTCACTCAAATGACTATAGGCCTTCAAGTTAGGCAGTGCGATTGGATAGTGGATGCCAACACCGATGCCGCGCTGGAGCAATGCCTGGCAGACTAAGTCTCGTGCATCATGCCTGAGGCGTACCACGTACAAGTGATAAACAGATCGAGTGTTCTCCAGCTCCACTGGTGTGACAATGTCCGCGTCCGTCAGAAGATCGTTATAGAGATAAGCAAGTTGCCGTCGAGCCTCAGTCCATTCCTCTAGATACCGCAGCTTGACACTTAGGATGGCTGCCTGTAGGCCATCAAGGCGACTATTCATGCCCTCGATCTTGTGATCGTACTTGTCTACCCTCCCGTGGTTGGCAAACATCCGGATCTTGAGTGCCAATTCGTCATCCTTGGTTACGATAGCGCCACCGTCGCCGTAGGCACCGAGATTCTTCCCGGGATAAAAACTGAAGCAGGCAACATCACCTAGCGAGCCAACCATTTGCCCCTTGTAGCGCGCGCCATGCGCCTGGGCAGCGTCCTCTACGATCTTGAGCCTGTACCGACGCGCTAACTCCATGATAGGGTCCATGTCGGCCGGCTGACCATAGAGATGGACCGGTATGATGACTTTCGTCTGCGGCGTGACCTTGGCCTCAATCAGGCTGACATCGATGTTGTAGGTCTGCGGATCGATGTCACAAAAAACGACCTGCGCGCCGGTCGCAGTGATTGCTTCAGAAGTCGCAATGAAACTGTTCGCCGCTGTAATCACCTCATCTCCTACTCCAATGCCGAGGCTCTTGAGGGCGATGAAGAGGGCATCGGTACCATTGCCTACACCGATACAATGTTTAACCCCGCAAAACCTGGCAAAAGCCTCTTCGAAAGCCCTGACATAAGGGCCCCCAATGAAGGCGGAGGTGGCAATTACCTCTTGAATGGCCGCGTCGATTTCATCTTTGATGTACTTGTACTGGGCCTTCAGGTCTACCAAGGGAATCTGCATACGTCCTTCTTTCCAGGAGTATAGAAAGGGATAAAACTGCGACATGCTCAGTAAGGCAACTCCGAGAGCTTGCGGATGATACGCGCCGGGTTGCCCGCCACCACCACCCCGTCTGGCACATCCTTGACGACCACAGCGCCAGCCCCGACGAGAACATGCTCACCAATGACCACACCCGGCAAGATCGTGGCATTCGCACCAATTTTGGCGCCTCGCTTAATGCGAGGCCCCTTCAGCGACTCCTTGACACCGCGTGAAAGCGGATACTTGGCGTTGGTCAGGACCACATTCGGACCAAGCCATGCGTCATCTTCCAGGACAGAAAACTCTGGAATAAAGGCTTGGCTGTGAATCCGTACGTTGTTGCCAATCTCGACGTGGTGCTCGATTACACTAAGAGTGCCCACGCTGACGTGGTCACCAATACGATTCCACTCGCGAATATTCACCTTGTTGCCGGTCTGGAAGTTGTCACCGATGAGATTCCCGGCGTAGATGACCGTGTGCGAACGCAAATGAGCCTCTGAGCCGAGGACCGTCTCCATCTCCCCCTCAGATACTCCCCGAGGAGGAACTCCGATGATACAGTACTCTTCAATGATCGACTGAGGCCCCAACTGAACCCCGGCATAGATCCGATAATTGCTCATGACCCCCAGTCCCATTCTGTGCTCTGTGTCATCGCTCATAGCTGGATGATTTGCCCACGTTTCTTCAGTGACCTATCGGCCGCCGTCAGCATCTGGACAATTCGCCGCCCAGCCTCCCCATCGTTCACCGGCTTTTTGTTGTGCATGATGCAGTCGACAAAGTACTTAGCTTCGACTTTGAGGGCTTCGGTCGGCTCGACCTTCGGGGCCCACATGTCGCCCGAACGATAGCTCACCAGCAAATCATAGATGCCTTGCTTGTTGGTGATGCTGACCCCCTTGTCGTACACTTTGACCTTCTCGTCGGCTTCCAGGTCGTTCCACACTAGCATCTTGTGTTCGCCGCCGATCAGGGTCGTTCTGACCTTCACTGGCGACAGCCAGTTCACGTGCATGTGCGCAATCGCATTGTTTGGAAAATAGATCGTAATATACGCCACGTCCTCCAAGCCATTCACGTGCGACGCCCCGGTGGCGACGACGGCTTCCGGAGGCGCGTCGATCAAGTAGTCCATGATTGATAGATCGTGAGGCGCCAGGTCCCAGATGACGTTGATGTCGTGTTGAAAGAGGCCCAGATTGACGCGGACTGAGTCGTAGTAGTGCAATGTCCCCAGCATTTTCTGTTCAATGAGTTCTTTGATTTTCCGAACGGCACCCGTAAACAGAAAGGTGTGATCGACCATAATTGTGAGTTTCTGTTTGTCAGCCTGCTCGATCAGCTCCTCGGCTTGTACAACGGTCGCAGTAAAAGGCTTCTCGACAAACACATGCTTCCCGTTTTCAATGCACTTGCGCGCCAACTCGTAATGCGTAGACACTGGTGTGACAATGGCGACGGCATCGATTTCTTTCGACGTGAAAATATCCCTGGCGTCACGCGTACACTCGACACCTGAATACGAGGCCAACACATGCTGAAGCGCTTTTGGACTCTTATCGCAGACGGCAAGAATCTTGCAGTCGGTGAGCCCATAAAAATTTCTGACAATGTTTGGTCCCCAATAGCCATAGCCAATGACGCCAATGTTGACCATATCCTCTACTTTCTTTGCGGTTGGTTTGAAAGTTTCAGATTATCCCTACAGGGTAGAGAGCGAAGGTAGAGGGGACCAAAGAGAGTGCGAAGCAGCTCCGCATCAACGGGCGCCTTTAAAGACCGCCAAGGGGGTCTGGAGCAGAAGCTTGAAGTCCGTCCAGAGCGACCATGTGTCTATATAGTGCAAATCGAGGCGCACCATGTCCTCGAACGTAATGCGGCTGCGCCCCTGCACCTGCCAGAGACCGGTGATCCCAGGCTTCGCTTCGAATACACGGCGCCTATACCAGAGGTCGTAGTCTTTAACTTCATAAGGGATGGGTGGTCGCGGGCCTACCAGGGACATGGTACCCATAAGCACGTTGAGCAGCTGAGGGAGTTCGTCAAGACTGCTTCTGCGTAAGTAATGACCTAGAGGTGTAATCCTTGAATCTTTACTCAATTTGAAGAGCCCATCTTGTTTTAATCCATCAGGCGCACCACTGCCATTCTTGCTCTGAAGAATGAACTCCTTGATATACTGCTCATGCACTCTGGGGTCGGCATTGGTGTACATGGAACGGAATTTCAGGAATTTGAATGGCTGGCCGAACTGGCCAACTCTCGTCTGCTGAAACAGGATCGGGCCTGGCGATGTGAGTTTGATCGCCACCCCAATGCAGATAAAAACAGGCGAGAGCAGCACCAGCAGACTGGAACTTCCCAGAACGTCAACTATTCTCTTCATAAGAGACGTCAGTTTCTTCCGGGTGCGGTCAGGATAGAGCTTGACATGGGTTGCTGCGTCTGACGATCCGGCCTCTTGATGGGGATATAAATGTATAGATAGTGTGACCGCATCGATCTGTTCCGGTGTCAGTCGGGCTTGCAGGGCTGTATTGACTCTCTCCAGTATTGTGCCGATAGAGGGCTCCTCTTGGCGTAACTCTGTAAAGATGACACCAATGACGGTATTGTGCTTGTACCACCCTATCATGTCCGTCTGGCGGGCGCAGCTTTGGAGAGATTGAATAACGTTTTTGACGAGGCTGCGCCGCCACTGTTGTCCGTCCCGCAGGAGTATCCTGAGTTCAAGGAGCAGCAAGAGGAAGGGGCGCTGTGAGCGGTCCGTCCGCTTGCGCTCAACATGCAGAATTCTCGTGAACCACTCGACGTCAAAAATTGTCTTGTCCTGTGTAGTGATCATGACCAACCCGTAATTGCTGGTAGCGGTTATGTTTTCCTGCGTCGTCGGAAAGGACGCCACCCTTTGTGATGTCCATTGAGCGATTGGGTATAGTAGCGGTATGTGTGGTCATAGTGCTTGGCCAGATGGTCATCCTTGTTGAAGACCAGGCCAATGAGTTTGGCAGGATCCATGACATAGAGCGCTTCCGCAAGCCGCTTCGGGGATGTCTTATGTGCAGCCACGACCACAAGAAAGCCATCCATCCACGGTTCGATAAGCCGACAGTCCGCGAAGGGGATCAATGGTGGTGCATCGACGACCACATAATCGTAGTGCTGCCGGGCTTCCTGCAGGAGTTCCCTAAAGCGCGGCAACTTCAGCACAGCATACGGAGAAGGCACGGAGTGGTGCACTGGCAAGATGTTAAGGTTGAATGGAAGGCACGAGTGTACGACCTTCTCGAAGGCATGTACTGGCTCCAGGACTGCCCCTACCAGGCCTGCTCCACTAACGTCGCGTATTCCGAGGCTGGTCAGTATGGAAGGGCGGCGTAAGTCAGCCTCCACCAGCAGCACACGTGCCTCAGGCTCCTGGGCCAGGACGCCAGCCAGGTTGATCGCGGTGCTCGTTTTCCCATCGCCCACACTCGGACTCGAGATAGCCAGGATGTGGAGGCTGGCATCTTGGTGCATCTGCACCACCAAACGGCCAAGCATGCGATACGGCTCAGCCTCGAAGTCCGTAGGCGTCACCAGAGTGACCAGGTGTGGCTTCACGCTGTCTAGATACGTGCCCTCCAGTTCTGGAAGGACTGTTACAGGCAGAGGAGCGGCCACTTTTTCCAGCATCTTGAGGTATTTACTCGTTGTTTCCATTGTTCATTTCATTTGTGCAGGCGCTACAGCCGCTCGGAGAGTGCAGCCAATGCCCCGGACCTTTGATCGCTACATACGAGCCCATGATGAGTCCCAGGCTAAGAATTACAGAGAGAACTACGAGGCCGAATCGCCACCGTCTGCGACGGATATCAGCCCTGGTGACAATGTAAGGAAGACTCACCAGGACCGGCACCTGGGAAAAAGCATGTAGATCATCGACCATGTGGAAGGAGGGGTATAGTTGCTCCGCTAGGACGACAACCCCTGCTGCGAGTCCGAGTGCCGCAACAAGGCCTATAAGGATGAGCTTGCGACGATCTGGCTCTTTGGGCCGCACAGGCGGCAAGGCGGCCTCTAAGAGTCGGAATTGCTCGCCCTTCTGACGTTGCTCCAGACTCTCTGCCAGTTTGGCTTCCTCCTGCCGCTTGAGCAGGGACTGATAGAGTCCCTTGGCCGTATCGTAGTCCCGTTGGAGTCCTTGCAGTTCCTGATCGTGCACCGGCGTGTTTTCAACGCGTTGTTGGTAGCGCGCTACAGACTGCAGTATCCCCTGTTCCTCAGTTTGCAGGGCCTTAAGTTCTGCATCCAATGTGTCGAACTCTTTCTTGAGCTGCTGCGCGTATGGATTCGGTAACGCCCTTGTGGCTTGCTCTGAGTTCTTTTTATCACTGTTAGTACTATTTTTTTGGATAATGAGCTGGTCAAGGGCTTCGATCTCAGCTTTTAACGAGACGGTAACCGGATGCTTTTCGCCATAACGCCCACCGAGCTTTACAAGGTCCTGCTGCAGCTTTTCGCGCTGTGTCACATGGACATTGAGCTGAGGATCGGATGCCACAACTATCGTGTGCTTGCTGGGCACTTTGAGCCCTGCAAGCTCTGCCAATTGCTGGGCCAAGGCTGCCCGCTGCTCATTCGCCCGTGCCCGTTTTTCGCCGGTTAGACGGAGCTGGGTATTGAGATTCTCCAGGACCTTGAGATTGGACGGGAGTTGTTCAGGAAGTTCGCCCATATAGCGCTCTTTAAACTGACGGAGGCGTTGTTCCTGCTCGTTCTGTCTTTGCTGCATCTCATCAAGCTGCCCTCGCAGGAAACCCGCTGTGCCCACTGCTTGCTGTTCACGAGCCTTCAGGTTTTCGTCGATATAGAAGGAAGCAATGGTATTGGCGACTTGCGCCACCTGCTGTGGGTCTCTGCCTTTGAAACTAATCGTGAAGGCGCTGGTTGAATCGCCCTGATCCCCTTTCGGTCCTCTCGTTTGATTTTGATTCAGTATGATGTCCCCTCGCATGCGCTCGATCACTTGCTCGAGCGGCACTCGCTGGCGCATATCTCGGTAAAGGTCAAAGCGGTCAATCAAGCTTTCCAGACGCGAGCGGCTCAGAGCCTCTTGCGTGAGAGTGTGCAGTCGGAAATCAATGCCCCCTGTGATCGTAGATTGGACAAACGTTTCTGGAACCTGGTGCCGTTCTATAAGAATAGTCGCGGTGGACTGATAGATAGATGGAAGGAATATAGTCACACTCACCACAGCCGTAAACACGGCGAGAAAGACGAGTAGGGCTAGCCACTTGCGCTGCTTCCATATCTCCCAAGCAATCCCAAGCCCCCCAGGCTTTTTAGCACTTTGTATGCCATAGACATTTTGTATACTGTATATACTAGAGACAGTGCTGGGGGCCCTGGGTTCTAAGTAAACATTTCCCTCACTACGAGCTTCTTGAGCCAAGACTGAACCTCCTCTCATAACGTTATCATCAATATTGTGAGGAGTATGCATAGCAGACAGGCTTCGCCCCTTTCAGTTACATGGACTTCACTATCTTCTGAAGAAGCATACATATACTTCTGATAAATAGAATCTTGAGAGGTATGAAGTCTTTTGAAAAGGCTTCGCCCCCTTCAGTCCCAGGAACTGTTTTACCCTGCTCAATATGCTTGGAGTATAATCTACAACTTCTTTAAGACTGTCAGAGTAGATAGGCTAAGAAATTCATATTTGAGCTAAACTACTCTTTAGCTTTGGTAATATAAGTCTGAGTTTGTTGCAATAAAGCGTCTTATAATCGATCTGCAAAGGCCACATTAAAGGACTCTGAGCGGTGTGTGCATGACCACAGCTATCGCAGTTATCTTTTTTCAGATCGACTTGACCTGTCGCGCATGCAGTCCTCCTTTCAAGTGCACATAGGGGGATACGTTTCCCTGAGCAGCCTCAGGTGCTACCATGGAGCGCCATGATGCCCAACGGTTTCCTAAATACGCCCATGGTGAAGTAAACCAGATATATCGTCTGAAGAGGGTTGCACCATGTGCAGTGAAGGAAGACTGCTGTACCTGGGCGTCTTGTGACAAAAAAAGCGCACCCAGCACCCTCCTTATAGTCCCAAGAAGGGGCCAAGTGCGCTTGCAAGCGCGGGGAGATCTTGCCAATGAAGGCGAGTTGTGGTACGTTTGCCCAGGTCAAGAGGTATCACCTCTGGCTCAGGAGAGCTAGTGATCTCTGCCGCCAAAGCTGGACACTAGCTCTCTGCTATTAGCATTCTATTATGATGAGACCTACCTTATTCTTGTCCTCTAGGAATCCTCAGTGCCATAAGAACTCCCTTGTAAGGAGTAGCAAGAATTTATCCTAATTGTAACCTCCCTCAAACAGCATCATAGGGGAGTGCCCTCTCGTCCAAGAGCAGAACTCTCCTCTCAAGTAAAAGTCGTGTGGTCTAACCTAGCGCTAATGCTTTGAACGCAGGTTTTTATGCTCTAAAGATAGATCATAGAAGGAAGATAGACCATCAGGTGAATCCCGGAGGTGAAGGGGGAAAATTCCTGGAGGGTGGGGGCGGCGGACTCAGGGGTGGTCAGCTCCTGATGGATAGCGTAGCGGATGAGGGTAGCCGTCTCATGGGCGTGCCCCAATCCAAAATATCGCGACCGCGTAACATCCCAATCCGCTACTGTTAGCATCATATGTGCGAGATGCGACAATCCACAGAAAGAGTGCCTCTCTGACAGCACCGTGGCCGTAGGGAACGAGGCAGAACACTTACCCTGTTCCGAGCCCCTCCAGGCTGCAGTATCCTGAGACCTTCGGGAAACGCAAGCCCGGGAGACTTTACAGTGAAGCGCTATACATCGACGGGACCCACTATCGGGTGATTGACATTGTTGCGGATCACGTGGCTCATGGCTATAGGGCAGCACAAAGCGTTGAGCAGTATCCAGACCTGACACCGGCGCAAGTCCATGCCGCGCTGACATACTATTACGATCATCAGGATGAGTATGCATGTGTGCTGTTCAGGCAGGATGACGAGCTGTTAGCCATTGCCAGGGCACGTCAAGCTCTGAGAGCGTTCTGCGCTGGGCTTAGCTATGGGCATTAACTCGCAGCTACCATTGGGAAGTATGGGCTCGATCTCGACATGGAGTGCAAGGGGCTCGCCCCTGAGGATATGGCGAATCGCATCGAGTCTCTCCCCTTAGATTCAGCGACCGTCCCGGCCTGCCGGGCCTCTAAGACGTACGGCTCTTCGGGGGTACGATGCATGCGGCGGTTACATGCAGCCCCACAGGTGCCAGATTGTTGGCAGCAAGACGGTCCCGAGGGTCTTCTTGAGGAGAAAGGCATCGGCGCCGCTGGTCTCCGCTGCCTGGCGATAGGCGTCTTCGTCGTGCACGGTCACGATAACGACCTTGGTCTCGGGGTGCTCCACCTTGATCCACCGCAGAACCTCCAGGCCGTTGACCTGTGGCATGATGAGGTCCAGTAGCACGATAGCCGGCCGGAGTGCCTGGACCAGTCGCATCGCCTCCGCGCCGTCCGCCGCCTCTCCCACTACCTGGAGGTCAGACGCCTCGGCCACGATCTCCCGCATGAATGTGCGTAACTGCGTATTATCATCGACAATCAAAATGGTTGCCCCCATAGTTCCTCTCCTCTCTCCTGAGGAGGATAGCGTACACGCCCCGGAACAGCCATAGGGTATATCCCTGAAGGGACCTGCGGCAATGCCTGAGCAGGGGGGCAGGAAGTTGAGCCGCCCGAAGGCGGGCTGACGCAACACTCCAAAGTCTTCCTGATGCAGCTGCGTGTGGTGGACAAACGCCGCGTTAGCGAACGCTACGGCACGGCCAACGATGCGACCCTGGGCCGTGTCGCAGATGCCCTCAAGGTGGTGACAGGGGTAACGCAGATGTCAAGGGGGAACAGTGCTGGACAGCGGGGGCGGGGTCTGTCCACCGCAGTAGCGCCTTCAGGGCGGGGTCAGCCCCCGGCGGATCGCATAGCGCACGAGGGTGGCCGTCTCATGAATGTCCAGCTTCCGCATCAGGTTGATGCGATGCGACTCGACGGTTTTGACGCTCAGCCCCAGGTGCGCTGCGATCTCCTTCGTCGTCTGCCCCTCCGCGATGCGCTGTAAGACCTCGCGCTCGCGCGAGGTCAGGGGGTCCGGCGGCAGGACTGCACTGAGCAAATAGGCCTGCACCACCGCGTTGGTGATCCGCGCACTCAAATAGATCGCGCCCTGGAGCACGGTGTGGATGGCTTGCACGATGTCCACCGCCGCCTGCGTCTTCAAGACATAGCCGACCGCCCCCGCCTGTAGCGCCTCTAAGACGTAGGGCTCTTCCGTGTGCATCGTCAGCACAATGATCTTGGTCTGGGGCACCGCCTCCCGCAGCCGTCTGGTCGTCTCGAGGCCATTCAAGTGCGGCATGGCGATATCCAGTATGGCCACCTCCGGCTGGTGCGTGTGCGCGAGCTGCAGGGCCTCCGCGCCATCGGAGGCTTCGCCAATAACGACCATCCCCGCCTGTTCCAACAGGACCCGTAAGCCTTGGCGGACCATCACATGATCTTCGGCCAGCAGGAGGTGGATCGGCATCAGTGCGTTCCTACAGATGGCCAACGACCCTGCGACAGGGCCCCGTCCGCGACCGGATCGGGCCCTGCCGCAGGCAACGTAATCTGGAGTGTTGTGCCCTGCCCGGGGGCCGAGGTGATCTGGAGGGTTCCCCCCAAAGCCTCCAGGCGCTCCTGGATGCCGAGAAGACCGAGGCCCTGTAGGCCTTTCTGGCCTATCACGTGTTCGACCGCAAACCCCACCCCGTCGTCGTAGAGGAGGCCGTGCACGCACTCGTCATCCTGCCACAGCTGGAGGTCGACGTGAGTGGCGGCGGCATGTTTGGCGATGTTGGTCAGGCCCTCTTGCATGATGCGATAGAGAGCCGTTTCGGCCGCAGGCACCAGCCGTCCGGCGAGCGCGCTGTCGACGCGGATGCACAGGCGCGTGCGCTCGGCCACCCGCTGCGCTAAGCTCTGGAGGGCGGGCAGAAGCCCTAAATCGTCCAGGATGGTGGGCCGGAGTTCGTGGGCGAGGCCGCGCAGCTGAGTCTCGATGGCGTCGAGATGGCTGCGGACCTGGTGGAAGCCCTCCCGAAATTGCGGTGGCAGCCCGACGATGGTGGTCTCCAGGGCCAGATGCACGGAGGCCAGCAGCTGGCCGGCCTCGTCGTGCAGTTCATGGGCAATGCGGCGGCGCTCGGCTTCTTGGGCCTCCAGGAGCTTGCGGGAGAGGTCCTGCAGCCGCACCTGCCCGGTCTGCACTTCAGCGTAGAGCTGGGCATTGGCGAGGGCAGTGGCGGCCTGGGCCGCAAAGAGCCGCACCAACGCCATAGCCTCTGCATCGAAGGTCCGATTCAATTCGTCCTCGATGCTGAGCGCACCGATCACCCGGTCGTCTTGCAGGAGTGGTAGGGCCAGCACCGCGCGCACAGGGGTTGACTCGAGGCCGGCTCGGACGGCGGCCGGGAGGGTGATGCGTGGATCGGTGAGGATGTCGGTCGTGACTACGGGTTGGCGGGTACAGACGGCCAGCCCCACCGCACCTATCCCAAGAGGCAACGCGTGCCATGGTGTAGCAACGGCTCCGAAATCGTTCGCAGCGGCGAGAGTGATCAGCATCCCTGAAGTGGGCTCGAGCTGATACAGGGCGGCCGTCCGCGTCTTCAAGAGCCGGCGGACATGCTCCACAACCCGCTGACCGACCTCTAGGGCGTCCAGCGATTGGGACAGGAGATGGCCGACTTCGGCGCGACTTTCCGCAGTCTGCCGGCGCTCCTCAGCGGCGGTATAGAGACGTGCATTGTGGAGGGCAATTGCGGCATGGTCAGCCAGCTGTTGCAAGATGGTCTCATCATAATCGGTGAACGTACGCGGCCGCGTGGTGCCCACGTATAGTAAGCCCTCTACACGCTCACGGCGGCGGATCGGCACCACTAGCACGGCGACCGTACCGCCCGCCTGGGTAACGGAGCGGTACGCCTGGCTCAAGCGGGGATCGTGCCCGTAGTCGTCAGTACGGTAGGGGCGGCCGGTCGCCAGCACCAGGCCTCCGATCCCCTCGCCCGGCTCGATCCGTACACCCTGAAAGCCACGATAGGGTCGACCGGCCCAGTAGCAAATGACTGCTGCCTTGCCCCCGGGCTCGCACAGGGCGATGGCGGCCCCATCGCTATCGCACAGCTCCCTGGCCCCGTCAGTCACTCGCTGTAAGACCGAGTCCACCTCCAGGGCGGCGTTGACAGTGCGGGCCAGCTCCGCCAGCACTTCTGCCTCACGCCGCCGTTGCTCAGCCTCAGCCTCAAGCCGCTTGCTGATGTTGAGCTGAGCCGTTCGTTCGACCATCAGCTGCTCAATGACCGTGGCCCGGCCGGTGACGATGAGAAGGAAAACGCCCAGCAGACCAACGAACGGCAGCCCACTGCTCAGCACGGTCCATGGTTGCAAGCTCTGCTGGGAGGCCAGCGACGCGAGCGTCGGAGTGAAGTGTAGCACCCAGCGGCGTCCTGCAAGCTCCACGGCCGTCTGCCAGTGCATCCGCATGGGAGGTTTCCCGCGTGCCGCATCGTGCGCCGGGCTCAAGGCCTCTGGCTCCCGTGCGTGGCTGTCATAGAGCATGCGCTGGTCCTCCGGGGCTGCCTCGTCCTCCATCCGCAGCACGATGCCCGCCCGATCGAGGCCTTGCAGCGCGGGCTCGACCATATTACCGATCTGGAACACGCCGGTGACATACCCACGCAGGTTCCGGCGGCGCTCCTCCACCGTCGCGTGCGGCAGCGCAGGGCCATACAGCGGCAGGAAGACCAGGAGCTCGAATTGACGGCCGGGATCGTGTACCCGCGTGAGGCAGCCAGTGGCCGTCGGCTGCCCGGTATCGCGTGCCTGCTGCAAGGCCTCGAGGCAGTCAGGGGCTGAGAGAAAATCAAAGCCTAACTCCACCTCGTTCCCCACCCGCGGCTCGATGTAGGTGACGGCGGTATACTCGGGCTGTTGCTCAGCCTGGACCAGCTCACCTTGCGCGGTTCGCTCCATGCTCTGAAAGCCGATAAACCCCTCGCGCCTGACGGCCTGCTCGTGGGCTTCCCGCCGTGCGTCCGGCACCCGCAGCTTCAATGACAGTGCTTGCAGACCCGGATAGCGCGCGAAGGAGCGCTGCACGAAGGCGTGGAACGCCTGCCGGCTCACCTCAGGGGCCCCGGCATAGAAACTCTCGAAGGCATGGAGTACATCCACGTGGTCATCGAGGCGCGTCTGAATGGCATGCGCCAAGCTCTCCGCCTGATGCTCGAAGAGGCGGAGGCGCTCCCATTCCTGGGCGCGCGTATACCCGAGGATGACGAAGCCGAGCGCCAAGGCCACCACTAGCGGCAGGCCCACCGAGAGCCGCTGGCGGCACCAGCTGGCGCGGGGTTTAGCGAGCCAGCTCAGCACCAGCGGCGTAGCGATGAGGACGCCGAATGTGTCCCCCACCCACCACGTCCACCACGTGATGGCGGTCAGCGACCATGGGATCTGGCCGCTGACCGCCAGAGTCGTGACGCCAACAGTGGCACTCACCAGGCAGCTGAGTGGCCCTCCCAGCAGCAGAAAGATGCAGATATCGCGGGCACGGGTGAGCAAGCTCGGAAAGCCCACCCAGCGACGCACTAGAGAGGCCCCTACCAGGGCCTGCGCGGTAGCTCCCACGCCGATACTGGTCGGGATCACGACGGAGATGAGCAGCGAGGCCGCATGGCTCATGTCCCACGCCGTCCAGAGATTGGCCACAAATGACCCGAGCCAGATACCCAGCCAGACCCGCGCGCCGCCTATGAAGACCCCGGCCAGCGCCAGGCCAGAGGCCGGCCAGATCGCTGTCGCATAACCGGGTGGGATGGCAAACCATAACCCCAGCCGTGCTGCGACGGCGTAGGCGGCCGCCAGCGTCAGCACTGGCACCACACAACGGAGCCGTGTGTGCTGGAGAGAAACAACTTTCATGAGGCGGTCTCCCTCGTATTCGGGGTCTGCGTCGCCGGTGACTGGGGCCATGTTACTTCCATAACTCCTTACCCGCGCTTTGTTACGCAAGATACCCTACTATCCCAGACAGTAGGGTGCTCACCTGGCGTCCTGTCCGCCTCTCTCTTCAGAGAAACTGGTAATGCGTGAAGACCACCCCCACGCCATATGTCCCATCAGGCTGGGACTCTACGCGCTACACCACAACCCTACACCGCCCCATACGGGGCCCCTGCCTACGCGAAGAGTCGGTCGTGGAGCAGACGACTGTGCATAGCTTCACTCCGACCGCGACGCGCCACGGTAGCCGTACAGAGAGACCACCGAAGCTGAAGTCATCGCGCACGGTAGCACGTTTGAATCCCTGCTCGCTCGCGGCCTTATATGGTCCACCATACTAGCTCTCCCAGCCAAAGAAAAAGGCGCCCGCAGACCACCTCCGTCGCATAGAGATAGTCCATGGGCGCCTAATAAGGGACCATATAGAGTTGACACAGCCGATTTTTCCTATTATAAATTCCAAATGCCATAAGAGTTCATTCTTATGGTGGTCTAGGCTGGCGATTATGCCCTGCGAAAGCTTGATCGCCAGCCTTCTCTTTGTGCCTGTCCTATCTGTGGTGCGAGGCCGCTACCACACCTCTTGCAAGAGACAACAAAAAGCACAGTCCTACCTTCCTTGATACAGGCCTTGATAACTGCACCTTCAGCCATCCCTTATAAGTTTATAGTAGACTCGTTCGAAAAGGGATACAGTCCATTGTCTTCAAGAGCCGAAATAGTATTGAGAATGAAAGTAGCTTATACTGCTCTGCGAATGCCGTCAATAGTATTTTTATCTGTCTCTTAATTCTACGTTTAAGCTTTATTGAAATTTGCATGGAATGTGGTTACCTTTAAGTAACCTCTTGGTAGTGGTAAATTTGTTACCGCCATTTGTCATGAAGTTCAAAGATCATTTTTGATGTCGATCTTAGATGTTGTACAACACAGATTGAAATGCAATACGTTATCGTGTACATGTCAGGAATAAGTCACAAATTGGTTCCCCGGATACTCACTGGCTAATGCTTTGAAATTCCAACTGTCGTGTGCCTGAACCATGCGGTGAATTCCGATTGGCTCCAAACGTGGTAGGCTCAGCCCACCGACCACCTGAGTAGAGGGGCTGAGCATGCGATCCGACCTGCCTTTCTCTCCGTTCGTGTGCGTGCTTCTCATCCACCTGGTTCTCCTGCTCCGTCGACGTTGGCGCGGCCGGTAAGATCACTCCAACGGCACCGAAACCGCCCAGAGCCCCGCGCGAACCGCGGCCGTTAGTTGGTCTCACGCGCTAGCCCACGGGTGAGGCGGGTGTGTCCCTGGAGGCCTTCTTCCGCTATTGCCCGCGTGATGTTGAGGTTGAGCAGGTCCAGATGGACGAACTCTATTTGTCGAGCGCCTCAATCTCGACTTGCGCCAGCCTGTCGCAGTAATCGGCCGTCGAGTCACCACGCTGTGCAAACACGAAGCCGGGTTGCGGCACTAACTGGTGCTGTTGCATGTGTACCAAACTTTGAGTTGCTTCAGGTGGGCTTGCGCTTGTCCCTGCCCTAGCTCGATGCGATCCCTGAGATGGGAGAAGATCCGATTCATGAGCCGCACGCTTCCCGTACACGACCAAATTTTCGCGCACTTTCAGGTTGCGGACGGCGTTTGCCCAGCCTGGGTGAGGAATGCCTTAGCGTCTTCGGGAAGTGCGGTGAATTCCAAACGCACGCGCGCTGCCTTGGTGTCCAGGGGTTCACTGGCGATCACCTTGACATAAACGTCCGTGAGTGGTGGATGTCCCGGTGGCTCCAGGGTGAGTCTGAGATTGGTATAGGCTGCGACTTGCCCCTCAATCGTGGCCTCGGCGTTGTGCGCACCGGCCAGACGGAGTAGGGCGCCAGGAATGGCTGTCTCAGAGACCATTTTGCCCTCAATGAGAAAACAGGCCATGGGCAGCGGCGCCGCCAGGGACACGAGGGTTTCCGCAAGTTTTTCTGGCAGTGTCAGCCGATATGCCCCCCTGATGCCACTGATTTCGTAGAGCGTCACCGGCTGATCGAGACCTTTGAACTGTGCCTGCATGGTACTGCGTACGTGCACCAGCGCTTGTACCCGGGCATACGTACTGGGGCTAACGAGGATCTGGCCACCAACGGTATGGGACTCGATACGATAGGCGGTATTGATCGCGCTCCCCACAGCGCCATATTTGGAACGTTTGATCGAGCCGATGTTGCCGACAATGACTTCACCAGTGTTAATACCGATGCCCATGGCGAGTTCGGGCAGGTTGAGCTGGCGCTGCTCGGCATTGAATTCCAAGAGTGCCAACTGCATCGCCAGGGCACATGCCACGGCGCGTTCAGGATCGTCTGGAGTGGCGAAGGGAGCGCCAAAAAACGTCAGCATACCATCGCCCTGCAGTTCGTCCACAGTGCCCCGATGGCGGGCAATGATCTCAATCATCCGCTCGAAATAGCGATTGAGGATGGCAATAACCTCAGGCGGTGACAACCGCGCCGCCAGGGACGTGAAGCCACGTAAGTCTGACACCAACAGCGTGATCTCTCGCAGTTCACCACCCATCTGTAAACCTTTTGGCGAGCCGAGGAGCTCTTCCACCACATCTGGGCTGAGATAGCGACCGAACGTGTCCCGAATAAAATCCCGCTGGCGCAACCCTTCGAGGCGAGCTTTTTCTTCGGTCATGTAGCGATGCATAACCGTAGCCACAGTTGCGAAGATAAGCATGAGCAGGGGGCGCACGAAGTTGGCAATAACATGACCGTAGAGAAACCCAAGGATACCCAGGCTCACATAGCCGACCGCCAGCCCGAGCGTCCCGAACGCAAAAGTCAATGAGCTATACCGCAAGGCCAGCACCACCATGGCACTCAGCAACACTGCCTCAATGAAGAGCATCTCAGGCGCGGACAGTTCGCGCAGAAAATTTTCCGTTAAGATGGTATGCATGGCGTTTGTGTACAGACCGCCCAGAGGAAAGTTGGCATCGAGCGGGACGGCACCGACGTCCGAGGGGCCTGTCGAGGCATCCGCTATCACCACGATCTTGCCAGCTAACTCTTCCTGCAAGACTTCCCACTCGATACGTTTTTTTGTAGCCGACAAAATGCGTTCTAACGAATAGTGTTTAAAGCGTTCCCACGCTCCAACGTAATTAATGATCATTTGGCCATGGTGATCAATGGGAATGACGATATCATGAGGGGAATCAGTGCCAGGACGTTGGGCATCACGTAAGATGATCTGACGCCCTGGCGTGACGAGGATGTTCGCGGGTGAGACATGCAAATAATCACAGATGACACGGAAAGCCAAGTTCGGATAGAACGCCCCATTGTAGCGCACCACAAGTGGTAACCGGCGTAGGATGCCATCGTGGTCAGCCGTGGAACTGAGATAGCCCAGTCCCCGCGCTGCCATGGCCAGGCCATAAAAGGTACTCACCGGGTCCGTGCCGACATACAACGCACTGCCATCCCCCTGTACGGTCAGCGGCCAGGCCGTTTGCTCAACATAGCGTTTGTCTTCTGCCCGCGCTGGCTGTTGACGCGCTGGCCGCCTTTTGTTTCCTAAAGTCATGGCCAGACCAAAATAGACATTGCCAGTCTCCTGCGTGGCGTCAATGAATGCCTGATCTTCCTCGACATTCTTGGGCGCAGCAAAAATAAAATCATAGACCTGCGCGGCCACACCCATGGCCGCAAGGGTGCGTACTGCCTGAGCAAAATGCGAGCGCTCCAGGTAGAACGTTTGCATGCCCTGGATGGTGCTGTTGTCGAGATCAACATGGACAATCGTATCATCGTAGGGTGGGCGTAGACGCTCTGAGCTGTCACGCAAGACAAACAGCTGGTCCACTGTTTGCGCATTCCAGGTCTCAAATACATTGGGCAAGAGCCAGAAGCAGAGATAGGCAGCAAGCCACGCACTGCCGGCCAGCAACAGGGTGATAGGCAGAGGACGTATGTTAGCTATGCTCAATGGTGAAGGTCTCGATGTAGAACTCTGGCGCGGTAATCTCTATACCCTCAATACCCTGGCGCATATTCCCGGCGATGGGCACTGGGCGGCCGGGCTTCACAGACGCACGATGTTGCTTGAGCAGGTTGCGGAGTTCTGCCAGGATGTTCGTGGCCGCCTGGGGTTGCTCGGCTGGTTGGGCAGTGGCGTAGACCGCAAGCAGTTGCTCCAGGTCCGTCAGGCGTTGCGCCGAGGCTACTAAATAAAAGGTTTCGAGTCCGGTTTGCTCGTTGATCCTGAACCTTCCATCAAGGGGAGGAATCTCATAGATTTTTGACGTCTGGTAGTCGGTGCTAAACTGCTGTATGTCATACGGAAAAAGCCTCTGGATTTCGCCGCCTGCACCATGATGGATGACATATACAAAGCACGGTTTACGAAGTTCGACATACATCTTGAGTTGATCGCCCGTCTTGAGCTTGATGTCTTCTTTAATCAGCACCTGTTTTGTAACATTCCCTTCTGCCACAAGCGCCTCAAACGCCCAGACAAAGCCGACTTTGTCGTCGTCTGCTGCCTGCGCGCTGGCCGTGCCTGGCAGGCCAGGGAGCAGCAGAATCAAGACTACTACTGCCCACCTATATACGACCCATCGGCATGGATGCATAGTGTCCTCTCCGACAAAAAGGCGTCCTGCATACCACCATTTGGTATCTCGCTCCTATGGTTTATACCACGTTTGAGGTCGGAATACGAGGTTGGCAAGCGTTTCTGCAAGAGGGAGGTCAGGACCTTGGTGCCTTCCTCCCAGGTCAATACCACCGATCCTCCGTATACTACCCATTGATACCAATCCATGGACAGGCAAATCCAAAGGAGGTAGGAGCACGACTATGAACTCTTTATCGCGCAATGAGCTAGCCAAGGAAAGGGGGAAGTACGGAGGACATACTGCGAGGGAGCATCTCCTGTTGAGCTGGCCTCACCTAGCCTGTCTCCAATAATCTCCGTGCTGTCGCAAAAATCTGGTCGAGCATGGGGCGGGTCAAGCGGCCGGTCGAGGTGTTTTGCTGGCTCGGGTGGTATGAAGGCAGGAGCGTGCATCCGTTGGGCAAGCGGCAGAGTTGGCCATGCCCAAAGCGCGGCCGTGGTACTGGCACTGGCATAGACAAGTGCTTACAGGCACGCAGGTAGGCGTCAAAGGCAATGCCGCCGAGTGGGACGATCACCTGCACGTTGGTCAACAAGCGTAGCTCAGCGAGAAGATACGGTTGACAGTTATGGATTTCCTGGCGCTCGGGTTTATTCGCTGGGGGCGCACAGTGCAGCACTTGCGCGATGAAACAGTCGTGGAGCCGCAGATTGTCGTCGCGATGCGTGGCGGTAGGCTGATTGGCAAACCCGTGCGCGTGTAAGGCGCCATAGAGCCATTCCCCGCTGCGGTCTCCCGTAAAGGAGCGACCGGTACGATTGCCACCATGGGCCGCGGGGGCGAGCCCGAGGATGAGCAGCCGGGCCTGCGGATCACCAAAACTCGGCACCGGCCTAGCCCAATAGGTCTCATGACGAAAACGGCGTACTTTCTGTTCGGCCACTTGCTGCAGGTAGGCCACTAAGCGCGGACACCGCTGACACGCAATGACGCATTCCTGAATCTGGGCGATGGACGAGAGTGCTTCCAGGGGCTGGGTCATCAGGGCATCTCACTCCTCGACCATGAGCGCTGACGGATGGGCATGCTGGCGCGTACAGCGGAGTTCGATCAGGACAATTTCTGGTGGGCAGAAAAACCGCACAGGCACCACTGAGACCCCGACCCCAGCGCTGGTATACCCCTGCATGCGTTTATGGCGCCAGGCACCACGCACATACTGCCTGGGACAGTTTGCGCCCGAGATCACCGGGCCTAGCCATGGGAGACAGATCTGGCCCCCGTGCGTATGGCCACAGAGGTAGAGATCTATGCCATGCGTCGCCGCTTCTGCCACCAGCTCTGGCGTGTGCACCAACAGGACTTTAAACACCTCCTCAGGGACGTGCTGGAGAGCGCCTTGGAGGTCATCACAGCCGTAATAATGCGGGTCGTCCAGGCCAACGAGCCAGATGGTGTCACCACCATGACTGACTGGTAAGGACTGATTCACCAGCATGGTGACGCCCAAACGTTCAAGCACGGGTATCTTCTCTAGCGAGTCATGATTGCCAAGCACTCCGACAATGCCATAGCGGACGTTGATCGAGGCCAGAATTTTCTCCATATGAGGATAGACATTGTGGCTTGGTCCGTGGAGCTTGTAGCGATAGTCCCCGGTCAACGCGCATAAATCTACCTGGAGGTCTTGCAGCCGTCGGCTCAAACTCTCGCTCAGGCCGGTCAGGCCATCGGCGTGAATGTCAGAGAGATGGAGGATCGTAAAACCACAAAAGGCTGACGGGAGGGAGTCAAAGGTGAAACGCAACGTTCTGACCACAGCGTTGCGGGCATTGCGCTCACCGCGGGCGCGCAACCATCTGGCCCGGAACACTGTCTGGAGAAGCGTACGATGGAAGGGAACATGCTCCACGGTAAATGCCCCATGCCCGCGCCGCTCCCAGGAGGTGAGTTGGCCCTGTTCAATCAAGCGTCTTTTCTGCCGGAAGTCTTCCATAGACCTGCCTGTGTCTGGTGTAGTGAAGGATCGATTGTCTTGATTGTAGCTTATCGCCTCGCGAGATGTACAACTGAAACGCGGCCTATACTCTTTCTGCAGTCTGCTGCTCTTCATCTGTGGCAGAAGGCTCTCTGCCCTCGGTCCACGCCTTACGCTGGGGGCGGCTCCTGCAACCACAGCACTCTATGCTCTTCGTCCACATAGGTCTCTCCGACTTTGAGCGCATGCTTCTCATATCCATACACCTCGAAACCCAAAGCGCTATAGAGCCGGCGTGCGGCTTCTTGTGGGATAGACACACTTAGAGAGACTTGCTCAAGGCCTGGGTAGCCACGTACCCGATCCAAGAGCTGGGTCAGCATGGCCTTCGCTACCCCTTGGCCCCGTGCTGCCGCAGTCACATATACGCCCCAGATAGTCCCTTTGTGGCGCTCTTTGCGCCCTTCGTACCGGACGAACCCGGCTTGGCCGACCATGTGCCCACCCTCGAAGGCTCCAACCACGAAATTGCCCTCTGACACAGCGCAGAGTCGGGGAGCCACACTCTCGGGGGACCGCGAGCGCTCATCCTCCAGCGCGCGTGCAAAGGCATAGGGCTCGCGTGTTAAGGCCTCGAGGCGGAGCCTGATAAACTCCTCGACATCGTGCTCGGTGATAATACGGATATCCATGGCCCAGTCCCTCTCTGCAGAGATGCCGCCGCGTGTCGCTGGCGCACCTAGACCCCACCCCCTCCTCTGCTGTTCTCTCTCCGCCAGCGCTGCCGGTAGACACGGCCCCAGCGGTCTCGACGAGCATGATTGTACACTGAGCGTAGGAGGACCAGAAGCGCATCGCATGGCTGCGCCAGGATGCGCATAACCAGAAGGAACCCCCACAGGCAGGGGCTCCTTACAGGCTCTATGCTGCTATCCAGAAGGCGCTACCGGGATCCAGGGCACCATGCACTCGGGCACTGTAGGATAATAGCCTGGTGGGTCTGGGCAGTAGTACCACACAGGGGCAGGTGGGGGTGGGGGTGCCGGCGTCACACCAATGTAGGGGGCAGGGGCGATCCATAGCGGGGACACATCGAAGAATATCCCCCCATGCGAATGAGGATAAAAGCGGTGGACGTGTCCAAACTTATGGCGTGGGACGAAATGACGATGGCCAGAGCCGCCACCACGGAACTCACTATGCCCCCCTCTGTGGAAGCCCCCATGCCGCCCCCCGTGCCCAGAGCGTGCGTCGGCATAGGCTGTGCTCCCCACAAGTAGCACCAAGACGAGCAAGAGTATCTTGATGGGTTTGCGCATAGACGTTCTCCTTTCTCGGGGAGCGACACAACAGCACCAGCATATTCGCTCATCCCGAAAGAGCGCAGTACAATACCCTCAAAATATATCATATCCATAGACGGTACACGACGCATTGGCACAAGCAGTGAGAGCCCACTCCAAGCCTCTGTGCCGTCGTCTGCCTCTGGTCTGCTGGACAAGCTGCTTGCATCTGGAGGTATGGACAAACCTGCCCGCTGCGTCTAGCGGGCAGGAGCAGGTGGACCTGGCGGGGTATCCGTAACGGTATAGACCTGGCCATTACGGAGGTACATGTGCTGCATTTCTTCGAGATTGAAGGGGCGGGCGCCCATCCGCCCAAAGACACTCACTTGATGACCACTTTCATCCGCGGCACGGTCCCGGTCGAGACCTTTCGAGACCGCCAGGGCTGGCCCGTGGGTGTGATACGTGGCGATCAATTGTGGTGCGGGACGAGGGCTAAAACCCTCATACCATGGGGTGCGTTCAGGCGAGGTGAGTTGCAGTACACGCAGGCCATTGCGCCCATCCGCTACGTAGAGAAAGAGACTCGCATTCGTGAAGCCCACTTTCACGCCACGGACATCGTTCATCTGCCCATCCGCGTCGTAGACCTGATCAAGCGCAGGAGCTTCAGGGCGTTCGACATCAACAATCACCAATCCTTGCTTGCCCGCAGCGATGTACGCATAGGTGCGAGCCACATAAATATCATGGGCTTCAGCAATTGGTACATGCGCCGACGGGATAACACGGGGGCGACTCGGGAAGGTGACGTCCACGACTTTCATGCCTTCCTCGTCGACGATAAAGGCATACCGGAAGATCACAGTGACCGCGCGCGGATTACGCAGGGATGGTTCGCCTACTTCGGCGACAATTTGCGGCTGCAGAGGATCATTGAGGTCCACCACCACCAGGCCACGGGGACAGAGTATATAGGCGTACGTACCGGCGATGGTCAGGTTGACCGCCCCGGTGAGCTGGCCATTCGGATTAAAGGTCGCAGCACGCCGTAGGAAGTTGTTCTTGGGGTCACGATCCGCCAGCGTATCGACATTGACCACGATGAGCCCTTCAGCCTCATCAGTGAAGAAGGCATAGCGGTAGATCTCATGCATCCGTTGCTCCTGATTCTCCTGAAATTCTTTGGGGAGAGCCTGCTCAGGAGGTAACGGCTTGCGAGGGTCAACCGGCATGCCAGCATACCGATAACGGCGTGCAGGATCCACCGGCATCGTGGTGGGCAAAGCCACGGCCGTGGCAAACGTAGAGGGCACTACGGTATTTTGCCCTAGAGGGGAGACAGGCGCTGTAACAAAACGCTCAGAAAATCCCTTATTGTCTATAGAAGCCACATCATAGACACGCATCCCTCCAGACCCATTGGCTGTAAAGAGATACTCCCCACGGAGCTGGACCTGCAACACGTTTTCCGCATGGTGATTATATGCGACCTGGAGCTGCTCGCGCTGGGCTTTGTGTGCCTGATACTTGTCCGGATAGGCCAGCTTGTGCAGGTAGCTGCCAATCACCGCCTGCGGTTCATCCTCTTCCGTCACCGCCACCGCCTGCAGCCCAGCGGGGCCCTCAGCCACCCAGGCAAACCGTCCAATAAAAGTCACAAAATTGGTGCCCTGCCCTAAGACGGACTGGAGCCAGGCATTGTTATCATTCTGTGCTGAGATGTGGCAGTCAGTGCACTGTTTGGTTTCCGTTTTACGGACGGTGTGCGGGAAATGCGGATTGAACGCCTGACTACTATAGCCCGAAGACGATAGAGGCGGTTGCTGGATATAAATGCGTTCGCGGTTAATATTTCTGGAACTGAGGACCAAAGCACTCGTTGAGCGCAGCGGGGCGATCTTGTGCCCTTTAGAGCTACCGTGGAGCCCCAGGATAAATTGGTCGACACGAATTCCCTGGGGATTGTATGAGGTCCAGTTCCGCGTCAGGTCGCCCTCGAAATGGTTCACGGTCTTTCTCCAGTTCGCCTGTACTGGCAGGTGACACCCCGCACAGGAGGTCGTCCAGGAGAGGTGGCAGGCGAAGCATTCCATGCGCTCCTCGGAATGGGCCAAGGCACTTGTCTGGGCTGGTGCACTGCCCCAGGTTTTGCCGTCTTTCTGCATGGTCTTGGCAAGACGAGATCTCTCGTTGTAGTGTCTGGACTGTGGATCGATACTATCCATCACCTGCACGACTTCCCATTCCAGATCTTTCGTGACTGTGGAGCGCTGTAAGAGCACTGGGCGCCCGTCCCTCTCGCGCCACACGAAACGTCTCTGCCCCCAGGGGGAGTACAACTGTGCGAGATCGGTGCCACCCGGTGGAGCAGCAAGCCCCGTAGTACGCAACGTGGCGCGTTGTTTCACCCCACCATGACAATCGATACACGTGATCTCAATGGCCTCGACATACCCCCCGTGTAGCTTGCCATTGCCATGGCCATCCTGTTCGAAATGGCAGTCAACACAGTGCATACCTTTTTCGAGATGGATGTCCTTCATGTGTACCGGGACTCCGACACGCTGCTCGGGGCGATCGGTCGGCTCACGGACAGCGCGTTGCAAGAGCGGCCCATTGATCGACTCAAAGGGGATAACCGCACCCCTGGCATCGAGAAAATTACCCTTACGGTCACGCTTGAAGACGGCCTTAAAGTTCCAGCCATGGCCGTGGTAGTCGGCAAATTGCGTGTGCTTGAGTTGCGGGTTGAGTTCCCAGACTTTGGCGAGGAATGCCTTGTCAGACCACAATCCACGAGCGGCAGCCTCTTCAGGGTTGTGATTAAGACTCTTGAACAGCTCTGCATCACTGGGATGTTTGGCTTCCTTGGGCCACATCACTTCCCCATCCGTCTCGTAATCCCACATCTGATATCCCAGAAACGGATTCACGAAGACATTCGGCTGATGCATATGACACACCATACACTGACTTGTAGGAATGGACCGCGTCAGTTCGTGACGAATAGGATGGCCCGACTCGTTTTTAGGGATGGTGGGATCCTTGGTAGCACTGAGGCCACCGTTTCCATACTGCGCGTAAGGGCCAGAATTCCAGGGATCACGGTCATTGGCATAGATCGTATGGCATCCCGTACAGCCGCTCGAGCGGTAATCTCCTGGATGATCGTTCGTGCCCAGGAAAGACAGATGCGGATCATTCAGGCGTGTCTTATGGACGTTCAGAATCGGCACGCTGATGCGTAGCCCGGTGCCCAGTCCGCGGTTACTCTGCCTGATGTCCGGCTTCCCGCCAGTGTCATCGATCTGTGGGTTACCAAGATCTGGAAAAAGCGGTGAAATCAGCATACCACCGTCTTCAAACACCCGGAAAACGTCCCCCGGCTGGAGAATTTCCCAGCGTGGTAATGGCAACAGCAGCGGTATCACACCTTTGCGTTTCTCAGCCTCGGTCGGGGGTGGGTTCATGACAATTTTCTGCGGGACCCCCTCACGACTGTAGCTTTCCCCAAATGTGGGCGTTTTGAAAGGCCAGATACCATTATTATAGGCTGCAGCAGTCCAGAAAACACCCGTGGTGGTATGGAGACTCGCCCGCACCTGCACGACTTCCCTGGCATGACATTGCCCACAGGTTTCCTGCGCCACGCGCAGGTCACCAGGATTAAAAAAGCGGACGAACTCTAGGCTCTCCTTAAGTAACAACGTATAGGATTCCTCAGGATTGGCCGAAGTGGGCCACGCGCGTGGGAAGCGTGGTTGCACATGCGCCTGCGTCTTGGCCTGTTCGTAGGCTGCCGAGCCCTGCGCGGCTCCCGCTGGGACGAACACGCTGGCAGTGCCACCGTGGCAGTCCACGCAACCCGCCTGTACGGCAGGATTGGTATGCATCGAGGGTGTCTCGATGGGCGCATGACAGGACAGACACCCAGCGCTCTTGCGGTTCGTTTCCTCGGCCGTCTGGCTGAGGAGCGCCAACTGGTCCTTCGGGCGTGGAGGATTTGTCTCGGAGGCATGCTGAGACGGCGCGCAACCTGACACCACGCTCAATACAGCCATAAATCCCAGGCAAAGCGCCAGGCGCTGCAGTCCTGAGGAGTTCCGCGCCATGCCCTGCGCATGCCGTAGCGTCGCCGTGCTAGTATATGAAGCGTGCATTGAGAAAACCTTGAAAGAGGGTTTCGCTCGTTAAGGCGTCTCGGAAACCATTGCCTGGGACAAACGCCGCCACACCACCAGTAAGGATGATGTTGTTGCTCAGCAACGGGCGATAGACGAGCCCGAGACTGAAGTCAAAACCGATATTCTGTCCAATATTGGGCTGCTGCAAGAGATGCTCCAATGGTTGCGCCGTGATGAAGCGTAAATAACTGCCATTGAGCAGAGCACGCAATTTGGGTGTAACCTCTGCCTCTAGACCAGCATGGAAACGGAACAAACCAGGGTTGACAAAATTCGGCTGCCCTTCAATTTTGCTGCTGCGCAAGTCGGGGAAAAAGCTACTCGCTTGTACCAACCCTACGCCGAGGAGCCGTATCCCTTGCCGATTCCAGAAGCTAAAATCTCCACCAGCAAAATTTGGGTTATCGAAGATGCTATCAAACCCTCGCGCTGTGCCATTGGTAGGATTCGGGTCCCCCGAGGCGTACGTGAATGAGACGATGGGACGCAGCCAGTCGCGGTCAATCGACAGCTCCAACGCGGCAAACTGCGCATTGACCGTCACCTGACGCCCGGCAAGCGGGTTACGCGAATCTGTACCGACCGCTTCATACAGAGCATGCGTCACATTCAAGAGGCCAATGTGCCCACTACTCGTCCACCCCAGGTAGACCACATTCAGTTGATGAGGGGTGAACACCCCAACAGGATCCGGACGGACCAGGAAGTTATTGGCGTCAAATTGGAACGTCGACGCGTCATGTACATAATGGAGATTGAACTGTGTGGTATAGCCCAGCGTGAGAAAATCTTGCCAGTAGAGGTTGGCAATGAGAATCTGCTGATCACGCCTGCCGAAGGTATTCAACCCACTGTTCGTCTGTTTTTCCAGCATATCAAAAAAGGCCAGGTTGTACTGGTAGCGATTATTACCCAAATTGCCAAACAAGCGTGCCCCAAGGTTGGTATCGTTAAAAATAAAACCACGGAAATCGCTATTGAAGGGCTGGATACCTAGTTTGATCGATATTGAGTCATAGCGGTCGCTTAAATTGGCGATATGATACTCCAAGAAGCCCTCTTGCAACGCCGCGTCCCCGCGAGACCTGTTCGTACCCTGGCGCACATCAATATTGACGATGCCACGCTCCTCGAAATTCACATAATTAAAATTGAGCACCGGTGTGAGAGTGAGGAGCCAATCAGGGGGTTTAAAGGCGGTATCGCCATGATAGAGTTCAAAACGCAGGAAGAGATTCTGCTGGAGGAAGAGCTGCCGGTTGCCGCCGAAGAAACCAAGACTATCGGGGTGCGCGGCGCTCACCCCACTGGGGGTTGGGAGCGAATGCCCATCAACGAGCGTGTCGCTTATACCAGTGAAGACAAAAAAGGTGTTCTGGGTTCCAGGGATTGGATAATCACCTTTCAGGACATTCTGATTGTATGGATCCACAATGTTGCGCTTGTAGCCAATACGCCAGCGGTCTGGAACAGGCTCAAAGAGCAGACGGTCTTCGACTTCGGAAGGCGGGGAAGGAACCCGCTCTGAACCTGGAATCCTTTCTTCATCGAAGCGTCTGAGGCGCTGCGCCACCTGGACCGGTTTGGTCCCTGGCACCGCAGGCAATGCCACGGCCGGCCCTCCTGACTGCTGGCTCAGGAGTTCTTGAGGCCCCTGAACAGCATTTTGTCCCCACACCACACTTGCCAAGAGCCACAGGAATACACCTACTGTGGTGCTCTTCACTCCTACGCCTCTGGTATGTTGCTGTTTCACGCGATGTCCATCTGCAGTATGAGGTCCTTAGTGTATCCCTTCTTGCCATGCTACCATCCACATATATCGCACACCTCCAGAGTCTGTCAAGTATTCTTTTCGTTTGTACAGGGTCACCATACAAGGCCATATGTGGCCGTCCGCTCCAATCTGCGACCGCAGGGCATTTTCCATGTGGACCTGCTACAATGTGTTGGAGCTACTGAAACAGGGCACACAATGACAGAATGTATATAAGGGGGGAGAAGGAGCATGGCCGATGTCGTCTGGGCACCGTGGCGTATGGCCTATATTGTGGGAGACAAGCCTACGGGCTGTATTTTTTGTGAGAAGATACGCGCACAGGATGACGTCCAGAATCTGATTCTCTGGCGTGGGCACACGGCCTTTGTGATGCTGAATCGCTATCCCTACAATAACGGTCATCTCATGGTTGTGCCGCATGCCCATGCGGCGTCACTCACGGCCCTGGAACCCGCCCAACGGGCCGAGCTCGGCGAACTCACCATGCGCTGCGAGCAGGTGCTCCGTCAGGCCATGCGTCCTGACGGTTTGAACATAGGTCTCAATCTTGGTTCTGCCGCCGGAGCCGGCATCGCCGAGCATCTCCACGTGCATGTGGTGCCACGCTGGGACGGCGATACCAACTATATGACCGTGGTCGGCGAGGTGCGCGTCATTCCGCAGCATCTTGACGACACTTACGCTCTGCTGCTGCCGTACTTCCAGGCGCTGTGTCAAGAGGCTCACCCTGCCTGAATTGCCCTGTGCTGGCTACCCAAATCATTACTAATGCTTGTGATGGCCTGAAGCGACTCGTCGAGTGCGTCGCCTACTGCAGCTAATGTGAGGAGCGAGGACGATGACGGAACGGTTAACTTTGATGGCAGTGCATGCCCATCCCGACGATGAGTGTATGGGCACGGGCGGTGTGCTGGCGCGCTATGCGCGTGAGGGGATACAGACGGTGCTGGTCACCGCCACGCGCGGGGAAGAGGGCGAAGTGGTGGCTCCGGACATGCACCCTGACGAGGTGAAGCCGAAACTTGGGGACGTGCGCACCGCGGAACTCGAGTGCGCGTGCAAACATTTGGAGGTCGAGGAGTTGCATATCCTCGGCTACCGTGACTCTGGCATGGTAGGCTGGGAAACTAATAACCATCCTGATTGCCTGGCCCAGGCAGACCTGCACGAGGCCACGGGACGCCTGGTGCGCCTCATCCGAGCCCTCCGTCCGCACGTCATTACCTGCTATGATGAGCAAGGGGGCTATGGTCACCCGGACCACATTCAGGTACACCGCATGACAGTGGCGGCATTCCACGCTGCTGGCGAGGCCACGCAGTATCCAGAGCATGACCTGGCCCCCTGGCAGCCATACAAGCTGTACTACATCGCCTATCCACACTCCTATATTCTCACGCGCTACGAAATCATGCGCGCCATGGGGGCCGAAATGCCAGCGGATCGCCCGGACTTCGATCCGAATAAGGTTGAAGGCACGCCTGATGAACTCATCACCACGCGCGTCGATATCCGCGACTTTTTACTCCAAAAAATGAACGCCTTGCGCTGTCACCGAACACAGATTGCCCCAGACTGGTGGCTCACACGCGTCCCACACGAGGTCTTGCGTGACGCATTTGGCCTGGAGTGTTTTACCCGTGTCGTGTCACACGTCCCCGTCGATGGTCCTGAGGATGACCTGTTTGCCGGGCTGCGCTAAGTACTGCGTACGGCTACTGCGTAGGGCTTATTACCCCCGCCAGTTTGGCGGGGGCTGTGTATAGCCAATTAGCCGTGCGCAGCACCCCTGCCAGTTTGGCGGGGAAGTCACCGTCTCTCACTCCACAATGAGCATAATCTTGCCGACGTTGCGGTTGTCTTCCATGTATTGATGGGCGGCAGCCGCTTCAGCCAGTGGAAAAGAGGTGTCAATAATAGGGCGGATATTCCCTTGGGCCAGCAGGGGCAACCAGCGTTCTCGGAAGCGCTGCGTGATGGCGATTTTACTTTCCAGGGATTGGCTACGCAGCACCGAGCCAATGATGTGCAAGCGTTGACGCAGGATTAAGCCTAAATCCGCCTCGACTTTGGCGCCACCCATGAGTCCTACTAACACCAGGCGGCCGCCCACTTTGAGGCACTGCAGATTGCGCTGCCAATAGGCAGCTCCAATAAAGTCTTGGATTAGCTCAACCCCAGCCCGGGTCGTGAGTTCGCGCACACGCGCCGCAAAATCTTCGGTCTTGTAGTTGATGCCGACCTCGGCCCCCAGGGCAGTGATACGGTCCACTTTCTCGGGCGTACCGGCAGTGGCAAAGACCCGCGCCCCAATAGAGCGCGCCATTTGAATCCCGGCCGTCCCCACTCCGCTGGCACCGGCGTGAATCAACACCGTCTCGCCAGGCGCTAGTTGCCCCAGCGTGAAGAGGGTCTCATTAGCCGTAAAGAAGACTTCCGGTACCGCCGCGGCTTCGACAAAGCTCCAGTTGGTAGGGATGAGCATCGCCATATGGTAGTCGATAACGGCCCTCTCGGCATAGCTGCCGCCGCCAACCAGGCCAAACACCCGGTCACCGACGCGAAAGCCCTGGGTCATGGTGCCGACGGCTTCAACTTCTCCGGCGAGTTCTAGACCGAGGATATCCGATTCACCGAGCGGTGGTGGATACTGCCCGCGCCGTTGCAGCGTATCGGCGCGGTTCAGGGCCGTGGCTCGCACTCGGACCAACAATTGTTCAGGACGAGGGGTGGGATCAGGGACCTCGGTAAGCTGCAACACTTCAGGTCCGCCCGGGGTACTGAAGGTGATGGCACGCATACTCTCTGTCTCCAGGCTAAATCGTAGATGCTTCAGGAGTGCGCGGTGGCGGTCAGGCCGTCGCGCTCGGCATTGTAGCAAATTTCCGCCCAGGTCACATGGCTCCCTCTAGTGGTACTGTGTCTTACGCGCCTTGGGTCAGTCTTCATATCCCTGATCAGGCACGACGAGGCTCGACCCGTAGGCAAGGGCAAAGCACAGGCCAGGGGTCTTCCCATGGCTCTGCACTTGGGCTTCATGGAAGCTTTACGTAATCTTCATCGTTGTGTAACCGTTACTGGCTAGGTTCTCGTCCAACCACGCGCCCAAGGACATTGCCCCCAAAAAGTAAGAGCGAAAGGAGCCAGGGCCATGAAGCAACGCGATGAGACGGTGTCCAACACCTCCTCAAATCCCTGTTTCACGCAGATACTGGTCGAGCACCTGTCTCGCCGCCGCCTCCTCCAGGGAGGGCTGGTTGCGGCTGGTATGGCCATGCTCCATAGCCCACTGGTGAGCGGGCGAGGACAGCGCGCCGAGGCAGCCGGCGCGCGCTTCAGCTTTCCGGGTGTGCCAGTGTCGAAAGAGGATACAGTCGTCGTGCCGCCTGGCTATACAGCAGAAGTGCTCTATGCCTGGGGCGATCCTATTGCCGATGGGCCAGCGTTCAAGGCGGATGCCAGTAATACCACCGCGGAACAGGCCCAGCAGGCTGGCATGCATCACGATGGCCTCCAGTTCTTCCCCCTGCCGCTGGGATCGCAGAACTCGACCCGGGGATTGCTCGCCATCAATCATGAATACACTGACGATGGACTGCTGCATATCGGTGGTATGGAGCCCTGGACAGCGGACAAAGTCGCCAAGTCTCAGGCCGCCCACGGCGTGTCGGTGATCGAGGTCGCCCTCGCTGAGGGCCGTTGGACTGTGGTACGCCCCTCCCAATATGCGCGGCGTATCACAGGGCAGACGCCCATGCACTTCACGGGCCCCGCAGCCGGACATGCCCTCCTCAAGACGGCCGCCGATCCAACTGGCACCATGGTCATGGGGACGGTCAACAACTGTGCCAATGGGGCAACCCCCTGGGGAACGTACCTGACCTGTGAGGAAAATTTTAACGGATATTTTGTGAACCCTACCGTGGATGTGGAAGGGGTCTCCGACAGCGCTCAGAAGTTGCGCATCCTCGGCGGTCAGAGTCGCTACGGGATTACCAAGACGGGTTTTGGGTACCGCTGGCACGAGCACGACCAGCGCTTCGATGCCGCACGCCATCCCAACGAGCCGAACCGCTTCGGCTGGGTCGTCGAAATCGACCCGTTTGACCCGCGCAGCGAACCCGTAAAACATACGGCGCTGGGGCGCCTCAAGCACGAGGGGGCAATGGTGACCCTCAGTGCAGACAACCGCGTGGTCGTCTACATGGGGGACGATGAACGCGGCGAGTACATCTACAAGTTTGTCAGTGAGGGCACCTACGCGCCGAACGAGCGCGCCGCGAACCTCCGGCTCCTCGAGCGCGGCACTCTGTATGTCGCCAGGTTCAATGCCGATGGGCAAGGGGAATGGCTGGCATTAGTCCACGGCCAGCACGGCCTCGACGCGGCTGCGGGCTTCGCGAGCCAGGCGGAGGTCGTGGTACAGGCCCGCGCCGCAGCAGACAAAGTGGGGGCCACAAAGATGGACCGTCCGGAGTGGATTGCGGTCCACCCGACCACCAAGGAGGTCTATTGCACGCTCACCAATAACAGCAACCGTGGTACGGACAAGGGACCGGCAGTCGACCCAGCCAATCCCCGCGCCAAGAATATCTATGGTCATATCATCCGCTGGCGCGAACAGGACGGTGATCCCAAGGACGGTCGGTTCCAATGGGACGTTTTCGTGCTCTGTGGCGATCCTGCCATGGCTGAAGCCGACAAGCACGGTACCATCAAAGGGGATATTTTTGGCTCTCCGGATGGGCTCTGGTTCGACGCACGCGGCGTGCTCTGGATCCAGACGGATATCTCGACTAGCGTGATCAACAAGGACGACTATGCCAATATGGGCAACAACCAGATGCTGGCGGCGGATCCCACCACTGGCGAGATCCGCCGCTTTTTGACTGGACCGAACGGCTGCGAGATCACTGGTGTGGTCACAACGCCAGACGGCAAGAGCATGTTTGTCAACATCCAGCACCCGGGTGAACCCGCCAACGAGCGGAGCGATCCCAACAAGCCAACGGCAGTCAGCACCTGGCCGGACGGCAAGGGGCGCCCTCGTTCCGCCACCGTGATCATCCGCAAAACAGACGGTGGAGTGGTCGGCAGCTGAGGCACTCCCCTCCCCTATCCTGAGACGCCCGGCCAGCACCAGCCAAAGTCCCGCAGTGCAGCGCGCCACAGTGGGTCGCTCGGGCAGACTACCGCGGCGCGCTGGGCGGCGCGGGAAGAGGTGTGAGCGAGAGATGGCCGCCAGCGGAGGCGTGTGGCCAGGGGGCGGGGCTAAAAGGGTTTTTGTTCTTCCTATCCGCCCAGGCTGTGCTGGTCAGTCCTACGAGGCTGGCGGCTTTACGAAGTCGGCCTCGTGAACTGTCTCAGTTAGGGAAGATAGAGGCGTCCGGTCCCACGGTACTGCTCCACATCAAGGAGGATCTCCAACAAGCGAGTCGCCACACGTTCGGCATATGCACGACTGCTGAGCACCCGAGGCGGAGCCCCAATAGTTAACACTGGTAGGCTTGTGGGAATGTTGTAACGCTCGATCACGGTCTCGAGCGCATCTGTCCCGGCTTTATTCCGATTGCCCGTAATTAAGATGATCTGCTGCGCTTGACAGAACTGCCATAGCGCAGCATCTGATGTGTTCTCGGGCAGTCCCAGACTCGCAAATGATTCAACACGGATAGCCAGCCCGTGCCAGACTTCATCCCATACTGCAGAAGTAAGCAGGCGCAGCAACGCCTGCACCTGGCCTTCGATATCATGATCCGCCATGATCGCTGGCATGCGTGTCCTCGTTCTGATGGCGTGCCTGGATCTCGGCGAGCTTGGCCTGCAGCTTCTGGTGACTACGCGCGAGTTTGGCCTGCACCTCGGGTGAGTACTGGACCTGACTGTGGCGGGCGAGGATCTGCTGATAGTCTGCCATAACCTCTGCGTAATGGGCCTCGATGTACTGGATGGCGGCTTGGATATCGTCTGGAAGGAGGCGGAACAAACCTGCAATTTGATCGTAGCGCCAACCCTCTTGTAAGTAATCCATCACGTCATAGACGGTAATCCGAGTCCCTTCAATTTCTGGTCCGCGACCGCGATCGATAATTTTAGCGCCCATGGTCTGCTCTCCTGAAGATAGAACACATATCAACATCCTACGCGATCTGGTCGCGCGTATGCAATGGCAAGATAGAACAATACAATCTTGACAGCGTCAGAGAGTGATCCTAAGATGGCGCTGGTGTAGGATGCTTCTATTCCAATTAGCCGTTGGCCGCACCACAGAGACACATGCACACCCCCGAGCCAATCCTGACCGAGCCGAACTATACATCCAGATACTGAAAGTGCACACGGGCCATCTACGGCACATCGGGGAGGTCCACATGCGCTTTTTTTCATTCGGCCACTTGGGAGGAAGGATGCCAGACTCCATACGGCACTGCGTGTCCACTGCATCCATCGGCCAGCCTTCAGGCTGGCGTGCGCTCCCTGTCTATCCCCGGTTTCTGGCGAGGCCCCGCCTTCTGACGCGCATGTAGCTTGGCAAATCGCGTTACCTTGGGTAGAGTGTGTGCGCAACACTAACGTGCTTTTCTTGGGAGCGTGTTATGACATCTCTCGTTCCTGTGGAGATTCCAGCTACAACTGCTGGTACGACCATGAGAGTAGCACTTGTCTACCGTTATCTCATGGTGCAGCCTGATCCCTGGTTGCGACAGGCGTTCTTCATTGGTCGGCCTCAATCACCGGTCTCCCGTGTCGTCGAGGCGATGCAAGCCAATGGCCAAAGCCTTGAAGAAGCAGCGCGTGATTGGTCGCTTCCCGTGGCAGCCATCACCGAGGCGCTTGACTATTACCAGCGCTTTCATGATGTGATTGAGGCTGATGCTACTGAGGAATTAGCCCTAAGCGCTGCTCTTGCCCGCGAGTGCTCGCCAGTCTGATAAGACTGCTTGTTGATGAATACACCGCCAGTGCGACGCTGATTACACGCTTACTGGCAGCCGGGCATGAGGTAGTCCAATTGCCTCGTGGTACGCCAGATGAGGTTGTCTTTAGCGAAGTGCAGCGTCTGGCTCTGCCTAATCGGGACGAGGATACGTGGGGACGCGTGCGATTGGGCACGTAACGAGGCGCCGATGCACTCCTGCGCGTCCATCCACACATGTTTTCCATGCCGCACACGTCATGGCCTCCCTTCGCCATGAGAGGACCATCTACGTGTGCTTATAACGAGGGCAAATTGTATGCCAGCTGCCCCAAGGAAGCGGCGTGTGTGGCTCCAGGAGCTACACAGATCAACGCTCTGGCACGGCTGGGATGACTCATCCCTGCTTTGATCGAGCGCCTGATTTAGGGAGAACCTCTCAAAATGAGAATGGCCCGCCCCAGGAGACCTCTCATGGAGAGATCGCCACGGCTATTGGCCAGCCATGACAGTGCCATTGTACCGATTATGATGCATGCTCGGTACAGCACCACGAACGGCTAGAAGATAAGGCAGAGGCAGTGGGCACCACTAGAGATATTGTGACGTGACGATATACGGCGTGTGCAATATCCTGTCCCGACTAAAGCCCTGGGTAAGCCATCGCCGGAGCGATGACGGCAAGGTCTGATTGGTGCCCCCGTCAGGTGGCATGCGTTTTGCAGAACTCATGACAAGAGTGACGAAGTGGAGCTTATGAGAGACATTGTGTCATCCATGAGCTCGTTGTTGTCTCCGGGTACGCGGGACGTGTACATGCCTCGGGTGCCCCGGAGCTTCGGCAAGGAAAGGAATGCTTATGCGTTACCAGGTGACTACATCGCTGACGCCGCGTGAAGCGCTTGAGCAGGCACTCGCAGACTTTGGACCAGGCGGGTTAGGATTACAGCTCACGTCCCAGACCAATCTCAACGTGGTCTTCCAGGGTGGTGGTGGGCACATAGCCGTAACCGCACAGCCTGGGGCAGAGACCACATTAGAATTAGAGACGCGCGAGTGGGACTATGCCGTCAAGCAGTTCATGGCGCAGGTCCAGCGGCGGCGCCCCTGGTGGCAGCGCTGGTGGCGTCGCACGCGATCAGGCACAGCCCGACCAGCGTCGTTCACCGTCCTCGATCGCTCCTAAGCCATGACGTAGAGGCCAAGGGACTCTTCGGCTGCAACCTGGCCCAGAGCCGTGAAGTAGGTCTCATGGGATGCACGGCATCCAGGAGTATACCCATGGAATTACATCACCGTGTTGAGTTGATAGATACCCTCATTGAAGAGACCGACCAAAAAACGCAATCCCTGCATCATGCCTTGCATGCGAAAGAACGTGCGGAGCAGTCTCAGGAGTCCTCACATGGCGCGCCCTTCACTGATGAAGAGCAGGGCTTACAGTACGA